>WNFK01010883.1_pt1 | contig 22035 bp, 22 predicted proteins | sample 5400281 | NCBI WGS metagenome assembly WNFK01 (sample SAMN13153350, study PRJNA577476) | soil metagenome | isolation source: 20 cm soil on Douglas fir-dominated hillslope | place: USA:California | collected 2013-09-17
CACGGCGGCCGGCAAGAGCTGGGAGCGCGGCACCTTCGTCATCGAGGGCGCCGACGCGACGACGCGCGAGGCAGTCGAGTCGCTCGGGTTGGGGGGCACGGGGTTGGCGAGCGCGCCGAGTGTGCGCCGCCATGCGGTCTCGGCGCCGCGCGTCGCATTGGTGCACTCGTGGATCGAGACGCAGAATGAAGGATGGGTGCGCTACGCATTCGACCGGATGGGGGTCCCCTTCACGTACGTCGCTGACCAGAAGCTCGACCAGCCGGGGTTGCTCGATCGGTACGACGTCGTCGTCTTTCCGCACGTCAACGGCGCGGCGACGACGATCGTGAACGGCCGCCCGCAGATCGGGCCGGCCATCCCGTGGAAGAAGACCGCGCTCACGCCCAATCTCGGGAAGTGGGACGAGACGAACGACACCCGTCCCGGCATGGGCCTCGCCGGCCTGGCGGCACTGCGACGTTTCATCGAGCGGGGCGGGCTGCTGGTGGTCGAGGGGAACAGCTCGCGCGTGCCGATCGACTTCGGGCTGGTGCCGACGGTCAGCGTGGTGGCGTCGCCGAAGCTCCTCGCGCGCGGGGGGNCTACGAACGGACGACCTTCCCGCTGTACTTCAACCAGGCGCCGCTGATGACGGTCCAGGCGCCGCCGGCGGCGGCCCAGCGCCCGGTGGGGGTGGACAGCGCGATCACCAACGCGAGCGAGCGGATGCGGGCGCGCACGATCGTGCGGTGGACGCCCAAGGCCGACGAGCTGCTGGTCTCCGGTCTGCTCGACGCGGGCGACGAGATGGCCGGCCGCGCGACCGTGGTGGACGCGCCACTGGGCAAGGGGCACGTCGTGCTGTTCGGCACGCGGCCGATGTGGCGCTGGCAGTCACAGGGAGCGTTCGCCCTGATGCTGAACGCAATGGCCAACTGGAACGCGCTCGACGTGAACCAGCGGGTGCCGGGAGTAACGCCTGTCACAGCGGCGGCGGCGGCGTCCGCCGGCCGATAGGCTTCAACCACTCCCTCGTCGCCGGGCCGGGGGGCGTTCGAGTCGCCCTCCGCCCGTCCTCGCTTATATTCCTCTCCAGGCCACGGGGGAACCACGGATGACGATCACCATCGAGTACTGCACGCTTTGAAGCTACGAGTCGCGGGCCACCAGTTTGGCGGCCGAGATCGAACAGACCTTTCCAGACGCCACGGTGACGCTCCAGCCGAGCTCGGGTGGGCGGTTCGAGGTTTCGAAGGATGGCGTGCCGGTGTTCGAGAAGTCGAAGTCCAATCGGCACGCACGGCCGGGCGAAGTGCTGCAGTTGCTACGCGCCGCCGGCTGAGCTCCCTCACGAGGTGACGCCGCATGGGCCGGCGCGTCCTTCGCGCCGGCCCATCGTTCGTCGCTTTCCTGTCTGCACCACCGGACCATGAGTCAAGAATGCGTATTGCCCTTTCCACCGGCGGCGGCGACGCCCCGGGTCTGAACGCGGTCATTCGCGCCGCGGTCCTTTCGGCCATCAACCGTGGATGGGACGTCCTCGGCATCAAGCGCGGCTTCGCAGGGCTGCTCGGTGAAGACGAGGTCGTGCCGCTGACGAAGGACTCGGTGCGCGGCATCGCGCATCTGGGCGGCACCATCCTGCGCACGACCAACCGCGGCAATCCGTTCTGCTATCCGCGCAAGCAGGCGGACGGCAGCTACGTCGAGTTCGACCGCTCGGACGAGCTGATGGAGAACGCGCGGAAGCTCGGCATCGACGCGGTGATCTCCATCGGAGGCGACGGGTCGCTCGACATCGCGAACCGGCTGTGCGAGAAGGGAATGAAGATCGTCGGCGTCCCCAAGACGATCGACAACGACGTCAGCGGCACGGTGACGACCTTCGGTTTCGACACGGCCGTCAACACGGCGCTCGAGGCGATCGACAAGCTGCACACGACTGCTGAGAGTCATGACCGCGTGATGGTCATGGAGGTGATGGGGCGCGAAGCGGGCTTCATCGCGCTGCACTCCGGCGTGGCCGGCAGCGCGGACGTCATCCTCATCCCCGAGATTCCGTACGACATCGACAAGGTGTGCGAGAAGATCATGTCGCGCGCCGCCCATGGCCGGCACTTCTCGATCGTCGTCGTCGCGGAGGGGGCATATCCGAGGGGTGGACAGAGCCATACGATGGGCGCGTCCATGCCCGGGGAGGCGCGCCGCATCGGCGGGGTGGCGGAGCAGATCGGGCACGAGATCGGGTTGCGCACCGGCAAGGAGGTGCGCTCGCTGGTGCTCGGCCACCTCCAGCGCGGGGGGCAGCCCACCGGCTACGACAGGCTCCTTGCGACCCGGTTCGGCGCCGCGGCGGTTCGCGCGATCGCCGACGAAAAGTGGGGACACATGGTCGCCCTGCAGACTCCGCACATCGTGACGATCCCGATCGTGGAGGCACTGCGCGAGACCAAGCGGGTGGACATCACCCACGATGTGGTGCAGACTGCCAGAGCCACGGGGATCAGCTTCGGAGACTGAGGGTAGGACTGCATTACCGGATGCGGGACGGGGGTGTCCGCGGCGAGGGACAGACTGGACCATCCGCCGCCTCGCGTCAGAGCGGGCAGTGCTGCTGTAAATGCCTGATTTACCAGGACTTACGCGCATGGGTCGCGCTGCCGGCCAAATGGCACCTACCCTGCCTTATAGACGGTTGACGTGCGAATGTCCGCGCGCCGCTGGAGATCCTGATGAAGCTTCCCACCGCGTTCCTCACGCTCGCCTGCACGGTCGGCCTGGCCGGCGTCGCGCATGCCCAGAAGGGGCGTGACGACGTGCCGAAGGCCTACCGTCCTCCGCCGGGGATGTGCCGGATCTGGCTCGACCGGGTGCCGCCCAAGCAGCAGCCTGCGCCGACCGACTGCCCCACGGCGGTGCGCAACCGGCCGTCGAACGGTCGCGTGATCTTCGGTGACGATTACGTTGAGAAGTCCGACAGGGGAGAAAAGAAGGAGCTCCCCTTCCTCAAGAAGTTCGGCGACGATCGGAAGAAGCCCTAGCGGCCCTCCCGCGCGCGCACGAATCTCGCCCCGAGCGCCGCGCATGCGAGACGTAAGAGACCAATACCTTCCTCCCGACCACGCAGCATTCGTCGGGGCCGAACCACCCACCGGGCGCGTCATCGTGATCGCGCCGACGCGCGCCGCCTGCGAGACGATCGAGCTGGCCGTCGGGCTGCACATCGACACCTACCTCGAGCGAAACTTCGGCCCCCGCGTGCGCGAGCTGGCGCGGGCGCGCCGCGGCTTCGGGATCGTGGCCGGCACCGGTTCGGGGAAGACGCTCGCGATCCGTCCGATCGCCGAGGAGCTGCTCGGGACGACGGACCTCCGCGTCGGCGTGATCAACCGCGAGCGTGAGGCCACGCCGGACACACCGAACTGGAACATCGTCATCGTCACGACCGGAATCGCGCGCCGCTGGTTCCAGGATGGCGACATTCTGCCGCAGGACACCCTCATCGTCGACGAGATCCACCAGACGTCCGCCGAGCTGGAGCTCTGCCTCGCGCTCGGCAAGCGCGTCGGCTGCCGCTTCATCTGGCTGTCGGCCACGGTGGACCCGACCTTCTACCGCAACTACCTCGAGAGCGCGGACGTGCTGGAGGTCTACGCGTTCGACCCGGCGAAGGCGGCGAAGGTCGACGTGGTGAGCAAGGACGTCGGCGAGTTCCTCGACGACAAGTTCCTGCAACGGATCTACAAGGAGAAGCGCGGCGTCGCGATCTTCGTCCCCACGCGCAAGGGGGTGGAGCAGGCGGCGGAGAACGTGCGCGTGCGCGCGCCGCGGATCAACACGGCGCACTACCACGGCGGCGAGCCGATTCGCGTGCTGCGTCCCTTCCTGGAGGGGGAGGAGAGCAAGCCGTACTTCCTCGCCATGACGGCGGCGGGGCAGAGCGCGCTCAACGTGCAGGGCCTCGACACGGTGATCATCGACGACACGCGCTTCACGTCGATCGTCGAGAAGGGCAAGAACGTGCTCACCAAGCTGCACCTCGGCGCGAACGAGATTCTGCAGATGGCGGGACGCGTGCACGGCCGCGTGGCCGGGGGACGGGTGTTCATCCTCAGCGACCGCGACATCGACTTCGCGTCGCTCAAACCGACGGCGCCCGAGTTCCAGCTGGCCGGCGACTCGGAGCGCGTTGCGATCACCTGCGCCGACCTCGGCGTGGACGTCGCCGATCTGGAGCTACCGGTGCCACTCGACCGGCTGGCGTATCGTCGCGCGATGGAGTTCCTCGAGGGACGTGGCATCATCGAGGAGGGCCGGCTCACGCGCTACGGCCGCGCCGTCGAGAAGATGCCGGTGGAGCGCGAGTGGGCCGAGCTGCTCGTGAACGCCGACGATGCGCTGGTGCCGTATCTCGCGGTGATGAGCGGCATCGAGAGCCTGCATCGGATGACGCGCGAGGAGCGCGACCTCGACGGCCTGATCCTCCCGGGGAGCGATCACCTCACGGCGTACAATGTGTACGCCGAGGCGTACAAGGTCGCCGGCTACGTCGGCGAGGTGTACGGCCTGCCGCGGCATCTCTTCCACGAGGAGGAGATCACCGGGTGGGCCGAGCGGCGTGGCGTGCTCGTGAAGTCGATCGAGGACGCGGCGCTCGGCATGGCGAGCGTGTATCGCGGCCTGAACATGCCGCTGCCGGTCGAGATGCCGATGGCGCACGAGGGAACGCGCCGGCAGTTCGCCCAGCTCCTCGCCGAGTACATGCCGTTCGATCTGGTGATCGACGAGCAGACGGCGTGGGGAGAAGAGGCGCGCGTGAGCAAGACGAGCGTGTGCGGCAGCTGGGGCGCGATCGCCGGCGAGCTCCGCTACTTCGCCGACCGATTCGGGAATCCACGCGCGTCGATCGAGGGCACGCAGCTCCCGATGGACGTCATTCGCCGCTACGCGACGGGCGACGAGGCCGAGCTGGTGTACGACGCCGAGCGGCGGAAGGCACCGCTCGTGCTGCGCCGCCGCGTGGAGTACTTCGGCTTCGAGCTCGAGCGCGAGGTGGAGGCGGTGGAGCTGTTCCCGCCGGACCGCGAAGACGAGGCGCGCCGGGTGTTGGCGGAGGCGCTGGCGCGCGGCGAGGCCAGGCACTTCGCCGTGAAGGACAATCTCAATCACATCGATGCCGTGCGGGAAGCGTACCGCCGCTCGGGGGGCGCGCTGCCGCGCCTGGGGCAGGCGGAGCTCGCCGCGCTGTATGCGCGCAAGCTCGCGGGGGTCGGGTCGGTCACGGAGTTCAAGCAGGCCGACCTCGATCTCGCATCCGAGCTCGAGGCGATGTCGCCGCGCGCCGAGCGCGCGAAATACGACGCGCTGCCGTCGAGGGTGCAGGTCCGCGACCGCGACGTCGAGATCGACTACGACGTGGAGGAGGAGGCCGGCCGGCCGCGCGGCGTGGCGCGCCTGCGGATTCCCGAGAAGATCGCGCGCTCGCTCACCGAGGCCGAGGTGCCGACGCTGGACCGACCGGTGCGGTTCGTGGTGTATCGTGGCCAGCGGGGCTCGGTGCGCGCGCGCACCGTGGAGGAGCTACAGACGCTGCTCGATGCGCCCTGGACCGACGACGAGGTAGCGCGCTTCAACCGCAAACGCGAGGAGCAGCGCGAGGCGAATCAGGGCCGGCGCCGCGAGCGGCTGGGACGGGAGCCCAAGCGCGGGCTGCGCGAGAACACACGGAGCCAGCGACCCGGCAAGCGCGAGCGCAACCGGCGCTCGGGTGCGGGCGAGCCGGAGTCGTACGTCGGCGTGCCATTGCCGGGCGACGCGCGACCGGGCGGCACCGCCGGCGGTCAGCGCGGGCCGACGAAGGGGCCGAAGCGAGGACCGAAGCGAGGGCCCGGCGGCGGTCATGGCGGTGGGGGAAGCGGGCGTGGCGGTGGACGCGGGCGCTCGCGCTGAACCGATGGTGCACGCGGACGGCGCGGCGCCCCGAGGCGCGACGTGATCGCGGTACCGCTGCCACCGACCGAGATCGTGCCACCCGTCGCGGCAAAGGTGGCGGTGTAGCCCTCGGCGGAGGGCGAGCCGAGCGGCGACCCGCCGTCGACCTCGATGTACACGTCGGTCGTCGCGGACTTGAGGCCCCAGGCCGCATCGTAGGCCGCGTTGCCGGTGAGATCCGGAACGATGGCCACCCACTGCGCCGGCACGGCCGGATAGTATCCGCGCCCCACCATCACATGCATAAGGCGGTCGTTGGACGTCTCGACGCCGTGCTGGTCGTACTCCGTCAGCACCAACAGCCCGTACGCGGGCTGATACGGCATGAACGTGAGGAAGCGCGTGACCGGCGACGTGGTGATCAGCGACAACGACGGCGTGAGGAGCACCGGCGGTAGCGTCAGCGTCCGGCTGGCAGCCTGCTGGAAGTACGAGTAGACGGCGCGCTCAGATGCGTCGTCGAGGGCATCAGCGAACAGGGAATGCACGTCGCCCGGGGCGACGTTGGCATCGGGCACGCTGCGGGCGGCGACCGTGCCGCCGAGAACCGGAGCCCAGGAGAGAAGGGCGCTCGTGCCGGTAGCCGTGAGCAGGCTCGCGCCGGCGATGATGTCGCTGGAGCCGGGCCCGCCAACGGTCAGCGTCTGCGTCGACGGCGTGAACGCCTCCGCGCTGCCGAAGTCGAGCACCGGGAGCACGGCGCCGTTCACCGGGTCGAGGCCGCGCCGCAGGATCATTCGCGACGTGACGGCTCCTGAGAGTGAGCTCGCGGTCCGCGTGGCGGCGAGATCGTGCGGTCCGTCCAGGATGCCGGAGATGGTGAACGTGCCCGGCGTCGCGGCAACTTTCGCTCCTGCCAACCCGATGGCGACGCCGGACGCTGGCGTTGAGGTCGGCGGCCGAGCCGTAGGTCACCCCGGTGCCGTATCCGAAGGGGGCGCCATCGCCTCCGAGGGGGATGACGTAGGCGAACGCGCCCACGCCGGCGACGTCGAAGTGGTAGTCGCCGCCGAGTGATCCTCCGAGCGTGGTCCAGGGCCCAGAGCCGCTCTGATAGCCGACCCACACCGGGGAGCTCGACGCGCACAGGTTGTACACGACGTTCGCGGTGGGCGCCGCTGCGACGATGGTGAGCGATAACGACGTCGTGCGGTCGGCCATGCCGTCCGCGGCGGCGCGAATGGTCACGGGATACGTGCCCGGCGCGGCGCTTCCGGTGTTGACGGTGGCCACGGTGACGCTTCCCGTCGTCGAGGTGGGAGCGAGCGACACGGCAGCGCCGGACGGCACTCCCGACGTCGAGAAGGTGACCGGACCGGCGAAGTTCGTTCGGGCCACCGTGACCGTGGCCGCGGACGTCGTGCCCTGATAGAGCGACGCGTCCGACGTGCCGAGCGACAGCGTGTACGAGGGAACCGCGATCGTGAGGGTGAAGGTGGCGACGCGATCAGCGAGCCCCGCCGCCGTGCCCCGTACGGTCACGGTGTACGTGCCCGCCGCCGCCGTCGTCCCCGTGCTGAGGGTGAGCGTGGATGCGTCGGTCGTGACCGGGTTGGGCGAGAACGCTCCCGTCGCGCCAGTGGGCAGGCCTTCCACCGACAGTGTCACCGCTCCCGCAAAGCCGGTGCGCGTGAGGGTGAGACTCGCCGTGCCACTCTGGCCCGGTTGCAGTGTCATCGGCGCCGGCGTTGACAAGGAATAGCCCGATCCCGGCGTGACGGTGAGCGCGAGCGGCGCCGTCTTGTCTGCGACGCTGGCTCCGCGCGCGCGCACCGTGAGGTTGGCCGTGCCGGTGACGGCCGCGGCACCCACGCTCACGCTGAGCGTACTCTGCGTCTGCCCGGCGGCGAGCGTGGCGGTGGTGAACGAATGAGTCACGTCGGCGGCCGCGTTCTCCACCGTGAGCTGCACGTCGCCGCTGAAGTTCGTGCGCACCACGGTGACCGTGACGGGCACGGAGGTGGCACCCTGCGCCACGCTCACCGCCGAGCTCGAGAGCGCGACGTCGATGGAGCTGGGTTCGGCCGGGTTCTCGCCACCGCCCCCGCACGCGAGGAGCGCCGAGGCCGCGGCGCGCTCGACGAGGCGGCGCAGGCGAGTCGTGGGATTGCGCATGATGTCCTTCGTCGTGGGAACGAGGCTCGTGCGGGCGAGCCGATAGTACCGGTTGCCTCGCGCTCCCGGAAGAACCCTGCTACCTCTGCATCCGCCTGGGCTCGGCGATCGGCTCCGACCCGACCGCGCGCTCGGGCAGCTCGAGCAGATAGCGCTCTTCACGCACGATGGTGAAGCCGCGAGCCAGGTAGTTCGGGAGCGCCTGCGGCGCGTCGAGCGTGCAGGTGTTGAGGATCACGCGCTCTCCGCCGAGCGCGAATGCCTCCTCGACGGCCCGCGTGAGCAGCCAGCCGCCGAGGCCCTGGCCGATGAACGCGGGGACGAGGCCGAAGTACATCACTTCGACCGCGCCGTTGGCGTGCTGCTGGAGCTCGAAGTAGCCGGCCGTCTGTCCGCCCACGCTCAGCAGCCAGACGTGTACGTTCGGCGCGGCGAGATAGGCGTCGAGCTCATCGTCGGTCCACACGAGCCGGTCGCGCCAGAACCAGCGCTCACCGACGACGGCGTAGAAGGCGCGATACTCGGGCGCGGCGATCGGCCTGACCGGCTGCAGGCGAACGGGCAGCGGGGGCGCGGCGGCGGGCCGCAACGCGGCGCGGCGCCGCAGCTCGAGGTGGGTGCGGGTGACGTCGACGCGAGTCCAGGCGCCCGAAGACATGGGCGAAAGCTAACGCCGTCCGATCACGACGCGGTGAGCACGGTCACGCTGGGCGGCCCGGCCGTCCCGGCCGGGCTCGCAAGGAGCGCTCACGCGTGCAGCTTCATCCGGTGCCGGGCCGCCTTCGCGCGATTGCCGCACGTCGCCATGTCGCACCAGCGCCGCCGGCCGTTCTTCGTCTCGTCCTGAAAGACGCGGCCGCAGCGCGGATCGGCGCAACGGCGGACGCGCTCCAGCTCTCCGAGGATGAGTGCGTCGGCCGCGCTCTCCACGATCGGGATCAGCAGGCCGGCGAACGCATCGCCCACCGCGACGAACGCCCTCGCGAAGCTCCCATCGTCATGCAGCTCGACGCGACGCGTGCCGGCGCTGCGGCCGAGGACGCGGTTGATCTCGCCCAGCGCGTCGAGCCGCGCGTCCGCCGCGTGCGCGCCACGCTCGGCGAGCACGCGCAGCACCGCGCGCACGCGCCGCGCGTCACCCAGTACCGCGAGCGCGCCGGCCGGCTGCTGCAGCGCGCGACGCTGCATCGTGGCGGCGCGCTCGGCGTCGAGAAATCGAGCCACATCCGTTCGGCGACGAAGGCGAACGGATGACGGCCGCGCTGGTGCGCGAGATGGTACGACGCGGTGAGCTCGAGTGGGGGTGACATTCGGCCCTAGCATATCCCACGATCCGCACGGCGGCAACCGGCTCCCGTCAGTCGTGGCGAGCGGTACTTTGCACGTCCACCCTTCAACGGAGCTCTCGCGTTTGCCACCTCTTTGCAACGCCGCCTTCTCACGTGTGGCGGTGGGCTCGACGAACCCGGTGAAGGTCGGCGCGGCGCGCAGCATCGTGGCGCGCCTCGCGCCCGGCGCGGAGGTGACCGGCGTGGCTGTCGCGAGCGGCGTTCCCGACCAGCCCTGGGGTGACGAGGAGACCATCCGTGGCGCGCTCGCCCGGGCGCGCGCGGCGCGCGCCGCAACCGACGCCGACCTTGGCATCGGCATCGAGGGAGGGGTCGTCGCCGCCGCCGACGGCACGGTGCGCACCTGCGCATGGGCCGCGGTGTCGCGGCGCGACGGCCGGGAGAGCGTCGGTGGCTCCCTGGCGATGACGCTGCCGCCGCGCGTGGCCGAGCTCGTCCGAGGCGGGATGGAGCTCGGGCTCGCGATGGACGCCGTCACCGGGTCGCACAACGTGAAACAGGGGCTCGGTGCGGTCGGCATCCTCACCCACGGATTGGTGACGCGGCAGCAGGCCTACGAGGCGATCGTCGCCTACGCGCTGGCGCCGTTGCTCGCACCCTGACGGCACGCGCCAATCATCCCGAAATACGCGGCCTGCGCGGCGCCCGTCTCGCCCGCGGGTCCGGCGCCGATGACGACGAGGCCGAACTGCTCGGGACCGTTCACGGGGTGGTGGTGGGAGGGGGCGTCGGAGCCGCCAGAGCGTCCTCCCGGTAGACCAGCCAGCCGGTCGACTCTTCGGCCACGAGCTCGACCTCCGTGCCGAGCGGCAGGGTCAAGTTGGGACTGTCATGTCCGGCCGGAAAGTCCATCAGCACCGGCACGCCGAGATCGGCGACGAGGTCGAGCACGAAGTCCTCGAACTCGTCTTCTTCCGAGCGGTCCAGCGACAGGTGGCCGAACACGATGCCCTTCACCTTGCCGAAGGATCGCGTCGGTGGTGTCGATCTCGTACGGCGTGCCGATGGTCTGCTGCACGAGGGCGAGATTCCCGCCCACCAGCCGACCGACGGCCCGTCCCGGCTTCACCGGGCGGGCGACGTCGCGGCCGAGCCGCGCCGTGGGGCGAGGGGTGGTGAGCGCGGCGAGCATGGACGACGTCGTGATGTCGCGCGCGCTGGGAATCAGGTCGTCCACCGTGGGGCCGTGAAAGGCGCGCAGTCCGGCCAGGCGCATCAACCACAGGTGCAGCACCGTGATGTCCGAGTAGCCGACGAACGACTTCGGGTTCGCGCGGAACAGCTCGGGATCGAGATACGGCAGCATGCGCACAGCGCCGTAGCCGCCCGTGCCGCCGATCACCGCCTTCACCCGCGGATCGAGCCACATCTTCGTGAAGCTGGCGGCGCGGCGCTCGTCCTCGGCGCGCTGGTAGCGGCGCGTCGTCGAGAGCTCGGGATCGACGAGGACGCCGTAGCCGGCACGCTCGAGCGCGCGTACGCCCCGCGCAAGCCATCCGGCGCGCGGGGAGTAGGAGGAGGCGACGACACCGATCGTGTCCCCCTTCTGGAGCGGCGGGGGGCGGAGCATCGGGGGGAGCTCAGCCACGCGTTGCGGGGACGCCGCTCACGGGGGTGTCCGCGTCGTCGTCCTCGACGTCGCGACGCGAGGCGGCGGCGTCGCGCGGCGGATGCGACGAGGGATCGCGGAGCAGACGCTCCACCTCGTCCTGTGCGCCGAGCGACTCGCTGATCAGGTCGCCGATGGCGCGTGCCGCGTCGAGCGACGCAGTGACCGATTCGATGCCCGTGCTGCCCATCTGCAGACGGAGCAGATCGAGGCGAATGTTCTCGATGGCGGCCACGGTGGCGGCGAGCCGCTCGGTGGCGAGCGCCCGCGCGGCGCGGAGCTCCTCGGCGACGCGAGCGCGCTCCGCGTCGTTGAGCCCATCGTCTCCCCGCTCGAACGCGGCCAGCTGCGCATCGAGCGCATCGATGCTCTCGCGCAGCACGCCGGCGTCGTCGCTCAGGCGACGCACCGTCTCGGGCAGCGCGGCCAGCTCGCGCCGCGCCGCCTTGGGCAGTGCCTGGAAGAGGTGATCGGTCGCGCGGCCGAGCGCGACCTCCGTGAGCATCGGCATGCCGAGCGCCGGCCGATCCGCCGTCTTGAGCCCGATCCCGGCGAGCCGGGCGATGCGCGCGCCCCACCTGCTCTTCCAGAACGAGATGGACGTCGCCGCGAGCTTCGCGCTCAGTCGCAGCCGCATGAAGTCGCCGACGAGCGAGACGCTGGACAGGGTGAGCATGCTCAGCGAGAGGAGCTCCGCGAGGAGATAGCCGACGCCGGCCCGGCTGGACACCCCGGCCGACATCGCCATCATCCTCGCGAAGAAGAGTCCCGACGCGACCGATCCGCCGAAGATCACCTTCATGATGTTGTTCGCCAGCGCCGAACGCTGTGCGCGCTCGTACTCGATCTCCTCGCTGCGGAGGAGCGTGTGCTCCTTGAGCGCGGCGTGCAGATCGTCGACGTGGTAGCCGTCCTTCAGGATGCGCCGCAACCGCAGGAGCGTCGGGACGAAGCTGACGCCGGTCGCGATGCCGACCGGAAGGAGGAAGAACCAGGAGTTCATCGTGGCCACGACGAGCGGGATGCCTCCGAGAGTACTCATCCCGACGAGCGCCAGGCGCGCCGGCAGCTCGCGCTCTCCCTGGCTGATCCACACCCGCAGCGGTGCGGGGATCTCCCTCGCGTGCTCGAAGGCGAGATCGATCGCTTCGGCGAACGCTTCGGCGCCGCGATAGCGGCGCACGGGATCCTTGGCGAGGCAGCGATCCACCGCCTGGGCCAGCCGGGGTGGCACCGCGGTCGCGATGCTCGCGATGGCCGGCGCGGCCATGGTGAGGTGCTTCATCACCACGACCTGCGGCGTCGGGCCGTCGAACGGCAGGCGCCCGGTGAGTGCGTAGAAGCCGACGACGCCGAGCGAATAGAGGTCGCTGCGGGCATCGAGTGGCTCGCCGGCCGCCTGCTCGGGGCTCACGTAGTGCGCGTTGCCCATCACGCGTCCGTCCGACGCGGGGGCCGACGTCTGCATCGCGCTGGCGATGCCGAAGTCCATCACGATCGCGCGGTCGGTGCCCCGCTCGAGCAGGATGTTCTCGGCGCTCACGTCGCGATGGACGATCCCCGCGGCGTGTGCGTAGGCGAGCGCCCATGACACTTCGCGCAGCAGGCGCGCCGCCTGGCCGGGGAGCAGGGGCCCGCGGGTGCGGATCCGGTCGCCCAGCGTCGTGCCGTCCACGTACGCCATCACGATATAGGCGTATCCGCCGCGCTCGCCCGCCGCGTAGACGGGGACGATGTGCGGATGGGTCAGGCCCGCCGCCGTCTGCGCCTCGCGCAGAAAGGCGTCGCGCAGCCCGGCGCGCGCCGCGAGCGTCGGCGGAAGGACCTTGATGGCGACGGGACGGGCGAGCCGGACCTCGCGCGCGAGATAGACGACACCCATCCCGCCACGGCCCAGTTCGCGATCCAGCGAGTACTCGCCGGCCAGCGCTGACTGGAGCGCGATGAAGTCCGCGTCGGGGTCGTGAGGCATGGGCCAAGGTAGGCGGTTCGCGCCCGGCGGCGCCAGCGTGCGCTAGATTATGGGGCATGGCAGCGCCCTCACACGACCAACCCACGACGTACTTCCGGAAAGGATTCGGCCTCAAGGCCGATGTCCAGTCCGAGCTGTCGGCCGACTACAGCGGCCGGGTGGTGGATGCCCTCCGCGACCACGACTACTCCCTCACCGTGGACGACGTCACCGTCCTGCTGGCCCGCGAGTTCGGCTTCTGCTACGGGGTGGAGCGGGCGGTCGAATACGCCTACCAGACCCATCGCAAGTTCCCCGACCGCCGGCTCCTGCTGGTCGGTGAGATCATCCACAACCCGCACGTCAACGACACGCTGCGCGGGATGGGGATCGAGATCATGGAGCCGGACGCGAGCGGCGCGTTCGACTTCAGCGTCGTGAAGGCCGAGGACGTGGTCATCCTCCCGGCGTTCGGCGTGACGATTGCCGCGTTCGAGGCACTGCGCGCGATCGGCTGCGTGCTGGTGGACACGACGTGCGGCTCGGTGCTCAACGTCTGGAAGCGCGTGGAGGCCTATGCGCGCGACGGCTACACCGCCCTCATCCACGGCAAGTATTACCACGAGGAGACGCGGGCCACGGCGTCGCAGGTGATGAAGTACCCGGGCGGGAGCTACCTCATCGTGCGCGACATGAGCGAGGCGCGCGAGGTGTGCGACTACATCGAAGGGCGCGGCGACCGCGACGCGTTCATGGCGAAGTTCGGCCGGGCCGCCTCCCCCGAGTTCGATCCCGTCGTCCACCTCCGCCGCATCGGCGTCGCCAACCAGACCACGATGCTGGCGAAGGAATCGCTCGCGATCGGCGAGGAGGTGGGGCAGGCGATGGCCCGCGCGCGCGGGCCCGAGGCCCGCGCCTCGGACTTCCGCACCTTCGACACGATCTGCAGCGCCACGCAGGAGCGGCAGGACGCGGTGATCGCGCTGCTGGCGGAGCCGCTCGATGCGATGATCGTGATCGGCGGGTACAACTCGAGCAACACGATCTCCCTCGCCGCGCTCTGCGCCGAGCGGGTGCCGACGTATCACATCGAGGATGCGACCGGCATCGACGCCGAGGCGGGCACGGTGCGCTTCCGCGTCGCGGGAGTGAAGCACGTGGAGGAGACGCGTCAAGGCTGGATGCCAGCGGGCCGCCCGGTGCGCATCGGGGTGACGGCTGGCGCGAGCACGCCGAACAACAAGATCGGTGAGACGGTGGGGCGGATACTGGCGACGCGGGGGCTCGTCCTGTCGTCCTGAGCGCAGCGAAGGACCTGCACGTGCAGGTCCTTCGCTGCGCTCAGGACGACCTCTCCGGGGGAGTACCTCGTACCAGGTACCCCGTACGCTGTACCTTGTACCAACCAGCGCCGCGTCGTTCGAACGCCGTTGCGTCGCACTCGTCGTCCCGTATGCTCCCATACTTCTCCACCTACGTCGCCCTCGGCGATTCCACGTCCATCGACCTCTACCCCGCGCTCGACGCGGGCGAGATCGACGTGGCTGTGGCGCTCGAACGTGACGTGAACGCGGGGCGCGTCGCGCCGCTCGGCGCCGCGTCGCTGCTCTACCAGAACGACGACGCGCGCTGGCCGGAGGAGCAGGGGGCCGATCTCGTCTCTCGCTATCCCGGCATCGGCTTCCGGAACCTCGCGTCCGACGGCGCGACGATCGGCGACGTCTTCGGCGAGCAGCTCCCGCAGCTCGAGGAGAGCGACGAGGACACCCTCCTCACCCTCACGATCGGCGGCAGCGACCTGCTCAGCGCCTTCGCCAACCGCCCGCGCGCTGCACTGCTGGAAGCGATCGCGCGCGACGTGGGGGAAGCCTACGAGTTCCTGCTCGACGCCGTGCGCCGCGCGCGCCCCAGCGCGCTCATCGTGCTCTCGACGATCTACGATCCCTCCGACCGGATCGGGCGCATCCCCGGAGTGCTGGAGGAAGCGGGCAAGCTGCCCCTCGAGGTCCTCGACGGGTTGAACGACCGCATCCGTCGTCTCGCGGCTGGCACGCCGAACGTGGCGCTCGCCGACCTGTACGAGCGCTTTCTCGGACACGGGGCGAGCGTGCCGGAGGAGGACCGCTGGTACTGGCGCCGCTCGCTCATCGAGCCGAACGCGGTGGGGGCGCACGAGATCCGGCGCGCGTGGCGCGACGTGCTCGACGAGGCGGAGGTGCGCGCGTGAGCCGCGGTCCCGTGCGCGCCCCGCACCCGGCGCTCGCCGCCTGGACCGCGCTACGCGAGGAAGCTGAGGGACGCGGGGCGCTCGTCACGCTCGTGCGGGCCGACGGCGGATCGTCCAAGCCGGTAGGCGCCCACCTCGCGCTCGCCCAGGATGGGCGCGCCTACGGGAGCGTGACGATCGGCGGCTGTGCCGATGGCCGCGCCCTGAGCACGGCGGAGGAGGTGCTGCGCACGGGCGTGCGCGAGCTGATCACCGTGCCGCTCGGTGAGGAAGACGCGGTGGCGCTGGGCCTCGGCTGCGCGGGCGATGTGGAGCTGCTCGTCGAGCGGATCGGGTTCGGCGCGGCGGATCCGTTCGTTGTTGCGATGGACGCCGCGGAAGCGGCGCTCGAGCGCGGTGTCCGCGGCGTGCTGGTCACGCCGCTCGGCGGTGGTGCCGGGCGCCTGCTGGTGGGCGAGGACGGCACGCGCGCCGGGGGAACGGGGAGCGCTCAGCGGGACGCGGCCGCCGCGGAGCTGGCGGCCGCCGCGCTGCGCGGCGGCGATGCGGCGTCGGGCGTTCAGGAGGCGGGGGGCGAGCGGTGGCTCCTTCAGCTGCTCACCCCCACGCGCACCCTGCTCGTCATCGGCGCCACGGAGATCGCCGCCGCGCTCTGCGCCCTGGCGGCGCCGCTGGGATGGCGCACCGTCCTGATCGATCCGCGCGACGAGCTGCTCGCCGAGCCGCGCTTCGCCACGGCGTCGGAGCGGCACGCCGCGCTGCCGGCAGAAGTCGTGGCGCAACGACTCGGCAGCGCGAGCACGGCGGTGGTGGTGGTGGCCCACGACTACAAGGTGGAGCTTCCCGTGCTGCGTGTCGCCCTGCGCGGCGACGCGCCCTACGTGGGAATGCTCGGCAGCCGCAAGCGTGCCGCGGCTGTGCGCGACATGCTGGCGGAGGATGGTGTGAGTCCCGCCGAGCTCGCGCGGCTGCGCACGCCGATCGGTCTGCCGATCGGTGCGCAGGGCGCGGCCGAGATCGCGGTGAGCATCGTCGCCGAGCTGATCGCCACCTGGCGCGGTGTCGCGCTCGGCGCGGGTGCGAACGCGACATGAGCGTCGCCGCGCCGTATCTCGCCACTGTCGTGGAGCACTACCGCCGTCCGCACAACCAGCGTGCGCTCGGCTCGCCGACGCACGTGTACGAAGGGGTGAACCCGCTCTGCGGCGACCGCGTGCGTGTCGAGCTGGAGGTGCGCGACGGCGCCGTGGTCGATGCGGCCTTCGCCGCCAGCGCGTGCGCCATCGCGACCGCCTCGGCGTCGCTCCTCACCGACCGCGTGCGTGGCGGCGCGGTGGATGAAGCGCTGCGGATCGACGACGAGGCGGTGGTCGCCGCACTCGGCGCCGGTGTGCCGGCGGCACGTCGCGGCTGCGCGATCCTTCCATTGCGAGTGATGCGGCAGGCGCTCGCCGGCGACGCGTGATCGCGGGGCTCCTGCTCGCGGCGGGTCGCAGCTCACGATTCGGAGGCGACAAGCTGCTGGCGCCGCTGCACGGCCGACCGCTGCTGTACTGGAGCGCGGCGGCGATCGCGACCGAGGTCGACACCCTGTATCTGGTCGTGCCTCCCGACGCCGTGCAACAGATCGAGGCGTTGGAGGGCATTCCGTCCGTCGTGGTGGAGCACGCCGGACGCGACGCCGGAATGGCGAGCTCCATCCGCGCCGGCATCGCGGCACTCCCGCCCGAGGTCGAGGCCGTCGTCATCGCGCTCGCCGACCAGCCGCTCGTGTCGTCCGGAGTGGTGCGTCGACTGTGCGACCGCTGGCGCGCCGGCGGCGCGAGCGCGGTGGCGCCTCGCTATCGCGACGGTCGGGGTCATCCGGTGCTGTTCGGCCGCGAGACCTTCGCCGCGCTGGGCACGCTCGAGGGCGACACGGGCGCGCGCGCCGTGCTCGATGCACTGGACGAGCGGCTCGCGCTCGTGCCCGTCGACGAGATGATTCCCGTGGACGTGGACACGCCGGAGGCGCTTCGTGCGCTCGCGGCGGTGTGGCAGAACAGCCTGTCGTCCTGAGAGGGCGAAGCCCGGAAGGACCTGCACCTCTCCAACAACTGCACGTGCAGGTCCTTCCCTTCGCTTCGCTCGAGGGCAGGCGCTCCGCTCAGGACGACAAATGCCGCTTGCGGGGCGCCGTACGGCGCGACAGCTTCGGAGGGTTGCCACCCCTCCTCCCGATGCATCCTCGCCTCACCGAGCTCCGCGATCACGTCGACGCCCAGCGGAGCGCCCTGCTCTCCGCCGCGTCGGCACTGCCACCCGAGCGCTGGACCGAGCGGCCGGCGCCGGATCGCTGGTCGATCGTCGAGCTGTTCGAGCACCTCTACAAGGTCGAGCACAGCTGCGCGCGCGCCATCGCCAAGGGCGTCGCCGAGGCGCGCGCCGCCGGCCATCCGGCGGAGACGTCCGCCGAATCGGTGCTGGGCGCGCTGAACGCGTTCGGCCTGCGCGACCGCACGCGGAAGCTGCAGGTGCCGGAGCGGGTCGCGCCCGTGGGCGGATGGTCGCCCCAGGAGGCGCGCGAGAAGCTCGCGGCCTCGCGCGCCGAGCTACACGAGGCCATTCGCGCCGCCGACGGTCTGGCCCTCGGCACGGTCCATCAAACCCATGCCCGGCTCGGAGAGATCGATCTCTACCAGTGGATCCTCTTCATCGCCGAGCACGAAGCACGTCACATCCAGCAGGCCGCCGAGATCGCCGAGCAGCTCGGCGTGACCGCGCGCTGAGCTGGGTCCCGGTCCCCGTCGTCCTCCCACAGGAGCGTTCCCCATGATCCGCCGCTCGTTCACCGCGCTGACGCTGCTCGTGCTCGCCGCCGCCCCGCTCGCGGCACAGATGAAGGAAAAGGATCCCGACATCAAAGCCGGCGGCGGCGCGCTGCCCGCCGGTTGGACCGGACGCACGGATCGCGAGAACCAGCAGCTCTCCGACGCGAAGTTCGTGACGATGGGCAAGGGCTTCCACGTCACCTCCGGTCCGGCGGCGATCTACTGGAACGCCGGCCACGACGTCGCCGGTCCTTTCACGGCGTCGGCCACGTTCACGCAGATGAAGGCGCCGTCGCATCCGGAGGCGTACGGGATCTTCTTCATGGGCAAGAAGCTCATCACGCCCGAGCAGGACTACGCATACATGCTCGTGCGCGGCGACGGGAAGGTCATGGTGAAGCACCGCGCCGGCAAGGACGTCCACACCATCATCGACTGGACGGAGAGCGCCGCGGTGAACAAGCAGGACGCCAGCGGCAAGGCGACGAACACGCTGACCGTGGACGCCAGCCGCCCCGATTCCGCGCGGCTCCTCGTGAACGGGAAGCAGGTCGCGGCGATCCCGGGCGGACATCTCGGCAGCACCGATGGCGTCGTCGGCCTGCGGGTGAACCACAACCTCGACGTGCACGTCGCCGACTTCACGGTCTCGCCGAAGAAGGCCGCCGTGGGCAAGGCACCGGCGAAGGCCGGCGCCACCAAGGTCGCGAAGAAGGCGGCGGCCGGGGAGTGATCGCGCTGTTCGCCGCCGCCGGCCTGCTGGCCGGCGCGCGGCTGGCGCCGCCGGCGCTTCGCGTCCCGCCTGTCGCGGCGGAGAGCCTCTCGCGGCGGCCGGCCGCTCAGGACGTGTACAACGGCCGGGCCAACCAGCTCCGCGTGCGGCCACCGCGTCTCGAGGAGTCCGGCGTGGCGATCGACGGGCGGCTCGACGAGCCGCAGTGGGCGAGCGCGGCACTGCTCACCGGCTTCTCGCAGTTCTCGCCGAACGACGGCGCGGTTGCCAACGATTCCACCGAGGTGCTGGTGTGGTACTCGCCGACGGCGATCCACTTCGGCATTCGCGCCTTCGAGGCGCACGGCACGGCGCGCGCGACACTCGCCGATCGCGACCGGATCGGCGCCGACGACCACGTGCAGCTGCTGATCGGCACCTTCAACGACGGGCGCCAGGCCACGGTGTTCGCCGTCAATCCGCTCGGCGTGCAGCAGGACGGCACGATCACCGAGTTGAATCAGAATCGGACGAGCGGCTTCGCCGGCAGTGCGCTCGCCCGCGACCCCGCCGACGTCAGCGCGGACTTCGTCTTCCAGTCGAAGGGGCAGCTCACCCCCGACGGGTACGTCGTCGAGGTACGCATCCCGTTCAAGAGCCTCAAGTACCAGTCCTCGCGCGCCCAGACGTGGGGGCTGAACGTCGTGCGGCAGGTGCAGCACTCCGGACACGAAGACAGCTGGACGCCGGCGCGCCGCGCCGGCCTGTCGTTCCTCGCGCAGTCCGGCGCGCTCGAAGGTCTCACCGACCTGCGCCGCGGGCTGGTGCTCGACGTGAACCCCGAGGCGACGCAGCGCACGACGGGGATCCAGCCGGTGGCGGGCGCGGGGGGCTGGCACCACGCGTCCGGCCGGCCGGAGCTCGGCGGCAACGTGCGCTGGGGGATCAGCAACAACCTCACCCTCAACGGCACGATCAACCCCGACTTCTCGCAGGTCGAGTCCGATGCCGGACAGTTCAGCTTCGATCCGCGGGCGGCCCTGTTCTTCGCCGAGAAGCGCCCGTTCTTCCTCGACGGCCTGGAGAACTTCTCGACGCCGCACTCGCTCGTGTACACGCGGCGGGTCATCCAGCCCGTCGGCGCGGTGAAGCTCACCGGCAAACTGTCGGGCACCAACGTCGCCTTCATGAGCGCCGTGGACGACGTGGCCGGCTCGAGCTCGCGCCTCGATCATCCGGTGTTCAACATCCTCCGCCTGCAGCGCGACCTCGGGACGTCGTCCAAGCTGGGCATGACGTACACCGACCGCGTGGATGCGGGGAGCTACAACCGCGTCGCCGACGTGGACGGGAGCTACCTCTTCGGCGGGGTCTACAGCGTTCAGGGACAGTACGCGCAGAGCTTCACCAGGCTGCCCGACGGCGAGGTGCTCAATGCCCCCCTCTGGCACGCGCAGGTGAATCGGAACGGAAAGAATTTCGCGTTCGGCTATGCGCTGGACGGCGTGCACGACGACTTCCGCACCCAGACCGGCTTCATCAGCCGCGGCGGTGTCGTCAACACGAGCATCAACCACCGGTACACGAAGTTTGGCGAGCGTGGTGCGCTGTTCGAGGCGGTGACGTTCAATCCCGTGCTCAACCACACCTGGCGGTACCAGAGCTTGGCTGGAGCGGTGGCCTCAGCTATCTCGTCGAGACCTTCGGCTACGATCCGGCGCTGTACGCGGACTACCGCCTCCTCAACGCGCCGGGCGACACGATCCCGTACGTCGGCACGCCGCGCATCCCGAACAACGATTGGGTGCTCAGCGTCAACACGCCGGCGGGGCGCCGGATCGCCGCGAGCGTGTTCTACATCTGGGGACGCGACGAGAACTTCTACGAGTGGGCCTCGTCGGAGTTCGTCGTCTGGACGTACACGCTCAACGTCCGGCCCACGGACAAGCTGCGGCTGAACGCGACGTACAACGTGCAGACCTTCAACCGTCGCTCCGACGGCAGCATCGTGGCGAACAACCGGATTCCGCGGCTCAAGGTGGAGTACCAGCTCGCGCGGCCGGTGTTCGTGCGTCTCGTCGGCGAGTACACCACACTGTACCGCGACGCACTGCGCGACGAGGGGCGGACGGGCAAGCCGATCGTCACCTACGACGAGTGCGCGGACATGGCGCTCCAGCAGACCGTCTCCTGCCAGCGCAGCTTCTTCCGCGGCGACTTCCTGTTCTCGTATCAGCCCAATCCGGGTACCGTGCTGTTCGTCGGCTACGGGGCCGGATACGCCGACACGCGCGCGGCCGCGCAGCAGTTCGAGTTTCCGCGCAGCTTCGGCTTCCGCGGCTACAACCGCACCGACGACGCCCTGTTCGTGAAGGCGAGCTACCTGTTCCGCCTCTGACCGACTCCCGATGACCGACGCCGCGCGCAGGGCCCCCGCCGCCACCGAGCCGGCGCCGGAGACCGTACTACCGCGCACGCTGGGCCTGCGCGACCTCGTCCTGTTCAACCTCGTCGCCGTCGTCGGGCTGCGATGGCTCGCGACAGCCGGGAAGGCGGGACCGAGCGCGCTCGTCCTCTGGATCCTCGCCGCGGTGTTCTTCTTCGTGCCGCAGGGGCTCGTGGTGACGGAGCTCGCCTCGCGCTTCCCGCAGGAAGGAGGAATCTACCAGTGGACCAAGCGCGCCCTCGGCGAGAAGCACGGCTATCTGTGCGGCTGGTGCTACTGGGTGTGCAACGTCCTCTACTATCCGAACCTGCTCATCTCCGCCGCCGTGATCGCGACGTTCGTGGTGGGGAAAGGCGAGGGTGGCCTGGTGAACAGCTGGACGTACGTGCTGAGTGCGACGCTCGTCTGCCTCTGGCTCGCCGTGCTGCTGAACATCGTGGGGCTGGGGACGGGGAAGTGGCTCCAGAACGCCGGCGGGGTGGGGACGTATATCCCGGGCGTCATCCTCATCCTGCTCGGTGGCTACGCGGCATTCAGCGGCCATCCGCCGGCCAACCCGATCACGCGACAGAACATCGTTCCCGACCTGGGACATCTGCCAGGATTGAACCTGTGGGCGTCGATCGCTTTCGCCTTCGCGGGGCTGGAGCTCTCGAGCGCGATGGGCGGTGAGGTACGCGATCCGCGCCGTACGCTGCCGCGCGCGATCCTCATCTCGGCGCCGCTCATCGCCCTCGTGTACATCCTGGGCACCGGGGCGCTGCTGTGGCTGATCCCGACCGGAGAGATCAACATCGTCTCGGGCTTCCTCCAGGCGACGGCGGCGGGTGCGCGCGACATCAG
>WNFK01011105.1_pt1 | contig 22031 bp, 20 predicted proteins | sample 5400281 | NCBI WGS metagenome assembly WNFK01 (sample SAMN13153350, study PRJNA577476) | soil metagenome | isolation source: 20 cm soil on Douglas fir-dominated hillslope | place: USA:California | collected 2013-09-17
ACCTGTAGCCAGATAAAAAGCCACCATCGAACGTTGCAGGATCCGCGCGCGGCTGGTCAGCTTGTCCAGCTGCGCAAAGATTACGCCCTGTCGTTCTTTAGTCTCAGCTGAACTCTTCCGGGCGAGTTCTTCCAGCTTTTCTGAAAGCGCGCGTACGCGATCGACAACCCGTCCCAGCCGGGAAGAAGTAGACAGAATCATGCTGCCGCAGGCGGAAATCAATACCGCCGGCGTGATCATCGCCGTCAGCACGGCAACCGCTGATGACGTTGGATCCACTTCCAACCCCGAGCTTAATGCCGGCGCCTGGTTCTGCGTCGCTTCACCGCCGGTTTCGTTATTGTTGAGGCGCTTGTCGCCGCCTCTATCTGCTTGGGCTTCATCTGTTGCTTAATCATCTCGATTACCATCTGCTGGGAGAAATCCGCGCGAGTCAACACTTCATCACCCTCTGCGGTGATAGCCAAGCCCTTCAAAACTGACTGTGCACCCGGATCCTTTATTGAGCTGGTTGCATATTGCAGCAGGCCCGAATACAAATTCGCCAGTATCTTCGCGGTGTCGGGATTATCAGCGTTCGATACACTGCGAAACATGAAGTTTGTAGCATCCATCGTGAGCGCGGCGTAGAAGTCGCCAAGCTTCGATTCACAACGTGGCGCTCGAGGTGTTGTCTCCGTCCCCAACATGCCGAAGCTCTTCGCAAATGAACCCCAGGGTGATCCGGCAATACTTATAAGCGCATTTGGGTCGCGCACGAGCGAATTTAGAGCTGCTGAGCTGATGCGTTCTTTGCCTTCGCCGGCATCGATCGCCGCTCTTAGATATCCCGGACTGCCCGCGGCGATGGTGTTGGCGTTGAGCGCTACTACTCCAAGTTCCGTAAAGGACTTGAGCAGTGGATTCCTTTCCGACTCCTTCGCGATAGGTTCAATGGTCATCAACCCGATCGTTTTGTTGCCATACTTCTCATTGCGGAGCTTGCCTTGCGAAGCCATGCGCGCTAACCCCAGTAACGCTTCGGCGCTGAAGTCACCGCTGGACGCCATCATAAATTCCGGCGCCTGAAAGTTGAGATCAGCGGTCGGCTTTCTGAAACGAACAGCTATGACCAGGTATTCGACCTTCGCTGGGTCGATACCGGCCTGTGTTTTGGCGGCCTCAAAGCCCTTATGCATTTCCTCGAGATCTTTCGCCGGCAGGAATTTTGGCAAGACCTCGTTGATGATGCGTTGTGAATTGATGTAGATCAGCGCGTCCGCTTCCGGCAGCTGCGAGAGGGAGTTAATCACGCTCTGCATGGCTGGCGAGATGGTCGCGGGGGTCGTTGGGGTTAACGGCCCGGAGTTGGTGGCCGCTAATTCGGTTTCAGCAGTGATGCGTTGACATTGACCGATCGCATTTTGCGCCTGGATGTTTACCGCCGCGGCCGCAAACAGTGAAAGAACTACAACGAGGGGACTAAGAATTTTTCTCACGTTTCAAGAGCCTCCGTTCAGGGGTTTTGCTTATCTTCACACAAGACGGGCTGTTATCGACAGTGTTTTAGAGCCAGTCGAGTTTTGGTACGGTAAACTCGTCCTCCACGTTCCCGGTATTCAGCGTTGTTGCCGGTTCAAAAAGCAGCACCTCGGCTTCTTCGTCGGCGACCGGCCGGTGTTCCACTCCGCGTGGCACAATCATGAACTCGCCTTCTTCCAGCCAAACCTCCTTTTGTTCGCCTGGTTCCGAGGAGTTGTCGCTGCTCTCGCGAAACTCCATCCGAAATCGACCCTTCACCACCAGAAACATTTCGTCTTCGGTTTCGTGATGGTGCCATGTGAATGGCCCCGCAAACTTCACCAGCTTGAGATACTGGCCGTTTAGCTCGCCGACGATGCGCGGGTTCCAATGATCGTTAATGAGCGAAAGCTTTTCGCGGAGATTTATTTTTTTCATAAGAGAAGTAAACAGCGAACGGTAAACAGCAAACAGCAAGCAGGAATAAGCACCGAACGTTAGGAGTTAGCAATCAGCTTCCGGCTGTTTGCTGTTTACTGTTTGCTGTTTACCCCCCATAGATTGCATCAAGCAATTTCGCCAGGCGGTAGCCCGCCTTCGCCAGTTGTTGGCGCACCAGTTCGCGGTTCAGCGTTTCGTAGTTAGCCGGCCGTGTGATGTCGTAGACGATGTCGGTGACCACCTGGCCGTCGCGCATGACTGGTTGCCCGTTGCGCGTGGTGACGGTGATTGTGCGCTGTCCGGTAATCTTCAAGCCCTTGTATGTGTGATTGCGCGACTGTTGCAGGGAATCTGTCGCCCACTGCGCTCCCCAGGAACCAGCCGGCCCGCTGGGATTCCAGCTTGGTTTCGGCCGCACAGTCTCGTTCAGGAAAGATCCCAGGGTTTCGGGAGTCGTTTTATTAGTCGCCTGCATCAACGAGGTAACCAGATCAAAATCCCAGAAACCATGCAGCTTCTTTTTGTCGTTATCGATTATCAACTGATTGGCGCCATTGTCACTCGGCAAATTCTTCTGTTTGATCAATTTGGGATCCCTGGCAATTAGGATAGTGCCATTGGGACCGTTGACATCAATAAAGCCGCAGCCGATGTGCAGCGGTTGATGCATGTCGCCGAGAAAATGGACTAACAATTTTAGCGCATTGCGTTGGTTCAGCGGATGGTTTGGATCAGGATGCCCCTGAAGCGTGCGAATACAGATATTCAGCATGTGTACGACGTCGTTATCCGGTGTGAAGCCAGCGCACGTTTGATAATTTCTGCAATTGAGCGGCAGGTCGTCGTAGTGCCGCTCACGATTTTTTTCGTTGTGCGCGAGGTCTTGAAGGAAAGCGTTCGTGTCTGGATCAGGATCAGTCTTGCCCACGCGCTCCTTCACAGTGTCGGCCCAGCTGGCGATGTTGGCGAGTGTTTCGCCGGGCTTCAATATCTGCGCAATCCTTTGAGCAGTTCGTGGCTTGATGCGCAGCGAAGCGATTTTGCCAACGGTCTGATGACCGTCGTCACCCCAGGCCATTGCCGGCACTGCCGGAGCCAGGAAGATGGCTACCGTCAGCAACAGCGAAAGAGCTCTTTTCATGAATACCGTTCTCCTTAAGAATCCCGTCCGGCGCGACCAGACGACCAACCACTGTCAGGTTATTGAAAGGTAGGATAACCAGCCGGTGCTTTATGTCAATGTGCGCGTGCTTTTGAGTGAGCCGACCTGTCGGCGCTTTGGTCGCTGGCGACCCGTCGCCAGCAGTGTCGCGACAGGTCGCGACTGACGAAAGCGGTGACAGGTCACCGCACTCCAAAAGGGCTACCGCGTGGTGGTACTGACCTCATCGCCTGCGATATGCTGTGAACCGGTCAACAAATCAAACCAGGAAGAAAAAAGTTTGCTCAACTTTGCAATCCAAACAGCTCGTGATGCGGGTGTAATTCTCATCGATCGGCTGGGGCGCGCGCTCCAGGTGTCTAACAAAGGTGATATAGATCTCGTCACCGAAGCCGACCTGGCCTCGGAAAAACTGATCATAGAACGGATCAAGTCCCACTACCCTCGTCACGCAATTCTCGCTGAAGAATCAGGCGGAGTTGAGTCTGCAAGCGGCGAAAGCGAGTGGCGGTGGATCATCGATCCGCTCGATGGCACGACGAACTACGCGCATGGTTATCCCTGCTTCTGTGTCTCAATCGCACTCGAACGCTCCGGCTCTATCGAGGTCGCCGTGATTTACGATCCCACGCGCGATGAAATGTTTGCGGCCGAACGCGGCCAGGGTGCGCACTTAAACGGGCGTCGCATGCGCGTGTCTGAAGTTAACGAGCTTAACAGCGCGATGCTGTGTACTGGCTTTCCCTATAACGTTCGCGAACGCCCAGACTTCGCGCGCGAGTTCGCGAACTTCACGATGAATGCGCAGGCGGTCAGACGCGACGGCTCGGCGGCGATCGACCTGGCCTATGTAGCTTGTGGACGTTTCGATGGCTTCTGGGAAGATGGCTTAAACCCCTGGGATGTCGCCGCGGGCGTGCTGCTTATTGAAGAAGCCGGTGGGCGGGTAACTGATTTTGCCGGCGGCCCTCTGAACATTTTTACGCCCAAAGTATTGGCCAGCAATGGATGCGTTCATAACGCCATGATGCGCGTGCTGGGAACGAACGGGGCTAGAGGGCCGATCGGATGATCTCAGACAGTCGCTCGGTCTCGCGACGAGCGCAAGCGCGGGACTCTTCGTTTGGCAACTGTTTGATGTGCATCACAGGGTGATAAACGATTTCGACTTTTCCCGGTCGAGGAAGGAATTTGTTGGCTGGCCACACTCGATTACCGCCGCGAACTGTTACCGGGAGAATCGGAACATCAGCCTCCAGCGCCATCCGCACCGCCCCAGCCTTCATCCGTATCATGGAACCGTCCGGCAGCCCGCGACCACCCTCGGGAAAAATTACAACCACGCCGTCGTCGCGCAACCACGTTAACGAACGGCGAATCGCCGCAGGGTCGCTTGCCTGCACGTTAAGCGGCCAGGCGCCCAACAGCCTGATTGCCTTGCCCACTACGGGCCACGAAAACGCTTCACTCCAGGCGAGGAATCTAATTGGTCTCTTAATCGGGACCGCCAGCCAAAAGGGATCGCCGTAACTCTGGTGATTCGCCGCGATGATCAAACCGCCGCTGCTTGGAATGTTTTCAATGCCCTTATGTTCCAGTCTCCAGAATACTTTGCTCCCCAGACCGATGAGGGGTCGCATCAAGCTGATCGACCATTCCGGCAACGCGGTTTCAACGCGCTTGGAATCGGCAGCAGCCTTCTTGCCTGACATTGTGTCCGGGTTATTCACGTGGCTCGGGAGAGTTACAGTTTATTAAGCGGGGAGTAGAAGGACGGAAAACTACATCTGGTTCTCATCATAAAAGCCTGGGCAGATATTACAGCGGCCATTCACGATCAATGAACTCCACGTGAATGCGCGGTATGCCGGCTGGTCCCATGCTGAAACCACGAACCGCAGCATAGACCGACAGTTTGAATTGTTGACTAGACAACCGTATGAACCGACCGACAGGTAGACTAAGCGTCGTATAAATTGCAGCGCCTTTGGGGCTGATGTTTTCAGTCACGGTGTGCTCGCTCGCTTCGATTTCTCCCTCCGTGTTCAAAATTTCGATCAACATGTCCACGGGAATATTGTGGCGCGTCCCGATCCTTTTGTCAGTTGGATCCAACTCCGTCGGAACCCACGCCTCGACTTTGGCGAGCTGGCCCGGTTTCGACAAGCCAACATCGTAACGCTGTGACGGATTTGCTTCATAGCTTCGTGGTGGTTGTTTTCCCACAAAAGCGACGCCAACCTCGAACTGAGCCGGCTTACCGTCGGCGGCCGCCAGTGGTCTGACATAACGGACGAGCGCCCAAACCTTATACTGATCCTCAACGTGATCAAAGACTCGCAATTGCCGCGGCATAGGAATGGTCATATGCAGCAGCCGCCCTTTTTCGATCGGCCGCTTCAGAGTGAAACCAGCGCCAAAGGGAGTGACGTCAGTGAGTCGCGTGACTTCACTCCAATCCATATCCGCTGTCTCCCGACAGCGCACGCGGACAGGAAGTTTTAGTTCCAGCCGCTCGCGAATGCGCTTCCAATTTCGTTGTTCAGCCATAAGAGGATCGGGGGGTTGAGCACGCCGGATCGGGATCGAATTCCGACGCAATTACAGCTCTTTCGGACAGCACAAACTCTCAAACTCACCACGTGGTCGAAGCTGTTGATTTTACTAGGGTTTGGGGGCCTTTGCAGTTTGCCAATAAGCTGCCGTTCAAGCTATAATAACACTTACTTTTCAGCGCCCTTTAGGGCAATTTAACGCGCGCCACCTGGTGATTGAATTCTGCGCGAAAAAAGATCACATCAGACAAAGTTAAGCTCAGGCTAGAGGCTGATGCAACCGAGGTCCGCGCGCGCGTCAGTTCCCACAGTTTAGTAAAGTCGGCGGGCGGATTGTACTGGAAAGGTCAACAGGATGGAAACAGCTTCTGAACACAAACCTATAAACATCGAAGACGAGATGCGGCGATCGTATCTCGACTATGCGATGTCCGTAATCATTGGGCGCGCTTTGCCTGACGTGCGAGACGGACTCAAGCCTGTCCACCGGCGCGTGCTCTGGGCGATGCATGAGCTCGGCAACACTTATAACAAGCCATATAAGAAAAGCGCCCGCATCGTCGGCGATGTGATTGGTAAGTACCATCCTCACGGCGACACCGCTGTATACGACACGATCGTTCGATTGGCGCAGGAGTTTTCCATGCGCTATCCGCTGGTTGACGGCCAGGGAAACTTCGGTTCGGTGGATGGCGACGCTGCCGCGGCAATGCGCTACACCGAAATTCGCATGGCGCGCGTGGCCAATGTAATGCTCGCCGACCTTGAAAAGGAAACGGTCGACTTTCAGCCTAACTACGACGAGTCTTTGAGCGAGCCGAAGGTAATGCCCACGCGCATTCCCAACTTGCTGATCAACGGCTCGGATGGAATTGCCGTAGGCATGGCCACCAAGATTCCGCCGCACAACCTCACAGAAATCATCGATGCCACGGTTGCGCTTCTGCGTAATCCGTCCATCGCGATTGAAGCTCTCATGGAAATTGTGACCGGGCCTGACTTCCCGACCGGAGGTTTTATCTACGGTGGCGAAGAACTCAAGAAGTCGTATCTAACCGGTCGCGGGATTATTCAGATGCGCGCGCGCGCTGGAATCGATCGCATTGGCCGTGGCGCCGGCGAGCGCGATGCGGTCGTTATTACCGAGATTCCTTTCCAGGTAAACAAGGCGCGACTGCTCGAAAGAATCGCCGAGCTAATCAACGAGAAGAAGCTCGAAGGCGTTTCGGATCTGCGTGACGAGTCTGATCGCAGCGGCATGCGCATTGTGGTGGAACTCAAGCGGGACGCTGTGCCTCAGGTGGTTTTGAACAAGCTCTACAAGATGACGCCCATGCAATCTTCGTTTGGCGTCATCAACCTGGCGATCGTAAACAACCAGCCGCGGGTCTTGAACCTGAAGCAGATGTTAGAGTGCTTCATTGACTTCCGCCGCGAAGTGGTGCGCCGCCGAACGGAATACGAATTACGGAAAGCGCGCGCGCGCGCCCATATCCTCGAGGGTTTGACTAAGGCGATTGATGCGCTGGACTACATCGTTACCTTGATACGCAACTCGCGCTCAGTGGACGAGGCGCGGCAATGGCTCACCGCTCAGATGAAGACGATGAGCGAGGTGAAAACCTGGAAGGGCGCGCCTTCTGATGTGGCGCTCAAAACCTACTTAGGGAAACTCCAAAAGACGATGGAGCGGCTCGCCTTCTCCGAAATCCAGGCGCAGGCGATCCTCGACCTGCAATTGCGTCGCTTGTCGGCCCTGGAACGCCAGAAGATCACCGACGAGTATGAAGGTATCATTAAGCTCATCGCGGAATTGGAAGAGATTCTTGCCAATGAAAGATCGTTGCGCCGAGTGATTGGCGAAGAACTGGAAGAGGTCAAGAAAGAGTTTGGCGACGCTCGCCGGACCGAGATTGTTGATGAAGGCGTCGAGTATTCAATCGAAGACTTGATCGCTGATGAAGACGTAGCGATTACGGTCACCAACAGCGGCTACATCAAACGCACTCCGATTACGACTTATCAACGCCAGGGTCGCGGCGGCAAGGGACGCTTTGGGGCCGCCGCCAAGGGCAACGACTACGTCGAGCACCTCTTCATTGCTTCCACGCACGCCTACATCATGATCTTTACGGACGACGGCATGGTCTACAAGTTGAAAGTTCATGAGGTTCCGGACGCGGCCGCCTCGGCGCGTGGGAAGGCAGTGGTGAACTTGATCAACATTCCTTCCGATCGAAAGCTTGCCGGCGTTGTACCCGTGCGTGATTTCGCAGCCGGACGATATGTGGTCATGGTCACGCGCAAAGGCGTTATCAAAAAGACGTCATTAGCCGACTTTCAGAATATTCGGACCAACGGCATCATCGCGATCAATATCGATGATGGCGACGAGCTGCTTGACGTGGTGTTGACCGACGGCACCAAGCGCATCTTTATTGCGACCCACGATGGCCAGGCTATTCGCTTTGACGAGAAGAACGTCAGGCCGATGGGCCGTGCCACTCGCGGCGTCCGCGGGATCGACTTGCGCAAGGATGACTACGTTGTTTCTCTCTGTCCTGTATCTGCTGATGACTCGGAGAAAATGCTCTCCGTTTCCGAACAGGGTTATGGCAAGCAGACACCAATCACGACTTACCGCTTGCAGTCGCGCGGTGGCAAGGGCGTCATCAACATGAAAACCACTGAGAAGACCGGTAAGGTGGTCGCCGTGTTTCCGGTTGATGCCGACTCGGAGATCATGATCATCACCCAACAAGCCAAGCTGATCCGACTCGAGGCGGGACATATTCGCAAGACCGGACGTAGTGCGCAGGGCGTCAGGTTGATCAAGACGGACGAAGGTGATCGGGTGACCAGCGCCTCATTAGTGGAAGCGGCGGCTGATGAGGAGACTGAGGAAACGCCAAGCTGATGAGTAGTTGTTTTGGAAGGAGCGGGGTCAAGCCCGCCTTCCCGACCATGAGCTGATCTCTATTGACTCTCAAACATGTCGTGAAAGGCTTTCAAAATGAAGATCAATCGCTCAAGTGGAGAAGCTCTAGGTCGGGAAGGCGGGCTTGCCCCCGCTGTTTGATGACCCTTCACCCTCGACCCAAACCTCGCCGTCTTCAAAAAACTCCTTTTTCCAAATTGGCACGGTGCGCTTTAGTTCCTTAATAGCCCACTCGCAGGCTTCAAAGGCGGCGCGTCGATGCGGTGCACTCACCGCGATTACTACGCTCGTTTCGCCAATTTCCAACCGGCCGGTTCGATGGACTATGCCGATATGCGCAATGTCGAAGCGCTCGCGAGCTTCAGTTCCCAGCCGCTTGAGTTCGCGCTGCGCCATTGGTTCGTAAGCTTCATAAACCAGAAACAAAGTTTTGCGGCCACGAGTCCATTCGCGCGCGTATCCGTCTAAAGTGACTGTGGCGCCGCATTCCGGTAAGACGACTCGACGCGCAACCGAGCCAACATCGATCGGGTCCACAGTTAATTCGAAGAAGTCGTATTTGTATTTGTCCAAGAGGTCCGCGGTCGCAGTCCCGTCGGTTTGCGAGTCGGCAGCTTTCGAGGAACCACCACTCACTGGCGGGAACACCGCCAACTCATCGCCGTCGTGAACTTCGCGATCGGAGCGGGCATATTCCTGGTTTACTGCAAACAAAAGCGAACGTCCGAAGCGCGCCAGGTCGGGAAACTTTTTCATCACCTGCGCGAAGGCACTTTCGGCGGTCGGTTTGCCATGCAAGACGAAGTCAACTTCGGCTTGGCCCACTGCATCACGCGCGGCGCCAAAAAAAAGCACCCGCACCGCTATTTCGTTGTTTGTGTTCTCAACCACTGTTTCGCTTTCATCTTTGCGCTCATTGCGGGCGGGACGCCCGCGGTCCCAGCAAATCACTTGAGCGCCCGACACAACCCCTCACTCAATCTCAATTTTCCTTCCGCTGTGTCCATTTTTCTTGGCGAGCTCATGAACCCGCGCCCGTTCTTCGTAACCGGAGACAGCGCGCGCGAGTATGTCGCGCAAGCGCCGCAAGCGTTCGGAAGTTGAGCGCAGCTCCAGCATTTCCTGTTTCACATCAGGTTCTACTTCCATAGCGGCAGCCACCAGAAATGAAAGTCGCTCCGGCTCAGTGTCGGCGATGTCGGGCAGATTCGCTCGCTCGTCGTTGATAGTGCGCACCGCTCGAGCTATGCGGCTAAACGTTTCCGCAACTTCACGGGAACTCTCTTCTAACGCTTCGTCCTTCTCGTCTTCATCTTCAAAATAACTGACTCGCACCACCAGATATGGATCGCCCCGATCTACATATTCTTCAATGCGATATCTGATGAGGCCGACGGTAAGTATATTTGAGCGCCCATCCGGGAAGCCCTGAGTGTCAGTGACTCTGGCTACGCAACCAATACTGCCAACCGGCGGCATCTCACGGGTGGAGGTTGAGGCGTCGAAATAGGAGAGGCCAAAGAGACTATCGCGGGCTTGAACGTCGCTGAGCATTTGTCTGTAGCGGGGTTCAAAGATGTGTAGCGGCAAGGGCACGCCGGGAAATAGAACCACTGACAGCGGGAAGAGTGGGAGTTCACTCACACCGCTCACCATGTCGCTTGCTTCACTCATCAATCACTACTTAAGAATCGGTTTGGACTTTTGCGAGGGAGTTATTATCGCAGACGGGCAGGGAGAAGTCAGTATGAAGGCGGGAGGTGGGGCGAGGACACAGAACTCAGGACTCAGAATTCAGAATAATGCTGCACTCCAGCTCCTGAATTCTGAGTCCTGAGTTCTGAGTGCCGTTCAGACTAGTTCCAGTGGGCACGGCGCCATCCGGCGCATGGTGGCCAGCAACTTTTCGGTGTCAAAAGGCTTGTCGAGAAATTCATCGGCGCCTACAGCGTAACAGGCGTTGCGCGTCTCCTTACCATTTGCTGAAGTCATGACCAGGACCTTCGACTCCGGCAGATGCGTCTTTAAATACTCAAGCACCCGCAATCCAACCTCAGGTGACTCAACCTCAGGCGGCAAATGCAGGTCAAGAATCGAAAGGGCCGGCTCATAGATCGTGGCCCGCCGCACCGCCGACGGCAAGTCGTTGGCCGTCACCACATCGTAGTCATCGCTCAGCGTCCAAAAAAGCTGCTGGGTAATAGCTTCGTCGTCGTCAACAATCAAAATTCTGGGCTTCATCTGGGAGGTTCTCCGTAAACCAAAAGCTATGTGAGGGAGGCTGGGGTTCCCGCACTCTTCTCTCGATTGCAATGACCATACCGGAGCTTCGCAGCCCACGCGATTGCTAAGATCAAAACAAGATACAGCCTCCTGCAATAGCTCCTTCAAGCGAACATCTCACACAAATGGATAGGGGCATGTCTACAACTGAGGACGACGAGGAGGAACACGGTGAGGTTTAGTTGACCGAGGCCAGGGATAGGCGTTGGGGTAAACACGGCGACGCAAAAAATGCCGGCCAGTCCTCGTAGCGGACTCAAAGAAGAGTTTGTTCTCACTTCGCGGGCTCTGTTCTTAGAAACTCGATACCGGCAGCTTCCTCGGGAACATCCACGCTCGCTACGATCTTAAGGGTGGCCAGATCGATTATTTCTACGGTCCCAGGTTCTGACCCGACGCCTTCCACAGAAACGAACGCATAACGATCGTCAGGTGAAACAACAACTCCATGAAGCACTTTTCGCCGCGTCGGAATGCGTGCGAGTTCGCGACCGGTCTTTAGTTCCACTACCGATACGGATTGATCGCGTTTGTTGGTTGCGAGTAATCGCGTTCCGTCTTTCGTAGTTGCCAGGTTGTAAACGCCAGGACGCGCCGGAATGCGTCGCTTCACGTTCCACTTCACGGCGTCTACTTCTACGATCTCGTCTGACTTATTGCAGGCCACAAAAATCGACGCACCCGTTATCGATGGTTGCGCCCAGGTAGGCGAACAGGAAACATCGCCCGGCTTGGGCTCCATTCCATGACCCCCCATGTCCATGTGTTTCGCGTTCGGCGAAGCTGGTGGCGTTTGTGGCCCCTTCACTCCGGCCAGTGCCTGATGCTCCGTTTTCGCCGCTGCCGGCGAGCCGTTCATGCCCATTTCCCGGCCCTTCGTCAACAGGAAATACCGCGAAACCTTTAAAGTCGCAGTGTCGATTTCCACCAGCAGGTCGTCCATCATGCAAGCCGAATAGTGTTTGGTTCCGTCGGCATTGAGGCGTGAGCCATGCGGCATCGTGCAAGTAGGAATGCGTGCAACTTCCAGCATCGGCTCAGTCGCGACTACAGAGACTGAGGAAGGCACCATGTCGCCGTGCAAGTTGAAATTCACTACGTACAGCAGCGAGCCATCCGGCGAGAGGTCCATCGTCGCCGGAAACAAGCCGAGCCGGGTATGGCCCAAAACGCTATCGTCTTTGGTTGAATATTTCCAGACCGATCCGAACGGCCTGCCGTGGGCCAACGAAACGTAGTAAAAGTCTTTATTGCGCGAGATTGCGATTCCATGAGGGCCGTCGATGTCGATTGGCATATCGCCGGTTGGCACTTCGCGGTCGACACGGGCTCCGCCTGGTCCGAAACGAATCAAAGAAATTGTGTCAGCAGCTTCCGACAAGACGTAGACGAGGTAGTCTTTGTCAGGCTTGGTTTGAGCAGAGGCCTCGGGCGCGCCGGCGATCAGGGTAACTAGCAGGAGTGTTGTTAGCAGGACAGGAGAAACTCGATCCGCGAAATCACACGAAACTACCCTAACAACTTTTCGCGTCAGTTCGTGACCTTTGGTGAATCGCCTCTTGCCGTTATGGCTTTTCAGGTTTCTCCTCCGGCGGGAAATCCTTTTCGTCGATATCTTCGATTACCTTCAACTCTGCGCTGAACTTCTGGTAACCGCGAAAGCGAATTTCGTTGCGGCTTTGAATTGACCGGCTGCGGTTTGTCGTGGTGAGCAGAATCTCCGAATGAGAAGGCAACAGATATTTGTTTTCGTTGATGGTCACCCAGTCGTAATCGATAAGCGTGCTGGCCGCGGTAATCGGAAAGTCACCGGGTATCTCGGTAGCAATCTGCTCAAACCGCAACACGCGATTCGTTTCACGATCGATCCAGACGCGCCCGCGCGAGCCGACGGTCACAACGGACGACGCTCTATCGGGTCCATTGCTGGTACTCAAGTTTAGATGGGAAAGCGGCTTTTCGATTTGATACTCGAAAACTAACGTGCGGCGGCCCTGGATCAAGTCAGTATCAGCCAGCTTAAACTCCGTCTGTGACTCCGGTTTGAAAACGTCGGCAACTGCGGAGATGTATTCAACTCCACTCGAACTCGCACCCGGGGCAACGTCCTTGCTGTAGTCGCGAGTCTGCTTTGCTTCCTGTCCCAGCGGCATCCCATTGACTGCCAAAACCTTGTATTCCTCGCCGCCATTTGCACGGTAACCGACCGCTATCGTCAGGTTGTCCTGGGGAATCCAATTGCTGGTAGTGCCGAAAGCGTAGGAACGTTTGATTAATTGCTTGACCAGGAAGTCAGGCATCGCCGCGGCCGCGCCGAGGGTTGCAGTCCTAGTGCGATCCAGCAGCGCCTGCGCTTCTGCATCAGGCGGCCGCGCTGAATCAGTTGGGTTCACTCGTCGCCGTTCGGCCTCTTCGAGCGTGCGACGCAGCACGGCGTCGCTGCCACTCTTGGTCGCTACCAGCGATCGCATGCCGTCAGTTAGCGGAAAGCCAATGCCGCGTTTCCGAATCTCTTCCACGACTTCATCGCGCATCTCCGGATGCTTTGGCAATTGGTAAACGAGAGACACCACCTCGCGGCTGGTTAGTGGCGTCTGTGGAGTTTGTGCTATGCCCGCCAGGGGACAGAGAACTACAAGGAACGATAAAACCCTTATTAACTTACGATTCATATTATTTCTGGTGCGGCAGACTCTTAATCATCTTTTCATTTATGATCATAGTACCCTGCGGAATCTCGAGCAAACTGGGCTCAAGCAAAACGATGCCGATTTCCGCACTACCGGACTAACGCAATCATCGCCAGTCATTTGGTCCCAACTCATTGGACAAGGCGTGGCGACTCGCAGGCGGTCGATCTGGGTTGGATTTGCAGCCATGTGGTTTTCCTGATCGCAGGTAAAAGAAGCGACAGGTTTTCGATGAATTTCAGGCGGGATAGTTGCCCGACGAAAGAAGAGTGGGGGAACCTTTGCACAAAAAAGTAGGTTTATCAGTCCGCTTTGCGGACAGATAAAGCTATGTTGAATTTCAGCCGCAAATCCGTTCAATTGCCTGCCGCAGGATACTCACGCAAGCCTCGAGTTCCGCAACAGGCACAAACTCGCCAGTGCGATGGGCGACTCGAATATTGCCGGGACCGAAGACCACGGCTTCGGCTCCAAGTTCAGTCATCTGCGCCGCTTCAGTGCCAAAAGCGACCGTGCCCGCCTCGTTACCGGTGAGGGTTTCCAACAGTGTGACGAGTGCGGAGGCGGGCGAAGTTTCGAAGCCCTCGTCGGCGCGGGCCGCATCTACCTCGCAGGTAAACTCGGAATCGCGGCTTTTCTCTTCGTCAATTGCTCCGGCCAGCAGATCGAGTAAACGCTTCGGGTCCTGCCCGGGTATAGGCCGCCATTCCAGCGTGAAACGACACTCGCCGGGAATAACGTTTTTCGCTGTGCCGCCTTGAACGAGGCCAACGTTCAGAGTCGTGTAGGCAGGATCAAAAGCCGCATGTTGTTCGGCCTCGAGCTCACCGGCGATCGCTTCAATTTTCTTGATCAGACGCGCCGCGCCAAACACTGCCGACGATCCAAGACTCGGATAAGCGCTGTGTGCTTCGCGACCTTTGATTGTGATTTCCGCCAGACAGTAACCCTTGCCGGCACGCATAGGCTGCAACGACGTAGGCTCGCCAACGATCGCATAACTCGAATGGAGAGCGCGCGCCTCCGCTAAGCGCTTTGCCCCTATCAGTCCAATCTCCTCGTCGGCCGTAAAGACAAGTGCAAGCGGCCGGCGCAGTTGCTTGAGTTCGACTATTTCAATTGCCGTTAGGCCGGCGGCGATGAATGCTTTCGTGTCGCACGCTCCACGCCCGAAAAGTTTTCCTTCGCGCTCGGTGAGTTGGAGCGCCTCGGTCCAGTTTGGATCGTAAGGAACAGTGTCGGTGTGACCAACCAGCGCTAGCTCTACCGCTGTGTTATCAGAAAACTCCGCACCAGATAACGCTATGAGGTTTGTCTTTTCGACTCCGCTCGCATCCGTGTAGGGAAGTCGCTTGGTCGACATGCCAATCGACTCGCAGCGTTGCGCGAGATAGTCGACAATCGCTGCATTTGAACGCGCAGAAACCGAGTCGATCGCGACTAGTTCGGCAAGTGTTTTCTGTACGATCATTATGGATTTCAGTTTAGTGTGACAGAAAAGAGCGGGGGCAAGCCCGCCTTCCTGACCTGTGAGCTGATTGCAGTACGCCGATCATTCGATTGAAAGGCTTTCAATCTGGAATCATTTTCTCACCTCGATAGTCTCGGGGTTAGGAAGGCGGGCTTGCCCCCGCTCTTTCTTTCAACCCCACAGCTTCTTTTGCAGCGCCTTGAATCTCTCAACGATATCTTCCTGCTGCGCATGCCTTCCGTCTTCAACAATCCGTTTACCGTCAACCACCACATCCCTGATCGCCGTCCTTGATAGAGAAAAAACGATCGCTGAAAGCAGATCGTCTGACGAAGCGCCGGCGATTGATGGATCGTCAAGATCTACGGTGAAGAAATCAGCAGGCCGCCCCGGTTCGAGCCGACCGCCTGGCGCGTTTATGCTCTCAGCGCCGATAATCGTCGCGCAGTCAAATAGCCGAGCAGCCAACGCGGACGGCCCCTTGTCGTCCGCTGAGGCCAGGACAGCCCGCTCAGTTTTTTGTAGCCTCTCGTGATACTCCAGTTCGCGCGCATCCTCCAGCAGATCGATCTCTACGTGGCTATCGGTTCCGAGACTGACGCGCACTTCCTGATTGAAAAATCTATTAGCTGGAATAATGCCATCGCCGAGGTTCCGCTCCGTAGTTGGGCAGGCGCAAACTATGGCGCGCGCATCTGCCAGCATTTGTATCGCTTTCGGGGTCACATGAATTACGTGTACGCCAGTGAAGCGTTCGTTCAGCAAACCCTCGGTTGCGAGCAGGGCGACCGGCGAGCGGCCATACTCGGCAATGCAAGCAGAAACTTCCGCCGGTTGCTCGGCCACATGCATGTGAACAGGAAGTTGCTTTCTGTTAGCGACTCCGATCACTTCCTTCAAATAATCCAGCGGGACTGCGCGCACGCTGTGCGGAGCCACACCTATCCACACCATTCTCCGCCCCGCGTCCAACTCGCTGAGGTCGTTTCCCAGCTGTTCGAGGTTTTTGAGATACGCTGCCGGGTCATTTTCAATGAACCGAACCTGCTGCGGATTTATTTCCGTCTCGTAACCTGAGCGAGCGTACGCCACTCGCAGCAATGCGATCCTGAGTCCCACATCGCGAGCCGCACGCACGACTTCCTTTGCCATGAGATTCGGATCGTCATAAGCAGTTCCGCCTGGCGCGCGGTGCAAATAGTGAAACTCGCCGACTGAAGTGATGCCGCTGAGTGCCATTTCCAAAAACGCCATCCGCGACGCGTCGTAAAGGTCTTCAGGCGTGAGACGCAAGGCGGCGCTGTACATCATTTCGCGCCAGGTCCAGAAGCTGTCTTTCTCGTTTGCGGTGCGGTATTCGGTGCGGCCGCGAATAACACGTTGGAAGGCGTGGGAGTGAGCGTTGACTAAACCCGGCAACAGCGCGCGATTTTTGAGGAGAATAGTATTCTGAACATCGCTGACTGGAGCCAGGTCCAGGAAGCGACCGCTGTGATCGCACACCAGGGCAGCGTCAGGGTGGAACGAGCCGTTTACGTAAATCAGATCTGGCCGCCAAATGTGTTTGAGATTATCCACGCAAGTTACCGAGTCTCAGGGTTGGGAAGGCGGGCTCGCCCCCGCTCTTCGAGTCTCATTCATCTCGACTCACGGATGTTTTTGAAAACTAAGCAGCGGGGGCAAGCCCACCTTCCTGACCTCGAGATCATTTGAGTTGCAAGCTTACTTTCCGGTTAAGAGCTATCTCAACAATTCAGGCGAAGCCTTTCACTGCCAACACCTCTTTCGCGGTTGAGCGGTCACCGGTACAACTGATCCGTCTCGGTGCATTCAGATAACTAATTTCAAATCCCAGTCTCTTGTATAACTCAACAATTCGCGGCGTAGCCTGGTTTGAAAGCACCACCGGTCCCGAGTGCTCCGCCAATTGTTCCGCGGTACGCACTTGATCATCCCAGCCAAAACCTCCCGCGCTGTAAGTGGTGAATTCGACGTCGTAGGGTGGATCAGCATAAATGAAATCCCCAGGCCGGATCTGCAATTTGTTCAGATCGCCGCACGCAAACGTCCAGTTCTTGAAAAGCGAAGGGAAGTCTGAAAAATCGCGAGCGTAAGTAATCGACTTGTGCTTGCCAAACGGTACGTTAAATTCACCGCTCTGGTTGAAGCGGCAAAGTCCATTGAAGCAAGTCCGGTTTAGATAATAGAAGATTTGTGCCGCTTCCGCGGTTTCCCATTCGCCTTCATTAATAAGCTCATTGAACCTGGTGCGATGCCGATAGAAGCTTTTCTCTTCATTTCGCATCTCGATAGTGATGTCGAGACCGCGTTGCAATTGGATGTAAAAGTTTATCAGGTGCGGATTGATATCATTCAAGACGGCGCGCTTTGGTCTCAAACCCAATGAGGCCGCGAGTCCGCCGCAGAAAGGCTCAACATAGCGTCTGGACGAGTGGCGTTGCCAAAGCTCAGTCAGGTGCGGCACTAACCATCGCTTGCCGCCGGCCCATTTCAAAGGCGGCTTTGGAGTAGTCACAAGGTTCTTCGTTGGCGCTGTAGTGGAAATCAAGGGGTTAACTAGATCAAGAGTGGTTGTGGCTGCGTTTCGGGAAAAGCAATGCTTCCGGTGCTGGGATGAAAAATAGCAGCACATGTTCAGTTGGTCAAAGTTGTCTTGACACTTGTTTGACTCCCGACGCTTGAAGTTTCAAGCGTGATTGACACCCTTGAATCAACTAAGTATCCTTCAATCCCAAACGCCCATCACTTTACCAAGCTTGCTTCACGCCCAACTGCAAGGCTGTTTTTAACAACCCAGGAGCTGGACGATGAAACAAAGCACGCCTTTGGCGCGAAAAAAATCTTTAATCATAAAAGAACTTCCGGACGAAACTCTCGTCTATGACATGGAGCTCGATAAGGCGCACTGTCTGAACAGCACAGCTGCGCTGGTGTGGAAAAACTGCGACGGCAAAAGGACGATCACCCAGTTGCGTGAATTGCTGGAGGAACAAGTGGGTTCACCCGTGCCCATGGAGATTGTGTGGCTGGCCCTGGACCAGCTGGAGAATTTCCAACTGCTGGACGATGCCGCCCTGAAGCATTTTCATCTGGCGGGGATGTCGCGACGCAGTTTGGTAAAACGAGTTGGTTTTGCAGTGCTTGCTTTGCCGGTAATCTTTTCAATTATGGCGCCGGCGGCCCAGGCGCAGGGATCACTACTGCCACCGGGTACGTGTTGTCAAAACCCAAACGACTGCCAGTCGTCTTCCTGCGTTCAGTCCCCGGCGTGCGTTGGACTTCCCAGCACCAAGGCCTGCTGAGTTTCCAGTATTCTGGCTGCTCGCTAGTCGGTTAATAGCGCTTTGAACAAGGTGGAGCTTTTCAGGGCTTCGATAAGCGCGGGAATCCTCGTCTTTAGCTCGGCGGCATCGTCAGGGGGGTACTGCGCGGTTGCTCGCTCGTAGATTTCGTCTTCACTCAGGCCCTGGAGTAAGCACTCGAGTACGAAGACATAGGAGTCGTCAAACTCAGGCATTCCCAAAGCGTTAGTTTCCTTCGATCCCAGCACCCTGGTTCGTCCCAGTTCTTCCACCCAATCAAGAATAGTCTCCACCGGCTCCTGATCCGGGTAGCGTTGTTTCACCAGCTCCAGGATTTTTTCGCGACTACTTATGTTGAGCACCAGGGCCAGGAAGAAACGGTGGGCTTCTTTGGTAATAGTGCCCCGGCGTTGGATGATGCTCATTTGACGTTCATGCTCTTCCAGGACAGGAAGGACAAGATCAGTTAGCTCGCCGTGGACATTCTTGCATCGATTCAGGATCGCCTTGAAGCGATCTTTGCCGGTAGATAGACCGAAGAGCGTGTCCATCTCATTGCTCTGGAGTTGTTGGAAAGTGTCTGCTAAGGCGAAGTAGGCCGTATGAAAGTCTGAGGCGCAGATCAGATCACCGATCATCGTATCTGCATCTTTGTGTTTCATTCCCAACAGCAGCCCGATGGTCTGCAGTTTCTTGATCATTACTGGATTTCTAAAGAATGGATTAACGGCGAAGTGGGGCTTGCGATAGTCGTACTGTATAGCTGCCGACGGAGTGTGTTCAGTTCTGATGGTGATCGTGGCCGACGGCCGATCCAGGTGAAATAATGAGTGAATAAAATTCCGGCCGGCCCGAATCATTTTCACGTCGTTCAACTTGAGTAACTGAACTTCTTCGAGTGCCAGCTCGCCGACCGCAAAGTGTTCGTTGATGACTTTATCTTCCCGGAAAGAATAACGGCTGTGGATGCTGGAGCCGAGCAGGACCTGAAAAGCGCCCGTGAAAGAGTGCTGATGCACGGAGGTTGTGCCGTCGAGCCAGAAGTAGATGTCGATAATAAACCGCGGACCACAGAAAAGAGTGATAGGCGGATTCCCGAAGCGCCCTTCTACATCACGTTGCTCAGGCAACGAGTCGGCAGCTTGCACCCAGCGAATTACGTCCCAGGGATCAACGCGTGACGGTAACTCGGCTTCTACGAGTGCTTGCGCAGCAATCTCCGGGAAAAGTTGTTCACTGTAATTCTCGGCTCGCCATCGGTTCTCTACCTGCGCGCCGAGTCTTTGAAATTCCTCCATTGCTTCCTCTTTCAGATCTTTTTGATTTGGCTAGCGAGAATAGGAGTCAACCTCGGATTTCGCAAGCTGACGGATTCCATTGGATGTGGCATTTTGTCCCAACATTCATGAGCGGCTTCCTGTTAAACCAAAAACTGAATCAGTGCAAGCTATTGATCTTTTCGCAAGACTCGTGTAGTTTTCAGTCCCAGTTGAGTAGAAAGTCTTAACGAGGGTCACAGCATTCTTTCGCTGAGTTCCTTTTGACTCCCACAAGCAGGAAGGGTGTTCACCGTGAAAGCAGATCGCAACAATCAACTACCAAAAGCTCGGCAAGAGCAGCTAATCGTCAAGGAACTTCCCGATGAGCTCCTCATTTACGATCTCAAACGCGACAAGGCGCATTGTCTGAACGAGACAGCCGCACTCGTGTGGAAGAATTGCGATGGCCACAAAACCGTCGATCAACTACGCGAGCTAGTGGAAGAAAACGCCGGCTCGCCGGTGCCTGAGGAGATGGTCTGGCTGGCGTTGGATCAACTGGAGACTTTTAGCCTGCTCGACGAAGCAGCGCTGAAGCCGGCGCAGTTTGCCGGCATGAGTAGACGCGACATGGTCAGGCGAGTTGGCTTCGCAGCGATTGCGTTGCCGGTCATCTTGTCGATTGTCGCTCCGACTGCTCAGGCACAGGCATCGGGTCTGCCACCGAATTCCTGTTGTAACAGTCCCGGCCAATGCGCCTCAGGAAATTGCACTCAGAATCCAGTTTGCACTGGGACTCCAAGCACCAAGGCCTGTGTCTAAGGTTCTTGGATACATTTCCCGCAGGACTCGGGATAAAAAAACTAGAAACGCCGGCACCTCATTAGTGAGCGTGCCGGCGTTTTTGCATTGCTTTGGTCCATTCCACTCAGCACAGAGAACAGAGCGGCGCTGTTAACCGCAACCAACTTTGTTCTGGCTCCGGAGGAGCCAAATGTTTATAGACGCAGCGGCCTATCAGTGTTGGCGCTCCAGCGGAGCGCGATGTACCTGAAAATGAATACGTCGAACCATGCATTTCGCTCCGCTGGAGCGAGGAACTTTATGAATCCAGGAGTTCTATAAACATTCGGTCCCTCCGGGACTAAGCGCTTTGGTCAGAAACCTTGTTAGAGAAACAAGAACTTACGAACTTGCCACAACGATCTAGTTCGCTTTCATTGAGGGCCGGATCGCATAAAGCGCAGATCGGGCGTCCGCAGTGATCTAACCCTCTGGGAGGGCGTGTTGGCTTTCACGCGTGGCTGGCTATCGACCTTCGGAGCTGCTGCGGTCGGTGAAATCTGGTTGGCTGCCGGGTTGGGAAACGCTTTGTATCGGATACCGGTTGATACAGACTTGGTCGTGTTCGACAACGGAGAATCGCCATAAAAGAGTTGCGTGCGAAGCCGAAGGTTGTAAGTAGTTGGCAGTTTAAGCTTGAAGGTCAGCAACGGCCGGAAACTTTGTTCGGCAACGAATCCGAGTCCCTCTACCCACAATCGTGCGCTGGTTGGCGTGGCATCCTTGAATGAGTCGTGATCGGTGGTGACGGTGATCACTACAGCGTCCAATTTAGGCGCCGAAATAATTTGTAACTGCGGAGCTGATATCTGATCAATTTTGCCAAGGAATAACTCGTACGCCTCGCCTGCGCCAGTCCAGGGCTTAACTGTGAGAATCCAGGTACCGGCTCGGTCAAACGGTACAACTGACGCTCCAACAACTTCACAAGCCAGGTAAACTGGCGCTGTCGTGTCTGGATCAGTCGCGTATCTGAGTTCAAACCAGCCGGTAAAACTTTTCCCCATTCCTTTCGCCCAAATGTTTAATGACCGTGGCGAATCAATTTGGATCTGGTAGCTATCGCTATCATCCGCCGTAGCCGTGTGGCCGATTATGTGGCCCGGGACTGTAACGTTCTGTGCCGCGTGAACGTCAGCAGACACGTCGTCGACTTCCCTGAAAAGGACATCATCAACATTCGAGTCGCAGTCATCGTCAAGGCCGTTTAGCATCTCGACGGCGTCTGGTCGAATTGCCGAGTTAGAGTCGTTGTGGTCACCCCTGGCAGGACTGTAGTTATCATTGTCGATGTCGCCACAGAACGGGTTTGGATTGGGAAAGGTAATCGTCATCTGACTTTGAGCTTCCGCTGAAACGGGCCAGTTCCAACTATTCAGTTCACAGGCAACGTTGGCCTCTGCGCCGGCAGCGAAAGCCGAAACCAGGACGTCGTTCTTCGCTTCTGCGGTCGCCGGTGGGGTCGCGTGTGTTGCCTTATAGGCTCCGACATAACGGAGCGCGCGCTTGATTGCGGAAGATCCATGTAACCGCGCATAACGCAGGAAGATCCCAGCCCAGGTTTCA
>WNFK01161663.1_pt1 | contig 22018 bp, 16 predicted proteins | sample 5400281 | NCBI WGS metagenome assembly WNFK01 (sample SAMN13153350, study PRJNA577476) | soil metagenome | isolation source: 20 cm soil on Douglas fir-dominated hillslope | place: USA:California | collected 2013-09-17
ATCCGCGAGATCACCGATGGCTACACCGATGGCGCGGTCTATCCCTTCAACCCGCCCGAGTTTCTCGCCAACGAGCGTGACGCCGATCGCATCGCCGCGCTCCAGCGCCTCGACCTCATCCTCGCCATCGGGCGCGACGACCAGATGCGCGGCAACAGCGAGTCTTTCTCCGGCAAGCTGTGGGACCGGGGCATCGGCAACGCGCTGCGGATCTGGGATGGGTGGGCGCACGACTGGCCGTACTGGCGGCAGATGATCGTGAAGTACATCGGCGGACACGACTGATTCCTCACCGTTCACCGCGAGCCTCGCATGTTGAAAGTCGGACTCCTCACTGGACGGGAGTGGTCGTTTCCTCCCGCCTTCATCGCCGAGGTCGCGCGGCGCGACGCCGGGGTCGAGGTCGAGTACGTACAGCTCGGCGGCACGTCGATGGACGAGCCGGTGCCGTATGCGGTGATCGTCGACCGCATCTCGCACGAGGTCCCGTACTACCGTAGCTATCTGAAGCACGCCGTCCTCGAGGGCTGCACGGTGGTGAACAACCCGTTCATGTGGTCGGCCGACGACAAGCTCTTCGACGCGTCGCTGGCGTCGGAGCTCGGCGTCGCGAGCCCCAAGACGATCGCCCTCCCGAACCGCGAGTACGTCCCCGGCATCCACCATCAGGAGAGCCTGAGGAACCTGAAGTATCCGGTCGACTGGCAGGCGATCGTCGACTTCATCGGGATGCCGTGCATCCTGAAGGACGCCCACGGCGGCGGGTGGAAGGAGGTCTACGTCTGTCGCTCCATGGAAGAGCTCATTCACAACTACGACACGTCAGGATTGCTGACGATGATCGTGCAGGAGTTCATCGAGTGGGACCAGTTCATTCGCTGCCTCAGCCTGGGTCAGCGCGATGTCCTGCCGATGAAGTACGATCCGAAGGAGCGCCGCTACCTCGTGGAGCACGAGCATCTCAGCCCGGCGCTCGGCAAGCGGATCGTGGACGATTCGCTCACCCTGATGCGCGCCCTGGGCTACGACATGTGCTCGCTGGAGTTTGCCGTGCGCGACGGCATCCCCTACGCCATCGACTTCATGAACCCCGCGCCGGACATGGACCTCAACTCGCTCACGCCGCACTACTTCGACTGGGCCGTGAAGGGGATGGCGGATCTTGCCATCCGGCTGGCAAAGGAGCCGAAGCCGAAACGCGATCCCCGCTACGGCGAGTTCCTGCTGGGGCGGCGCGAGCGGCGCGCATGGCCGACTCCGTCGTAGGCAGCTGACGATGCGGGACAACGGCATCGAGCGCTATCACGCCCTGCTCACCGATGAGCTGGCAGGCGAGACGCAGCGCCAGCTCGACGAGCAGCTCCGGCGTCGGGGCCTGTTCTTCGGCGATCGCGCCCTGTGCACCGTGCTGCGGCCGCGCTTCCTCTCTCCGGCCCAGTACCGCTTTCTCCAGACCCGAGGCTCCGTCGTGCTGCGCGCCTTCCGGAAGGCGCACCAGGCCGCGCTGGCCGACGAGACGGTGCTCTCGCAGTTCGGGCTGCTCGACTGGGAGCGGCAGCTGGTGCACGTGAAGACGGGCTTTCGGGACGCGAGCCCGGTGTCGCGCCTCGACGCCTTCTTCGTCGCCGACGGGGCGGGGTTGCGCTTCACCGAGTACAACGCCGAGACCCCGGCCGGCGGCGGGTACAATGACGTGCTGACCGAGGTGTTCTACGGGCTGCCGGTCATGCGGCAGTTCCTGCGTGACGCGTACGAGCAGTGGTCTGGCCGCCGCGAGCGTCCCGCCATCTCGATCGTGGACTGGTCGGACGTGCCGACGCAGAGCGAGTTCCTCCTCTTCCACGACTACTTCACGCGCCAGGGTTTCGACTGCGAGATCATCGATCCGGGCGAGGTGACGTACGCGGGCGGCAAGCTGCGCGGGCCGAGCGGCACGATCGAGCTGATCTACAAGCGCGTCCTGTTGCACGAGCTGGTAGAGCGCGGAGGGATGGACCATCCGATCCTGCGTGCCTTCCGTGATGGCGCGGTGTGCATGGTGAATCCGCCAGCGTGCAAGATCCTGCACAAGAAGGCGAGCCTGGCCGTGCTCCACGACGAGAGGAACGCGCACCTGTTCGACGCCGAGGAGCGCGAGGCGATCGCGCTGTCGATCCCGTGGACGCGCGTCGTTGAGGATCGACGCACGACGCGCGACGGCGCGCAGGTCGACCTGCTCGCCTTCGCCGCCGAGCACCGCGAGCAGCTCGTGCTCAAGCCGAACGACGATTACGGCGGGAAGGGGATCGTCCTCGGTTGGGAGGTCAACGACCAAGCGTGGCAGGAATCACTTCGCACGGCGCTGCGGGAGCCGTACATCGTGCAGGAGCGGATCGCCCTGCCGAAGGAGCCGTATCCGAGCTTCGTGGACGGACGGGTCGTGTTCGCCGAGCGGATGGTGGACACGGCACCCTATGTGGCGTACGGTGGTAACGTGGACGGCTGCCTGTCGCGGCTGGCGACGGCGGCGCTGCTCAACGTCACGGCCGGCGGGGGCAGTCAGACGCCCACGTTTATTGCGGAGGAGCGATAGGGATGCGCCAGGGAAGGGCACAAGTGCCTTACCGCAGACGCCACAGAGAAGTGCTGAAGGAACAATATCAGTGCGTACTCCTTTCCCTGAAGAGCCCTGCTCGTTCTGTGCGCCGACTCGGTTCGGAGCGGCGCGAATGAGTTGATGATGATGTTGCTGGTCCGTTCCTCTTCACCATGGAGCCATCACATGAAGGCACCATCCCTGACGCTGGGGATCGAAGAAGAGTACCAGATCATCGATCCCGAGACCCGCGAGCTCAAGTCGTACATCACCGAGATCCTCGCCGGCGACAAGCTCCTGCTCGACGAAGTGAAGCCCGAGCTCCACCAGTCCATGATCGAGATCGGCAGCCGCGTCTGCCGCACACCGCAGGAGCTGCGCGCCGAGCTGGTGCGGTTGCGCGGCATGGTGATGGATCTCGCCGCCAGGAGCAACCTCGCCATCGCTGCGGCCGGCACCCATCCCTTCTCGTGCTGGACAAAGCAGGAGATCACCCCGCTCGAGCGCTACATCGGCGTGCAGCAGGATCTCCAGGATCTCGCGCAGCAGCTGCTGATCTTCGGCACCCACATCCACGTCGGGATCGAGGACAAGGATTTCCTGATCGAGGCGATGAACGTCTCGCGGTACCTGCTGCCGCACGTGCTCGCCCTCTCCACCAGCTCGCCGTTCTGGCAGGGGCGGCGCACGGGACTGAAGTCCTACCGGAGCATTGTCTTCCGCAACTTCCCGCGCACCGGGGTGTCGCCGATTCTGCGCTCCAACGCCGACTACGACGAGCTGCTCGCCTCGCTCGTCTCCACCAGGTGTGTCCCCGACGGCTCGAAGATCTGGTGGGATGCGCGCCCGCATCATGCCTTCCCGACCCTCGAGTTCCGCGTCTGCGACGTGTGCACCCGCGTGGAGGAAGCCGTCTGTGTCGCGGCGATCCTCCAGGCGATCGTGGCGAAGATCTGGAAGCTCCGGCGGGACAATCTGACCTTCCGGCTGTACGCGCCGGCCCTGATCGAGGAGAACAAGTGGCGGGCGGTGCGCTTCGGGCTCGACGGCAACCTGATAGACTTCGGCAAGAGCAGGGAGCAGCCCGCTCGCGAGCTGATCACCGAGCTGCTCGAGTGGTTCGTGGACGACGTTGTGGACGAGCTCGGTAGTCGGCGTGAGGTGGGCTACGCCTTCGAGATCATGCGCGGCGGCACGAGCGCCGACCGGCAGCTCGCGGTGTACGAGCAGACCGGTGATCTGCGCGCCGTCGTGGACAGCATCGTCGCCGAGACGGCGGACGGCGTTCGACCCGAGATCGTTTCCTTCTTCTCGACCCGGCCGTCTACCGGGGAGCGGTATCGCGCCATCAAGCTCGGCGACTCGTCGAGACAGACCCAGGGAGTTGCGTAGCCTCGTGATCAAGCCGCGTCCGCGCCGACCCGTCGTCGGCATTCCGACCCAGACCCTCCAGAGCCTGGGCGGCATATCGGCCGATATCCCCCCGTCGTGGGTGATGAGCCAGCGCTACATCCTCACCCTCACCGCGGCAGGCGCGATCCCCTGGCTCATCCCGCTCGTGGACGAGGAGACGCTGCGCGGGGTGTACGAGCAGCTCGACGCGGTATTCCTCCCCGGCGGCGCGGACATCGATCCGGCGACCTACGGGGCCGAGCAGCACCCGCGGTGCGACAAGACCGACCGCGCGCGCGACCGGGTCGAGGTCGCGCTGGCGACGTGGGCGCTCGAGGACGGGAAGCCGATGCTCGGCGTCTGCCGCGGCATGCAGCTCATCAACGTTGCCGCCGGAGGCTCCCTCTACCAGGACCTGGCCGACGAGCTGCCGACTGCGTTGAAGCACGACTACTTCCCGTTCCGCGGCCAGAGCTTCGCGCGCGACTATCTCGCGCACGAGGTGCGCGTCGTCGAAGGCACGCGGCTCGCGCGACTCGTGGGCGCGGGACCGCTGAAGGTGAACAGCATGCACCACCAGGCGGTGCGGGAGCTGGGACGCGGTCTGGTTCCCACGGCTGTATCCCCCGACGGCGTGATCGAGGCGATCGAGGGAGAGGGGGACGCGTACCTCGTCGCCGTGCAATGGCATCCCGAAGCGCTCACCGACAACGACGAGCGCACGCGCGGCATCTTCACCGATTTCATCGGTGCGGCCGAGGAATGGGGGCTGACACGGGTCTAGCCCGGTCGGTCGGACCCAGCGGAACACGCGTCAGCGGCGTATTCTGAGAAGTTGCGCACGCTTCCCTCCGTAGAGGATTCCCGGTTCGTGAACACGATGCTCGTTTCGCGGTCGATCGCGCGGCGAGGCTCAGCGGCTACGCTGACGTCTCGCCCGCTGCGCTTCGGTCCGCTGCTGCTCTCGATGTCGCTCATCGCCCTCGGTGCGTGCAGCCGCGCGCCCCAACCCCGCATCGCCGGGGCGCCGGCGGCGCCTCCCAGCGCGAGCGCGCCGTGGCGCGCTCCGCGCGGCGTGGTGCCCGCCGAGCCACGGCGGGGCTGGCCGACGTGGTGGACCTCGCGCTGCGCAACAATCCGCTGACGCAGCTCAGCTGGTCCCAGGCGCGTGCCGGCGCGGCCTTCTACGGCACCGCCGGCGCCCTCTACCTGCCCACGGTGGACGCGTCGGTGAGCAACGCGTACGCGCAGACCACGGTGGGGCAGACGCTTGGCGGCGTCGGCTCGCGTCGCTCGTTCACCCCGGCTGTGTCCCTGTCATACCTCCTGCTCGATTTCGGCGGTCGGAGCGGCACGGTCGCCTCGGCGCGGTCGGCGGCCATCGCGCTGGATCTCACGCACAACGCCACGCTCCAGAGCGTGGCGTTGCAGGTGGAGGGTGCGTACTTCACCTATCAGGCGCAGCGCGCGCTCGTCGCGGGTGCGCGGCTCACCGTGGCGGAAGCGGACACCGCCGTCAATTCGGCCCGGCAGCGCAATCGTGCGGGCGTGGCCACCATCGCCGACGTGCTGCAGGCCGAAACGCTGCTCGCGCAGGCGCAGCTCGACTTCGAGACGGCGGATGGGAACCTGGAGGTCGCCCGTGGCGCCTTGGCCATGGCGATGGGGCTGCCGGCGAACGCGCGCTATGGTCTCGCGCCGGTGAGCGACTCCTTTCCGGTGTTCCTCGTGGCCGCCGACGTCGACACGCTGATCGACCGGGCGCTGGAGAACCGGCCGGATCTCGCGGCGGCGCGCATACAGATCGAGCAGTCGCAGGCGGAGGTCAAGGTTGCGCGCTCGGCCCTGCTCCCGAGCGCGGTGCTCGGTTCCACCCTCGGCCGCCCCTATTCCACCCAGCAGAACGCCAGCGGGAGGACCTTCGGCGTCACCCTGGGCGTCGAGATCCCGATCTTCAACCTCGCGCGGCCCTACAATGTCATGGCCGCGCGGGCGCAGGTGGACGCCTCCATCGCCCGCGCGAACGTCTTGCGCACCGAAGTGGCGCAACAGGTGTATTCCTCCTATTACCTGCTGCGGACTGCGACCCAGCGCACGCGCACCGCGGACGTCCTGCTCACGAGCGCGCTCCGCTCGGAGGCGGCGGCGCGCGCGCGGTACCGGGCCGGTGTCGGCACGATTCTCGACCTCCTCACCGCGCAGGCCGCGCTCGCCAGCGCCCGCGCCCAGCAGTCGCAGTCGCGCTGGGTCTGGTCCAACGCCCTGGCGCAGCTCTCGTTCGATGTCGGCGCGCTCGGCCCGCGGGGCGAGTCGCTCATTCCACTCTCGGCGGACTCCACTGGTGTTCGCCGATGAACACCGTCAGCCTTCCACGCACCGTCATGCGATCGCTCCCATCTTCCCGTCGCGCGCTCCTCGCCACGCTGGCACTCGTGTTGTTCGCCAGTGCCTGCTCGAAGCAGCAGGAGCAGCGCGGCCGCCCCGCGGTGCCGGTGCTCGTGGCGCGGGCGAAGAAGACGGCCGTGCCCTATACGATCGAAGCGAACGGCGTCGTGATCCCCTATCAGTCGTCCACCGTCGCCTCGCAGGTGGAGGGGATCATCGGTCGGGTGGGGTTCCGGGAAGGACAGGACGTCGTGAAGGGGCAGGTGCTGTTCGAGATTGATCAACGTCCGTACCGGGCGCAGTACGACGTGGCGGTGGCGAATCTCGCGCGCAGCCGCGCCACGGCGGAGAACGCGCAGCGCGCGGCCCAGCGCTACTCCACGCTCGAGCAGCAGGATTACGTCACGCGTGAGCAGGCGGACCAGCAGCGCGCGAACGCCGCGTCCAGCGCCGCCACCGTCGCTGCGGACCAGGCCTCAGTCGCGCAGGCGCGCTTCAACCTGGACAACACCACGATCCGCGCCCCGATCTCCGGGCGCACCGGCGCGCTGCTCGTGCGCGAGGGGAACCTCGTGCACGCCTCCGGCGCCACGCCCCTCGTCGTGATCAATCAGGTCAGTCCCATCCTCGTCCGCTTCGCGATTCCGTCCACCCAGCTGCCGTTGCTCCAGCGGTACGGCACGGTGGGCGGACTGGTGGTCAGCGCCATGCCGAACTCCGGTGGCGATCCGGCCGCCGAGGCGAGCGCCGGCCAGATCGGGCTCTCGGTGGGTGGCGGCGATCCGGGACAGGGCGCCGCGGGCGCCAGGCAGGCGGGACCGGCCGGCGCGGGCGGACGCCCCGCTCCGGCCACCTCGGCGCTCACCCCCATCGCGCAGCCGGAGAACGGCTCGCTCTCGTTCATCGACAACGCGGTGGACACGACGACGGGCACCGTGCTGCTGAAGGCGTCGTTCCCCAACCCGAACCAGCGACTCTGGGTGGGGGAGTTCGTGGCGACCAAGCTGGAGCTGTTCGTCGAGCAGAACGCGCTGACCGTACCGACGCAGGCGGTGGTAACGGGCCAGCAGGGGCCGTACGTGTACGTCGTGAGCGATTCCAGCACGGCGCAGCAGCGGCCGGTGCGCGTCGAGCGCACGGCGGGCGACGTCAGCGTGATCGCGTCCGGGCTCCGCGAGGGCGAGCAGGTGGTGACCGACGGTCAGGCGCGCCTCACGCCGAACGCCAAGGTAGTGCTCAACACGCCGCAGGGTGCGCCGGTCGCCCGGCAGGGCGGGGGTCGGCGCGCGGGTGCCGGGGCCGGTGGGGGCGCCGCCCCCGCGGGCGCCACCGGCGACGGGCGCCGCGCGGCCGCAACGCCATGAACTTCACGCGGGTGTTCATCCTCCGGCCGGTCATGACGACGCTGCTCATGACCGCGATCCTCGTGTTCGGCATCGCGTCATACCAGCGCCTCACGGTGAGCGATCTGCCGTCGGTGGATTACCCGACGATAAACGTGTCGGCGAACCTGCCCGGCGCCAGCCCGGAGACGATGGCGGCGACCGTTGCCACGCCGCTGGAGAAGTCGTTCTCGGCCATCGCCGGCATCGACAACATCACGTCGAGCAGCTCGCTGGGCAGCACGAACGTCACGCTTCAGTTCTCTCCCGACCGCGACATCGACGCCGCGGCGCAGGACGTCAACGCGGCGATCTCGGCGACGCTCGCCTTCCTGCCGTCGACGATCATCCCGCCGTCGTACCGGAAGCAGAACCCGGCCGCGTCGCCCATCCTGTTCTTCGCGCTCACCTCGAGCTCCATGTCGCTCACCGCGCTCGACGAGTTCGCCGAGACGAACATCGCGCAGCGGCTGTCGATGGTGGACGGCGTGTCGCAGGTGAGCGTCTTCGGCTCGGCGAAGTACGCGGTGCGCGTGGAGCTCGACCCGGCGCAGCTCACGGCCCGCGGCTTGAGCATCAGTCAGGTGGCGCAGGCGATCCGCACGAACAACGTGACACTGCCCACGGGAGTGCTGTACGGCAAGGACCGCACGTTGACGATCCAGGCCACCGGCCAGCTCGAGAACGCGGACCAGTTCCGCAGCATGGTCGTCGCCAACCGGAATGGCGCGCCGATCCATCTCGGCGACCTCGGGCGGGTGTACGACGGGATCCAGAATTATCGGAACGCGAGCTGGTACAACGGCGAGCGTGCCATCGTGCTGGCGGTGATGCGGCAGCCCGGCACGAACACCGTCGAGGTCGCGACCGCCGTCAAGAACGCACTCGCGGAGCTGATGCCGTCGCTGCCGCCGTCCGTGAAGGTGAACATCCGCTACGACCGGTCCGAGGGGATCAAGGCTTCGGTCAATGAGGTCAAGCACTCGCTCGTGCTCGCGCTCGTCCTCGTGGTGCTGGTCATCTTCCTCTTCCTGCGCAACCTGACGGCGACGGCCATTCCGAGCCTCGCCCTGCCGATGGCGATCGTCGGCACCTTCTCGGTGATGTACGTCCTCGGCTTCAGCATCGACAACCTGTCGCTCATGGCGCTCACGCTCGCGGTGGGCTTCGTGGTGGACGACGCGATCGTGATGCTGGAGAACATCGTTCGCCACATCGAACGTGGGGAGGAGCCGCTGCAGGCCGCGCTCGATGGCGCGGCGGAGGTGGGGTTCACGATCCTCTCGATGACGATCTCGCTCGCCGCGGTGTTCATCCCCCTGATCTTCATGGGCGGGATCATCGGCAAGCTGTTCCGGGAGTTCGCGATCACGATCAGCGCGGCTATCCTCGTGTCGGGCTTCGTGTCGCTCACGCTGACCCCGATGCTCTGCGCGCGGTTCCTCAAGTCACACGAGCGCGAGACGCACGGGCGCTTCTACAACGCCTTCGAGCACGGCTTCAACCGGCTGTTGCGGGGATACGAGCGATCGCTGGCCTGGGCGATGGAGCGCCGGCCGCTCACGCTCGTCTTCTCCGTGCTCATCCTGGTGGCGACGGTCCTCCTCTTCCAGGCCGTGCCGAAGGGGCTCTTCCCGAGCGACGACACCGGGCTGTTGAGCGCCTCGACCGTCGCGGCGCAGGGCACCTCGTTCCCGGAGATGATGCGGCTGCAGCTGCTGGCCAACAAGGCGCTCGAGCGCGATTCCAACGTCGCCGGCTACATGTCGAACATCGGCGGCGGCAGCAACGGCGACATCAACATCGTCCTGAAGCCAGCGGGCCAGCGTCCCCCGGCGGACGACATGGTACGGCAGCTCACCCGACGGCTTGGCGGCATTCCCGGCCTGCAGGTCTTCGTGCAGAACCCGCCCACGATCCGGATCGGCGGCCGGGGCTCCCGCACGCTGTATCAGTACACCATGCAGGCCCACGACGTCGCCACGCTGTATGCCGGTGCGCAGAAGATGCAGGCGGCGATGCGCGGTCTGCCGCTGATCACCGACGTCACGAGCGATCTGGAGAACCGCAACCCGGTCGTCAACGTCAATATCATGCGCGATCGCGCGGCGATGCTCGGCGTGACGCCCCTCGCCATCCAGCGCGCAATGGCGAGCGCCTACAGCGAGCAGCAGGCGAGCACGATCTTCACCGCCACCAACAACTACTGGGTCGTCCTGCAGATTCGTCCCGAGGATCAGGCCGATATCTCCGCGCTGGCGAAGCTCTACATCACGAGCTCGTCGGGCAAGCTCGTCCCCCTCACCGACATCGCGACCTTCACGCAGGGCGTGGGTCCGCAGCGCATCGCGCACTCCGGTCAGTTCGCGTCCGTGACGATCTCGTTCAACCTGGCGCCGAACGGGGACCTCGGGTCCGCCGTGGACGAGGTGAACCGGCTGGCCGCCCGCACGCTGCCCGCCACCATCACCGGCAACTTCTCGGGCACGGCGCAGGCGTTCCAGGACTCGCAGAAGGGACTCGGCATCCTGCTGCTCATCACCGTCTTCATCATCTACATCGTCCTCGGAATCCTCTACGAGAGCTTCATCCACCCGATCACGATCCTCACCGGGCTGCCATTCGCGGCATTCGGCGCCCTGCTCGCCCTCTTCGTCACCGGCCAGCAGCTCGACGTCTATGGCTACGTGGGAGTGATCATGCTCATCGGGATCGTGAAGAAGAACGCGATCATGATGATCGACTTCGCCATCGAGGCGGAGCGCAGCGGCCACACGACGCCGGCTCAGGCCATCGTCCAGGCGGCGAGCGTGCGCTTCCGGCCGATCATGATGACCACCGTCGCGGCCATCGCGGGCACCCTGCCGATCGCCATCGGCATCGGTGCGAGCGCCTCGTCGCGCCGGCCGCTCGGCATCGCCGTCGTTGGCGGGCTCGCCTTCTCCCAGATCGTGACGCTGTTCGTGACGCCCGTGTTCTACACCTATCTCGACGACCTCCAGAGCTGGCTCGGACGCCAGTCGCACCGCCTGCCGTGGTCCGACGAAGGCGAGGCCCGGATCGGGCCGTCCGTCAAGGTGCCGGCATGAACATCACGTCGCTGTTCATCCGGCGGCCGATCATGACGACGCTCGTCATGATCGCCATCCTCTTCTTCGGCATCGTCGCGTACCGGCAGCTCCCCGTGAGCGACCTGCCGAACGTCGACTTCCCGACGATCAGTGTGACCGCGGTGCTGCCTGGCGCCAGCCCGGCGACGATGGCCGCCACCGTGGCCACGCCGTTGGAGAAGCAATTCTCCACCATCGCCGGCATCGACAACATGACGTCGACGTCCAGCCTCGGGCAGACGCAGATCGTCATCCAGTTCTCGTTGGACCGGAACATCGACGCCGCCGCGCAGGACGTTCAGGCGGCCATCACCCAGACGCTGCGCAGTCTCCCCCAGGGGATCATGCCGCCGTCGTACCAGAAGACGAATCCGGCCGACGCCCCGATCCTCACCCTCGCCCTCACGTCGGACGAGATCCCCCTGTCGGCGCTGAATGAGTTCGCCGAGACGACCATCGCGCAGCGCCTCTCCACGGTGGCCGGTGTGGCGCAGGTGCTGGTGTACGGCGCGCAGAAGTACGCGGTGCGCGTCCAGCTCGATCCGGCGCAGCTGGCGACGCGCAACCTGGCGCTCGGCGACGTGGAGCAGGCGATCGTCAGCCAGAACGTCAACCTGCCAACCGGCGTGCTGAACGGTCCGAAGCTCGCCCTCACCGTGCAGGCCAGTGGCCAGCTCCAGACGGCGCAGGAGTTCCGCGACCTCATCGTGACCTATCGGGGTGGCGCCCCGGTGCACCTCGGCGACCTCGGTCGCGTCACCGACGACGTCCAGAACAACAAGACGGCGAGCTGGTACGGCTCGTCGCGGTCCATCGTGCTCGCCATCCAGCGGCAGCCGGGGACGAACACCGTCGCCGTCGCCGAGCGCGTCAAGGCGGCGCTGGGCCGCGTGCGGGGCGACATCCCGCCCTCGGTGAAGGTCTCCGTGCTCTTCGACCGCTCCACGACGATCGAGGAGTCGGTCCACGACGTGACGTTCACGCTCGAGATCACGCTGGTCCTCGTGGTGCTGGTCATCTTCCTCTTCCTGCGCAACCTCTCGGCGACCATCATCCCGAGCCTCGCGCTGCCGATGTCGATCATCGGCACCTTCTCCGTGATGTACCTGCTGAACTACAGCCTCGACAACCTGTCGCTCATGGCGCTCACGCTCGCCGTGGGCTTCGTGGTGGACGACGCGATCGTGATGCTGGAGAACATCGTCCGCCATCTGGAGATGGGAAAGTCCCGCATGCAGGCCGCGCTCGACGGCGCGGCCGAGGTGGGGTTCACGATCCTCTCGATGACCTTCTCGCTCGCCGCGGTGTTCATCCCGATCCTCTTCATGGGCGGGATCATCGGCAAGCTGTTTCACGAGTTCGCCGTCACGATCGGCGTCGCCATCCTGGTGTCCGGTGTCGTCTCGCTCACGCTGACGCCGATGCTGGCGAGCCGCTTTCTGCGGTCGAGCCATGGCAGGGAGCAGGGCAGGTTCTACCAGACCACCGAGCGGATGTACGAGCGGTGGCTGCACGGATACGAGCGCAGCCTCGCCTGGGTGATGGCCCGTCGTCGCCCCACGCTGGCCTTCTCGGCCGTCATTCTCGTCCTCACCGGCCTGCTGTTCGTCATCTCGCCCAAGGGACTCTTCCCCACCGACGATACCGGCCAGCTGCTCGGGACGACGGAGGCCGCCGAGGGCGTCTCGTTCGATGCGCTCGTGGAGCGGCAGCAGCAGATCGCCGCGGCGCTGGCGCGACATCCGGATGTCCGCTCGGTGACCTCGTCCGTCGGCACGTCCGCCGCCGCGAATCAGGGCCAGCTCACGATCGATCTCAAGCCGCTCGCCGAGCGCGACAAGAGCGCGGCCGAGATCGCGCGCGAGCTCACCGCCATGTCGCTCGAGACGCCGGACATCACGCTGTTCGTGCAGAATCCGCCCGCCATCTCCATCGGTGGGCTCGCCTCCAAGAGCCTGTATCAGTACACCCTGCTCAGCGGCGATCTCGCGACGCTGAACCGGGCGGCGCGCGCGCTGGAGACGCGCCTGCGGCAGCTCCCGAAGCTCACCAACGTCACGAGCGACCTCCTGATCGAGAATCCCCAGGTCACGGTCGACATCAATCGCGAGCGCGCGGGCCAGCTGGGCGTGTCGGCGTCGGAGATCGAGAACACGCTGTACAACGCCTTCGGGCAGAAGCAGGTCTCCACCATCTACACGTCGTCGAACAACTACTGGGTGGTGATGGAGCTGCTGCCCCAGTACCAGCAGGACGTGCGCTCGCTCGGCATGCTCTGGGTGCGCTCGTCGCAGGGGAAGGTGGTGCCTCTCAGCACCGTGGCCGACTTCAGGCTCGGGGTGGGACCCGTGACGGTGAACCATTCGGGCCAGCTTCCCGCCGTCACTGTATCCTTCGATCTGGCGCCCGGCGTGTCGCTCGGCTCGGCGCTCGCCGACGTGGAGCGGGAAGCGAAGGAGGTGCTCCCCGCGTCGGTCGTCGGCAGCTTCGCCGGTACGGCGCAGGCTTTCCTCAGCACCCAGCAGGGGCTCGTCGTCCTGCTGATTCTCGCCGTGTTCGTGATCTACGTGATCCTCGGCGTGCTGTACGAGAGCTTCATCCACCCGATCACCATCCTGTCGGGCCTCCCGTTCGCCGCGTTCGGCGCGCTCGTCACCCTGATGCTGTTCGGGCTGGACCTCGACGTCTACGGGTTCGTCGGGATGATCATGCTGATCGGCATCGTGGAGAAGAACGCCATCATGATGATCGACTTCGCCCTCGAGGTACAGCGCGACCGGCAGATGAAGCCGGCGGATGCGATCGTCGAGGCGGCGAGCGTGCGCTTCCGGCCGATCATGATGACGACGATGGCGGCGCTGATGGGCGCGTTGCCGATCGCCGTCGGTTGGGGCGCTGGTGCGGCCGCACGCCGTCCCCTCGGCGTCGCCGTCGTCGGCGGGCTCGCCTTCTCACAGATCGTCACGCTGTACGTGACGCCAGTGTTCTACACGTATCTCGACGAGCTGCAAACCTGGTTCGCCAACCGCGGCAAGCGGGCGCGCACGGATGCTCCAGCCGGGCTCTCGCCGGAACCGGCGAGCGACTAGGTCGTCGCGCGGCGCGTCCGCATGCGCGCGTCGAAGCTCGTGAACGCCTTCCAGGTGCCGACGAGCCAGACGATGCCGATGAGCAGCCCGCCGATCAGATCGGTGGGCCAGTGCACGGAGAGGTAGAGCCGTGAATAGCAGGTGACGAACACCATGAGCACCGTCACGACGAACGGCCATCGCCAGCCGCGCGCCCGCCGCAGCATCAACGCCGCCGTGAAATAGAGCGCCGTCGTGAGGATGAGATGCCCGCTCGGATAGGACGCCCACGCGTACAGGCCGCGCGCCGGAAAGAACGTGGGGCGATCACGGGAGAGCAGGTACTTCATCGTCCCGTTCATCGAGAGCGAGCCGATGCACACCACGAGCAGGTGCACCGCCAAGAGCGGGGCGTGCTTCACGCGCCAGAGCCACAGGCCGATCGCCAGGATCACCGGAAGTACGAGGATGTTCGTGCCGAGGTAGACCGAGCCTCTCATCGCGACGTCCAGCCAGTACGGCATCGAGTGGTGGAAGGCACGGAGCACCGTATACTCCCAGGGCGCGCCGTCGTCCCACCAGTGCGTCTCCTTCAGCCCATAGCCGAAGCCGACACCGATGGCCCAGGAAGCGGCATATGCCGCGGCGATCCCCTGAATGAGGCGGCGCAGCGCCCCGCCGCGGGGCATGGCGCCGCCGCGTGACAGGGCGCCGGCCGGGGGCAGGGCGCCCCCTACGTCAGCTGGCAGTGGGAGAGACTCCCTCGCCACCGCCGATCCACCGCCGGACTTCCGCGACCACGGCTCGTGGCTCAATGGGCTTGGCGAGATAGGACGTGAAGCCGATGAGGCTCGCCCGCTCACGGTCGTCGGCGAGCGCGTGCGCCGTGAGTGCGATGATGGGAATGTCTCGCGTCGCCGGGTCCGAGCGCAGGATCCTCGTCGCCTCCCACCCGTCCATCTCCGGAATCGAGATGTCCATCAGAATGAGATCGGGCAGCATGCTCCGCGCGAGCGCCACCGCCTGCACGCCGTCGCGGGCCTCCACGACCTCGTAGCCGGTGTGGCGCAGGACGGTGGAGTAGATGATCCGGTTGTCCTCGTTGTCCTCCACGAGGAGAAGCGTCTGGCCAACCGGAGGAGAGGGTTCCACGTGGCAGTCGAGGAATGAGGAGCGGCCGTGATCCGCCGCACAATCGCAAGCCTGATGCCCAAGGTCGAGCGCGCCATGCCGATCGGGCCGGCCGCTAGCGACGTTCCATTGCCGAGATCTTTCCCAACCGCCGTCGGTGGCGTTCCGCACCGGAGAAGCGCGCGCCAAGGAAATCCCGCACGAGCTCGGCAGCCAGCTCCGCTCCAATCACCCTCGCCCCCAAGCAGAGGATGTTCATGTTGTCGTCTTCCACTCCCTGACGGGCCGAGAAGCTGTCGTGGCACATCGCGGCGCGGATTCCCACCACTTTGTTCGCCGCGATGCATGCGCCCACGCCGCTTCCGCATGTCAGGATCCCACGCTCGGCACGTCCCGTCGTGATCGCGCTCGCCACGGCCGCGGCGGCATCGGGATAGTCGTCGCCAGGTACCGGCTCGGGAGTGCCGCAGTCCACGAGCTCGTGCCCACCGGCCGCCAGCTCGTCCAGCACGCGGGCGCGCAGCAGCCAGCCGGCATGATCGGCGGCGAATGCCACTCTCATCGTGCGCCTACGGTGGCGGGAGTCGTCGCGTGAGTCCACACGAGTCGCGAGATGTCCGCGATGAGCGCCCGCGCCGTTGCCTGACTGGGAATCTCTCGCGTCAGGACGACGAGTACGTAGGGCGCCCGTCCCGCCGGATAGACGATGGCTGCGTCGTGCAGCGTCGCGGTGATCGATCCCGTCTTGTGGGCGACGGGCGTACCCCTCGGCACGCCGGCGGGAATCTCGTCGTTGAACTCCTGCCGCAGGAGGATCTCCCGCATCACACGCGCGGCGTCGGCGCTGAGCGCCTCGTTTCGTTCGATGCGCTGCAGCAGGACCGCGAGATCGGCTGACGTCGTGGTGTTGTTCATCCCCGCCGCGTAGGCCTTGCCGTCCTCCACGCCCCGTCGCACGCGAATGCGCGTCGCGCCGAGCGCTTGCGCGGAGGCGTTGGCGCGATCCGCGCCCACCAGCGCGATGAGGGCATTGGTCGCGAGGTTGCTCGAGCGCACGATCATCCGCTCCATCAGCTCGCGCACGGTGACGCGCTTTCCGACGTGCGCGTACATCGAGGAGTCGCTGTCGTCGCTCGCGTCCAGCGAGTACGGCGAGCCGTCGACGATGGAGTGGAAGCGGTTCACGAGCAGGATCTGCTGATCGAGGCCGAGCCGTCCCGCCTCCGCCGACCGCAGGACCTCGAGCATGACCGGAATCTTCATCGTACTCGCGGCGTGAAAGTCCACCGCGGCATTCACGTCCAGCGAATCACCCGTCTCCAGGTCTCGGTAGCTGACGGCCACCTCCGCTCCTGGCACGGCCCGAACCCGTTCCGCCACCTGCGACGCGAGCACCGTCGTCGACGGTCGTTGGGCAGCACCCGGAGCGGTGACGCACATCACGGAGACGAGGCCGACGAGAGGCCGCTTCAAGATCGGACGCATGATGGCCGAATATAGGCCGCGTCCGGAATGAGGAAAGTTAGCGAGCGTTACCGTTTGTGATTTCGGTCGTTATCAGACGCGGGCAACGTCGCCCCACACCCCCGTTTTCTCTCGGCCCTTCGACCCTCACCGAGATGCCTGCGATGCCCGATCGCGAGGCCGGCGCTCCCCGCGCTGCCAGCAGTACAGTCGTACGGCGCGAGCGCCTCCGATTCACCGGATTCTCCCTCGAGCGGTCTCCCTCGGGCCGCGTGTCCTGTCAGGTGACCCTGGAATTCTCTCCCGGCGAGTCGATCACGGGTCGTGCCGAAGGACAGGCCAGTCCGGCCGGTGACAGCCGGCTGGGCGCCGAGGCGGCGATCCGCGCCCTCGAGGCCTTCACCGAGCGGGCGATCACCTTCGAACTGGTTGGTGTGAAGGTGGTTCGTGCCTTCGACGCCAACGTCGTGATCACGTCCCTGATCCAGCGGGGCGACGACGGGCCGGATCGGCTGTTGGGCTGCTATCTGGCCGATGGCGACATGGTTCGTGGGGCCGCCCTGGCGGTGCTCAACGCCACCAACCGCATCCTCGGCAACTACATCACCGCCCGGTAGTCCAGCTCCTTACTTCGGGGGGGCGGCAGTCGTCTTCAAGGCATCGGGTTGCGCCACCATGAGCGCGCCCGACGTCGTATCATTCGAGCCAGCCCTCCTGAGTCCTTCCCGCGCCGCCGCGCCAATTCCTACCCCGGCGACGCCGTAACCGGAGACCGCAGTTGCGACCATCGTCGACGTTCCTCGGCACACTCGTGCTCGTGGGATGCCTCCTGCATCCGGCCCGGACCCACGCCCAGACTAGCGCCTCCAGTCCCGGCACGGTCGACCCCAATCTGCGTCCCACGGTCATCCCGGCCGGGGCGCCACGGGACATGACAGTCAAGTCGCCGGTCTCGCGTTCCGAGGTCTCGCGCCGCGCCGTGGAGGTATTCGGCGACTCGCTCATCCTGCTCACCCCGCCCGTCCTGGACTCGGCTGAAGCCGAGCCGACCTGGGACATGGATGTGCGGTCCTACGAGACGCAGGAGCGCGTGGCGCACTACGTCACGATGTTCACCGGTCGCTCGAAGGACCGCATCGCGGCGCAGCTCGAGAAGGGCACCCGCTACGAGCCGATGATCCGCGCGAAGATGAGGGCCGGCGGCCTGCCCGAGGACATGTATTACCTCGCGCTCATCGAGAGCGGCTTCGACAACAATGCTTACTCCCGCGCCGCGGCCGTCGGCATGTGGCAGTTCATGACCTCCACTGCGCGCGGCATGGGCATGCGCGTGGATTGGTGGGTCGACGAGCGTCGCGACCCCGTGAAGGCGACGGGAGCGGCGGTGCGCTTCATCAAGGGCATGCGCGACCAGTTCGGCTCCCTCTACCTCGCCGCCGCGGCGTACAACGGCGGTCCGGGCCGAGTGGCGCGTGGGCTCGCCCGCTACGCGGACGACCTCGAGAACGCCAAGGGCGACGACGCGTTCTTCGTCCTCGCCGAGAAGGATTATCTCCACAACGAAACGCGCGAGTACGTTCCGCAGCTGATCGCCGCCGCCCTCATCGCCAAGGAGCCGAAGCGATACGGCATGACGCTGCATCCGCGCGAGCCGTTCGCCTACGACTCGGTGAAGGTGCCGGCGAGCACGCCGCTGGTGGCCATCGCCAAGGCCGCGGGCAGCTCGATCCCGGAGATCCGCGACCTCAACCCGCACCTGTTGCGCGGCATGACGCCGCCGCGCACCGGCTACCTCGTCCGAATCCCGCCAGCCAGCGGCGAGACCTTCGACAGCCTGTTCGCCGCGATCCCGAAGGCGGCCCGGGTGGCGACGCGCGTCGTCGAGTCCAAGAAGGGCGACACGGTGGACCGCCTCGCCGAGAAGAACCGCATCTCGTCGCGGTCGCTCCTGGCGTTCAATCCCAACATCCGGCGACTCAAGCCGAGCGGGCGCCTCGCACCGGGACAGGCGATCCTCATTCCTAGCCCGTCGGTGGCATCGGCCGCGGTCGACGTGCCCGATCCGTCGATCGAGAAGTACGCCAGCGGCAACAAGCGCATCAAGGTGCACACGGTCAAGCGCGGGGAGACGGTGCGATCGATCGCCGACCGGTATGACACCACCCCTGAGCGCATCATGAAGCTGAACGGGATGCGCAAGGCGGTGATCTTCGCCGGGCAGAGCATCGTGGTGTCGTCCAAGGGAGGAAAGGCGACGCCGAGCAAGGCGTCCCGCTCCAAGCGAAAGAAGGCGTAGCCACGGGGCGACTGACGTAGGACCGTAGGAATGCACGACGGGCGCCGGCTGATAGCCGGCGCCCGTTCGTGTGCCATCCACACCCGCGGGCGTCGTGCCCGCGGCGAGGAGCCTACTCGACCGTCCCTTTGCCGCGGTAGCCCTTCGTGAGGATCCGGTCGTAGCCGTTGGAGGGATTGTCTCCCTCTGCCCGAGCCTTCTGCACCGCCACCGGGCCGCGGTTGTAGACCAGGAGCGCCAGATTCACGTCGCCCTTGTACTCGGTCACCAGCCCACGCAGATAGCGGAAGCCGACGCGGAGGTTGGTGGGCGGGTCATAGAGCCCTTCAGCCGTGATCCCCTTCACGTAGTAGCGCGCCGTGGCCGGCATCACCTGGGTGAGGCCGATCGCGCCCACCGGGCTGGTTGCGCGCGGGTTGAAGTCGCTCTCGAGCTTCACCAACCGGAAGGCCAGCTCGGGGTCGATCCCCTCGGCCGACGCGACATCGAGGATCGTCGTGGCGAGGTCGGCGCGGAGGCGGTACTGGGTCGAGTATCCGATGATCTTGTTCGCCCGGTCGAGCTGGGTGTGGGCGAGCTCGAGCTCCCCCCGCGCCGAATCAAGCTGGGTCGCGAGGTTGTGGTCGCTGCTCAAGCTGATGCGGAAGCTCGGCGTGCTCTCCACCGAGGCAGCGATGGCGTCAGGGGAGACGGGCTTCCTGTTGCCGAGGAGGAAGGCACTGACGCCGAGGAAGCTCACCGCCAGGACCGTCTGCTTGAGACGGGTCCGGCGACGATGAGCGTCTCCACGATGCACGTACGTGCCTCGGAGATTTTTCATAAGTCGAACCCTGGTAAGGGGTTAGCTACTTCGGTCCAGCTCGCTGCTCCTACAGGGTACATGGCAATGGACGGGCCATCAAGCCCTTGCGTACGGACCGCCTGCACCACCTGTTTTTTCGGCCAACGATATATCGTTGAGTACCATCGACTTATCCATCGCCTTCGCCATGTCGTACACCGTGAGAAGGGCAATGGTTGCGGCCGCTAGCGCCTCCATCTCCACCCCGGTCCGTCCGACGCAGCGGACAATCGCCTCAACACGCACCCCGGGTAGAGTCGAGTCCGTCACAAAGGTCACGGCCACATCGGTCAGGGGCAGGGGGTGGCAGAGGGGGATCAGCTCGGCGGCGCGCTTGGCCGCCATGATCCCCGCCACGCGGGCGACTCCCAGGACGTCGCCCTTCGCGATCGTATTGCCAACGATCGCCTCCAGCGTCGCAGGCGACATCGTGATCTGGCCGGTGGCCCGCGCCATCCGCGACGATTCGGGCTTCCCGCCGACGTCGACCATCCGCGCAGTGCCGTCGGAGGCGACGTGAGAGAGCTGGCCGGCAGATTCGGGGCGAGGGCTCATGCGAGATGGGACTCGAGTTGGCGAAGCAGCTCGGCGGTGATGAGCTGCGGGTTCACGTTGCCGGTCGCGCGCTCCTTCGCCTGCTCCACGCAGTCGAGCGCGCGGGCGGCGGAGCCGGCGCCTCGCGCATTACCGCGCTCGGCCGCCGCCCGCACCCGCTCGTGCAGCAGGGTCGTCAGGGCGTCGAGCGAGGTGCTGAACGCGCCGCGGGCCTTGCTGGAGCCCTGCATCAACGACGTCCTGATCTGCTCGCGGCGGTCCGCCGACGAGGCGGCGTCGAGCATGCGGCGGGCCCGCGCCAGGGCATCTCCCCACTCTGCGCCGCTCAACAGCGCGCCCGGCGCACCGCCGGCCAGTCGCTGCTGCTCGGATGGATTCTTCGGGCCACCGGCCGCGACGACCGCGTCGCGCATCGCCGGCTCGGCCAGCAGGGCGCTGACATCGGTGGCGCCGAGCGCCGGCACGCGGACGGCCACCAGGCGGGAGCGGATGGTCGGGATCAGCGCGCCAGGCTCGCTCGTGGTGAGAATGAGGTTGGCCCTCGCCGGCGGCTCCTCGAGCAGCTTGAGAAACGCCCCTGCCGCCTCTTCGGCGCCGTCGCGCAGCACCATCCGCTCCGCCTCTCCCAGGATGTAGATCTTTCGCGCCGCGAGGGCAGGGGCCATGGCCGCCGAGTGGACGATGGCGCGAATGGTGGAGACGAAGATCCCCTCTTCGGGGGGAGGCGGAGCGTACGCGCCCGTCTTGAGTCGCTCGCCGATTGCCTCGCGGAAGTCGTCGTCGATCTTGGCCGGCGACGCGTCGCCGTCTTTCAGCCGAGGCCGCGGAAAGTACCAATGAATGTCGGGATGGGTGCCGGCGAGCGCATAGCGACAATGCTGGCAGCTTCCGCATGGGCGCGGCTCGGGGCCGGTGCAGAGTAGCCGCTGCCCGAGCCAGAGTGCCAGCCGCTGCTTGCCGACGCCAAGTGGGCCGTGCAGCAGGAGCGACCCCGGCAGCGCGTCGCGGCGGATCGCGTCGTCGAACCGGTCGCGCAGCGCGACGTGGCCATGAATGGGAAGGAGGGGCACGGGATGAAAGTGTGTACCCGGAGGACGGGATGGTAGAGGGCGCGTGGTTGACGGGACGCCGCGGCGGGCACATTTCATGACCCGAGGAATGCGACGCGATGAGGCGCAGCGTGCCGACGACGATGGGTCGGCCTTTCTGAGGAGGTTTGCGTGAATCCCGGACTGAACGGATCGAGGTGCCGCGCCGGGCGCTGGAAGACGCGGGCGCCGTGACGCACCTGATCGCTCCGGAAGAGGGCTCCATCCAGGCGATGGATCACGACGAGAAGGGCGCACGAATTCCGGTCGACCGGATGCTCGGCGACGCCCGGCCCACCGAGTACGACGCGCTGCTGTTGCCGGGCGGTGTGGCCAATGCGGACCGGCTGCGGATGAACGAGCGCGCCGTGCATTTCGTCCGTGCGTTCATGCTCGCGGACAAGCCGGTGGCGGCGATCTGTCACGCGCCCTGGATGCTCGTGGAGGCGGACTCGGTGGCGGGACGCACGCTGACGTCGTGGCCGAGTCTGCGCACGGACATCCGGAACGCGGGGGGCACCTTGGTCGACGAGCCGGTACACATCGACGATCGTCTCATCACGAGTCGCAAGCCCGAGGACCTGCCGGCCTTCTGCGAGACGATGGTTCGCGAGTTCGCGAGCGCGATCGCGGTAGATGAGCGTCTGGAGCTGGTCGGCCAGGAGAGCTTCCCGGCGAGCGATCCGCCGCCGGGCCCGACGGCGATCGGCGGGGAGGGGGCCGCGAGACAA
>WNFK01002226.1_pt2 | contig 21968 bp, 18 predicted proteins | sample 5400281 | NCBI WGS metagenome assembly WNFK01 (sample SAMN13153350, study PRJNA577476) | soil metagenome | isolation source: 20 cm soil on Douglas fir-dominated hillslope | place: USA:California | collected 2013-09-17
ATGCGAGTTCTGGCAGATTGTCAGGTCGAGTGGGGATTGGACCTTTTCACTGAGCGGTGATGGCTCGGCCGTAATGTCTGCAATGGGTGGAAAGCGGACATAATGGATAGGGCGGGGCGCGGGCTCGCGCGACCTATGCATGGGCATGTTGCAAATCGAATGGCTGTGGATTTGGATTTCAGCTCTATTCCCGCAATGCGCGCGCGATGAGCTTGTCAAGTTGTGCGAGCGCGTCAGGCAAAGCCTTCATCCTTGCCCATATTTGACGCTCATCAAGTGCCGATTCGTAAGCTTCTCGCACGTCCACTGCCGCCCTGAGGAGTTCTGCTTTCTCTTTTGGAAAGATCAAAATCAAGAAAGCGTCGGCGCAATCAAAAAACGCACGCCCTCCTTCGTCAAACGACACCAACCACACCTGACCTACGCATTCCGCAAGATTCACTCGAGGCGCATTCCCAGCTTCAAAGCGTCTCGCTTCGCCGCTGTCGCTCAAAATCTCGATAGTGCCGCAAGTTCTATAAAGGGAGAAGAGTCGGGAAAGAACTATCGCTCCTTCCCATGGCACAACGCAGGACACCTCAGAGTCCTTGACCTCGAGAGCCATGAACTCCGTCTCGTTTGTCCTACGGGCCATATCTGAACTTTTCGACTATGCGGCTACCGGATTGGATGCTGATGGAATTAACGCCACCGCCCGACGAGGTATAGAGGACGTAGGTTCTCCCCAGGAAACTGAACGTATAGCGGCCTTGTCCTACATGGGTAATTGTACACCGGCATGCACGTGCGAGCTTGACAAAATCGGAACGGGCATTGCCGCGTAGCACTCGGTAGTCGCGGTGCCTACGTTGACTCTGGTCCTCAGCGCGCGACTTCAATTCGGTGAGTGTATCGGCTAGGTCAATTTGGAGTTGAATGTCTGGCGATTTCCCCGTCAGCACGTGTAGTACGATAAGGAGAGGTGACCTGCGAAGCAGGCCCAACATCCTGATGCGCTGACCTTTGATGATGATTTCATCGACACGCTCTGGCGGATTGTTGTGCGTGTTTGGATCAGGCGGTACGCTCGGCGGCAAGCTGCTATTGCCTGGGCCGCCGCCGCCACTTCCGCTGCCGCCGGCTCCGCCGAAGGATGCCGATCCGAACAGGCTGGCGCAGACGAAGATCTGTTCATCGCTACTCTGTGGGCAAGCGCTCAATCCCAACGGATCACTAAGATTCACCGGATCATTGAGCGCATAGTCGTAGAGGTTGGGCGAGTCCTCGTACCCAATCGGATCGGTCTGCGCAAAGATGCCGAGATGCGGGAGGTAGTCGCGCGCCTTATAGTCGTAGATTCCGGCTTCGCCGAACCACTTCTGCCCTGTGTACTGAAATCGCCCCGAGTTGGTGCTCTGCGGCTTGCCGTATTCGTCGTAGCGGTTGATGTTGAGCAGGGTTCCGCTGGTATCAGTGAGCGAGATGATCGACCCGCGCTCATCAGCACTCATGAAGCGTCGCTCACTCGTGCCGCTGCCCTCATATTGGACGATCGGCTGATCGATTCCGGATCCGAAGACGAAGCGCCGCTGGAGCGAGTTGCTGCCGTCATACTCGGCGATCGCGTTGACGCTGTCATAGACTAAGCGCGTCGTTGAACCGCCGGCGACTTGATAAAGTCGCAGCGCCGGATCGTAGGAGAGCGTCACCCCGCCCGATGCCGACGTCAGCAAATTCTCCGACGAGTAACCGTAGGTCTTGGCCGACTGCGGCTCGCTGGTGAGATTGCCCTTGCTGTCCCACGTCGCAGCCGATCCGCCGATCGTCACCTGCTGGTTCAGCCCGTTCTGGATAAATGCGGTGCTGCCGTTGCCGTGACCGGACCAGGCGTAGGTATCACCGGTCCGCACGGTCGAGGCGATCTGGCTCGACGGATTGTAAGTGAAGGTGGCGGTGAGGTCGTTCGCTGTGCCGGTGAGATTGTTGGTCAGCGAGGCGAGGCGAGAAACCGGATCGTAGGTAAATGCCTGCGCAGCGCCGTTGCCAAATGTGACTGACGTTCGATTGCCGAGATTGTCGTAGCCGTAGCTGGCGAGCACACCCACACCACTAATGGCGCCGTTCTCGCGCACCGTCGTGACCTCGCCGGTGACCAGGTAGTCGTAGTTCACGAACAGACCGGTACCCGGATAGGTCAGCTGGGTCCGCCGGTCGGCAAGATCGTATTGCGATGTCGCGGTGCCGTGCGGGCCGGCCTCCGTGAGCTTACGATCGAGAGCGTCATAAGTGAACGACAGAGCATTGCCCGTCTGACTCGCCGAAGCGACCCGGCCGAGACTGTCGTAAGCATAGGTCACGTCTGGTTCGGTTCCCGGCAGGTCCTTCAGCGTGACACGGTTCAGATTGTCGTAGGTGAACCCGATTGAGTTCACATCGCGTAGGCGGCGCGAGGTGACATTGCTGTTGGCGTCGTATGACAGCTGCTCGTAATCGGTCGTGCTGCTTGAGTTGGCGCCCTTGGTCGCAACCGGAAAGCGCGTCTTCGACAGCCGGTCGAAGCCGTCATACTCATAGGTCGTGAGGTTCGCCTCGGCGTCCTTAAGCGTCGCGAGCTGAGCGTTGTTGCTGTAGGTTAGCGTGCGCTCGGTCGCGGCATCGGTCGCGCCGACGGCGGTCTTAAGCTGGATTGCCTGTCCGGCCGCGTCATAGACACTCTGGCTGATTCGGTCGGGACCGAAGCTGCTCTGAGTGCCCAAGGTGCAGGCGCTTGCGGGAAGCGAGCCGTAGATCGCTGTGTTCATGCGCACCGCTGAGCAATCGACACGGCCGAGCGAATCGTAACTGGTCTGGGTCAGCGCATAGTTCGTGCCGCTCGCCGACAGTTTGTTGGTGACCGGCCGCGAGTTGGTGTCGAAGGTGACATCCACCGTCTGGAGCGGAGCGAACAAGGCCCAGTCGGGGTCCGATTGGCTGTTGACCGTTCCGAGCTCCTGTTTCGAGACCTGCCCGTCCGATCGATAGGTCAAGCGGATCGCGCGATCCTTGAGCGCCCCAGCACCGTCCGGATCAGGACCCACCACGCCGACCACCTCACGCGCATCGTCGTAGCGGTAGCGCGTGACATCCGCGGCCCCCCGTCAACGGTCCGTCGACGGTCAGGAGATTGCCGATACTGTCATAGGTCATGGTGCTCGTGGCGGCGAGGGTACCCGCGCCGTTCGACCTCGTGACGGTCGTTGGCAGCGCGTTGCTGTTGTAGCCCAGCGCGGTCTTGGCTTCGTCGACCGCATTTGTGCAGCTGCTCAGCGTCTGGCATTCGGAAATGCCAGTTAGGAGGTAGGCACCGGCGGTCAGCGTGTAACTGCCACGCGTCTGCGGCCGGATTGCTCCGGTCGTGGGAGCCGGGTCGGTGACCGTCAGCACGCCGCCGTGGGTCGAGTCATAGGTGTAATCGGTGACGTTGCCCTTAGCGTCGGTTGTGTTGCTCGGCTGATTGCAAGTCAATTGGTTCGAGCAGGTCGCGTCGTAGCCGGCGCTCTCGACAATATCGGCGAGGCCGGATCCCGCTTTTGCCACCTGCCGGAGCTGGGTCACATTGCCGCGCCCATCGTAAGTGGCCTGGACGTAATTGCCTTCGGGCTGGCTGAGGCGGGTCAAACGCTTGTTCGAATCGTACTGATAGGAGGTCGTGCGGTTGAGTGGATCCTTGACCGAGCTCGGCCGATTCACCGCCGTGTCAGCGGTCACGACGACCTGGTTGCTGAGCGCGTCCGTGCGCGTTTCCGTGATGGTCGTGCCGTTAACGACGCGCGAGTAGCTGGTCGTAACGCCGTCCTTGATGACGGAGGACACGGTTGGAGCGCCTACTGAATAACCGATCGTGACATTGTCCACGGCGGAGCCAGGCCGCCGAATTCCATTGAGATTGCCGCCTGCGGCGGCCGTCAATCTCCAGGTCCGAGCACCTGGGACGGTTATGTCGATGATGGCGCTCGATGGATATGCATAAGTGACCGTCGGAAGCGGAGACGGCGGCGACAGTGTGTTGGTGAATTCGACCTTGGTGCGTTTCAACCAGTTCGGAACCGGCGCGCTTCCCTGTCCGGGGTTGGCGGTCAGGTAGGTGATCGAGAAGTTGTAGTTTGCGCTGCTGTCGACGCCGGCGAGCCGATAATAGACGAGCGGATTCTGGAAATAGGCATCGAAATCCCAATTGAGCGTGAACGTACGGCCATTAGGCTTGGTAATCGAGATCGGGATGTAGCAGCCGCCGCTCGGGCAACGGGGGCCAGCGAAAGGTCGTCCGTCATCGAACGCGCCATTGTAATTGTAACCGGTACCGTCCGATGCCGTATACGCGAGCGATGTCCCGCCGACGGTCAGTATGGCGCCGTCGCCTTTGCGCGAGATGAAGTTTCCACCGCTGAATGTGAAACTGTCGGAGATCGGGCCGAACTCAACGTAATAAACGGTCTGGCCATTCTCGGTCGTCTGGTAGGCGACGCCGCTCCAATTATCCTGCCAGCCGTTGATCCCGGACCAGCTCCGGACCAGGCTGACGCCACTCTCGTCATCGCCAATCGAGCCTTCGACGAGCGAGAAGAAAAACTGGCCGCTGACGAGATCGACGCCATTGCCGTCGACCTGCGTGAACTCCTGGAGGGGTGCGGCGGCGGCCAATGATGGCATGACCAGCGCGCTCGTGGCCACCAGCGCCAATGCAAGTTTCGTGTTGCTTCCCATGCTGCCCCCTGTTCGCGTTCACTCAGACATCGAGCGATCAGGGCGGCGGGGGGTTGGGCGAGCCGGTGGTCGTCTTGTTGGTCCGGTTGTCGGCCTTATCGTAGCTGTAATTGGTGAGGACGTTGTTGTTGACACTGCCCGTGTGGTTGACCTGAACCAGCCGCCCCCGTGCGTCATATTGATAATTGATCGTCTCGGACGCGTACGCCGCGGCGCCGAGCAGAACGATCACCAGTATTGCGACAAGCACCCGCATCGCCGTCTCCTTCAGGAGCGACTCGACCGAGCAGATAGAGCTTAACGCAGATCGGTGAAGGCACAAACGGGTCTGACACCCCAATGTCCGGTTTGGGTCGAAAGCTGCCGCTAGGCGGCGGTGTCGATGCCGAGTTCGCCGAGCTTGCGGTAGAGGGTCGAGCGACCAATCCCGAGGCGCCGGGCGACTTCTGTCATGCGGCCGCGATAATGGCCGATGGCGAGGCGGATGATATCGGCCTCGATCTCCTCGAGCGGGCGCAAATGGCCGTCGCTGGTGAACATCGTTACGGGCGACGCGCCGGCGAGAGCTTCGTCGCTGTGCGACTTGCTGAGAATCGGCGCGAAATCGCTGCGGCGGCCCGAGAAGCGCGACTGGATCGCGATGTGCGGGAAATGCTCGGCGGTGAGCGAGCTTCCGTCGCATTGCAGCCCGGCGCGGAACAGCACCCCGGCGAGCTGGCGGACGTTGCCCGGCCAGCCGTAGCGCATCAGCACCGCGAGCGCGTCATTGCCGATCGACAGCGGGCGCATGCCGGTCTGGTCGCAGAAGCGATTGAGCATGTGGCGGACGAGCGCCGGAATGTCGCCACTGCGTTCGCGCAGCGGCGGCAAGGTCACGGTGGTGGCGCCGATCCGCTCGGCAAGGCCGGGATCGAAGTCTTCGGGCAGCGGCCGGCTGCTGGTCGCGATGATCCGGACGTCGACCGAATAGCTGCCGTTGAGCCCGACCGGACGGACTTCGCCGGTGGCGAGGACGCGGTCGAGCTGCGCCTGGGTTTCCGGGGGAAGGGCGCCGATTTCGTCGAGCAGCAGAGTGCCGCCGTCAGCCTGGACCAGCTTGCCGGTCTTGGACGCGAACGCGCCGGGAAAGGCGCCTTTCTCATGACCCAGCAATTCGCTGTCGATGATGTTCGCCGGCACCGCCTTGCAATCGAGCGTGAGCAATTGGCCGCGGGCGCGCAGGCTGGCGGCGTGGATCGCCCGGGCGATGGTTTCCTTGCCGGTGCCGGGCTCGCCGATGATCAGGATCGGCAGGCGGTTGCGCGCGGCCTTGGCGGCAATCGCCAGCGACGAGCGGAACTCAGGCGAGGCTCCAACGAGTTGTTCGAGCGAGAGCTCGGGGGCGAGTTTTTCGGACACGGGCGCGAGTTCGCCCGCGGCTTTGCGACGGTCGGAATTCGCGGCCAGCGCATCAAGCAGGCGTTCGGGCGCGACCGGCCGGACGAGAAAATCGCTCGCCCCGGCGCGCATGGCCTCGACGGCGATGGAAACCGATTCGCCGTGGCTAAGGACGATGACCGGAAGATCGCGGCGCTGTTCACGCAGCGCGGCGATGACGTTGGGGCCTTTTTCATTGTCCCACGACCCGAGCAGCACCGCTTGGACTTCGCGTCCGTGCGGCCCCTGCAGCAGGGCCGTTGCCATGTCGCCATCGGCCGCGTTGACTGCGCTCCACCCGGCGCGCGCGGCAATCGCCGAGATTAGCCGGCGTTCGTCGGCATCGGCATCGAGCAACAACAGTGAACGGACGCGTTCTTCGGCCATCTTCGGCTCCTTGGCCGGCCGTTGTACGCATCAGGAGTAAAAGGGCGCTTAAGAGGGGTTGGGCGCGCTTCGCCGCCTTGTTATGGGCAGTGCACGCGCATTGCGCACAAAAAGGGGACTGAAATGGCCGAAGACGAGTCGATTTTGACCAATCCTCCGACGCCGGATGCCGCGGTTCACGTTCGCGACTATCTGTGGTTCACGAAGCTCCTGATCAGTGGCGCGGCAGCCTGCTTCGTGATCGCCATGCTCGTCCTTATGATCCTGTAGTGCGCCGGTCCCAGGCATGAAGATCGCGGTTTTGAAAGAAACGGCTGCGGGCGAGACGCGCTGCGCGGCGATTCCGGAGACCGTGAAGAAATATATCGCGCTCGGCGCCGATGTGGCGGTCGAGCGCGGGGCAGGCGAGGAGGCGTCGATCGCCGACGCCGAGTTTGAGGCGGCTGGGGCCAAGGTCGGCAGCCGCGCCGAGGTACTCAAAGGCGCCGCGATCATCCTGGCGGTCGATGGCCCGGACCCGTCGACACTGAAGGGTGCCGAGAAAGGCGCGCTGCTGGTCGGAGCGCTCGATCCGCTTGGCCGGCGGCAGTCGGTCGATGGCTATGCCGCGGCCGGCCTCGAAGCGCTGGCGATGGAATGGATGCCGCGAATCACTCGCGCCCAGTCGATGGACATATTGTCGTCGCAGTCGAATCTCGCCGGGTACAAAGCGGTGGTCGACGCCGCCGCCGCGTACGGGCGGGCGTTCCCAATGATGATGACCGCGGCGGGCACGGTCAGCCCGGCCAAGGCGTTCGTCATGGGCGTCGGGGTGGCGGGGCTGCAGGCGATCGCGACCGCCAAGCGCCTCGGCGCGCAGGTCAGCGCGACCGATGTCCGCTCGGCGACCAGGGAGCAAATCCAGTCGCTTGGGGCCAAGCCGATCTTCGTTGAGAATGTCGCCGGGATCGAGGGCGAGGGCGCGGGCGGCTATGCGACTGAAATGTCAGAGGAATATCAAAAGGCGCAAGCCGAGCTGGTGTCCCAGCACATCGCGAAACAGGACATCGTCATCACCACCGCGCTGATCCCGGGGCGGCCGGCGCCGCGGCTGATCAGCGACGCCCAGCTGGCGACGATGCGGCCGGGCAGCGTGGTGGTCGACCTCGCCGCGAGCGCGGGCGGCAATGTCGAAGGGACGGTCGCGGGCGAGCGTGTCGTGAAGCACGGCGTGACGATCATCGGCGCGGTCAACCTTGCGCGCAGCCTCGCGGCCGATTCCTCGGCACTGTTCGGGCGCAACCTGTACAATTTCCTCAGCGCGTTCTGGGACAAGGAGCAGGGCAAGCCGGTGCTCCCGGACGACGACGAGATCGTCAAAGGCATTCGCCTCACCCACGATGGGAAGGTCGTCAATACGCGGCTGACCGCCGCCTAGAGCGGTGGCGGCGACGAGCGACATATTGGTGCTTGGCGGCGGGATCGCGGGGTTGTCCGCGGCCGCTGCTTTGTCGGCGCACGCCAGAGTCACCGTGCTCGAGGCCGAGGAGCAGATCGGCTTCCATTCATCGGGGCGCAGCGCGACGATGCTCCATTATGCGCTCGGCGACCGGCTCGTCAGGTCGCTGACACTCGCCAGCCGCGGCTTTTTCGACGATCCGCCGGGGGACTTTGCCGAGGTGCCGATTGGCCGGCCGATGCCGGTGCTGATCTTCGCCAGGGAAGACGAACGCGAGGCGCTCGACGCGCTCGACGCCGATATTTCGCTGTTCGCCGAGCTCGAACGGTTGGATGGAGCGGGGGTCCACCAACTGTGCCCATTGCTCAATAGCCAGGCGGTGCATGGGATTGCCGACCGGCGCGGCATCCGCCTCGATCCGCATGCCTTGCTGCAGGGCAATTTGCGCCAGCTACGGCGAAGCGGCGGCGAACTGATCACTGGCGCGCGTGCCGCCACGATAGAGCGCAATTCGGGCGCTTGGTCGGTCACGACCGAGCGAGGCGAGGTGCATTCTGCGCCTATTCTCATCAATGCCGCCGGCGCGTGGGCCGATGTGATCGCGGCGCTGGCGGGGATCCGTCCGATCGGGCTTGAGCCGAAGCGGCGCACGATCATCACGTTCGACGCGCCGTCTGGCGCCGACCTCGAAGGGTTGCCATTCGCCAAGACCGTCGGCGACGAGCTGTATTTCGCGCCGGAGAGCGGGCGGCTGTTCGCCTCGCCGATGGACGAAGTGCCGAGCGAGCCGACCGACGCGCAGCCCGACGATTACGAGGTGGCCCTGACGGCATTCCGCATGGAGGAGCGGACGATCGTGAAGGTCGATCGGATCCACAGCAAGTGGGCTGGCCTCCGCTCGTTCACGCCGGATCACCGTCCCGCTGTAGGATTTGCGCACGACGCTGAGGGATTCTTCTGGCTCGCGGGGCAGGGCGGGTTCGGGCTCCAGACTTCACCGGCGATGGCGCGGATCGTGGCGTCGTTGATCGCGAGCGAGCCATGGCCGGTCGCCGAGATCGCGCCCGAGGAGCTAAGCCCCGCCCGCTTCGGGTAAGCGACACAGGTCGACCCAGCGATCCCCGACCAGGTCGAACAGCTGTTGGGTCGGCAACTCGATCGACGTGTTGCGTGACCCGCCGGCTGGGTAGACGCGGTCGAAGGCGCGCAGCGACACGTCGACATAGACCGGGAGCGGCGCTTTCAACCCGAACGGGCAGACGCCGCCGACCGGGTGCCCCGTGATCTCGAACGTTTCCTCGGGTCCGAGCATGCGCGGCCGGGCGCCGAACTCATCCTTGCATTTGCGATTGTCGAGCCGGGCATTGCCGCGCGCGACCAGCAGGAACAGATGTTCGCCGGCGCGAACCGCCAGGGTCTTGGCGATGCGGCTGGGCTCAACGCCGAGCGCGACGGCGGCGGTGTCGACGGTCGCTGTGGTGCTCTCGACCTCGATCAGCTTGAGGTCGGGGGCGCGAACGGCAAGCCAATCGCGGACGGATTGGGCGCTCACTTGCCGCCCGGATGCAATCCGCGGCGACTCGCGCGAATCGGTCGAGCGTGGCTGGTTGGGTGGATCATCGCGGCCGGTTAGCCGACCTTGCGGGTGACAGCCAGCCGGCCAAATCCGGCGCGGCGCGAGCCCAAAGTAAAAGCGCCCGCCGAAAGGCGAGCGCTTTCTAACTCATTGAATCTTCGGCCCGAAAGGGCAGACCGCAGCAGTGGTTAGCCGCCGCCACCGCCGCCGCACCAGCCACCGCCAAGGAGCCAAGTCCACAGACCCCGGGTCGCTTTGGTCTTCTTCATTTCAAGTCCCCTGTAATCAAACATTGATTCGGCAGATGCAGAGGATATTAACCTTAATCGATATGGTTAGCAAACGATTAACCATCTCGGCATGAACGCGCCTGAATCGGACCGATCCAGATCAAGGGTTTCTTTGAAGACCTGACGCGCCACCTGGTGCGGTTGTCGCTGCGATTGCAGCTTAGCCGCCGCCGCCGCCGCCAGCCCAGCCGCCGCCAAGGAGCCATTCCCACAGACCGCGAGTTTCTTTGATTTTCTTCATCGTTCGTCCCCACCAATCGAAAGCCCGGTTCGGCTGACAGGAAGGACGTTAACCCTAACAAATATGGTTAGCAAACAATTAACCATTCACCCTGAAGATGTTTTTCGATGAATTTGTTTCATTATGAAACAACAGGCATGCGAGGGGACAGTCCTGAGCGCTTGCTCAGGCCTCCAACACGGTCCGGAATTGGCTGAGCTGCCGCCCTAGGCGGCGCTACGCTTGCGATCGGCGCTGATGCGCTTGGCCAGGCTTTCGAGGCTCATCGGGCGCCCGATGGCGAAGCCCTGGGCGATATCGCATTCCATTTCGACCAACAGGTCGAGGATCTCGCGCTGCTCGACACCTTCGGCCACGACCTTGCGGCCAAGCGAGTGGGCGAGGCCGATCGTCGACTGAACCATCAAGCGGTCGGAGCGGTTGTCGACCATGGCTTTGACGAAACTCTGGTCGATCTTGATCTCGCTGGCCGGGATCTTTTTGAGATACTCGAGGGTCGACAGCCCGGTGCCATAGTCGTCGATTGAAATCCGCACCCCGAGCTCGCGCAGGCGGGTGATCATTTCGAGGCTCTCGCCGCTGTCGGCAAGCGCGGCGGTCTCGGTCAGCTCTAGCGTCAGGTGAGCGGGATCAAGTCCGTGACGCGCCAGAAGCGCGGCGACCCGCAAGGTGAAGCCCTTGTCGCTCAGCAGTCGCGCGGACAGGTTTACCGCGATCTCGAAATCGCGGCCTTGCTTGTTGAGACCAGCCGCGGCGGCGATGGATTTTTCGAGCACGAAGTCGGTGAGCTTGCCGATGCGGTCATGCGCTTCCGCCGCAGCGACGAATTCAGATGCCGCGATCGGGCCCTTTTCCGGATGGGTCCAGCGCGCCAGTGCTTCGGCGCCAATGATCCGCTGGGTCGCGATGTCGAGCTTGGGCTGGTAAGCGACCCACACCTCGCCGCGGTCGATCGCGCTGTCGAGTTCGCTGAGGATCGATAGCTTCCACGATGCCTGCTGCAGGCTCTCGGGATCGTGGAACTTCCACTTGAGTCCATCGTGCGCGGCTTCTTCGGCGGCGACCAAGGCGCTGGCGAGGCGGTTGGGCAGCGAGCGGCTGCTCCCGACCTCGACTCCGAATGCGACCGACAAGTCCATTGACAAGCCCGCCACGCGCGCGGGGTTGCGGAACAGCGAATAGAGCGCGTCGAGGTGGTTGCCGAACGGTGCGCGCGAATCCTCGAACCAGGCGAAGATGCCGCCGTCGCCCTGGTACAGGGTCCGATTGGACATGCCCACGCCAAGCCGCGACACAATCTGATCGATCAGTTGGCGCTCGCTGTTCGGCGGTAGCGTCGCGACGATTTCCTCGTAATTGAGGATCCGGGCCGCGATCAGCGCCTGCTTCTTCCCGTCGCGATTCGCGCGGAGCGCACTGAGATTGGGCAGGTTCGAGACCGGGTTGACCAAACCACGCACGCGATAGCGGCGCCAGCCGAGCGCTGTGGAAATCACGATCATCACGAACAGCGCGGCCGTCACGTCGAGGTAGATGTGATAGCTCTCGGGCAACGCAGGTCCGAACAAGCAGACGATCGCCGCGGTCCCGAGGATCGCGCCCTGCTGCCGGCCATCGCGCCGGGTCAGCGCGGCCGCGCTTGCCCCAAGCGCCAACAGGAACAAGGGAATCCAGCCGAGATTGAACGGGCGACTGCCCTTCAGCGTTTCGGCCCCGATGATGTGGATGTAGGCGCCACCCATGCGGCCGGTGCCCGGGACGAAGAATTGGTCGCCGAGCTCCTCGGCCGTCCATCCGATCACCACGTCCTTGCCGGCGAGCAGCTTGCGATCGACGGTGTTGTCAAGGACGTCGGCCGCCGAAACGGTTGGAATCGATTTGGGATCGAGCGAAAAGTCCGGCACGAAGGTCGTGCCCGGCGGGCCCTGACGTCCGGACATCAGCGCCGAATATGACGGAACCACCTTGCCGTTCGCCCTTGCCGCATAAGGAATATCCGTCACCGCCTGCTGAAAATTGTAGTGCCAGCTGATCGTGCCGAGGCCCTGGGCGGCATCGGCGAGGTCGGGCAACGGCGTGGTTTCCGACTTGGTCCAGCCGTTCGGCCCGGACAAGGTTCGCGTCGGGAGGATCGTCCGGCCCGACCGCTTCAGCGCGTGGGCGAACGCCGCATCCTCGGCCGGATCGGTGGTCCCGACGAAGGTGATGTCGAAGAAAATGCGTTTCGCGCCGGCGGCGGTCAGGCGGTCCGCAAGCTGTGCGTGATAGCGCCGCGGCCACGGCCAGCGCCCGACTTTTCGCAGCGCCTGGTTATCGATTTGGACGAGCACGATGTCGCCGCTCGCTTTGTGCCAGTGGAAGGTGTTGCGGATCGTGCGCAGCGGACCTTCGACGATCTCGCCCGCGCCGATCAGCCCGAAAATGATTCCGGCAACCGCCGTCCACAGCAGCAGCTTCCACGGCGGCGCTTCGGATTTCATTTTCGAGCGCTTCGACACGTGCGCGCTGATCCTTCCCAATTGCCGCCTCCGCATGCGCGCGAAAAGGTTATTAATTCGCTAACCGCATTTAGAATTAACGGCCCGGCGCCACTCGACAGCGCGAAGGGGAGCCGCCAGAAAGCCGGGGCCAGTCTGCCGCCGGAGGACCCATGGATTTCATCTCCATATTGTCGATCTTCGTCCTCGCCTGCTTCGTTGGTTACTACGTCGTGTGGTCGGTGACGCCGGCGCTGCACACGCCATTGATGAGCGTCACCAACGCGATTTCCTCGGTGATCGTGGTCGGCGCGTTGATCGCCGCGGCCGCCGCCGGAAGTGCCTCGTCGAAGTGGCTTGGTCTGGTCGCCGTCGCACTGGCGAGCGTGAACATCTTCGGCGGCTTCGCGGTCACCGCGCGCATGCTCGCGATGTATAAGAAGAAGGAGCGCAGCAAGTGAGCCGCTCCCAACCCGTCACCCTGAACTTGGTTCAGTGTCCATTTCTTCACCCACACCGCGCGTCACCCCACTGGATGCTGAAACAAGTTCAGCATGACGGGAGTGGCTGCGATGCATGAGGCGGCGGCGACGCCCGCCTGGGTGCTTCTCGCTTACCTCGTCGCCGGCGTCTGCTTCATCCTCGCGCTGAGGGGGCTTTCGAACCCGGAGAGCAGCCGCCGCGGCAATTACATCGGCATGGTTGGCATGGCGATTGCGGTGGCGACTACACTTTGGGTGCATCGTCCACATGCCATGTTGGCGATGATGCGGGTTGGCGGTCCAACCCAAAGCCTTCAACTCGACATTCTGACGCTAATCGAAATTGGTGCTGCGATTTTGATCGGGGGTGGCGTCGGTCTCGTCACAGCCCGCAGGATCCAAATGACGGCAATGCCGCAGCTCGTCGCAGCGTTTCACAGCCTTGTCGGCATGGCTGCGGTGCTCGTCGGCGTTGCGGCATATCTAAATCCGGTAGCGTTCGGCATCACACAACTCGGAGACGGCTCCGGCTGGTCAATAGTCGCGCCCGGTTTCGTCCCGATCATCAACCCCGTCAGCCGCATCGAGATGGGCCTGGGCGTCGCGATTGGTGCGATCACCTTCTCCGGCTCGGTGATCGCCTTCCTCAAATTGAACGGCAACATGTCGGGCAAGCCGATCCTGCTGCCGCTGCGGCACGTGATCAACCTAGCCATTCTCGCCGGAATTCTTGGATTGATTGCCTACTTCACCCAGGACCAGCATCCGTGGGTGTTCTTCACCGTCGTGGGGCTGAGCTTCGCCATTGGCTTCCTGTTGATCATCCCGATCGGCGGCGCCGACATGCCGGTCGTGATCTCGATGCTCAACAGCTATTCGGGCTGGGCGGCGGCGGCGATGGGCTTCACGCTCCACAACAGCGCGATGATCATCACCGGGGCGCTGGTCGGGAGCTCGGGCGCGATCCTCAGCTACATCATGTGCCGGGCGATGAACCGCAGCTTCATTTCGGTCATCGCCGGCGGGTTCGGCGGGGCGGCCGCAGCGGGCGGAGCGGAAGCGATCGACCGCCCATATAAGCGCGGATCGGCCGAGGACGCGGCGTTCCTGATGAAGCAGGCCGACCAGGTGATTATCGTCCCCGGCTACGGCATGGCGGTGAGCCAGGCGCAGCACGCGCTCAAGGAAATGGGCGACAAGCTCAAGGCGGAGGGGGTGCGCGTCAAATATGCGATCCACCCGGTCGCCGGGCGCATGCCGGGGCACATGAACGTGCTGCTGGCCGAAGCCAACGTGCCCTACGACGAGGTGTTCGAGCTTGAGGACATCAACAGCGAATTCGCCCAGACCGATGTCGCCTTCGTGATCGGCGCCAACGACGTCACCAACCCGGCGGCCAAGACCGACAAGAGCTCGCCGATCTACGGCATGCCGGTGCTCGACGTGGAAAAAGCGCGGACAGTGCTGTTCGTGAAGCGGTCGATGGGCGGGGTCGGCTACGCCGGGGTCGATAACGAGCTGTTCTACCGCGACAACACCATGATGCTGCTTGCCGACGCCAAGAAGATGGTCGAGGAGATCGTTAAGGCGCTGGCGTGAACGTTTCGGCGTAATCTGATTCATTCTGCGTTTAATCAAGCGTTTAAGCCTTGTCAGCCGTATGAGCCTTGGTTGAAAACCCCGGTTAACCGGCGCGATTCCATTCCGCCGGACTGGGGTGGGAAGGGGTTTCGAAGTTGCGCAAGCTGGGAATTGTCGGGGGCACGAGTTGGTCGTCGACCGCGCTCTATTACGAGCACATCAACAAAGGCGTCGCCCAGCGGCTGGGGGGCTTGCACAGCGCGCGGCTGTGCATCGAGAGCCTTGATCTCGCGCCCTTTGCGGCGATGGAGCTGTCGGGCGACTGGGATGGTGTGGCGAAGGTGACGCTCGACGCCGCGAAACGGCTGCAGGCGAGCGGGGCCGAGGGCGTCATCATCACCTCGAACACCGGCCACAAGGTCTATGACGCGGTCGCGGCCAATATCGGCGTGCCGATGCTCCACATCGGCGATGCGACCGCCGAGCGGCTGGTCGCGGACGCGCGCACCCATGTGGCGCTGCTTGGAACGCGCTTCACCATGACCGAGCCGCATGTCCGCAGCCGCATTGAAGGGCGCGGCATCAATTTGGTCCCGATCGAGCCGGAATGGATCGCCGAGGTCGACCGGATCATCTTCGAGGAACTCGCCGCCGGCCGGGTGGTCCGCGACAGCCAGCGCAAGCTCAAAACGCTGATCACCGAGCTCGGCAAGCGGAAGGTCCAGGCGGTGGTGCTGGGCTGCACCGAGCTGGTGCTCGCGGTCGACGTCAAGGCCAACGTCCTGCCGGTCTACGACACCACCGCGATCCACGCCCGCGCCGCGGTCGAATGGATGCTCACCGAAGAGGAGCAGGCTCGGGCGGCGGCCTAAGCCGTCATTGCGAGCATAGCGAAGCAATCCAGTCTAGATTGCCGCGTCGCCTTCGGCTCCTCGCAATGACGGACAGTTGGCCCTAAATCCCTGTCGTGAGCAAAGCCGACCGTCCCGATCAACCCGGCGCCGCCGACCGTTTCAACGAGGATCAGGCGTCTTATGCCGTGCGCGGCGATGGGCAGCCCGATCTCGAGCTGGGCGTGGCCGCGATCCGCGAGGTGTGGAAGACGCTGCCGCGCCGGCCCGGCGTTTATCGGATGCAGGATGCGCGCGGCGACGTGCTCTACGTCGGCAAGGCGCGGGCGCTGAAGAACCGGGTCACGAGCTATACGCAGGTCAACAAGCTGCCGAGGCGCCTCCTGCGGATGGTCGCGCAGACGCGATCGATGACCATCGTCACGACGCGGACCGAGGCCGAGGCGCTGCTGCTCGAGGCGCAGCTGATCAAGCGCTTCCGACCCGCCTACAACGTGCTGCTGAGGGACGACAAAAGCTTCCCGTTCATCCTGTTGCGCGAGGACCACGCCTTTCCGCGCATCCAGAAGCATCGCGGCGCGCGGCGCATCAAAGGCCAATATTACGGGCCGTTCGCGAGCGCCGGATCGGTTACCCGGACGCTTAACGCGTTGCAGAAGCTGTTCCTGCTAAGAAGTTGTTCGGACAGCTATTTCGAAAACCGGACGCGGCCGTGCCTGCTGTTCCAGATCAAGCGCTGCTCGGCGCCGTGCGTCGGGCGCATCGAAGCCGCGGAATATGATGAGTTGGTCGGCGAGGCGAAGGAGTTCCTCGCCGGCAAATCCACCGGTGTGCAGTCACGTCTGTCGAAGCTGATGGCCCAGGCCGCCGACCGCCAGGATTTTGAGCTTGCCGCGGTCTATCGCGACCGGCTGCGTGCCTTGACCTACATCCAGGGCAGCCAGACGGTGCATGCCGAAGGGCTTGGCGACGCCGACGTGTTCGCGCTGGCGTGCAAGGGCGGAACGGTGTCGATCCAGGCCTTCTTCATTCGCGGGGGGCAGAATTGGGGCCATCGCGCCTTCTTCCCGGCGCATACGAGCGACGTCCCGGAAGCCGAGGTTTTATCGAGCTTTCTGGTTCAATTCTACGAGGACATGCCGCCGCCGAAGCGGATATTGGTCGACCGCGACCTCGATGATCGCGAGGTGCTGGAGGAGGCGCTGTGCGAACGCTCAGGTCACGCGGTCGCGATCGAAATTCCCCAGCGGGGCGCGCGCCGCAAACTGATCGACCAGGCGATCCGCAATGCCGGGGAAGCGCTCGACCGGCGGCTCGCCGAGACCACCACGCAGGGCAAAATCCTGCGCGAGCTGGCCGACACGTTTGAGCTGGGCGACGTACCCAAGCGTATCGAAGTCTATGACAACAGCCACATCATGGGCACCAACGCGACCGGCGCGATGATCGTCGCCGGGCCCGAAGGCTTTCGCAAGGGCGGCTACCGCAAGTTCAATATCAAGCGCGCCGAGACCCGGCCGGGCGATGATTTCGCGATGATGCGCGAAGTGCTCGAACGGCGCTTCGCCCGGCTCGAGAAAGAGGATCCGGACCGGGCGAGCGGCGAATGGCCCGATTTGCTGTTGATCGACGGCGGCAAGGGACAGCTGTCGGCGGTGTGCGAAGTAATGGAAGATGCCGGCGTGCACGACGTGCCGGTGGTTGCGGTGTCCAAGGGACCGGACCGCAACGCCGGGCGCGAGACGTTTCACATGCCCGGCGGGCGCGAGCTGACGATGCCGCCCAATTCGGCGCTGCTATTCTATCTCCAACGCCTGCGCGACGAGGCCCACCGGTTCGCGATTGGCACTCACCGGGCGAAGCGGGCGAAAAGCCTGACAACGTCCACACTCGACGACGTTCCCGGGATTGGCCCGAACCGCAAGCGCGCGCTGCTGATGCATTTTGGCACGGCGAGGGCGGTCAAGGGCGCGGCGCTCGACGATCTCGAGAAGGCGCCCGGGATCAGCAAGGCGATGGCGCGCCAGCTTTATGACTATTTCCATCCGCAAGGCTGATCTCCTCCCTGTTGCGAAGCAATGGGGAGGGGGACCGTTCAGCGAAGCTGAATGGTGGAGGGGCCCCTCCGTCACGGCTTCGCCGCGCCACCTCCCCACGAGCTGCGCTCGCAGGGAGGAGAAATGAGGATCGAGACCAGGGCCATCGTCTGCGCGCTGCGCGGCCACGGCGAGCATGGCGGGGTGGTGCGCCTGATGACTCCGGACCACGGGCTGCAGGCGGCGTATGTCCGCGGTGCGCGCGGGCGCCGCATGCGGCCGGTGCTGATGGCCGGCAATGTGGTCGAAGCCCGGCTATCCTCGCGGACCGACATCCAGCTTTCGCAGGCGACCATCGAGCTGGTCCACAGCCGTGGACCGCTCCTGTCCGAGCCCTTGCCCGCGGCAGGGATCGACTGGTCGACGGTACTGACCGCGACGGTGCTGCCCGAGGGTCAGCCGTACCCGCCGCTCTACGCCGCGCTCGAGGCGTTGCTGGACGCGATCGAGGCCTCGCCGTCGGCGAATGGCTGGGGATCGGCGCTAGTGCGGTACGAGCTGCTCCTGCTGGCTGAAATGGGCTTCGGCCTCGACCTCGAGCGCTGCGCGGTGACCGGATCTAACGACGATCTCGTCGCGGTCAGCCCCAAGACCGGCCGGGCGGTCAGTGCGGCGGAGGCCGAGCCCTATGCGGGCAAGTTGTTGCCGTTGCCGGCCTTCGTCCGCGAAGGCGGCGAGGCGAGCTGGCGCGAAATCTTCGACGGCCTCGATCTCACCGGCCACTTCCTCGCCCGCGACGTGCTGACCGACCGCTCGAAACCGGTGTGGGAGGCGCGGAGTCGGCTGGTCGAACGACTGCGGCGGGCCAGCGGCCTTGCCTAGCCGGTTGCGCCGCGCCGCAAGTCTCGCCTAGGTGAAGGCGTGACGACCGACGCGCTGGCAATGCTGTTTCCCAATGTCGCGGTAACACGCGGGATCGCGGTTCGGGTCGCCGTGAGCTTCCTTGCCGAACAGTCCGATCCCTCGGCGGAGCGGTGGTTCTGGTCCTATCATGTGCGCGTCGAGAATGGTTCGGAGGTCGCGGTTCAGCTGCTGTCGCGGAGCTGGACTATCGTCGACGGCCGCGGCTCGGTGCACGAGGTGGTCGGCGAGGGCGTGGTCGGCGAAATGCCGCTGATCGCCCCGGCCGCGAGCTTCGATTATGTGTCTGGCTGCCCGCTCGATACGCCGAGCGGCGCGATGAGCGGCAGCTATCGGATGGTCGACGAAGACGGCACCGCGTTCGACGTCGCCATTCCCCGGTTTCAGCTGCTCAGCACCTGAGCTCCGTGCCGACCGTGTCGCGCCGGGTCGTTCTCGCCGGGAACAGCTCGTGGAACATCGTCAATTTCCGCGGCGGACTGATCCAGGCGCTCAAGCTCGCGGGCTATGAGCCGGTGGTCATCGCCCCGATCGATCCCGCGGCCGAGCAGCGGATGGCGAAGCTCGGGGTCGAGCGGATCGTCATCGCCATGCAGCGGTCGGGCCTCAATCCTTTGGCCGATCTGCGCCTGCTGCTGACCTACCGGCGCCTGCTCAAGAACCTGGACCCGGTTGCCTTTCTTGGCTTCACGATCAAGCCGAACATCTACGGCGGGATCGCCGCCCGGCTCGCCGCGGTGCCGTTGCTCGCCAACATCAGCGGGCTCGGAACGGTGTTCATCAAAAGCGGGAGGCTGCTCGGACTGGTCAGCCGGCTCTATCGCTTCGCGCTCAAGCGCGCGGCGGTGACGTTCTTCCAGAATCCCGACGATCTCGCATTGTTCGTCGAGCGAGGGCTGGTCAGTCGCGCCCAGGCGCGGCTGTTGCCCGGGTCCGGGGTCGATCTCGAACGGTTTCAGCCGGTCCCGCCCGCCACCGGCCTGACGACTTTCCTGTTCATCGGCCGGCTGCTCGGCGACAAGGGCGTGTGGGAATATGTGCAGGCGGCGCGGATTGTACGCAGGGACATTCCCGGCGTTCGCTTCCAGCTGCTCGGCCCGGTCGATGAGGGCAATCGCTCGGCCGTCACGCAAAGCGAGGTGGATCGCTGGGTGGCGGAAGGGACTATCGAATATCTCGGGGCGACCGAGGATGTCCGGCCCTATATCGAGCGAGCAACGGCGGTCGTCCTGCCGTCCTATCGCGAGGGCCTGCCGCGCTCGCTGCTCGAGGCGGCGGCGATGGCCCGGCCCCTGATCGCCACCGACGTTCCAGGGTGCCGCGAACTGGTCGAGCCCGGAGTCAATGGCTTCCTCTGCGCGGCCAAAGATTCAAATTCGCTCGCCAAAGCTATGAAAACGATGATGAAAGCATCCGTGGACGAACGAGCGCTCATGGGCGCGGCGTCGCGGCGAATGGTCGAACAGGGCTATAGCCAAGCCGTTGTAATAAGCGCCTATCTGGACGCGCTTGGAAAACTTGGCGCTCCGCGGAGTTAAGACCAGCATGTTTGGAATATCCCGATCACGAAGCGACGTGCCGCGCGGTCCCAGTGGCCAGCGCGCCTATGTCGTCGGCGACGTCCACGGCCGGCTCGACCTGCTCGACCAGTTGCTCGACCAAATTCATCGCGATCTGGACGCGCGGCGTCCGTCCAAGGCGCTCGTCATATTCCTTGGCGATTTGATCGATCGTGGGCCGAGCTCGGCGCAGGTGATCGAGCGCCTCCGGACCTACCGGCACGACGGGGTCCGGCCGATCTTCCTGCTCGGCAACCATGAGGAGGTGCTGATCCGGCTGGCTGGCGGCGAGACCGATCTGATCCCCGGCTGGCTCCGGTTCGGCGGGGCGCAATGCCTCGAAAGCTACGGAGCCGATCCGCAGGCGATCGCCGGCGCACCCGCAGCGGCTGCGCTGGCGAGCATTCGTCAAGTGATCCCGGCCAGCCACGTCGAGTTCCTCCGTGGTTTTGCCGATACCTGCCGATTCGGCGATTACCTCTGCGTCCATGCGGGAATTCGTCCGGGCATCGAGCTCGACCGGCAGCGCCAGTCCGATTTGCGCTGGATCCGCGAGCCGTTCCTGCTCGACGACAGCGATCATGGCTTCGTCGTCGTCCACGGGCATACCATCAGCAACGGCACCGACGAGCGTCCCAACCGTATCGGTATCGATACCGGGGCCTATCGGACGGGCACACTGACCGCGCTGGCGATCGAGGACGACCAGCGCTGGTATCTCGATACAGCCAGAGTTGTGGGAACCGGCATTTCGTCTACGCATTGATTTGGTTCGGTTTGGATACTAGTCAGCGCCGCGCCGGAGAGTATCCAATTTGGCGAGGTGGAATGGTGCGTATTGAACTCTCCCGGTCGCGAATCTTTGCGCTTGTCGCGGCCGCCGCGGCTCTGTTCGTTGGAGCCTGCTCCGATTCGACCGGTGGGCCGATTCCCTACAACATTGCGCTCGGCAATCCCGATGCGCCGACGGTTGCGCCGCTCGGATCCGACTATCGCATCGCGCCGATGGATACGCTCAGCGTCAAAGTCTTCAAATCGCAGGATCTTACCGGAGATTATCAGGTCGATCTGACCGGCCATATTTCGCTGCCGCTGGTGGGCGAGGTCGATGCGGCGAACCTTACCACCGCACAGCTCGATCAGCGATTGACCGAAAAGCTTGGCGAGAAATATTTTCAAAATCCGGACGTCAGCGTCGGAATCAAGTCGTCGAGCCGCCGCTCGGTGACCGTTGACGGCGCGGTCAAGCAGGCCGGAACCTTCCCGGTCGGCGGACCGACAAGCCTGATGCAGGCGGTCGCGCTGGCCGGCGGAACGACCGAGGACGCCAACGCTCGCCGGGTCGCGGTATTCCGCAGCATCGGCGGCCAGCGCCAGGCGGCGGCGTTCGACCTGGCGGCGATCCGCCACGGCCAGTCGCCGGACCCGCAAATCTATCCGGGAGATATTGTAGTTGTCGACGGTTCGTCGGTGAAAACCGGCTTCAAAAAGGTCCTGCAGACCATTCCGCTGCTCGCCATCTTCGGGCCGTTGTGATGCGGGGGATGAAGAGGCTGTTGGATCGTGAATAATAGCATCGCAGTGCCGAACCAGGGGCCGTGGCCGCTCGCCCCGTACGCGCCCGCCCAGGCGCAGCCGTTCCAGCCGGGCCAGCGGACCTATTCGACCGCGAGCATCCTCGACTTCGCGACCTTCCTGCGGATCGTCCAGCATTGGCGCTGGCTGATCCTCGGCGCGCTCGCCCTCGGGCTCGCGGCGGCCATCATCGTTACCTTGCTGACCACCCCGATTTATCGCGCCTGGGTGACGCTCGAGGTCAATCCGCCGACCGTCGAGGTGTCATCCGAACAAACGCGGGAACGCGACACCTATCAGGACCCCTATGATGTTATCGCGACGCAGGTCGGATTGCTGACCAGCAAGGGCGTTGCCGAACGCACCGCCCAGGACCTCAATCTCGGCAACAATCCCAATTTCGTCGCGCAGACCGG
>WNFK01034144.1_pt2 | contig 21952 bp, 17 predicted proteins | sample 5400281 | NCBI WGS metagenome assembly WNFK01 (sample SAMN13153350, study PRJNA577476) | soil metagenome | isolation source: 20 cm soil on Douglas fir-dominated hillslope | place: USA:California | collected 2013-09-17
TAACGATGCGGAGGCGGAAAAATTTGCAGCCTCAAAAAATCTTTTCATCATTTTCGTTCACGCCATATTTACCACCTTATTCATGTGCCTGTTTACCAACGTTTTTGATGTGGCTGCGCGAACTCCAGCTAATTCTTGCGTGTATCGCATGTGCAACGCCGATTAACTCCCTCGCAACCTAAATTCGATATCACCAAAATAGATCGAATTGCACGGATGTACTGGGTTCGGTCGCGTGTGTGTTGTGTAGCGTTGCGTGAGCGTATCGATGTCAGTAATGCGTAACCGGTCGAAGGGCGCACGAGGTGCGCCCTTCGGTCTCGGTCTTTGCGTCTTCGCATTGATCCCGACCGAAATTGGATATCAGGATATTGCCTCGCTGCTGGCCCGGCAGCCGGGCGTCGCCGAACGCTGGCAGAAGCGGGTGTTCTCCGCCGCCAGCAACATCCAGGTCGCCACTTACAGCTTCGGCCGCCCGCTCGGGACTTCTGTTCCGAAAGCCCCGACCTATGTCTTGGCAAGCCTCGACAATCAAGGCATCGACATCACCGGCTCAATAACGCGTAATCCGATCGTGCAGGCGCCGCCGCGCTATCAGCCGTCCGATTTCCCCAAGGTTGATCGCACGCTGAAAGGCGATCGCCTCGTCCTTGTCCCGCCCGGGCCGGTAGCGCCCGCTGGCGTCGCGCCCGCGAATGAGGATCCATCGACGTCCAACGCATCGGTGAGGGGCGCAAAAACTGCGGCTGCCGTTCCTGCCGGCAAACCCGCGCCGCTCGATCCGGAGCTCGCGGCAGCGCTGAGCGCTCCGCCGCTGGCGCAGTACGACGTCTCGATGTCGCTCGAAGCCCAGCCGTCCGACGACTTGAAAGTTGCGCCCGGTGCCGCTTCCATCGCGCTCGAGCCCGCTCCACCGCGCGCTGGTTTCTCGGTGAAGACCGCGAGCCTGTTTTTCGGAAGCTCGTCGATCGGCGCGGCCGAGAGCATGGAACGCTGGCAGCCCGGCGAAGAGCCTGTCATCGTGATGCCGGGCGCGGTCGCCGATCCGGACATGAAGGTGATGGCGTCGCTGCCGCCAGTTGCGAATGAGCCGTCGAGGGCGGTTGAGAGCGGTGTCAGCATCGCCGCCAAGGGCGAAGTCAACTCCAACAATCAGCACATCAAGACGCCGGCCGAACGCCTCGGCCTGTTCGATGAGAAGGCGCGCGCCAAATCCGAGAAATGCCTCGCCGAAGCCGTCTATTTCGAAGCCCGCGGCGAGTTCTCCGGCTTCTACCCGAGCACCGTGTGCGCCGTGGTCTACCAGAACAAGCACCGCCACCTCGCGTGCCAGTTCACCTTCGCCTGCGATAACGTTGCAGACGTGGTGCGCGAACCCGACATGTGGGACCGCGCGAAGAAAATCGCAAAAGCGATGCTCGATGGCCAGCTTTGGTTGCCGGAAGTCGCCAAATCGACCCACTATCACGCCTATTGGGTGCGCCCTTCCTGGGTGCATGAAATGAAGAAGATGTACAAATACGGCGTGCACACCTTCTACCGGCCGCGGGCGTGGGGCGACGGCAGCGAGGCGCCAAGCTGGGGAACGCCGGCGCAAACCGCTGAAATTTCGGCAAAGCTCGCGGGAGCCGGCCACAGCTCGGCCGAGCTGCCGGGCTCAACGGTTCGACGGTAGATTAACGCCCGTCATCACCCGCGAAAGCGGGTGATCCAGTATTCCAGAGCGCTTGCGATAGAATCGAGAGGCCGCAGCGTACTGGATACCCCGCTGGAGCCTGTCATCGGGTTCGCCGAAGGCGAGACCCGGTGGCGGGGTATGACGACTATTATGCAGCCTCGACCAGTCCAGGAATTCTTTCACGCATCGATATCGAGCGCGACATCGAAATTCGGCGCCGAATGCGTGAGCGCGCCGGACGAGACATAGTTCACGCCGGTCGCTGCGATCTTCGCGATCGAATCCAGGGTGATGCCGCCGGAAGCCTCCAGCACCACGCGCCCGTCGGCGAGTTTCACAGCCTCGGTCAGATCGGCAATTTCCATGTTGTCCAGCAGCACCACGTCGGCGAGGCCGGTGTCGAGCACCTCGCGCAACTGCGCCAGCGTATCGACCTCGATCTCGATCTTGACGAGATGCCCGACATGCGATCGTGCGCGTTCGAGCACCGGCCTGACACCACCCGCGACCGCGATGTGGTTGTCCTTGATCAGGATCGCATCGTCGAGCCCGAAGCGATGATTGAAGCCGCCGCCGCAGCGCACCGCATATTTCTCAAGCGCGCGCAGGCCCGGCGTGGTCTTGCGGGTACAGCAGATGCGCAGGCTGGTGCCGGCGGTATGGCGCACATAATCCGCCGTGAGCGTGGCGACGCCGGACAGCCGGCCGACAAAATTCAGCGCGGTGCGCTCAGCCGCAAGCACGGCGCGCGCCGGTCCGGAGATTGTCATGACGTGCACGCCGGCGGCGACGATGCCGCCATCGCGATAATGAGCCTGCATGCTGATATCCGGCGACAGTTTCTGAAACGTCGCAACCGCCAGCGGCAGTCCGGCGATCACGCCGGCCTGCCGTGCGATCAGGACGGCATGTGCGTGCGTGGCTTCCGGGATGGTCGCCATCGAGGTGATGTCGCCGGCGCGGCCGAGATCCTCGTCCAGCGCGCGGTGCACGGCTTCGTCGATGGCGAGCGGCGACAGGAACGCGTCCGGATTTAGCAGTGAGGCGGGAGTTGTCATGCAGCGCGTTCCGATTGGTGGGTGGTGTCTCAGCGTGAGTTTCGACCTGCGTCTACACGCCCTCAAGCGTGATCACCATGTCCAGGTCGCTTGTGGATTCCTTGCGTAGCGCAAACAGCGGCTGATATTCGGCGGAGTTATACCAGGCATCGAGAAGGCCCATATCCGGGAACTCGATGATGACGACCCGTTGCGGCTTCCAATGACCGCCTTCGGGCATTTTGTGGCTTCCGCCTTTGGTCAGATAGCGTCCGCCGTGCCTGGCAATCATCGGGCCAACCTTGACGCGATATTCCTCGAACTTTGCAGGATCGGTGATGATGTGTTCGGCGATATAATATGCTGGCATCGGCTGCTCCGTTATGGGTCTTGCAATGGACGGCGCTAGGCGATGATCGGTTGCGCCGGCCGCACCGGCGCGCGCTCGCAGAGTGACGCTGCGATATCGCGCGCTGCCGCCAGTGTCGTCATGGTGCGATGAGCCAGTGCCGGTCTGTCGGTCGGATAATCCGATCGGTAATGGGCGCCGCGGCTTTCGCGCCGCGCCCATGCCGACGTCGCGACCAATAGCGCCGTCGTGGCCATATTGCGCAGCGCGATGCTGCCGGCATCCTGTTCGATGACCGCGAACGAGCGCACGGCTTCCGCCAGCCGGTCACTATTGCGGACCACGCCGACATGCGAGGTCATCATCGCCCGAAGCCTTGTTTCGGTGAGGGGAGGCATGGCGCAATTTCGCTGGTTGATCGGCGTATCGGGCGAGCGGGCGGGCGCAGCGATCGTGCCGCCGCTGATGTCCTCGGCGATACGCGCGGCATAGACCACGGCCTCGAGCAGCGAGTTCGACGCCAGCCGGTTGGCGCCATGCGCGCCGGTGGCGGATACTTCGCCGCCGGCCCATAGTCCCTTCAACGACGTGCGGCCGTGCATGTCCACGGCGATGCCGCCCATGTGATAATGCGCGGCAGGCGCCACCGGGATAGGTTGTCTCACCGGGTCGATGCCGGCAGAGATGCAGCTTGCATGGACGGTCGGAAATTTTTCCGCGAAATGTGCGCCGAGCGCGCTTGTCGCGTCGAGGAACACGCCACGGCCGGCAGCGATTTCCGCGAATACCCCGCGCGCCACGATATCGCGGGGCGCCAGCTCAGCCAGTCTGTGCTGAGCCTGCATGAAACGTTCGCCCTTGTCGTTGATCAGAGTCCCGCCTTCGCCGCGCAATGCTTCGGTCGCCAGCGGCGCCGGATCGCGACCGACCATGATGGCCGTGGGGTGAAACTGCACGAATTCCGGATCGGCGATAATGGCTCCGGCGCGCGCGGCGATGGCGAGCCCCAGCCCACTGGCCTCGGCCGGATTTGTCGTCACGGCGTAGAGATGCCCGATGCCGCCGGTCGCCAGCACCACCGCGCGCGACGCAATGGTCACAGGTTTTGCAATCGCGTCGCCGACTTTGCGCAACTGAAGTCCCGCGACCGCGCCATCCTCGGTCAAAAGCGCCTCGGCGGCGTAGCCTTCGATCACCCGGATCGAGGGCGTTGCGCGTACGGCTTCGATCAGCGCCGACATGATCGCCTTGCCGGCCATGTCGCCGCGCACATGCACGATGCGTCGCGCGGAATGTGCGGCCTCCTGTGCGACCGCAAGCTTGCCTTCGAGGTCGCGATCGAACGGCACGCCGCAGCGCAGCAGGTCGTGGATGCGCGCGCCGGCCTCGCGTGCCAGTCCGAGCGCTACGGCCTCATCGACCAGGCCGGCGCCGACGGCGATCGTATCGGCCGCATGCGCCTCCGCGCTGTCGCCCTCGGCGACCGCCGCGGCGATGCCGCCTTGCGCCCATGCCGTTGAGGCGCCCTGGCCCAGAGCTGCCGCGGAAATCACGGTAACGGGATGCGGCGCCAGTTTCAGCGCGCAGAACAATCCGGCGAGGCCGCCGCCGACGATGATGACATCGTCGGCTTTGCGGGTGAGATCATGATCCTGGTTTAGCATGTCTGCCTCCGTTACCTGTCGAGTTCAATTCTTCAGATTGATCATCCGCTCGACCGAACGCCGCGCCTTCTCGGCGATTACGGGATCGATCGTGACTTCCTCACGCAGGTAGATCAGGCTGTCGAGAATCTTGGGCAGCGTGATCCGCTTCATGTGCGGGCACAGATTGCATGGCCGCACCTTCGGTGATCATCACCACGCGCTTGGGGTGGTTGGTGCGGACCCAGTTGATCATATGCGCGGTCGAGCCGGTGAAATCGGCTTCGGCCAGCACGTCGGGCGGGCATTCCGGATGAGCGATGATCTGCACCGACGGATCGGCTTCGCGATAGGCGCGCAACTCGTCGCCGGTGAAGCGCTCGTGCACTTCGCAGGCGCCTTTCCAGGCGATGATCTTCACCTTGGTTTTCGAGGCGACGTATTTTGCGAGATACTGGTCCGGCAGAAAAATCACCGTCGGCGCATTGAGGCTCTCCACCACCTCTACCGCGTTGGACGATGTGCAGCAGATGTCGATCTCCGCCTTGACGTCGGCCGATGTGTTGACATAGGCCACGACAGGCACGCCGGGAAAACGTTGGCGCAACAGCCGCACATCCGCAGCCGTGATGCTCGATGCCAGCGAGCAGCCGGCGCGCGAATCCGGGATCAGAACCGTCTTGTGCGGGTTCAGGATCTTCGATGTCTCTGCCATGAAGTGCACGCCGCACTGCACGATGATGTCGGACTTGACCTTGGTGGCTTCGATCGCGAGCTGCAGCGAGTCGCCGCCGATGTCGGCGACGCAATGGAAGATCTCCGGCGTCTGATAATTGTGCGCCAGGATGACCGCGCCGCGCACTTTCTTCAGTTCATTGATCGCCTTGACGTAGGGCGCCATGAACGGCCACTCGACCGGCGAGATCACATTCTTGACCCGCTCATAAAGATGCGCGGTTGCACGTTCGACCTCGGGGCTCCACTCCAGCGACGGTGTTGGCAGCGCGCGCGCTTGCTCCGCGGCACTTACGCGGCGCCGCGCCGGCGTGACAGGGCGCCCCGGAACGGGGTTTTCGAAATCGTCGGGACCAAAGATTCCGGCAATTGGCATGGTGGTCTCCTTTGAATACCTAATATACTCAATATGAGCATATCAGGGGTTCGAGAAATCCGGCCTCGAAGGGCCGGTGTTTTCAACAGCTGCGCCGTGATGATCCGAATCCACCGCCGCGATGCGGAGATTCGGCTCGGGACGAGAAGTATGGCTTATCCTCATAACGAGCAAATCGGATATAGCACCGATCCAGACGGCTCGCTAGACGGCCAGCTGGCTAATTCGTCAGAGCTGCCCGTCCTGATTTGCAACGCTGCATTGCGGCGAGAACTTTTGCCGAGATGCCGTTTGGGATTTCCATGCGAATGCATTAACTCCCTGTAACGTGTCAGCCGCCTGCCGGATCCGACACCAACCACGGAGGAAACTGCATGGCGGTAACAACAGACAACATTCGTTCAGCCCCCGGCATTGGCAATTGGCGAACGCCGCTGGTGATCATCGTCTGCGGTTGCGTGATCGCGCTATTGAGCTTCGGGCCGCGATCGAGCCTCGGCTTTTTCGTTCAGCCGATGGGTCGGGAGTTTTCATGGGGCCGCGACGTCTTTGGCCTCGCGCTCGCAGTTCAAAATCTGTTGTGGGGATTGGGCCAGCCGATTGCCGGCGCCATCGCCGACCGGTTCGGCGTGCTGCGCGTGATGTGTGTCGGTGCGGTTCTGTACGCCGGCGGTCTGTTGATGATGCGTTACGCTGCGACGCCGCTGTCGCTTGATATCGGGGCAGGGGTCTTGATCGGCTTCGGACTGTCCGGCTGCTCGTTCAATCTGGTGCTGTCGGCATTCAGCAAGCTGCTGCCGCCCGAGCGGCGGGGAATAGCGCTTGGTGCCGGAACGGCCGCCGGGTCGTTCGGGCAATTCCTGTTCGCCCCGTTCGGCGTGGCGATGATCGACAATTTCGGCTGGCAGGCGGCGCTGACGGTGTTCGCAGGCCTGATGCTGCTGATCATACCGCTGTCGCTCGCGCTCGCCACGCCGCCGGCGGCATCGACCAATGAGCCTGTTGAGGCCCAGCAGTCGTTCAAGACCGCGCTGGCGGAAGCGTTCGGCCATCGCTCGTATGTGCTGCTCGTGCTCGGCTTCTTTACCTGCGGCTTCCAGCTGGCCTTCATCACCGTGCATCTGCCGGCTTATCTGTCTGATCGCGGTGTCTCCGCGCAAACCGGCGGCTGGGTGATCGCCGCGATCGGCCTGTTCAACATCATCGGTTCGCTTGGTGTCGGCTGGCTGCAAAACAGGTTTCCAAAACGTTATATCCTGTCGGTGATCTATTTTACGCGTGCGATCTCGATCGTCGCTTTCATCTCGTTCCCGATCACGACGTTTTCCGCCATCATGTTCGGCGCCGTCAGCGGCCTGACCTGGCTCTCGACGGTGCCGCCGACGTCGGCGCTGGTGGCCCTGATGTTCGGCACGCGTTGGTTTGCGACGCTGTACGGATTTGCCTTCGTCAGCCATCAGGTCGGAGGGTTCCTCGGCGTGCTGCTTGGCGGCATCGTGTTCGAGACATTCGGGTCGTACACGCCAATCTGGTGGCTTTCGGTGCTGTTCGGCGTGCTTTCGGCGCTGATCAATCTGCCGATCGTCGAGGCGCCGGTAACGCGCCCGGTTGCACAGCCGGCATAATCCATTCAAAATCCGGAAAATCGAGAAACCGGAACTTTTGGGGAGTCCGCGTTGGGAACGTTCAAGGCGATCAGGGTCGACAAGGCGGAAAAAGCGACCGCCGTAGCACTCACGCAATTCGACGAAGCCGAATTGATGGAGGGCGACGTCACCGTGCGGGTCGAATGGTCCACGCTGAACTACAAGGATGGCCTTGCCGTCACCGGCAAGGCGCCGGTCGTGCGGCGCTTCCCGATGATCGCAGGTATTGACCTCGCAGGTACCGTCGAGCAGTCGTCGCATCCGCAATGGAAGACCGGCGACAAGGTGATCTGTACCGGCTGGGGCATGGGCGAGACTCATCTCGGCGCTTACGCCGAGAAGGCGCGCGTCAAAGGCGATTGGCTGGTGCGCCTGCCGGCGGGGATGTCGACGCGCGACGCGATGGCGATCGGTACCGCCGGCTTCACCGCGATGCTCGCGGTGCTGGCGCTGGAAAAGCATGGGCTGTCGCCGAAGGATGGCGCGATGGTCGTCAGTGGTGCCGCCGGCGGCGTCGGCTCGGTCGCCACGGCGGTGCTGTCCAAGCTCGGCTATCACGTCATCGCTTCCACCGGCCGCATGTCGGAGGCCGCCTATCTGAAAGATCTCGGCGCGGCCGAGGTCATCGATCGCAGCGAGCTGTCGGGGCCGGCCAAGCCATTGGCAAAGGAGCGCTGGGCAGGCGGGGTCGACAGCGTCGGATCGACCACGCTCGCCAACATTCTCTCGATGACGAAATACCGGGGCGCCATCGCCGCGTGCGGCCTTGCCGCCGGTATGGACCTGCCGTCCTCGGTGGCGCCATTTATTTTACGCAGCGTGTGTCTCTTGGGCATCGATTCCGTGATGTGCCCGATCGAGTTGCGCAAGGACGCCTGGAGCCGGCTCGCCAGCGACCTGGACCCGGGTAAACTCATTGAAATTACTCATGAAATTGGTATCGACGAGGTCATCGCCGCTGGCGCCAAGATCCTCGCCGGGGAGGTTCGGGGTAGAATCGTGGTAAAAATTCTCTAAGCTTGTTCAGACTTTACCAACGAAGCTGCTCCAATGTTGCCACGGTTGGTATGGTAAGCATCGGGTAAATACTTCAAGCGGTTGCCCCTGCTCAGTAAGTTGGAGTTACAGCATGCTTGCGCGTTTCGTGTTGAGTGCCCTTGCGACCGGTGCGTTGGTCGTGCCTGCCCTGGCCGGGCAGATGATGAATGGCGAAGAAGCTCGCAAGTTTGTCGCCGGCAAGGTGTTTGCGTTTACCTGCTTCGACGGTACCCGCGGTGCCGGGCGTGTGCTCGACGACGGTGGTGCTGCAGGCGCGGTACAATTCAGCGGTTCGGGACCGGTGCGCCAGATGCGCCTTCCCGGCAATACGCTTCAGGTCCGCGGTCAGGCCGTCTGCGCGTCGATCAAGGGCCTTCCGTTCGAGCCCTGCTTCAATCTCGACAAGAAGGACGAGCGCAACTTCCGTGGTTCGGTGTCGGGCATGGGCTTCGCCTATTGCGACTTCCGCCACCAGGGCGTCGCGCAGATGCTGATGGCGCGAGCGGTGGCCCGGCCGCGTTCGCTGCGTCCGCCGGAGCAGACCCGTTCGGCCGATGCATCGCGGATCCGCGTCGAGACTCCGCAAGTCGAGCGCACCGGGATCGAGCCGGTCAAATCCGAAACGAGATCCGAACCTGCGCAATCGGAAGGCGCTCCGGAACTGCGCCGCTCGACCGACTGACGCGGCGCTGGCATTGACCCATGCTCAAGTGACGGACGGCGCATGCCGCAGCGTTGCGCCGTAGTCATACGGGTCGATAACTTCACGTGATGGTAGCGACTCCCGATCAATTTCTCGGTGGGGACGGGCCAACACATGAGCTTAATCATGGCACTGTATTTTTTCCGGATCAGCCGTGGTCGCTATTCGGGCGCTGCCGACCACGGATCGGAATTTGAGAGCCGTGAAGACGCCTGGTCCGAGATGACCAAGGTGTGCGGCAACCTGCTTGGCGGCATTTCCCGTAGCCTGAAGCAAAACGGCGAATGGCATATGGAACTGCTGGACGAGGCCAAGAAGCCCGTGTTCCGAATTCGCCTGGTGGCGGAGACACTCGGCTAGAGCATGATCCGGAAAAGTGGATACCGGTTTTCCGAAAAGATCATGCTCAAACAAAAAGATAGAGCGGGATGACGATTCGAAGAAAAGTCATCCCGCTCTAGGCCGGACTCCGCATCGCGATTCCCCGTCACGGAAGCGTGCAAACGGCTGTCAGACGCGATACGCGCCGTTGCGCGCAAATATCATTCGATTCCCCGTATTCATACCCAGTTGAAATTAACGCTAACGAGGAACCGCGACGCTATTGCTCGATGACAGGGCGCTCGCTGCGTTCTTGGAGCGCAAACGTGAATTTCGCTGCCAGCGGCGTTTTCATCTCCCCAATTTCAAATCGCTTGCATTGCAAGGACTGACCGATGTCGTTTCTCAACCTCCGAATTCGCGGCCGGCTCTATGGTGGCTTCGGCGCGCTGCTGCTGTTCTGCGCGGGGCTGGCCGGCTTTGCGGTAGTGCAGCTCGGGGCGATTCACACTGAGGTTGCGTCGCTGACCGTGCAATCCAAAAATACCATCCGCGTGACTGAGATCGCGACCGAGCTGCAGGGGACCCGCCGCGCTCTACTGCGCTACACTTTCGATCAGGACGAGGCCTCCTTCGCGGAGGCCGAGAAACGTATGTCCAAGATAGCGGACCTTCTTGAGGAGGGCATCAAGACGTCAATTTCCGAAGAACGGCGCGCGCATTACAAGGAAGCAATCAAGGAGATCGCCGAGCTGAAGGCCAAGCGCCTTGCCCTTGGCGACGCAGTCAAACAGATGCTGGCCGGACGCAACCTGCTGTTCACCGACGGCGACCAGATGGCGGCCGATGTGCAGAAATTCGTGGACGCCGCGGATAAAACCGACTTCTCTCACGAAGCGAATGCCCTCGAGACCAAGGTTCTTGTCCTCCGGGTCGCGAACTGGCGAATGCTGGCGACGCGCGACGCGAAGGGTCTCGCAAACTTCAAGACCAATTTCGAAAAGGCGCAGCAGCAGATCGCGGCACTTGAGAAAGCCAACCTGCCGTCCAATCTCGCGGTGCTACTGGCGCCGGTCAAGACGGGTGTCGGCAAATATGCCGAGGCATTTGACAAAACCGGACCCAACCTGCTGCTCGGGGATGAGCTGTACTACAAGGGCATCACGCCGGTGATTGTGGACATAATCGGAAAAATGGAAACCGCGAAAGCTGGAATAGGGCAAGCTTTCGAGAAGATCGCCACCGAGACCGAAGATCGGATCTCCAACACCACCGTCACTCAGGAGATGGTTGCCGGGGCGGCCGTATTGATCGGCCTGTTGATCGCGTTCTTTATCGCTCGCGGCATTATAGGCCCGCTGTCCGGCCTCACCTCCGGGATGAAGGAACTCGCCGGCGGTAATTTCGGCGTGGTTCTTCCCGGCCTCGACCGCAAGGACGAAGTCGGCGACATGGCACAGGCGGTCGAGACCTTTAAAGTCAAGGCAGCGGAAAAGGCCCGTGAAGAAGCAGAAGTCAAGGTGAAGCAGGATCTGGTCGCGGCGCAGCAGCGCAAGGCGGACATGATCAAGCTCGCCGATACCTTCGAATCCGCCGTCGGCGAAATTATCGAAACCGTCTCCTCGGCTTCGACCGAGCTTGAAGCCTCCGCCAGCACGCTCACTTCAACTGCGGAGCGCGCGCAAGAACTTACGACGATGGTCGCGGCGGCGTCCGAGGAAGCCTCCACCAACGTGCAGTCGGTGGCGTCGGCCACCGAAGAACTGACCTCGTCGGTCAACGAGATCAGCCGCCAGGTGCAGGAATCGTCACGGATGGCGGGCGATGCCGTCGATCAGGCCCGCAAGACCAACGACCGTGTCGGTGAGTTGTCGAAGGCGGCGGCCCGCATCGGCGATGTCGTTGAACTCATCAACACCATCGCGGGACAGACCAATCTACTGGCGCTGAATGCCACCATCGAGGCGGCACGCGCCGGTGAGGCCGGTCGCGGCTTTGCGGTTGTGGCCTCCGAAGTAAAGGCGCTGGCCGAGCAGACCGCCAAGGCTACAGGCGAGATCGGCCAGCAGATTGCCGGCATCCAGGCGGCGACGCAGGAGTCGGTCAACGCGATCAGGGAAATCAGCGGCACCATTGAAAAACTGTCCGAGATCTCATCGACCATCGCGGCTGCGGTGGAAGAGCAGGGTGCTGCGACACAGGAAATTTCCCGCAACGTCCAGCAGGCGGCGCAGGGCACCCAGCAGGTCTCATCTCACATCACCGATGTGCAGCGTGGCGCCAGCGAGACCGGATCGGCCTCGTCGCAGGTTCTCTCCGCGGCACAATTGCTGTCCGGCGACAGCAACCGCCTCAAGCTGGAAGTCGGCAAGTTCCTCAACACGGTGAGGGCCGCCTGACAACAACGAACCGGCCCCAAACGGGGCCGGCGTTCCGCTCCCGGGCCATGAGCCTTCGAAGCCTGTATCCGAGGAAAGCAGCGATCTCGGACAATTCATCTCGTGCCAGGACGTCGATCGAGACCATCCCGTTTGTCGCGCCAGAGCCGCTTGATGCCGGCCCGGAAGATCGACCGGACGCTCAGTAGTCTTACCGAGATGAAATTAACGCTAATGGAATTACGCGAACGGTAGCCTTTCATCGGACAGCGTTGATTTCACGCGCTCTTGTTCGATCGCGAATCCCCTACAGCAACAATAAGTTGAATTGAAACCATTCAGCCTGCCTGGGCAGGAGAACAGATTCGGGAGTCCTGAAATGCCGATCGATCGTCGGGCGCTGATGCGTGGCGCGTTTGCCTGCGCGTGTTGTTTCAAGGCCGGGGCGGCCATTGCCTCGGATGTGCCGGCACACGGCGGCACAGCGGCGCATTGGAGCTATGAAGGCGAGGGCGGCCCGGAAAAATGGGGAGAACTGCAATCCGATTTCAAGGTGTGCCAGCTCGGCCTGGAGCAGACGCCAATCGATCTGGGAAGCGGCATCAAGGGCGACGTTGGCTCGGTCGATTATGACTACAAGCCGCTGCCTTTGCGCATTGTCAACAACGGCCACACAATCCAGGTCAACGCCGACTCTGGCTCTGCTTGCGTCATCGGCGGCACGCGCTATGAGCTTCTGCAGTTTCACCTTCACCACCCGAGCGAGCATCTGCTGGCGGGAAAAAATTTCGATCTCGAATGCCACTTCGTTCACAAGGCGAGCACGGGCGCGCTCGCGGTGACGGGTGTATTCATTCGGCCCGGCGCGGAGAATGCGGCGCTCAAAGCATTCTTCGAATCGATGCCGGCCAAGGAAGGCCCGGAGGTGCGGGTCGGCAACACCATTGATGTCGGGGCGGTATTGCCGAAGAGCGGCGGCTACTTTCGTTACATAACCGATCGAGGCATCGGTCGAACAAATCCAGAAATTCGCAGCACTGTTTTCGAAGAACGCGCGTCCGGTTCAGAAGCGCAACCGCCGCTTCGTGATCGACGCCTCCTGATTTTCGCAACGTATTCTCAAAGTTGAAGGAATGATATCGTGAGCAATTCGTCACATGCGACCGCCGCCACATCGTCCGGCCTGTTCGGCATCTTCGCCAACCGCAGGATCAGCACCAAGATTGCGATCGGGTTCGCCGTCGTGCTGGCGTTGACCGCGGTGCTCTCGGCGATGTCATATCGCGGCTTCGGCAAGGTTTCGGAGGGATTTGAGACCTTCAACCAGCGCGTCCACGTGGTGGGTATCGCCCGAGACGTCGATCGTGGCTTTGTTGCATTTCGACGTTTCGCGCGCGAGTTCTCCCTGTCCGGCGACGAGAGCCTCATCGCTGAAGCCCGCAAGAGGCAGCAGGTACTTGCCACGAGCATCAAGCAGGGTGTCGATGAAATAAAGAACCCCGAGCGCCATAAGAAAATGGGGGAGCTCAGCGAACAGTTCCAGCTCTACGGCAAAGGCTTCGACAAGCTGGTTACGCTGAAGCAGGAGCAGAACAGACTGACCAAGGAGGTTCTTGATCCGCTCGGCGCCAAGTCGAGCACCGAGATCGAAGAGCTGCAGTCCACGGCGGTCGGCAAGGCGGGCAATTCCAACAATATGATTCTGGCCGGCGAAGCCCTGAAACAACTGCTGCTGGCGCGCTTGAACGTCAACAAGCTGCTCGGCCGGCATGAGCAGAGTTCCGCCGAAGGCGCAGAAAAAGCCCTCGCCGATCTCAAGATCGCCATGACGGCGTTCGGCAACGGGATCGTCAGTGACGACGTGCGCAAGATATTCACTGATGTCAACGCCAACGTCGAGAAGTACGCCGAGGCCTATCACAAGGCGGCGCATAACGCGCATGAGATCGAGGTTCTCGCCAATGGCGAGATGTCGAAGATCGCTCAGGCAATTGGCGCCGACGCCCAGGCCATCAAGGAATCGGGCGTTGCCGAAGAAAAGCAGATCGAGCATGAGACCGCGAGCCTGATCGCCTCGACTGAAAGCCTGATCCTTATGGTCGCGATTGGCAGTCTGGTTCTGGGAGTCGCGCTGGCGTGGCTGATCGGACGCGCGATCTCCAAGCCGGTAGTTGGCCTCTGCGCCGGCATGCGCGAACTGGCCGAAGGCAATTTCCAGGTCATCCTGCCGGGTCTTGGCCGGGGCGATGAAGTCGGAGATATGGCGCAGGCGGTCGAAACCTTCAAGGTCAAGGCCGAGCAGAAGGCCCGCGAGGAAGCGGAAGCCAAGATCAAGCAGGATCAGGTCGCTGCCCAGCAGCGCAAGGCGGACATGATCAAGCTCGCCGACAACTTCGAATCCGCTGTCGGCGAAATTATCGAAACCGTCTCCTCGGCTTCGACCGAGTTGGAAGCATCCGCCGGAACGCTAACCAAGACCGCCGAACGCGCACAAGAGCTCACCACGATGGTCGCAGCGGCGTCCGAGGAAGCCTCCACCAATGTGCAGTCGGTGGCCTCCGCGACCGAGGAAATGTCCTCGTCGGTCAACGAGATCAGCCGCCAGGTACAGGATTCGGCGCGGATGGCCAATGAGGCGGTCGACCAGGCGCGCAAGACCAACGACCGTGTCGGTGAATTGTCGAAGGCCGCAGCCCGCATCGGCGACGTGGTTGAGCTGATCAATACCATAGCGGGACAGACCAATCTGCTGGCGCTGAATGCCACCATCGAGGCGGCCCGCGCCGGCGAGGCCGGCCGCGGTTTTGCGGTCGTGGCGTCCGAAGTGAAGGCGCTGGCCGAGCAGACTGCGAAAGCCACCGGCGAGATCGGCCAGCAGATCAGCGGCATCCAGGCGGCGACCCAGGAATCGGTCCACCCATCGCGGCTGCGGTGGAAGAGCAGGGTGCTGCGACGCAGGAAATTTCCCGCAACGTGCAGCAGGCCGCACAGGGCACCCAGCAGGTCTCAACTCACATCACCGACGTGCAGCGCCGGCGCCAGCGAGACCGGATCGGCCTCGTCACAGGTTCTCTCCGCGGCACAAATGCTGTCCGGCGACAGCAACCGCCTCAAGCTGGAAGTCGGCAAGTTCCTCAACACGGTGAGGGCCGCCTGACAATAACGAACCCGGCCCCAAGCGGGGCCGGAGTTCCGCTCTCGGGCCATGAGTTTTCCAAGCTCCCGTATCCGGGGAAAGCAGCGACCTCGGACGATCCATCTCGTGCCAAGACGTCGGTCAAGACGAACCTGGTCGTCGCGTTCCCTCCGGGGCGCAGTCGCTATCGGTCGACAGCAACAGGCTGAAGCTCGAAGTCAGCAAGTTCCACCACACGATAAGGGCGGCTTGACACAGCAGTGAGCTGGCCTCACCGGACGCCAGGTTGAATTCTGCACACGTCAACCTTCAACTGCACAATTTTTAGACGGATATTAATGATTAACAAATAGTATGCGGTGATTGTGGGTGCAGTCCTGTTGGCGTGGCACTCTTGATTTCAAATTATTGGGGTTTCTCGATGCGCGAGCAATTTCATCTGCGCCTGACCCACAAGATCATGGCCATTGGCATTGTCGGTCTGGTCGGGCTTCTTGCGTTCGGCGCGATCTACCAGATCGGCAGTTGGTCGCAGGATGCATCGCGCGCCATTGCGGGCAATGCCCGCACGATCTCCGACCTCAACAAGAAGCTCTCGATGGAAATGCTGGAGGCGCGTCGGGCGGAAAAAGATTTTCAACTGCGGCGGGACGAGGCGTATTCGAAAAGCCATGCCGAGTTGTCCGCTGCGATCGACCGCGATTTTCAGCAACTCGAGACCTTTGTGCGATCCAGCGGTATCAACGACATCTCTGAGGAAATCGATGTCGCGCATAACGGTTTCAAAAATTACCTGAGAGAGTTCGGGACACTGGCACAAGCCGAGATCAAACTCGGCCTGAACGAAACATTGGGTTTGTCGGGATCGCTGCGCACGGCAGTTCACGATATCGAAGCAAAACTCAAGGAAAGCGACAATCCACGGCTGACCAGCTGGATGCTGATGATGCGGCGGCATGAGAAGGATTTCATGCTGCGGCGTGATCAAAAATATGTCGGTGAATTGAAAAAAGCCGCTGTGGAGTTCTCGAAATTGTTGGCAGGCGCCGACATGCCGCCGGCGCTGAAGGCCGATATCGTTCAGAAGCTGGAAAAATATCAAACGGATTTTTCCGCCTGGGCCGAGGGCGCGCTGGAAGTAGCGCGTCATGGTGCTGCGATGTCGAAAGAGTTTCATCAAATCGAACCGGTCATTGTCAAGATCCAGCAGAGCGTCGAGCGGCGCTATAAGGAGGCTAGCTCGGCCGAGGCGGCCACGCGCGGTTCGGTGGAAATGTGGATGCTGATCGCACTTGGATTGGCGGTCGTCGTTGTGAGCGGCGCGTCATTCCTGATTGGGCGGTCGATATCGAAAGCGCTTTCGGCAATGGTCCGAGCCATGATCCGGCTTGCGGGTGGCGATTTTACAGTCGCAATACCGAGTCTTGGCCGCAAGGACGAGGTTGGTGAAATGGCCGGCGCGGTGGAGGTGTTCAAGACCAACATGATCGAGACGGAGCGGCTGCGCGCCGAACAATCGGACGTCGAGCAACGACAGTTACAGCTGCGCAAGGCGGATATGCACAAGCTCGCCGATGCATTTGAAGGCGCGGTCGGTGAAATCGTCGAGATGGTATCGTCGGCCGCCACCGAGCTGGAAGCGTCCGCCAATACACTGACGACGACAGCCGAGCGGTCGCAGGAACTTGCGACGATGGTCGCGGCTGCGTCGGAGGAAGCCTCCGCCAATGTACAAGCGGTTGCTTCCGCCAGCGAGGAGTTGACTACATCGGTCAACGAGATCAGCCGCCAGGTCCAGGAATCGTCCCGGGTCGCCAACGAGGCGGTGGATCAGGCGCAGAAAACCAACGACCGCGTCGGTGAATTGTCGAAGGCCGCTGCCCGCATCGGCGACGTGGTCGAGCTGATCAACACCATCGCGGGACAAACCAATCTGCTGGCCCTGAATGCCACGATCGAGGCGGCGCGGGCTGGTGAAGCCGGCCGCGGCTTCGCGGTCGTGGCGTCGGAGGTGAAAGCCTTGGCCGAGCAGACCGCGAAGGCGACCGGCGAGATCAGTCAGCAGATCAGCGGAATCCAGGCCGCCACGCAGGATTCGGTGGGCGCCATCAAGGAGATCGGCGATACCATCGGCCGGATGTCGGAGATTTCCTCGACCATTGCCGCGGCGGTGGAAGAGCAGGGCGCGGCAAGCCAGGAAATATCCCGCAACATCCACCATGCTGCCGAAGGCACCTCGCAAGTCTCCTCGAACATCACCAACGTGCAGCGCGGCGCCAGCGAGACCGGATCGGCCTCGTCGCAGGTTCATTCGGCGGCGAAGTCGCTGTCGAGCGAGAGCAATCGGCTCAAGCTCGAAGTCAGCAAGTTCCTCAACACGGTACGGGCGGCCTGACAACTTGCGGAGTTTCGCAGCGTTCGCCCGTTTCAACCGACCGTGAACAGCGCCTTGCCGCGATTTTTTGATGCCACGGCCACCGCCTCGGCGATCTCAGCGAATCTGTAGGTGCCGGCAATTGGCGCGCTGATCGCACCCGACGCGACCAGCGGCGTGAGCCGATCGTACATCTCTGTGATCTGGTGGGGCTTTGCGTCCTTGAACCAATTGGCCAGCCAGAACCCGCGCAACGAAATGTCGCGGAAAATAAAGTGCGTCGCGGGGACGATGGATGGTTTGCCGCTTATCGTGCTGTAGAACACATGGACCGCCTTTTCGGCGAGACAGCCCAGCAGATTCGTTGTCGAGGTGTCGCCGACACCGTCCACCGCCAGTGCAATGGGTGCCTTGCCCGTCTCGGCGGCAACCCGTTTGGCGAGATCCGGTCCATCGATCAGTACGACGTCGCCGCCGATCGCTTTGACTTCGGCGACGACATCGTCGCGCCGCACCACATTGACGGTCTTGAGGCCCAGCGATTTCGCGATCGGGATCAGCGCCCGCCCGACGCCGGAATTGGCGCTGTTCTGGATCACCCAGGATCCCGATGGCAGGCTGACGAAATCGGTCAGCATCAGATAGGCGGTTGGCGGATTGATGCCGAGCATGGCGAGTTGATGGACGTCGCCGCCGGGCAGCGGCCGAAGCTGGCTCGCATTTGCCTTAACCCGTTCCGCCCAGGCCGGTGTGGGGTAGGGCACCAGGGTGCGGTCGCCCTGCTTCAGATGCTTGACGCCGCCGCCGACGGCAATGACGCGGCCAACGCCTTCCGTTCCCATCACGCTTGGCAATTTCGGCCGATAACCGTAGCGGCCGGAAATCATCAAGAGATCGCTCATATTGATCGGCGAGGCTTCCAGCGCGATCACCACTTCGCCTTCGGACGGCGCGCCGACATCGGGAATGTCGACCAGCTTCAACACCTCGGCCGGATTGCCGAACGCTTCAATCTGAATAGCTTTCATGACGGTTTCTCCTTGTTATGTACTATAGGGTACATAATAGAGGTTTGCCGTCAAGCAAGCAGTCTCATCGTCTGATTTAATGTGGCGCGGACGCGGGCCGCATCGGGGGCATCTTTCGCAAGTACCATCAGCCCCAGATAAATCGCCATGATCGTATGTGCGGTACTATCCGGATCGAACACGCCGGAAAATTGCGTGCGGTCGGCGCGAAGCCGGTTGCGGAGTAATTGCTCAAGTTTCCGGTTGAAGCGCTCGATCCTGTTGCGGACCTCCTTCTGATCGGAGACGCCATCGGCTGCGGTATTGACCGATAGGCAGCCACGGGTTCCCTTAACCCCCGAGCAGAAAGGGACAAAACCGGTCAGCCAGCGTTCGATCGCGTCACGCGCCGACGGCCCTTCCTTGAGGACGCGCTCGGCGTTCGCGACAATGCGTTGGTGATAGCGGTCGAGAACCTGCAGGAACAACGCATTCTTGTCGCCGAAGGCGGCATAGAGGCTTGGCTTGGCAAGGCCAGTGGCGGCGGTGATGTCGTCGAGCGATGTGCCCTGGAATCCTTTTCGCCAGAACACGTCTCGCGCGAGGTCCAGCGCCTCGTCGGGATCGAAACTGCGCGGTCGTGCCATCGGACCTATGTACGTGCTGGCTGAAAAAATCGCAAAGTGCGGTACCGAGGGCAGGGACCGTCCTTAATTTTCCTCGCCGGACTCCTTGCCGCTCCGCTATCGCAGATGTCTGCGGTTCGGTTCGCAGGCGTTGAGCTGCCAGTAACGAAGTCAGGAAGTCAGTCAGCATGCGGGCGGCGACGACCGTCACCAAATACTTTAGTCACGACTTGACAATTTTGGGGGAGGCGGTAATACTCAAGCTAATGCTTAAGTATTTGAACATCGACAGCAGCTTCAGGGCTCTCGCGGAACCCACCCGCAGGGCCATCGTCGAGCGGTTGAGCCGCGGACCGGCAACGGTCAGCGACCTGGCGCGGCCGTTCGACATGACCCTCGCGGCGGTGGTCCAGCATCTTCAGGTGCTGGAGCAGAGCGGATTCGTCCAGAGCGAAAAGGTCGGACGCGTGCGCACTTATCAAATCGAGCCTGGCGGTCTCGCTCCTCTCGCCGATTGGGTGGCCGAGCGCCGCAGTCTTATGGAGCGCCGGCTCGACCGCCTCGGGGAGCTTCTCGCAGAGACCGAACCATCGACCCAGGAACCTCAGTACAAAACAAGGGAAGAGTAAAAGTGACAAAGACGAGCGAAGCATCTGTGAGCAAACAGGCATCAGTTATCCACAGTACATTCAGCATCGAACGGACCTTTCCTCAGCCTCCCGCCCACGTCTTCTTCGCGCACGCGAACGAAGCGATGAAGCGTCGTTGGCTCGCGGAAGGCGAGGGCTGGACGGTGAACAAGTTCACGCTCGACTTCAGTGTCGGCGGCAGCGAGATATCGCGGTTCCGCTATCTGGACGGACCGGAAATTACCTATGACGCGATCATCCAGGACATCGTTCCCAATCGCCGCATCGTGTTCGCGTACCGAATGGCGGTAGGGTCCAACCCGATCTCGGTGTCTCTGAGCACCGTGGAACTGGTGCCCTCCGGCAACGGCACGCGACTGACCTATACCGAACAGGGCGCCTATTTCGATGACGCAGACGCGCCGAAGTCACGTGAAGAAGGCTCGCGTGGGCTGTTGGAAAAGCTCGCCGAAGAGCTCAACCATTCAAGGTAGCACTTGCTGATTTGCGAAGCGGACGCCGGCTCCGCTCCGCCAACTGTTCGCGCGGCGCGGCGTGTTTGCCGCGCCTTGCAAGGTCTACGCTTCCGGCGCAAGGGCTGCATCGGATGAGGCCGGCGGCAATACCTGCCTGCGGAACAGGATCCGCTGATACAGCCAGCCGATTGCCACCAGCACCAGGCCTAAGCACATGAACGACAGCGCGCGGTAGACGCCCGTCAGCGTTGACATGTCGATCAGGAACGCCTTCAGGATCGTGAGTGCGATGACCACGGCCGACGCCAGCCGGGCGCGCTGCGAGTTGAACAGGATGCCGATGCCGAGCAGGGTCACGCCGAACGCCAGCCAGGCGATCGAATAGGTGTATTGCTCGGCGCCACCGGTGGGGCCGCTGGTCAGCACCGGGCCGTGATAAAGCCTGCGAATTTCGAACGTCACATAGGTGAGTGCGAGAACGAGCGCACCGGCTGCGATGGTGTTGGCATAACCGACGTGCCGGCGGCCCGCTACCGCATAGGACAACAGCAACGCCAGCACTGCCGGAAGGGCATAGCCGAGCAGCAGGAGGTTGAAGAACACAGCGCCGACATCGGTGGGCCAGAGGATCGGCGTCTCCAGCAGCATCAGGCCGAACACGGTGGCTAGGCCGGCAAACACCGTGAGCAGGATCGCGCTGACGTTATGGATGATGCTGCCGGTTCTGATGCGTAGCCGCTCCAGGCCGATCGCCATCGCCAGCGCGACGCACACTTGCAGCGCGACCTCGGTAAGGTCGGCGGAGCTTGCGTAAACATCCCCGCCGTTGACGAGGTGGCGAATTTCCATGAACGCCAGCAGCACCGTGAACAGGATTGCCGCCGATTCCACCGTTCGCAACGGGGCGTCGTCGCCGCGGCGGCGCAGGAAGACGCTGGCCATCCAGAACGACAGCGCCGGGATGCCGTAGCCCCACAATAGCCAGTTGAAGATCGGGGTGGTGCCGACCGCGTTGCCGACGATGCGCGGCTCGTAGCCGATGCGCAGCACCATGATGCCTGCGAGAATGGCCGATAGCGAGCGCAGGAACGGAATCGGCCGCTGCATCGAAATCCACGCCGTGCCCAGCGACATCAGCGCCAGCGCGATCGTGAGCCAGCCTTTTTCGAGCGCGAAGGTGAGCGCGAGTGCCAGCGCGCTCAGCGCGCCGGTGGCAAACAGCGCGATCGAAATCGCCAGTCCTGGCCGGTTGTCGCGCTTGGTCAGAATTTCGGTCGCGGCGCCGTATGCCGCCGCAAGCACCACCGCCAGAATCGCAAACGGGATCGAGCGGTCGAGATGGGCGATGCGGGCATAAAGCGCGATCAAAAGTGCCAGCGGCGTGAACACGGCGGTGGCCGACCATACCACCGGTATGATGGCGCTCACCGAGCGGCCTTGCGCCAGGAATCCCGCGGCGCCAAATCCGGCTGCGAAAATCGCCGCGGTTATCAGATGCAACGAAACCGAGCCGTCGGTGGCTGCGGGACCAATGCCGGGCAGCGGTCCGCCCGGCAGCACCAGCATGTCCGGATTGCCGCGAACCGCCCATTCGGCGAACACGATGAAGACAAAGATAGCCGCAGCGCCGATCGCGCCGGTGGCAGCCTGCGCGCGCCATGCCACCCATAATGTGCCGGCCACCAGAACGGCGAACACGACGATGGCGGCGTCGTCATGGAAACTTGCCAGCACGATCATCGTCGCGCCCGCGAGGTAGGCCGCGAGCGAACCGGACGAGATCGGCTCGATCTGGCCTTC
>WNFK01203016.1_pt1 | contig 21938 bp, 19 predicted proteins | sample 5400281 | NCBI WGS metagenome assembly WNFK01 (sample SAMN13153350, study PRJNA577476) | soil metagenome | isolation source: 20 cm soil on Douglas fir-dominated hillslope | place: USA:California | collected 2013-09-17
TGATCCCCTTCTCCTTGGCCAGCTTGCCGATTGCGGCCATATCCTGGATCGTGCCGATCTCGTTGTTCGCGTACATCACCGAGATCAGGATCGTCTTGTCGGTGAGCGCCTGGCGAATCGCGTCGAGCTCGACGAGGCCGTCGGGTCGCACCGGCACGTACGTCACCTCGAAGCCCTGGCGCTCCAGACGCTTGCAGACGTCCAGGCTGGCCCGCTGCTCGATCGCCGTGGTGACGATGTGGTTGCCCTTTTCGCGGTACATCTCGGCGACGCCCTTCATCGCGAGATTGATCGACTCGGTTCCGCCGGACGTGAAGATCACTTCCTTGGGATCCCGGGCACCGATGATCTTGCCGATCTGCTCGCGGGCACGTTCCACAGCGTTCTCGGCCTCCCAGCCGAACGAATGATTGCGGCTGGCCGGGTGTCCGAACTTCTCGGTGAAGTAAGGGATCATCGCCTCGACGACCCGCGGGTCCACGGGCGTGGTCGACTGCGAGTCCATGAAAATCGGGAACTTCAGCATCTGGCTCTCTCCGTCTCGCGCTGGTGCGTGCCCTGTTTCACTTGATCGACAGAACCTCGGGAACCGTCTGGTTGCTCAGCTCGGCCAGGCTCATGTCGTCGAGCAGCTGGCTGATCGCCGTCTGCAGCTTCTGCACAGGCCGCTTGAGATTGCAGCGGGTCTCCTGCGGGCACCCCGGGCCCTCCAGGCAGCTCACGATGCTGATCGGCCCCTCGAGGGCGCGGACCACCTCGCCGACCGAGATGTCGCCGGGGTGACGCGTCAGCACGTATCCGCCCTTCGGCCCGTTCTGGCTGACGATGAGCTTACGCTTGGCGAGGCGCTGCAGGATCTTCGCGAGCAGCTCGGGGGGAATTCCGAACTCCTCGGCGATCCGCTTGGTGCTGACGGCTCCGAGGCCGTTGTGCGTGGCGATGTAGTGGATCGCCATCAGCCCGTAGTCGGCGCGCTTCGTAAAGCGGAGCATCGTCTCTACCCCTCGCGTTCTTCCGATCCCTTGCCATGGGCAGGGCCCGCATCGCCGACTCTTTTGATCGGCGACTCATTCAGTCGGATTCTACACTGCCCTAGCCCGGCGTCAACTGGAAATAGCCGTAATGACAGGGAATCCCCAAAAAGCGGCCATCCCTGGCTCCAGACGTCGGAGACCACGAAGAGCCAAGCCAGGCCATGAGTGAAGGCCGCCTCGGGATGCCGATCGAGACCAGCGCCTCTGAATGGCTATTGCAGATTGTTTACGGGTGCTTAGCCGCGACTAGGAAAGACGGAGCTTGAGTCGGATGGAACGAGTCTTAGACCTGATCGGTCCAGGCCTGACGGAGCTCCGCGGCCGAGACCTCGGGACGCGTCTCGTTGATGAAGATGCCCCCTATGCGATTGGCGTGCTCGGGCTCCGGAATGATCTCGATGTGCCAATGATAGTCGTCACGGATCGTGGCCCAGTCCCCTTGCAAGATCCGCGAGCGGAGGTTGGGCGCGGTGTGCAGCACCATCTCGTACCCGGGGTCGCCGAAGCCACGCGCGAGGGTGCGGAAGTACTCGGACAGGAGTCGGCCCAAGTCGCCGAGGTTCTCCGGCTTGATGGCCTCTTCGAACGAGCACCCGTGCTGCCGGGGGACGATCCACGTCTCGAGGGGCACGCGCGGCGCATACGGCACCACGGCGGCGAACGCCGGGGTCAGACGCACCACGCGCTCCTCCGCACCGATTTCCTGGCGAAGGATGTCGCAATAGAGGCACCGTCGCTTGTACTGGTAGTACTCGCGCGCCTCACGCAGCTCGCGCCGCGTCTCGTCGAAGACGATCGGGATCGCGGTCACTCGCGAGTACGGATGATGGCCGGCCACGCCGGGCTTCTTGTGGCGGCGCGACACGAGAATGTCGCGAATCTGACCGTCCCGCTTCAGGTCGAGCAGCCGGTCGCGATACATCCACAACACTGCTTCGAGCGCCTTGGGAGCCATCGACGCCAGGGTGTCGTCGTGGCGGGGTGACTCGATGACGAGCTCGCTGGCGCCGCGCGGATTGATCATGTCGAACATGCCGACGCCCTCGCGAACCAGCTCCCATTCGATCCGGAAATACGCGTCGGGCTCGGGGACGACACGCACGCTCCAGCCCGGACTGTTCGCGATCGAACCCTCCGGACGAAACGCGGTGATCTCCGGTCCGGCGAGATGCTCCGCACCCGGGCAGTAAGGGCAATCCGTCGGCGGGGCGGGCTTGGCCTTCGGGCGGATAAGGACCCAGTGCCCTCGGGTCGGGTCCTTCCTCAGCTCATCCACAGGATCCCCCAGAAACCTCTGCCCACGCGGCTATCATAGCCGTCGGCGAAGCACCCCTCCGCAAACATTCGGGGCGCCGGCGGCGACCACGCTCGGGGCGAGTCGAACGACGAAGACGGCCGCGGATGTGCGGCGCCTAGTCCTTGACCTGATTCTTGAGTTTCCTCAGATGCTGGCGAGCGACGTCGACCCAATCTTTCTCCGTGGCCAGCGGGGACGCGAGCTCGATGTACCGCTCCCACTGACCGATCGCGGCCTTGGGGTCAACCTTCTCGTACACGAGCGCGAGGTTGTACATGGCGCCCGTGTGCTTGCCGTCGATCTCGATCACGCGCCGATATTCCTCCGTCGCTTCCTTGTACAGCCCCTTCTCTTCGTACACCTCGCCGAGGCCCATGCGAGCGTCGACCGAGTGAGGATCGAGATCGATCGCTTTCTTGTACGCGTTGACCGACTCGTAGTAGAGGCCCTTCTCCCCGTAGTAGATCTTGCCCAGGCTCATGTGTACGCGCGGGTTGACCGGGTTATAGACGAGGGCCTTCTGGTACGCGGCGATCGCGCCGTCGATGTCGCTCTTGGCGGCCTTGGCGTCGCCGAGCCCGACGTACGCGTCCGCGTAGAAGGGTCGGAGCTCGATCGCCTTGCCGTACGCCTCGACCGCCTGATCGAAGAGCCGCCGCGGCTGCGACAGATAGAGATCGCCGAGTGCCTTGTACGGCTCCGGATAGAGAGGATCGAGCTGCGTTGCGGCGCGAAACTGTGCGGCCGCTTTCCAGCGGTTGCCGAGCGAGGAGTGCACCACGCCGAGCATGTAGGCTGCCACCACGAAGCTGGGATCGACCTCGACGGCACGCGACAGAAGATCGACAGCGGCCTCGTTACCCTCCTGGTCGGCGCGCAACGCCGAGATCTGGCCGCGCGAGAACAGCTCGAACGCCCGCGGCACCCGCGTTGGGCGCGCCGCCTTCTCGATCCGGCCCCCTTCGGCATCGGTCGTAGCCACGTGGAGCGTGCGAACGTACGCGCCCGGCAAGGCGGCGAGCCGACCGAACAGCTCGCCCGGCGGAGCGACCACTGGCTCGAGGTTCGTGACTTCCGGTCCGCCCTGCTTGATCTCCATCAGTTGCGGGACGACGGCCAGGTCGGTACCGCGACGCTCGACCCGGCCGAAAACCGCCGCGTCGGCGCGGACAGCGCGCGCGGCCTGGGCGAGGAACGGCTCGGTCCACGCGTCGGCTCGGCCGGCGGCCCGCAGGCGCCCGCGCTCGATCTGAACGATCGACGCGTGCTGCGCCAGGCCGAGACCGAGGATCTGGGCGATGCCTTCGCCCATCCACTGCTCTTCGCGCTCGAGCCCGCTTGCGTCGAAGGGCGCGATCACGATGACCCGCAGCTTGGACTGGGCGCTCGCTCCGCCGGCGACGGCGAGAACGAGCAGACCCGCGACCGCCGCGACGATCCAGGACCGCGAACCCGGTCGATGTATCACGGATTCTCCTTCTTCCGGAGACCCCGACGGACGAGCGTGACCGCTCGGTCGAACGCTCCGGGACCGATACGCCGGAGCGCAATGTCCGGGACGAGCAGCAGCGCGACGAGCCCGACGAGCCAGGGCCAGATCTCGACACCGATCCGCGACTGCCGCCGCGCTGTCAGGAATGCGTCCTGGGGCTTCGCCAGCGCTCCCCCACCCGTCAGCTCAGCGAGCTCACGGAGGAGACTCTCGTCGACGCCCAGGTCGCGCAGCTCCTGAGCATACGGTACCACCAGACCCGCCAGCTGCGAGCCGATCACGCGATCGTTCCGCCGCTGCGCCATACCGACCAGGTAGACCCCCTCCTGAGCGGCCGGAAATTGACCACGGTAGCGGCCCGGGCCGACCTGTTCGAGGTCCACCACCGACCGCTCCCGGTTCGGCGCCACCACGGCGACTTGCGAGTCGAGGAAGTTGATGAACTCGCCCTTCGGGTCGACGGCGTCGACGAAGATCTCGCCGGTGTTTTCGTGGCGCTCCACGACTGCGACCGTGTCGCTCCGCGTTCCGCTTCGCAAGGTCCAGCGAATGAGCTGCGACCAGAACTTGTTGAACTCACGCCACCGGAGCCAGAGCACGGCCCACTTCGCCTTGGCGTCCGACGTGAACGCGACCGAGCGCCCGAGCCCGTACCGCCAGGTGGCGAGCACCGGATCTTCCTGGTGGCTCATGAGGACCAGGTCGGCGGTCGACTTCAGGGTGCTGGCGACGTAGCCGCCGAGGGGCGGCACGCTCTTCCAGTCGATCTCCTGAATGGCCTCGTGGCCGGGCGACGTCAGCTGCGGCTTGAACGGCTGCTCCACGAGCGAGGCTTTGGAGGCGAGCTGGGTCTCCAGCGTGAAGATACGCGGGATCGTCTGCGAGTCTTCCGTGTAATAGAAGCGGCCCTTGCCCCACTTGGCCACGTCGACCATCAGCTGGACGTCCGCGTCCTTGCCGATTGCGACGGTCGAGACCGTGATCTTGTCTTTCGCCATCCGGCGCAGCAGGCCCTGGAAGTCGCCGCGCGTCATCTGTCCGTCCGACAGGAAGATCACGTGCTTCAGCAGCGCCGGGCGCTCGAAGAGCACCTGGTACGACTCCTTGAGCGCCGGATAGCCGTCGGTGCCGCCGCCGGCCTTGATCGTCGCGATCGCGTGGTGGATCGCCGCCTTGTCCTTGGCCGGGCGCACGGGCGCGTCCCAGATGAACTCGGTGTCCCAGCTCATCACGCCGACTTCGTTGCGCTCGTCGAGCAGATCCACCACGAGATGTGAGGCTTCCTTGGCGAGATCGAGCTTCGTGACCTTCTCGTCGGTCGACATCGCCATGGAGCCCGAGCGATCGATCGAGAGCACGACCGCCAGGCTCGGAATCTCGACCTTCTGCTTGACCTCCATCGTGACCGGCAGTGCTTCCTCGACCGGCGTGCGGTAGTAACCGCCGAGCCCGAAGCTCTCCTCTCCGCCGACCATGACGAGCCCACCGCCGTAGTCGCGAACGTAGTCGCGGATGTATCCCATCTGCGGCCGGCTCAGCTTGAGCGACGAGACGTTTGAGAGGACGATGCCGTCGTATTTCTGCAGGCCGGCCAGGTCGGTCGGGATCCCCGGCGGCTCCACCACCGTCACGTCGATGTTCTGCGAGCGAAGCGCGCCGGCCAGCGACTGTGCGTGGCTCTTGTCTTTGTCCGCGAGCAGCACCTGCGGGCGGCCGCGCACCACGACGGCCCCGACGGCCCGGTTGTTCTCCTCGATCGTGTCGCCGTCGACCTCCATCGCTGCCTGATACACGTGGATGCCGCTCGTGTCGAGCGACTGCCGGTAGCTGAAGACGTTCTTGCCTGCGCTCAGGCGCACGACCTGCGAGCCGAGGAACTCGTTGTTCCTGAAGAGGGAGAGCCGCCCCTCCGTGTCTCTGTGGCTCCACACGACGACCTTCGCCTGGAAGGGCTCGCCGAACTTCACCTCGTGCGGCAGTACCAGCGCCTCGGCGACGACCTCCTGCGTGAAGGTCAGCGGCGCGGCGACGTAATAGATATCCGCGGCCACGTCCTTGGCGGCCTGCGCGCCGGCGAGCGCGTTGCCCGCGTTCTGGCGCCCGTCCGTGAGCATGACGATGCGGTTGGCCTGGCCCGGCGGCAGCATCGCGAGGGCGAGCTGGATCGCCTGGAAGATGTTCGTGCCGTGTCCATCGACCTGCACCTTCGGACGCTCGACGGTCGGACGAATGGCGAGTGGCTGATCGACGACCGGTTGCTCGCCGAAGGCGATCACGCTGTTGCGGTCGCCGCTCTTCATCGACTTGGCGGCTTCGGCGACGAACCGGTACGCGCGCTCGCGCGAGGCGAGGCTCACGCTGTCGGAGAGATCCATCAAGAAGACGACGTTCATGCGGTCGACCCATCGGGGCAAGGTCGGCCGCAGCAACGTGAGACAGAGAACCACGACCAGCGCGCTCCGCAGCGCCAGTGCCCAGCGATCGCCCGGGCTCGACGGCAAGCGTAGCCGCCCGGCGCTCTGGCGACGCCAGTAGAGGAGTCCCTCTCCGGCGAGCAGCAGGACGGCCAGCATGACGAACAGCGGCCAGAGGTCGCGCTGGACCGGTACCGGCGGCGCGGCCGGGCCGTGCCCGGACGGGCTCGGCAGCTGATGCGGCGCCAGGTTCGATTCCTCGGCGCTCATGAGGTTCACGGCCACGCGCGTCTCGCCGCGCGCCGTCGCCAGGGTGTACACGCCGGCTTCGTCGGTCTCCGTGAAGCTGATCGCGCCGCGGGTGACCCGTCCTTGAACCGTCCGGCCGCTGGGCGTGGTCACGGTGACCGTGCTGACGCCATGGGGCGCCGGAAGGAGAATCGGCTGGCCCGTGGCGAACTGGAAGCTCGACTGATCGAGCCCCGCCGGATGCAGCCAGCGCAAGGTGTTCGACAGCACCAGCGGAAACGCGATCCGCAGAGGGAAGTCGGTCTTGAACAGGTCGAACCCGACGAAGAGCGCCTTGCGGTCGGGCTCCTCGAGCGCGTAGACGAGCGGTCCGCCGACCGCCTCGACGACGGGGCGTCCGGCGGCGAGCGGCCGGACGCGCAGCGCGTCCTCGATCGTCACCTTCGCGAGCTCGACGTGACGCATCACCGGGTGCGTCCGGTCCCAGTCCATGATCGTCGGGCGCTCGATGCGGCCGAGAACCTCCAGGGGCACGTCGGGCGGCACCGCGTTGACGAAGATGAAACGCCCCGGCCCGGCGCGTGGCGGCGTCACCGAGTCGAGCACGACGACGTCCGCGTCGCCCATGCCGCCCTGGTACTGGTCGGGCGTGCGCACGTCGAGCGACACCTGAGGATCGGTTCGAAGAACCTTCTCCAGGAACAGATTCCCCGGGCTCACCAGCAGCACGGCGATCTTCCGCGGCGGAGGCAGGACCGCATACGCGACGTTGTCGACGGCCAGGTCGTCGTCGACGCGGATCCGCGCGGTGATCGTCCCGCTGCCGCCGTGGCTGAACGGCAGCACGACCGACCGGCGAACGCTCGGCTCGAGCGTCACTTCCTTCTCGGCGATCGACTTGCCGTCGAGCTCCAGGCGGAACGTGAAGGTCTGGGCCTCGCTCGCGTAGTTCACGAGCGACACGAACGCCTGATAGTCGAACGCGCCGTAGTAGTTCTTGCGGATCGACAGGCCGGTGATCGCCACGTTGTTGCCCTGCCGCCCGACGCCGATCCAGCGCACGCGCGGATCGGTGGTGTCCTCGCTCTGCGGCAGGGTGAACGCGCCGTCGGTGAAAACGTGGATCTCGGCGCGCGGATCGGCGGCGACGAGCGCCCGCGCGGTCCGCACGGCTTCGACGACGCGGGTCGGCAGGTCGCGGGCCTGCGCGGAGCGGATCGCGCCGAGTGCTCGTTCGCGGTCGCGCGCGAGCGCGGCGGTCACCTTCGGCTGCACGCCCGCCTCGATCACCATCACTTCCGCGCCCTCGCCGAGCCCGCGCACGAGCGAGGTCGCGCCGGCTCTGGCTGCCTCGAACCGGGAGGGCGAGACGTCCTGCGCCTTCATCGAGGCGGAGGTGTCGAGGACGACGACCACCTTGCGTGCGCCCTGGCCCATGACGGTCGCGACCGGTTTCGCCAGCGCCAGCGCCAGCGCAAGGAGCGCCAGCAGCTGGAGCAGGAGCAGCGGATCGCGGTGCAGGCGCTGGAAGAATGTCGACGCCTCGCGGTCACGGAGCGAGGTGCTCCAGAGCAGCAGGCTCGACACCGTCCGCTCGCGCCGGCGGACCTTGAGGAAGTAGAGCAGCACCAGCGGGACGGACAGCGCGAACAGCGAGAGCGCGAGCGGAGACAGGAAGCTCATGCGACGACTCGGCCTCGAAGCTGGGCCAGGACGAACGACTCCACGGGCGGGACGGCGTCGCCGTCCATCGAGAGCTCGCGCATCTCGCCGGTCTCGCTGTCGAGCAGGCGCAGGTCACCGGCGAGCTCCGGGTTCATCTCCTCGGCCGCCAGCACGTGGACCAGGTGCACGTCGAAGCGCCGTTCGAGAAGCGCCCGCACGCCGGATTCATACCCAGCCGGATCGAGGAGATCGGAGATGACGACGGCGAGCCCCGTCTGCCGCGAGCGTGCGGCGTAGTTGGCCAGCGCCTCGTTGAGGCTCGTGCCGCCCGCGGGGCGCACCGCGGCGAGGAAATCGACGAGGCCGGTGACCTGGTTGCGGCCGCGGGTCGGCGGAAAGCCTTCGGCGATCCGCTCGCGGAGCACACCCACCCCGACGCGCTCCATGTTCACGAGCCCGACGAACCCGAGCGCCGCGGCGATCCGCACCGCGCACTCGAGCTTGCTGGGCGTCCCGAAGTTCATCGACGCCGACGCGTCGACGATCAGGTGCAGGCACAGATCCTCTTCGTCCACGAACAGCTTGACGTGCAGGCGATCGAGCCGGCCGTAGATGTTCCAGTCGACGTAGCGAAGATCGTCGCCGACTCCGTAGGCGCGGTAGTCACAGAACTCGACGCTGTGCCCGCGCCGGAGGCTGCGGCGCTCGCCCTTCACCCGCCCGCGGAAGATCCGCCGCGAGAGCAAGGACAGGCGCTCGAGCTGCGCCAGGAACTCCGACGTGAAGAACGTTGAACGCGTCACCGACATGCTTTCCGTCCGATCAGCGCTCGTCGAGCGACTGGAAGTAGTTGCGGATCTGATCGTGGAAGTCGCGCGGCACCTGCTCACGCGTGATCGCGTCCTCCATCGCCTTGCGGTACTGGCCGATGACGCCGAGGTACTGAAGGCGCGAGGCCATGGTGCCGCCCCGTCCGGTCAGGTTGGTATCGTAGCCGTCCTTGCGGCCCTGCCGCGACTCCCCCTCGACGCCCACGTCGAACGGGTTGGCGCGGAGGCGCTGGGTGGCCTCGCCCTTCGGGTTCCCGCTCCGGCCTTTGCCGGGCATGAGCCCCTCGCCTTCGCCGAAATCCTGGTCCTCTGGACCCATGCCGTCGCCGCGTGCGCGGTCTTTGCCTCGCCCGCCGCGCTCGGACTCGCGCCCGCCGCGCAGGCCCTTGCCGGAGCGCTGCGCCTCGTCCATCGCGCGCATCTTATCGAGCGCTTTCTGCATCGCCTCCATGGCCCGGTCGCTCTGGCCGCCCTCGAGCGCCTCCATGCCTTCCATGGCGTCGCCGCTCCAGTTGCCACCGCCCTTGCGACCGAGGCGCTCCATCTCCTCGAGGAGCTCACGCAGTTTCTGGGGCGAGATCTGATCCGGGCGGAGGCCGCCGGTCAGCGCCTTCGACTTGCGGTAGACCATCTTGTACTGGCTGTTCGTGAAGTCCGACTGGAGATCCGGCATGCGGTCCGTCTGCTCGAGCATGCGGAGGCGCTCGTCGCCCTTCTTCATGAAGCTGTTGAAGTCGGGGCGCGAGTTGGCGAGCGATGTGTCCTTGAAGATCGCCGACAGATCGCCGGTGGTCGTGGCGCCGCTGCCGCCGGCACGTTGGGCGAAGTCGCGCTCCTCGAAGGACGGCCGCTTGAGCGGGTCCTTGGAGAGCTGGCGCGTCGTTTCCTCGAGCATGGACGAGCCCGTCCGCTCCTCGCGCTCCTCTTCGGTGGAGGACAGGAAATCGGGCAGCCGGCCCGACGGCAACGGAATCGGCGGCATGACCATCAGGACCAGGGCCGCGAGCACCGGGAAGAGCAGAAGCTGACCTTCACGGGGAACGACGCGCTTGACCACGCGCTTGATCTGCAGGCTCTCGACCCGCGCGACGGTGTCTGTGATCAGCGCGTCGACGAGCGGCGTGCGGTCCGGACGGTCGGCCCACTCGAGCGTCGTCGCGACACGGTCGTCCAGACCGAACGCCCGGTCGGCGACCCGCGCGACGTCACCGCGCCGGATGCCCCGCGCGGCCCCGTAGACGATCCCCGCCAGTCCGCCCAGGACCATGAGGCTCGCGGCGATCCACGGCGCTCGTCCGGCCAGGGCGTGCTTGGCCAGCAGGACTGCGACCCCGGCCACCGCACCCCAGAAGGCGCCGCGGAGACCGTAATACTCGGCCCGGCGGCGGCGGATCTCCCGCCCAATACGGCGCAGGAGGCCTTCGATCCGTGGCGACTCGGTCATGCGCTCCTCCTGCGACTATCGGAGAAAGGGTTCGCGGCTCTGGGCGACGCCCGCCTCGGTATCGGCGATGACCCGGGAGATCACCGTGTCGGTGTCGATTCCCTCGGCCTCGCCCTCGAAGTTCAGGATCACGCGATGGCGCAGTGCCGGGACCGCCAACGCCTTGATGTCATCCACGCTGACGTTGTACCGCCCCTCGGCGAGCGCTCTCACCTTGGCGCCGAGCACGAGAGCCTGGGCCCCGCGCGGGCTCGCGCCGTACCGCACGAACCGGCGCGCGACGTCCGGCGCCTGCTCCCACTGCGGGTGCGTCGCCATGACGATCGCCGAGGCGAAGTCGCGGACATGCGAGGCGATCGGCACCTCGCGGATCAGCTCGCGGAACGAGAGCACGTCCGGGCCGCTCAGGACGCGGTTCACGGTGGCGGTGCGTGACTGCGTCGTGCGATCGATGATCGCGTTCAGCTCCTCGATCTGCGGGTAACGGACGCGCAGCTTGAAGAGGAACCGATCGAGCTGGGCTTCCGGCAGTGGATACGTCCCTTCCATCTCGATCGGATTCTGCGTCGCGAGCACGAAGAACGGCGCCGGGAGCGGCCGCGTGGAGCCGCCGACGGTGACGGCGCTCTCCTGCATGCCTTCGAGCAGCGCGGATTGTGTCTTGGGTGTGGCGCGATTGATTTCGTCGGCCAGCAGGATGTGCGCGAAGATCGGGCCCTGCTGGAACTGGAAGTGCTTTCGGCCGTCCGGATCCTCGACGATGATGTTGGTGCCGATGATGTCGGCGGGCATCAGGTCGGGCGTGAACTGAATGCGCGAGAAGGACAGGTCGAGCCCTTCCGAGAGCGTCTTGATCAGGAGCGTCTTGCCCAGACCCGGCACGCCTTCGAGCAGGACGTGACCGCCGGCGAACATGCCGGTGAGCACGTGCGTGATGACTTCGTGATGGCCGACGATGACCTTTTCGACTTCGGCGCGCAGTCTGTCGAACGCGGCAACGAACGCCTGAACCCGAGAATCCTGAGTCATCGAGCTCTCCTCTCGCGAATCCCTGCTGCCCATTCTATAGAGAGCCGTCAAGCGCTGGCGCTGCCGTTTTCTCGACGACCGCTTCGTCTCATACTACTCGATGAGCACAGCAAGTTGCCTGCCAATTGCGGAAACGGACACCGCCGCTGAATCACACCGAAATCCGCGGCCTCTCTCGAGTCCGTGCCTCGCGAATCGGCGCGCGCCACGTCGCTGCACAATCGCCGAGCGCTCTCGGCGTGACGTCAGCGTCACAAAGCCGACGACGGACCCGGCGCTCCTCGAGCCGTAGCCAGCTCGCGATAGACCGTCTGATAGCCGTCGGTCTCCCGTGCCGGAGAAAAGCGCTCCCTGACGAGCACCGAGCCGGCGAGCCCGAGCCGCTTCCGGAGCGCCGGATCGCGTGCGAGCTCCGCGGCGTGCCGCTCGAACTCGGCCTCGTCGCGAAAAAGGAAGCCTGTCGAGCCGTCGGCGACGATCGAGCGATTGCCGTCGATGTCGGAGGCCAGGACCGCGCGGCCGAGCGACAGGGCCTCGAGCACGGAGTTCGCCATGCCCCCCTCCGAAATGGAGCAGTTCAGCACCACGTCGGCCTGCGACAGGAGCGACGCCATCTGTTCGTGCGGGACCTCGCCGACGTAGCGAGCCCACGGCATCGCCGAGAGTTGCCGTTCCAGCGCTTCACCGACCGAGGGCTCCAGGATCGGCCCCGCATACAGCAGACGGATTTCTGGGATCGCCTTGACGAGCCGGCTCAGCGGCGCCACCGGAAAGACCGGATTCTTCACCGCTCGGAGACCAACGGGAAACACGAAGAGGACGGTCGGAGGCGGAAGCGGCCAGCGCTCTTGCAGATCGAACCGGCCGTTCCCTGACAGGCGGACGGACTGGGGGATGACGACGAGTCGTCCGCCGACACCCGGCAGCATGGCGGCGACGCGATCGCCGACCGACTGATGGAACACGGTGATCCGGTGGGCATTGTTGAGCACGTTCTTGACCACCGGCGAGTGCTCCGGGTCCAGCAGGTCGTGGTTCGCGTCGGTTCCAGTGAGCGTGACGACGAGCGGGACTTCGACGCGGTGCGCTAGACGAAGCGCCAGAGGCCCTGCGCCGTGGGCGTGAAAGGCGTGGATCAGCGCCGGCCGGAAGGCCTGGACCTCGAAGTCGACCGTCGCAAGGTCGACCGCCGAGAGATCCCACAGGCGGACTTCGACACCCTGCTCGGCGAGACCCTGCGCGACCCGCGCGACCGTCACGGCATTGCCTCTGAGGGCCGGCGGACCGAACGGCGTGAGGATCGCCAGGCGGAGGGCCATGGCGCGAGCATATCGGCTACGCCGCACTGCGTAAAGATTCCCCAGCCAATCTCGGGTCGAATCCCTCGCACGCGGCCGGACGTCTACATATAATGTATGGCAATGTCAGAGCGTGACGCCCAGATGCCCACCACGATCGAGTGTCGGCAGATCGCCGACCTGCTCGGCGATTATCTCGATGGAAGCCTTCCCAAATCGACGCGCGAGCTTCTGGAATGGCACATCGAAGGCTGCGGGCCCTGCGTGGCGTTCGTCAACACCTACCGCGGCACGGTGAGCGCCGCCACCAAGCTCAAGGATGTCGAGATCCCCTCCGAGCTCAAGAAGCGACTCCTGGCCGTGCTGCGAAATCCGCGCGCGCCCCGTCCTGACGCATAGCCTCACCTCTCGGCGAGCCGCTTCTCGCCCGGTAGCCCCTAGCGCAACAGACTCTGGACGACTTCGACGGCATCAGCCTGAGCCCAGTCAATCTCGCCGATGACCTTGTAGCGAACCTGCCCATCCGGACCGACCAGGAAGCTCGACGGCAGCACGCGAACTCGCCACGCCTTCGACGCGTCCTGATTCGGATCGAGAAGAATCGGAAACGCGATCGACTCGCGCTTCGCGAAATCGGCGACCCGCGCCCGCGCTTCCCCGTAGTTGATCAATAGGACCACGAACGGTTTCCCCGCCAGCTTCTCCTGGAGCTTGTTGATCGACACGAGCTCATCGCGGCAGGGCTCGCACCAGGTCGCCCAGAAATTCACCAGGAGGATCCGGCCGCGGTAGTCCCCGAGCGTACGCGGGGCGCCGCCAAGATCGTTGAGAGCGAGGGCCGGCGCCGTCGCATCTGTCCACGGAATGAACCGTGTGGAATCCGCGCGGACGGCCCCCGCACCCATGATCGAGATGCAGACAAGAGCACCGAGGAATAGGAGTCGGCGGCCGGCCGCGACGGGCGCGGCGACGATCGTCACAGCGCTCGTCGAGCCCCCGTCGTTACGCTTTGATTTCGCGCGTGGTGATCGTGTATTTGAAATTGTCGGGGTCGAGGCTGTCGCGGCGGCCCTGTGCCGTCTCCGACTGCGGGTACATGAAGAAGCCGAGCTTGCCCCCCTGGGTCGCGCCCGGCAGCGCCACGTCGTGAGCGGTGTTGAAGGCGACCCAGTTGCCTTCCCATCCGCCGAAGAGCTTGGGTCGCACCGCCTCGACCAGCGGATGCTCGATCTTCAGCCACTCGCTCGTTTCCTCGCGGGCTACCTTCGTCACGTCCGCGGGATCCATGGCCACCCACCCGTAGTCCTTCAGGAAGACCTCCGCGCGGCAGTGCTGGGCCTTGCTGATGTTCGCGCTTCCCGCGCCGAGTGCCTTGTAGCCGAAGGCCGACGGCGCGACCCGGATGCCGTAGACGTCGCGGGCGGGCACGCCCACGGACCGAACGAGGCCGACGAATAGCCCGTTGATGTCGCCGCACTTGCCGCCGAAGCTCTTCGTCTCGAGCATCGTCTTGATGTCGCCGACGCCGCAGCCGCGCACCTTGGGCTCGCGGTAGGTGTTGGCGAGGATCCAGTCGTAGACCGCTTTGACCTTCTCGAGGTCGGTGGTCTTCCCCTTGGTGACCTCGAGCGCGGTCTCACGGACGATCCCATCCGTCGGAATCAGATCCGTCGATTTCGTCCACATCTTGGCGATCGCCGGGTCGTCGTCGGCCGCGACCTTCTTCGACCAGTCGGTTGCGCGATCCTGCGTCTGGAAGCGGCTCGTCAGCTCGACCACCGGCGCGGCCTCGCCCGCCGCGAACTCTGCGTAGAGCATGTTGGCGCCGTAGGGATTGTCGGCCACGGACTTCATGACCTTCGCGTTACCCGTCCACTGGTCGCCGAGCGGTTTCTGAAAGTCCGACTTGATTGAGGGAATCGGGAGCCAGGCTCGAGTCACTCCGGTCGGCTCCAGGATCTCGACTCGCGTCGTGATCTCGAAGGTTCGCCAGGTTCCGGGACGCGGTAGGAACTCCTTTTGCTGGGCGCCGGCCGCGGCCACGAAGCCCGCGACACGGGACGAGACGGCGAGCGCCGGGAGCGAAGCGGCGCCGCGCAGGAAGGTGCGACGGTTCATGGCGATCTCCTTGAGCTCAGGGCTGATCATTCGATGACGCTCGACGATATCGGGATTCGGCAGGAAGGCAAATCGGTAACACCGATTCCGACGCGGAGAAACTCGGAGCGCAGCCGATAAGGGCGACCGCTACGCGTTGATGCGGATCACCGGCTCCGGCAGCACGACACCGATTTCCCAGCACTCCTCGCCGCGCCGCCGAAACGCGTCGACGACGGTCCCCGCGCGGTCGGCGGCGACCGAAAACAGGAGCCCACCGGAGGTCTCCGCTTCCGTGAGTAGCGAGGCTAGATAACCGGGCACCGACGGCTCGACGGTGAGCGCGCTCCCGAACGCCTCGTCGACGTAGCGCCGGTTGCGCTTCATCCCGCCGCTGAATTGCCCCTTCTCGGCGAGCTCGCGTGTGCCGGGAAGCACCGGAAGCCGAGATGCGTCGATCGAGAGACCTGCGCCGGAGGCCTTGACCATCTCTCCGGCGTGACCGAGAAAGCCGAAGCCCGTGATGTCGGTCGCGCCCTTCGCGCCGCTCTCGCGCGCGACGGTGGCCGCGACACGGTTGAGCCTGAGCATGCTGGCGACGGCGCCCGCGAGCCGCTCCGCGCCTGCGACGCCGTTCTTCGCCGCGGTCGTGATCACGCCGGTCCCGAGCGGCTTGGAGAGAAAGACTCGGTCACCGGGCCGCAGACCGCCCTTGACCAGGACGCGGTCGGGATGGACGCGGCCCGTCACGCAGAGCCCGTACTTTGGCTCGGCGTCGACGACGGTATGGCCGCCCGCGATCACGCCGCCGGCTTCGCCCACCTTGTCACGGCCGCCGCGGAACACCTCGGAGATGATCGTCTTCGCCATCTCGCGCGGAAAACCTGCCACGGCGAGCGCAAACATCACCTCGCCGCCCATCGCGTAGACGTCCGACATCGCGTTCACGGCCGCGACCGCGCCCCACGTCCACGGGTCGTCGACGACCGGCGGAAAGAAATCCACCGTCTCGACGATCGCCAGGTCGGGGCCGAGGCGATAGACCGCCGCGTCGTCGGCCGCGCCGAGCCCGACCAGCAGCTCAGGGGGCGGCGGCGTCCCGCCGAGCCTCAGTACCGCCAGCACCTCCTGGAGATCTCCAGGAGCCATTTTGGACGCTCAGCCGGCGCAGGAGGCGTAGGAAGTGAGCCGGACCTCGCTGTGTGTGTGTTCGGCCATAGACCTATTGAGAGGCGCGGGCCGGAAGCTGGGATTCCACGAAGTCGACGAACGCCTGAGCCAGCGGCGACCGGCTCCGGTCGCGGTGGGTGATCAGGTAGAAGAACCGGGAGACACGGAGATCTTTCAGCTTCACGCACGACAGCAGCGCGGCCTTGCACTCGTCGTCGACGGCTCGCTTCGAGATGATCGAGATCCCGACGCCGGAGCGCACCGCCTGCTTGATGGCCTGGGTGGAGCCCATCTCGCCGACCACTCGCAGCGCCGTCAGGTCGACGTTGGCCTCGCCCAGTGCGTGCTCGAGTGCCTCGCGTGATCCGGAGCCTTGCTCGCGCACGATCAACGGCTCGCGCTTGAGGTCGGCGAGCGTGATGCTCTTGCGTCCCGCCCACGGGTGTTCCGGCGGAAGGACGACCACGAGCTCGTCCGGCATCAGCTCCCGGCTGACGAGCGTGCGGAGAGTCGAACGCGCGCCGACGACGCCCACTTCGGCCCGACCGTCATCGACCCACGTGCTCACCTGGCGGCTGCCGCCGATCAGCAGCGAGATCGAGATGTCCGGGTACTTCGCCTTGAACTGGCCGATCAGCGCCGGCAGCAGATACTCCCCGGGAATCGTCGAGCCGCCCACGACGAGCTGTCCGCTCAGCCGTCCCTGGAACTGGTCGAGCGCCTGGCGGGCTTCACGTGAGAGGGCGAGCATGCGCCGCGCGTATCCGAGCATCAGCTCGCCGGCGCGCGTGGGCGTGGCACCGCGTCCGAGACGATCGAGAAGCTGAACGCCGAGCTCGTCTTCGAGGGCGCGGATGTGCTCGGAGATCGTGGGCTGGGTCAGAAACAGCGCCTCGGCGGCGCGCGAAAAGCTCCCGAGCTCTGCCACCTTCGCGAAGATCTCGAGGCGGCGAAGGTCCATCAGAGCGAGACGGGATTCGTGGAGCTACTCAGTGACAGGCGCAGCCGCCGCCGCAGCACCCACCGCCGCCGCCCGACATGCCGGACGACTGGAGCGCGCCGACGGTCTTGAGCCCGAACACCGATAGCTTTCGCATCACCTGCTCGCTGGCGCACGACGGACACACGACCGCCGTCGACGCCCCAGCGACGTACTTCTCGAACTCGCCTTCACACTGCTTGCAGCGATACTCGTAGATCGGCATTCCTACTGGCCGCCTCGCTGCACATAGCTCTTCACGAACTCCTCGGCGTTCTCTTCCAGGATGTCGTCGATCTCATCGAGGAGCTTGTCGATGTCTTCCTTGATCTTCTTGCCCTTCTTGGCAAGCTCAGGGCTGGGCGCTGCTCCGTCTCCACCTTCTGCGGGCTTGGTCGGCCTGACTTCTTTCTTCTTCTGCTCTGCCATCTCGCCCTCCATGGGGCAACGGGCCGTGTCGCAAAGTACCCGAAACCACTACTGCAGGCATTTTAGCACGCCCCCTCTCACAGGCGTCTGAAGTGCTTGCTGAGGGTCAAGGTCTGCCGCTGGTAGGACGAGCCCAGGCCCGTACCATAGACCCGCTCGGGGCGCGATCGAAGCCGCTCGAACAAGACTTTGAATGAGGTCTGGCCGTCGTACACCATGAACGGTACCTCGCGCGCCCTGACCTCCATGACCACCTTGGTGCCCAGAATCGTCCCATCGCCCCAGCCGAATCCGGGATCGAAGAATCCCGCGTAGTGGGTGCGGATCTCCCCCGCCCCGGCGTCGTAGACGACCATCTCGGCGGCGAACTCCGGGGGCACGCGGATCCGCTCCTTGGAAAGGAGGATATAGAAGCGGTTGGCTTCCAGGATGTACGAATCGCGCGACGGGCGCTTGATGGGCTCCCAGAACTCCCCGGGATCGTAGAAGCCGATTCGGCTCAGATCGACCGCGGGCGGATTGGGATGGGCGCGATAGCCGATGATTCCGTCGGTCAATCGGCCGGACAGATCGATGCCCATGTAGAGACCGTCGCTCACCACGACACGTTCCGTCGGGAGCGGACGCTCGTCGTCGTCGTAGAGCAGCGGCCGCTCGCGATACAGGGTCTCGAGTGCCTCGTCGGGCATCGACGTCTGTCCGGCGAGCAGCCGGAGCTGATTCAGCGAGGCGCCGGTCTGCACACGGACCGGAAACGATTGCGGTGACACTTCCAGGTAGAGCGCGCCGCGATACCCCGCGCGGATCTCGTCGAAGCGCGGCGTCGCGTCGGTGATCACGCGCGTGAAGATATCGAGCCGCCCCGTGGTCGACTTCGGATTCGACCGGCCGCGCACGCCCGGCGGCAGAGCGAGCGACTCGAGCAGGGGCACGAGATAGACCGAGCCGCGCTGCAGGGTCGCGCCGGAGCCGGCCAGTGACAGCTGATCGATGACGAGGTCGCTCTCGGCGAGCCCGCGCTCGCCGAGGCGGCTCTGCACGCTCTCCCGAAACGGCAGAAAGCTTGCGCGCAGCTGATAGACGTCGGGCCCCAGCCGCAGGTCGAGGCTCGCCGGCTGGAACTGCTGATCGTCGATCGGGACCGGCGACGCGATCCAGCCGTCGCGCACCGCCGCGCGCAGCTCGCGGTCCGGCAGGACGCCGTCACTCATGCCCGATCCAGGTAGCATCGTGGGGCCGAGAGGTCAAGGCGAGCGCCGCCCGGCCAGCCAGAAGCACGCGGAGCCTACCGCGCAGAACACCATCGACGTGAGGAAGACGACCCGGTAGGAGCCCATGACGTCGTGGACGACGCCGCCGAACCACGGCCCGATCGCGCCACCGATTCCGTTCCCAACGCTCAGCGCTCCATAGATCACGCCAAAGCGGCGGCCGCCGAAGAGGTCGGACGCCATCGCGGTGATGATCGGACCACGGGCGCCGAAGCCGAGCCCGAACAAGAGCGCATAGGCCACGAGCCAGCCCACGTGGCGATCGCTGTCGAGCGCCAGGAGCGCGAGCGATCCACTCGCCGTGCACCCGTACGAAATGGTCGCCGCGAGCGGGCCGCCGATCCGGTCGGCCGCCAGACCGAAGCTGGCGCGCCCGGCGATTGACAGCAAGCCCATGACGCCGAACACGCTGGCCGCCAGCATCGGCTCGAAGCCGCGATCGATCGCGAACGCGACCTGGTGAGTGGTCACGGAGAACACCGCTAGCGGCGTGCACATGTAGGCGAACCAGAGCGCCCAGAAGGTGCGCGTCGCAACGGCGCGCTGCAACGTCCACTCGCGAGCCGAGCCGGGGTCCGCGCCGGCGCCGGCGGAGCTCGCGCGGGCCGACGCGGCCGCGCGCCGATCGGGCTCGGGATCGCGAGCGCCGATCCACACGATCGGCGCGAGGATGCAGAAGGACCCGAGGCCCAGGGTCGCGCTCGCGACGCGCCAGCCCATCGTCGCGATCAGCCACTGAGCGAGCGGCCCCATCACGAAGACGCCGAACCCCATGCCGGAGAAGGCGACACCGACGGCGCGTCCTCGGCGCTCCGAGAACCAGCGCGAGAGCAATACGCCCATCGGTACAGGGCCGACGCCCACGAGTCCGGCGGCGCCAAGCGCGCCGGTGTAGACGTAGAACTCGCCGGCCGAGTGAATCGTCGACCCGAGGACGGACGCGCTGGCCAGGAGCACCGTGCCCGTGAGGATCACGCGGCGCGGCCCGAATCGGTCGACGAGAATTCCCGCGACCGGCGCCAGCAGGCCCTGGATGATCGTCGACACTGACTGGGCGCCCGCGGTCAGCCCGCGTGACCAGTGGAATTCCTCGATGAGTGGCACCAGGAATACCGAGAACGAAAAGTAGAGGCCGTTGCCCACGGCCAGCGCGGCCCAGACGACGAGGATGATCGTACCGGGGCGAGAGACGGAAATGGTCCGGCGACCTAGGAGACCCGGCTCGTGGCGCCCGCGGCATCGACATCCAGCGCCTGGGCCTTGCCCCGAATGCCGGCGCGGCCTGCCGCCTCCTCCATCGCTCGGCCGACGGCCGTGCCGTTGCCGTCGACGACGGCGAGCAGCGAGGGCCCCGCGCCGCTCAGCACGCAGCCGAGCGCACCGGCCGTCCGAGCCGCCGTCGCGACGTCGGGCATCCAGGGAAAGAGCTTCAATCGGTACGGCTGGTGCAGACGGTCCTCGAGCGCGACCGAGAGCGCGGCGGGCTGCGCGGATTGAAGGCTTGCGAGCAGGAGCGCCACGCGCTGCACGTTGAACACGGCGTCCTCGCGCGGTACCGAGCGTGGCAACAGCGCGCGCGCTTCGGCCGTGGCGCTCGTCACTTCTGGCACCAGCACGACCCACGAGAGGCTCTTCGTCACCGGCAAGGTGACGGCGGTCACGCCGTCCGGAGTCACGCACGAGACCGTGAGCCCGCCGAAGACCGCGGCGGCGACGTTATCCGGGTGGCCCTCCGCCCGCGCCGCGAGCCCCAGCAGCGCCTCACGCGAGAGCGGCGATCCCACCAGCGCGTTGCCCGCCACGAGGCCGCCGACCCAGGCGGCGGCGCTCGATCCGAGGCCGCGCGCGGTCGGGATGCGGTTCACACACTCGAGCGCGCAACCCTTGAACGCGCGTCCCGCGGCCTCGTAGGCGAGCTTGACGCCCCGCGCGACCACGTTGCCGCCGTCGCGGGCGAGGCGGTCGGCGCCCTCCCCCTCGATCGTCACGGTCACGCCGTCGCGTTCTTCGGCGACGACCTCGTTGTAGAGAGCGAGCGCGAGCCCGAGGGCGTCGAAGCCGGGACCGAGGTTCGCTGACGTCGCGGGAACCCGGACGTGAACGCGCACGCGGCTACAGCCGCTTGAGGAGCCAGTCGGGGGTGAGCGAGATCGCCCAGGAGTTCAGCACGACGTAGTAGTTCGTGAAGACGAGGACACCGACGACGACGAGGACCACGCCGGCCGCGCGTTCGACGACGGGGATGAACCGGCGATAGCGCTTGAAGAATGCCAGGAACGGACCGAGCGCGGCCGCCGAGATCAGGAACGGCAGCCCGAGCCCCGCCGAGTAGGCGATCAGGAGGCCGATGCCGCGTTTGACCGTCTCGGCCGTACCGGCCAGCGACAGGATCGCGCCAAGGATCGGGCCCACGCACGGCGTCCAGCCGATCGCGAACGTGATGCCCACCGCGAGGGAGCCGAGGTAGCCCGCCGGCTTCTCGCGGAGCTGCCATTGCTGCGAGCGTCCGAAGAAGCCGATCCTGAGAACGCCCACGATGTAGAGCCCGAAGATCACGATGAGCGCGCCGCCGATCCGACGGATCCAGTCGCGATAGTCGAGCAGGAACTGCCCCGCGGCGCTGAACGAAACCCGGCGGCGCGCCGCGGCCGAGAGCTCCGCGGTGAGGTCGGCCACGGACATGCCCGTGATGAACGACACGTACGACGGAAAGAGCGGCAGCACGCACGGCGACAGGAACGAGAACAATCCTGCCGTGAAGGCGACCGCGAAGCCGACCGACTCACTCGTCATTGCGCGAGCATCCCTTCGACCAGCGCGTGGGCGGCGCGGTTGTCCCAGGCGCGCGGGCCGAGCGCCAGCGCGGTCAGATAGCCGTTACGGTCGATGAGGAAGCTCGCCGGCAGCGCGCGGACGCCGTAGGAGTTGGCCAGGTCCATCTTGGCGTCGAGCGTCACCGGAAACGTGAGCTTGAGCTTCTCGAGGAATGGCTTGACCAGCGACGCGTCCGAATCGACGGAGACGGCGAGCAGCACGAAGCCGCGCTCACGGTGCTTGAGGTAGAGGCGCTCCATCGCCGGCATCTCTTCCCGGCAGGGCGCGCACCAGGTGGCCCAGAAGTTGACCATGACCGGCTTGCCGCGCTGGGCCTTGAGCTTCAGGGTCTCTCCGCCCAGGAGCGACACGCTGAAATCCGAGGCTTGCTTGGGCCGGGGAGGCCGGATCAGATCGAGGTCGCGC
>WNFK01207611.1_pt1 | contig 21928 bp, 23 predicted proteins | sample 5400281 | NCBI WGS metagenome assembly WNFK01 (sample SAMN13153350, study PRJNA577476) | soil metagenome | isolation source: 20 cm soil on Douglas fir-dominated hillslope | place: USA:California | collected 2013-09-17
TCTGGCCCAGAGCCTGGTCGCGCTCGTCTGGCCCGAGGCCTCGGTCGCGGTCATCTTCGCCGTCATGGCCGCCGTGCTCCTCGTGCGCCCTCAGGGATTGTTCGGCATCCGATGACAGCGAGCACCAAGGCGTGGCTGGCGATTCTGGCCGCGGTGGTCCTGCTTCCCCTCTTCGTCCGGCACGCCATCGCCACCGAGATCTGGATCTTCGCCATCTTCGGCCTCGGCCTGAACCTGCTCATGGGCTATACGGGGCTGCTCTCCTTCGGCCAGGCGACCTTCTTCGGCGCGGCGGCCTACGTGGCGGGCTACCTGCTCAAGTTCTACGGCATCAACGTCTTCCTGGCCCTCGGCATCGGGGTCGTGGTGGGCGTCGTCTCGGCGGCCGCCGTCGGCTATCTCTGCGTGCAGCGCTCCGGCCTCTACTTCATCATGCTGACCTTCGCGCTGAACCAGATGTTCTACTTCACCGCCTACCAGTGGACGACGGTGACGGGGGGCGAGGACGGCATGCCCGGGATTCCGCGCCCCAGCGTCCTCGGCCTGGACATCCACCACCCCCTCGCGTACTACGCGGCGGTCAGCCTGCTCTTTCTCCTGTCGCTCTGGATCATGAAGCGCATCGTCGAGTCGCCGCTCGGCAAGATCCTGCAAGCCATTCGCGAGAACGAGCTGCGGGCGGAAGCCCTCGGTTACAACGTGCCCCGCATGAAGCTCGTCGCCTTCATGGTGGGCGGTGCCTTCTCGGGCCTGGCCGGCGTGCTCTACGCCATGCTCTTCGGCATCGTGCCCCTCGAGTCCATCGGCTTCGTTTTCTCCGGCAATGTCGTCTTCGCCACCCTCATCGGCGGCTCGGGCTCGCTCTACGGTCCGGTTATCGGTTCTTTCGTCTTCATCTGGCTGTCGGAATCGGTCAGCTCCATGTGGGCGCGCTGGCCGTTCCTGCTCGGGGTCGCCTTCGTCATCGTGGTGTTGTTCTTCCGGGGCGGAGTGGCCGAGGCGTGGGCGCGCTTCTGGGTCTGGCGGGCCGCGCGCCGCGCGCCTGGCCCGGTACAAGCTGATGCCTCTCGTTAGGACGGAGCGTCTCACCAAGTCCTTTGGAGCGCTGACCGCGGTCAACGAGGTGTCGATCGAGGTCGAGGAGGGCTCGCTGCACTCGGTGATCGGCCCCAACGGAGCGGGGAAGACCACGTTCTTCAACCTGTTGACCGGGCAGCACACGCCGACTTCGGGACGGATCATCTTCGACGGACATGACATCGCGGGCACGCCGCCGCACGGCGTCGCCCACCTGGGCATCGCGCGATCGTTTCAGCGCACGAGCATCTTCCCTACCCTCTCCATCGTGGACAATGTGTGGCTCGCCGCCTTTGCCCGCCAGGAGTCATGGCGAGGAGTGGCGTGGCGACGGGCTGATCGCTACCCGGAGCTCACCAGGCGTGCCCTGGTCGTGCTGGGGGAGGTGGGACTGGGCGAGAAGGCGGGCCAGCCGGCCCGAGAGATCTCCCACGGCGAGCAACGGCAGCTCGAGCTCGCCATTGCGCTGGCCGCGTCGCCGCGCCTCCTGCTCCTGGACGAGCCCGCGGCGGGACTGTCACCCGACGAGACGCAGAAGATGGTGGCGCTGGTACGGAGGCTCAAGGGGCGCTACACCATCATCCTCATCGAGCACAAGATCGACGTCGTGATGACCATGTCAGACCGCATCTCGGTCATGCACTTCGGCAGCGTGATCGCGGAAGGTACGCCGCGGGAGATCCAACGGAATCCCGAGGTCCGTCGAGCTTATCTGGGTGGCGTCCCCGCATGATCCTCGAGATCCGGGGCATCGACACCTACTACGGGCTCGGGCATATCCTGCACGGGCTCTCGCTCGGCGTCCACGAGGGCGAGGTGGTGGCCCTCTTGGGACGGAACGGCGCCGGCAAAACCACGACGCTCCGCTCCATCACCGGTCTCACGCCGCCCAAGAGCGGCCAGATCACCTACAAGGGAGACAATATCGCAGGCCTTGCCGCTCACCGGATCTCCCAGCTCGGCATCGCGCTCGTGCCGGAAACCCGTGGCATCTTCTCCTACCTCACGGCGCGCGAGAATCTGAACATTGCCCGGCGACCCGCCTCGCGGTGGTCGATGGAGAACATGATCGAGCGCTTCCCGAAGCTTCGCGACCTGCTGGACCGCCAGGGGCGCTTGCTCTCGGGAGGGGAGCAGCAGATGCTGGCCATCGCCCGCGCTCTTCTCACCGGACCGGATCTGTTGCTCCTGGATGAGCCGTCGCAGGGGCTCGCGCCCTTGGTGGTGGAGACCGTCATGGAAACGGTCCGTGAGCTCAAGCGCGAGCACGTCAGCATGCTACTAGTCGAGCAGAACGCCGAGATGGCGCTGGGGCTCGCGGACCGCGTCTACGTAATCGACCACGGCACCATCGTGTTCGAGGGCACCCCGGCCGCGCTCCGGGCCAATGAGCGGATCACCACGACCTATCTGGGCGTGGGCGGCTGACCAGCACACTGTCCTCATTGTCCGGAGGATGTCCGCATTCCGCTGGTGCCCGGCACGGCGAGCGCCCTTTGCCCCCGACGAAGGTTCGTTCCGGAGTGCCGGTCTTTCCGTAGTCCGAGAGTTGACGGCGGAGCGCCGTTCGCGCCCGCGACAGGCGCGACTTCACGGTGCCCACCGCACAGCCCACCACACTGGCGATCTCGTGCTCGCTCAGGCCCTCGAGGTCGAGCAGGACGACCGTGCGCGCATCTTCAGATAGGCTCATCAGCGCCTGTTCGATCTCCTCGCGCACGACCGCGCGGAGGCGATCCAACTCGCGATCGCCTCGTAGCCACTCGCCGTCGGTCGGGTCGTGCTGGTCCAGGTTCACGGTATCGAGCCCGCCGACGATCGGGTCATGACGCTGCCGACGGTAGAGGCCGATGTACGTGTTCCGAAGAATCCGGAACAGCCACGCTTTGAGATTGGTCCCGGGCGTGAACTGCGAGGCCGCCCGCAGCGCGCGAGAATAAGTCTCCTGGACCAGATCCTCGGCATCCGTCGCGTTCCGCGTCAGATACCGTGCCAGGTTGTAGAGGGTGTCGGCGTAGGCGAGGGCCTCGCGTCCCAGTTTCGCCGCTTCCCAGCGAGGCTCGACCACTACGGTGCCCACGATTCGCTTTCACCTTTGAGTAGGGCGTCGATGAACGCCGGGGAGTTGACGAGGGCGACGCCAGCCGTCGCGAGCCGCCGCAGTGCCAGTAGGCCGCGAGGATCGATGAACGTCACCGCCCCCAAGTCCAGCCGGAGCCGTCGGCTCGACTCCTGAAGCACCCGCCGACACTCCTCTTGCAGCACACCGACCCACTCCGACACGATCCGCCCTTCCACGTACAGCGTGGTCTCGGTACCGCGATCCACGACCTCCGTAATTCGCAGCATGATCTGATGAAGGGGCAAGGGCCGTACCATGGCGCGGGGACCAGGGCCGGAGTAGGTGCAAAGGGCTGCCAGAACGACCGAAAATCAGCGGGCCAACGTGAAGAATGTCGAGTGACGAAGGCCGCCGGGCGCCCAAAATCTTGGGACCGTCACGATATGTTGGGAGTGCTCACTTCCGCGGGATCCCGTCCTTCGGGCACGACGGTGGACTCGCCTTCTGCGAGCGCCGGAACCAACGGGCGGACAGGACGTTAGCAAGGACGAGGCGACCATGATCGGAGACGGTTCGCGCACGGTCCGTGCAGCGCGAGAACGACCTCCGTCAACATCTCGGATAACAGCAGCAGAAGACTTCTGAAAACCTCTAGGGAGGCCAGCATGCGCAAGCGCGTGGTGATGACGATGGGGATCTCGGCCTTGATCGCGGGGTGGTTGTCCTGGACGAGCCCGGGCGTGGCGGCCGCCGCCCCCAAGGCGTACGTGGGCCTGTTCAAGGACGATGCGGTGGCCGTGATCGACATAGCCCAGAACAAGGTCGTCGGCACCATCCCGGTCCCGAAGGGCCCGCACGGGCTCGTGATCACGCCGGACGGCCGGAAGGTGTACGTGAGCAGCGACGGCGCCTCCACCGTCAGCGTGATCGACACCGGCAGTGACCGCGTCGTCGCCAGCGTCGAGGTGGGGGCGAATCCCCACGGCCTCGCCGTCTCGGGGGACGGCCGGCGGGTCCTGGTGCTGGGCTGGGGCACGAACCGTGCGCTGGTCATCGACACCGCGACCGACCGCGTGATCACCGAGGTGCCGGTGGGGCAGCCCCACAACGGAACCCTGAGCCGGGACGGGAGCATCGCATGGGTGGGCTCGCAGCAGCAAGGCGCCACCGCCCTGGTCCGGCTGGACCTGACGGCGGGGAAGGAGACCGCCCGCGTGGCGCTGGACAAGACGCCCCGCGGCCTCGAGCTGAGCCCGGACGGCAAGCGCATGTTCTTCACCCTGGCCGGCGTGGATGCGATCCAGGTGCTCGACACCACCAGCAATCAAGTGGTGGCGCAGGTCCCGGTGGGAGCGTCCCCCCACTACGCGCCCTTCACGCCCGACGGCCGCTGGGCCCTCGCGGTCGTCCAGGGACCGGGCGAGCTGGCGATCCTGGACACCTCGACCAATACGGTGGCGGGGACGGTCCCAGTGGGCAAAGCTCCGCACTGGAGCACCTCCAGCTCCGACGGCCGCACCGCGTACGTGACCAACGAGGCCACCAATGACGTCTCCGTGGTGGACCTGGCCGGTCGCCGGGTGATGGCCACGATCGCGGTAGGCAACGCGCCGCGAAAGATCGCGGTACAGCCGGGAACGACTGCGGCCGCCGCGAGCCCCGCGCCGGCGGCGGCCCCCGGCAAGAAGAGCAAGACCGTCACGATGAGCGGCGTCACCTATGCCGATCACGGGACCAAGGATGTGCGGAAGCTGTCGAAGCTCGAGCTGGAGGCCGACGACTACTACTTCGGGCCTACCTTCCTGCGGGGCAACCCCGGTCAGAAGCTGACGCTGATGATGGAGAACGAGGCGAGCACTCTGCACAACATCACGATTGCCTCGCTCGGCATCGACAAGGACATTCCGCCCAAGGGCAAGGTGCGGGTGGACGTCACGTTTCCCGCCTCGGGGGTGCTGACCTTCTCGTGCAAGTTCCACGGCCCGCTGGGCATGGCAGGAATGCTCAAAACAGGCGAGTAGTACGAGGCAACCATGGTCGCGGACAGGGGACAATCGACATCCAAGCCACGGAACTGGACCTGGTTTGTCGCGCTTCTTCTGGCGGTCTTCGTGCTGTCTTTGCTGACGATCCGCCTGCTTGCCGGCCGCAGCGCCGGGGGCTACCCGACACCGTCGTTCTTTCACTTGTTCTTTAGCGACACGCTCCATATGAAGGCGTGGCTGGCGACGGGAGCCATTACGCTCGCCCTCTTTCAGGTCCTGAGCGCGGCGCGGCTATTCGAGCTGTTCCACTGGGCGCCATCCGGGCGTTTCTGGGGCAGGATGCATCGCATATCCGGATATCTGGCCATTCTCCTCACGCTGCCGGTTGCCTACCACTGCATCTTCCTGCTGGGGTTTGACACCACGAGCCCGCGGGTCGCAATCCACTCGGTCCTGGGATCGGCGTTCTATGGAGCATTCCTGGTCAAAGTGATCCTGGTGCGCTCAGGAGGCCTCCCCGGATGGGCGCTGCCCGTTGCCGGCGGTCTCTTGTTCGCGATCTTGGTTGGACTCTGGTTGACGTCATCGCTCTATTTCTTCAGTAGCAATCCCATCACGCTATAGCGAGGCAACAGACCCCGGTGCAGCCGGCATGTCACGGACGTCAAAGAGGCCCCGACAGCCTCCGGCGCGTAATTCCGAGCTTTTTCATCCGGGCTTCTAAGGTGGTCGGCTTCATGCCCAAGAGCCTGGCCGCACCGCCGTCCCCGCTGACTCGCCAGCCCGTCCCCTCGAGCACCGCCAGGATGTGTTCGCGTTCAATCTCTTCAAGGGTCTGGGTCTCCCGCTCGGGAGGGACGGTGCTCGGGCGTGGAAGCCATCCGCCGAGATCCATGTGCGGCCCCTGGCTGAGAATCAATGCGCGCTCGACGACATTCTCGAGTTCCCGGACGTTCCCGGGCCACAGATAGGCCCCCAAACCCTGCAGCGTCGCCGGCAAGATGCTCGGGATACGCTTCCCCAACCGCCGACCATACTTCTGGGCGAAGTACCCGACCAGGAGTGGAATGTCCTCCGCTCGCTCCCGGAGCGGTGGCAGGCGAATTGGGAAGACGCTCAACCGGTAGTAGAGATCGGCACGGAACCGACTCGTTTGAATGGCCTGCTCCAGGTCCCGGTTTGTTGCGGCGATCACCCGCACGTCTACCCGAATCGTGTGGGAGCCGCCGACCCGCTCGAACTCGCCCTCCTGGAGGACGCGGAGGAGCTTTGGTTGCAGTTCCAACGGCAAATCCCCGATCTCGTCCAGGAAGAGCGTGCCCCCGTGAGCGAGCTCGAACCGCCCAACCCGGCGGGTCAATGCGCCAGTGAAGGCGCCCTTCTCGTGTCCGAACAGTTCACTCTCGATCAATCCGGCGGGTAGAGCCGCACAGTTGACCTTAACCAGCGCCTGATGCCGTCGCGAGCTTAGGTTGTGCAGCGCCCGGGCCACCAGCTCCTTGCCGGTTCCCGTTTCGCCGACGATCAGCACCGTCGCATCGGTTGGGGCGACGGTCTCGATCATCTTGAATACCTGCTTCATCCCGGGGCTCTGTCCCGTGATCTCTTCGAAGTTGTGCTCGGTCTTGATCTCCTCCTGTAGGTACCGGCTCTCCTCTTCCAGCCGGGCCCGCAGCCGCGCGATCTCCTCGTAGGCCCGCATGTTCTCGACCGCAAGGGCAATTTGCCTCGCAACGCCCTCGAGGAATGGGACGTCCTCGGTCGCGTACCGATCGGGTTCAAAGCTCGCGAGCAATACTGCCCCGATGGCCTGGTCCCGCGCGATGAGCGGAACGATGAGGTAGGAGCGCACTCCCCCGGAGAACAGGATCTCATCCCCCGGGAGTCGCGGTTCGATCGCGAGATTGCGACTGAGGCGCGGCTGCCGATGTTCGAACGCCCAGCCGGCGGCGGTGCCCCGTGGGTTGACCTCCTTGTGCGCGCCGTGCGAGTGCCCCGACAGCTCCCGCCCCTCCAACGCGATCGTGCGAAGCACATCGTTCTCCGCAACGTAGAGTAGCGCGCGATCGAACGGGACCACCTTGCGAAGGGCCTCGCTGATCGCGTGGAACAGCGAGTCCTGCGTGAGGTTCGAGATGATCGCGTTGTTGATCTCCAGCAGAGTGCTGTACGGCCCGGCTGCCTCAGGGGTCCTGCGATCCTCCATGTCCTGCCTCCCTCGCGATCAGGCGCGGTCGACCCCCCAGGCGCAAGTCGCCTCTGACGAGAAGGTACATTGATCATGGCGACCGTCAAGGGGTGGAACGTTCAATCGGCTACGACGCGTCAGACCGGAGCCGCTGCAAGCGTGAGTCCGAAGGCTTGTTACAGCCGGCGAGAAGCGGTACCGGGCCGAGTCGGGCGGCGCCAACGCTCCCGGACGCTCGGTGCGGGGGCGATCTGGCCCGGCCACTCGACCACGAGCCGCCGCCTAACGAATTCGTTCCGCCAGGGCACGTCGGCGGGGGGGAACCACCTGCTGGTCGCAGCGTTGGCAGGGAGGAGTGAGCCCGCCCGCGAGGGCGGCTCGACGAAAAGAGGAGGACATCTCCATGAAGAGGATCGTGGCCGAAGGTATCGAGGCGGGCTCTCTCGGGGCGGCCGCCGTGGCGACCTGGTTCCTACTCTACGATGTCGCCCCGGGCCGACCGTATTTCACCCTAGCGCTGCTCGGCGCTGTGCTGTTTCACGGCCTCCGGGACGTGGCGGCCGTGAGCATCTCCTGGCCGCTCGTGCTCGGGTACTCGTTGCTGCACTGGGCGTCGTTCGCCCTCTTCGGCATTGCCGCCGCCGCGCTGCTGGCGGAGGCCGACCGCCAGCCGGCCCTGCTGTTTGTCTTCGTCATGCTGGTCTGCTGCTTCGAGGTGTTCGCTCTGGCGCTGGTTGCCGTGCTCGCCGAGTGGCTGTTCGAGGCGCTCGCGTGGTGGAGCATCGCCGTCGCCAACGCGCTCGCGGCGGTGGTCATGCTCTCCTTCCTGGGTCGGCGGCACCGCCAAGCGTGGCAGACGCTTCATGCCGTTAGCCCGGTCTAGCCAGCGCTCGGTGAGCCGACTCGTCCAGACCGTCCTCGTCGCGTCGACGGAACGGACGATCGCGCCGAGCGTTTGCAGGGGTGAGTCTGGACAGGAAGGGCGGAAGACGGCTCGGGAGGTCGGCTATGGTCAAGCTCGTGGCGTTCAGTATCGGGAACATCTTCCTCGGGTTGGTGGCGGCGGTCGGACTGGCTGCGTACACCGCCGCTCACCCGTTCGGTGTCGGGCTGGTCGGGATGTCCACGGCGGCAAGCTCGAGCAGGCATGTGGAGCCCGCGCTCGTCGACTGTGGGTCGGCTCCCGGACCAGACGGCCGCGCGCCACGCCGGAGGCCCCTCGGATGAGCGGGTCCGGGGTGACCGCCCTCGGCAGATCGATCGCTACATCGACTTCCTTGGGGGCGCAGTGCCGGCGCCGGCCCGGGCCTGGACGTGAGGGACACTGTGACTCGGCTGTAGTAAGGTCGACCCAGCTGGCCGATCACCGGAGCTCCTGCAACGGGCAGATCAGGTGATCGAGTAGTGGATCGGCGGGCGTTCCTGGCGGCCCTTGCGGGCGCCACGCTATGCTGCAGCGAGACAGGCGGGGAAGCCAAACTCGGAGGCCAGCAACACGAGCATGACCGTGACAGGTGGCCCAAGCGTGACGAGGCAACTGAGCCGCCCGCCGCACAGTATCGGATTGGACTGGGCGATGGCGATTCTGTCGGCCCTGTTCGTGGGAGGGCTCTTCCTCGACGGATGGGCCCACACGCATGGGAGGGTGGACCAATCCTTCTTCACGCCATGGCACGCCGTTTTCTATGCCGGCTACGCCATGACCGCATCGGCGCTTGTTGCATCGCTTCTGAGAAATCATGCGCGTGGGTGCCCCTGGCAACTAGCGTTGCCGGTAGGATACGGGCTGTCGGGCCTGGGCGCGCTCATCTTCGCGGCAGGCGGTGTGACCGACCTGATCTGGCACACGATTTTCGGCATCGAGGCCGGCGTGGAGGCCCTCCTCAGTCCGACGCACCTCGTCTTGGCGCTCGGTCTCGGGCTCATTGCCAGTGGGCCGGTCCGTGCGGCGTGGCGGCGGTCTGAGCCCGGGTTGGGGTGGGCGGCCCAGGGGCCGATGCTCCTGGCGTTGACGTCCACGCTTTCGGTCCTCACCTTTTTTACCGAATACGCGCATCCTCTGGTTTACGCGGCGGCCGGGCGTGGTCATCCGCACGGCGGGGCCGAGGGGCTCGGCGTTGCGAGCGTCCTGCTCCAGACCGCGTTGCTGATGGCGATAGTCCTACTCACGGCGCGAATCGGGACGCTGCCGCGCGGGGGCCTCACGCTGATCGTCACGCTGAACGCCGCCGCCATGGGGTTTCTCAACTTTTCCGGTGACTACCCCCTCGCGCTGGTGGTGGGCGCGGGGGTGGCGGGACTCCTGGGCGATACCCTCTACGCTCGGCTTCACCCTTCGGCTGCCGCGCCGAGCGCCTGGCGCCTGTTCGCCTTCGCCTCCCAGCCACCTTCTACCTCTGTTATTTCCTTGCTCTGATGTTGACGGAAGGTATCGCCTGGTCGGTCCACCTCTGGGTCGGATCGATCGTGCTCGCCGGGATCGCTGGCTGGTTGCTTGGCTATCTGCTCCTACCGCCCCGATCGTCGGAGGATCGGCGGTGAGGGTTGTGCCCAGGCCACGCCTCGAGACTGAGAATGAGAAGTATTACGTGGATTACCGGTGATTTGACCGGCAACGCATGGATCTGGAGTCGGTCGGTTGCGTCTCGTCGGCGTCGGGCACGTACATGCCCTGATGAAGCATTCCGACGAAGGTGTTACGGCATGTGGTGGACTCGATCTATCACTGTGGCGACGGCGAGTGTATCGGTGATCAGGCCGATGTGGGTGATTCCGGGAACGATGGTCACGGTGACCTTGTTGCCCCGAGCCTGCAGCAGCGGAGCGTACTGGTCCGGCAGCATTTGTTCATCGGCGCTCCCCACGATGACGGTGAGCGGTTCGCTGACTCGTGCGAATGCAGAGGTCAGGCCCAGCGGCGCCTGAAGACTCCTCGCTAACCGATAGGAATAACTCGGAGTAGTCGGGAACGGAGCCGCTGGATTGACCGCGTAGCGCACCACCGTCAGTCCCTCCCCTTTCCGGATAGCCAGGCTGCTCAATGCCGTGAGCGCAACAATCCTCGGCATGGATACCTGGGCCCATCCTCCGCCCCCCGGCCGATTCGTCGGCGCAAAGGGACCCAGATATGGGGCCAGCAACACGTAGCCGTCGAACAGGCGGCCCTGGGGACTCGCGGCCATCCGCAAGGCAAGGCCGCCGGTGGCGGAAAAACCCGCCAATAGGAGCGCTTGGCCAGGATGTCGTGCGCGAATCCAAGAAGACAGGTCCGCCAAGTCATCGTCCAACTGGTCAATGTACTTGACGTCGCCTCGCGGGCCGGAGGCTCCGTGTCCTCTGACATCCAGTGCGTATACAGCCGCGGCCCCTTGCCGGGCGAGGCCCTTGGCCAAGGCATGCACGGAAGCGCTGCTTCCCGCCGAGCCATGCAGCAGCAGGACCACTTTGCCTGCTTGTGAGGGATAGAAGCGGTACGCCAAGGCTTGCCCATCGCGAGCAGTCAGGGTCGATAGGGTTGGCAGATCGCTGAAGTCGACGCTCTGAAAGTGAGCCAGGTTCGATGCCGGCGGAGGCGGCGGGGCGCCCGGAGCGATCAGGACCACAACCAAGACAATGAGCAAGAGCGCTCCCAGCGCCCCGGCCAGCCAGATCGCCAATCTACCGATGCCGCGGTTCACAGAGTACCGAATATGCGCTTCAGTCTTGCGGTTAGACCGTCCCAGCGCTGGACGCCGGTGGGGCCTGTGGCAAATAGATCGTGAAGATGCTCCCGTGGCCTTCCTCGCTCTCCACCACAATGGTGCCGCCATGCTGAGCGACCAGCCCATGCGCCATGGAGAGCCCCAGACCCGTGCCCTTCCCGACGCCTTTGGTCGTGAAGAACGGATCGAAGACTCGAGCCAGAACTTCCGGGCTCATCCCGTGCCCCGTGTCCGTTACGGCGAGCCGTGCATACGGCCCGGGACGCAAATCGGGGTACTGAGCTACCCCTTGCGCGTCCAGAGTCACGGCGGCAACTCGAATGGTGCATCGCCCACCCTGCGGCATCGCGTCGCGCGCATTGACGGCAAGATTCGCGAGGACCTGCTCCAGTTGGGCCTGATCGCCCCTCACCCACACGGGGGTGACCTCGAGGGCGGCCGCGACCTCGACGCGCTCGCCGAGCAGGGACCGCAACATCGGGAGCATGTCCGTCACGATGCGGTTGACATTGACCAGCGTCGGCTGCAGCACCTGCCGACGACTGAACGCGAGGAGTTGGCGCGTCAACGTCGCGGCACGCTCGGACGCCTTCTGGATCGACGCGAGACCTGAACGGACGGGATGGTCGGATGCAAACTGATCGAGAAGGAGCGCAACGCGTCCGAGAATCACCGTGAGCAGATTGTTGAATTCGTGGGCAATGCCGCCCGCGAGATGCCCGATCGCCTCCATCTTCTGTGCCTGCGCGAGTTGGGCTTGGGCGTGCGCGAGATCGTCGTAGGCGCGTTGCAGGTCCCGATAGAGGCCGGCATTGTCCAGGGCGATCGTAGCTTGCGCCGCGAACGCCTCCGCGAGCCGGGCGTCGTGCGCGTCATAGACCCGCCCCGTCGTGTCTGCCACGACGAGCGCACCGAGGATGCGATCTTGCAACCGGAGTGGGACGGCGAGGAGCGCGCGATGGGCTGAAGGCGCGATCCGGGTGGTCATCTCGGGTGGGTAGGTGAGTCGCGCGTCCACGAGCACATCCGGCGTCATCATCGGACATCGCTGGTCCAGCGCGAGCGCCGTAATGCCCACGCCAGGCTCGAGGCGCGGGGTCCAGTCAAAGACGGTTCCCATCTCAGTCGAGATGGTGTGGGCGGTGAGAGCCCTGGTCGACGGGTCGAGCGAGTACAGGATCGCGGACCGTGCGGCCAACAGGGTTTGTACACTGTCGACGATGCGCGTGCCGACGAGCCGCGGATCGAGCGTCTCCGAGATCAGCCGCCCAACCTCCGCCAAGGCCTCGGCGGTCCGCCGGCGCTGTTCCGATTCCTCGAAGAGCTGGGCCTGCCGCAGGGCGAGCGCGGCCTGGTCCGCGAAGGTCTGGAGCAGCGTCACCTCCGCGGGGGAGAAGTGGCGTCCGGCTCGGTCGCCGATCGCCAACGCCCCGATGGTCTTGCCGTTGACCCGGAGCGGGACGGCCAGCCACGCGACGACCCCCGAGTCGACCAGCAAGCGGCGCACCCCGTCCGTCAACTGAATGAGATCATCCTCCAGCATGTTGGGAGTTTGCAGGGGGGTCCCGACACTGACGGCCGCGCCCGTGATGCCCATGCCGGGGGGCATGACGTCTGCGTTGAGTTCCCGGGTGGCCGTCGCATGGTGTCGAACGACGGTCCGAAGCGAGCCGTCCGGGCTGAGTAAGCGCAGGTTGGCGGACGCCGCGTTGAAGACGGGGGGGACGTTCTCGACGATCTGCCGACCCACGGCGGCGACGTCTGGGACATCAGTAAACGCTTGGCTCACCCGCGCGAGGGCGGCGGCAGCCTGCTGGCCGTGCATCAGCTCTCGACTCGCGGTCTCCACGGCTGCCCCCACCGCCTGCAGCTCCGTGACCGACGACCGAGGCAGGGTAATCACCTCACCCTTGACCAGTCGTGGATCGCCAGCGTGGTCCCAATCAGCACCATGAGCGCCGCGGCCCCGGTCAGGAGCCAGAGGGACGCGCGGAGGGGGCCGTCGACGACGGCCTCAGGGATGTCGAGGGCAATCGTCCACCCCGACAGGGGGGAGCGGCTGATCGCGGCATACGCGGTCGGTCCTTCCTTCGTCTGGGCGCGAAAGAAGCCCTGGTTCATCCGCCTGGCCTGGGCAACAAAATCGGGCGTCGCCGGTTGGCCCACGAGCTGCTCCGCCGCGCGCGAGCGGGCGACGATCACATAATTCCGATCGATCAACGCGACCAGCGACCCGGCGGGCAGGGAGGCCTGCGCCAACAGCTCCGTCAGGGAAGCCGGATCGATGCTCGCCGCGAGCACGTAGCGCAGGGTGCCGCCGCCCTGAACCGGCACGGCCACCCGAACGAGGAGCTTCCCGGACTGGGGCCCCTGGTAGAGATTTGAAATCGCCGGCGTGCGAGCCCCGACCACCCGCTCGACTAGCTCGACGTCTCGCGTCGTTTGCAAGGGCGCGCCAAACGGAACGAGGAGGCTGACGAGTTGCTGTCCGGTCAGATCGTACAGCACGAGGTTCGTCCATCGGCGCTGACCGAGCAGGACCGTACGAGCCACGCGGTCAAACTCCCGCAGATTGCCGACCCGGAGGGTGTCGGACGCGGCGAGCACCTGCAGGGCCCCGATCGAGGCATCCAATTCCCGATCGACTCCGGACGCGAGCGCCCGCGCGCTGTCCTCGAGGCTTACTTCTGTGGCCCGGCGCATCTGGGTGTGGTACAGGACGATGAGCACCACAGTCAGGACGAGGACCGGCAGGAGAGTCCCGAACACGATCAGGGTGAGGTGGGACCTGAGTTTCAAAGGCAGTTCCCCTCGCTGGACGGCACGCTAGGGCGTGAACTCCCTCAGCGGACCTGAAGCGGCAAAGGACTCATCCGCCGCCGCGGTCCGCGTTCGCCGGCAATGACAATACACTGCCGTTCGGCCGTGCGTCTCACGATCTCGCTGAGGTGATTCACCGCGAACCGCTTCCGGTGAGGCCTTTGCGCCAACCGCCGTCCGTCGCTTACGATGACCCCTCTTCGGGGGTCATCGGGTAGACGAACGGCGAGGCTCTGCTTCGGGGTCTCTTGACCTTTCGGGGCTCAACGACGTACGGGCAAGCTAGAATGTGCCGTCTCTCGCTCAGGGCCGCTTGGCCTCTGACCATTGTCGCGATGAGGCTACCCGGAAGGTGGCTATGGATAAGATCCGCCTGGTCCTTGTGGATGACCACGAGATGGTCCGGTACGGGCTCCGCTGCTTGCTTGAGGCCGAACCAGATATGGTGGTCGTCGGGGAAGCCGGGACGGGTGAGGAGGCCGTGCGGATCGCGCACGAGCACCATCCGGATGTCATCCTCCTGGATGTGAAGCCCCCGAACATGGACGGTCCGGAAGTCTGTCGCCGTGTCCTCAGCGCTTCGCCGGACATCGCGATCGTGATGCTCACGAGTTACACGCAGGAGGGGCTAGTGCTCCAGAGCTTGGCGGCTGGCGCGAGAGGGTACATGGTCAAGGACATTGAGCTTGCCGAGCTCAAGAGTGCCATCCGCTCCGTTCACCGCGGCCACACGGTGCTGGATCCCAAGATCACCGGCTCACTCGTCGCGCGGGTGGCTGCGCCGGACTCGGGTGCCGAACCAGGCCGGACGCGTGCCGCGCGCGCAGCGACGCTGTCCGACCTGGAGGTCAGGATCGTGCGTCACCTGTCGGAGGGTCACACGATCAAGGAAATCGCGGAGCGTGTTCACCTCAGTCCTCACACGATCAAGGATCGCCTCACGAAGATTCGCGACAAGCTCACGGTTCGGTCGCGAACGGGGATCGTGGCAGAGGCCGTGAAGCGTGGCCTCATCTAGGGAGCCTTCAACTACGCGCGATCGTTAAGGCCCGCCGGCGCCGACCACACAGGTGTCCTGGCCCGTCAGGTACACGCCTGCCCGGGCTTGGCACAGCTGCTCGGCCGCCTCCTGCTCCGCACTCCATCGAGTGCAGGTCCCTGCTGCATACGTGCCACCGGCGGACGCGCAAACCGCGAGCGCGCCGGCGGAGCAAGCGACAAGACCGAGCAGGGCGACGATCGCGAGAGGGACAGACCTCACCGGTCGCATCATGGCTGCGACATATGACGATTCTCCCTCTCGTCGGGGCACTCCGAGGGCAGAACGTGTCCGCAGCCTGCGATCGCGCCGCCCTTTACATGGGCGCCGATCGTATTGATGAGCACGGTCGGCGCATTCTCCCCTCAGGGGCCGAAGGTAAACACATACACTCGCAGCCCGGGATCGCTCACGACCAGGGTCAGAACGTGGTTTCGACGGGGCGCGCGGGCGACCAGGCGAATCATGCCTGATCGATCGAAGCGCGCCACTCCGTCAGGGCCGACGTCGGCGCCGCGTGCCACGCCGACCGGTTTCCCGTCGAGCACCACCGCGACCGCCGCTTTCCCCGTCGCTCCCGGTTGCATCACCAGGTTGACCTCACCGGCCGTGAAGGGAAGGATGATCTTGCCAGTGCCGTTCTGAAGTTCGACGTACTGGCGCGAGCTCTTCCAGTTCCCCTGCAGGGTAGCCGTGCCCGCCTCTCGGCGATCGGTACCGACGTAGGTCTCACCCGTGATGCCGGCGTACGAGGGCTCGCCCGTCTTTGCAAACGCAGTCGCCTCGGGGCCGATTGGTGGCAGTGCGGCCCCCGGGTTGGCCGCGACCAAGAGGCGCCGGATCTCGGTCTCGATGTCGTGGTAGCTGCCCTCTCCCACCCACCGCTTCACCAGTTTGCCGTGGGCGTCGAAGAGGTACTTCGCCGGCCAGGCGTCGTTGCCGAAGGCCTGCCACGTCGCAAAATCGTTGTCGAGGGCGATCGGATAGGTGAGCCCGTGATCGCGGATCCCACGGTCGATGTTCTCGGCGCGCTTCCCGAACTCGAACTCGGGCGCGTGCACGCCGACCACGACCAGGCCGCGGTCGGCGTAATCGCGGTGCCACGCCTTGACGTAAGGCGCGGTGCGGATCCAGTTGACGCAGGTGTACTCCCAGAAGTCCACCAGGACGACCTTGCCACGCAGCGTGTCGGCCGTCAGTGGGCTTGAGTTCACCCAGCGCTCCACCTTGAAGGCCGGCATGTCGTCGGCCGCGCTGGCGGCACCCGCACCGAGGGCGGCACCGAGAAGCACGAAGGGCAGGCTGGCTCTCATTCTTCTCCCTCTCCCTCTCGTTCTAGCCTTGGTTGCGCGGATCGTCCGTCGGGTTCAGGTATTCGAGACCCAGGGGGCCGATTCCCGTCACTTGGGTGATGTACTCCCCCGATTTGGCCCAATGGAAGTGGAGGGTATCGCCCGGCAGCACAAGGACGCTGCCCGGGGGATACGCCTTCAGGCCATCCGCGTCGAACCTGGCGCCAAGACCGATGTAGAAGACGCCGGACATGACGGTGTATACGCGGTCCTCCGGGTGCTTGTGCGGCATGAGCTTCACGCCGGTGGGCACCTTGACGCGGACAACGTAGGGACCTGGTTCCGAGGGTTGACCGACGACTACCGCGAGGCGGACGGAAGACGGAAACGCGGGGAAGGGCTTCCAGACGATGTCCTCGGGCAGGATCGACTGGAAGAGGGTTTGGCCTGGCTGGTGGGTGCGAGTCATGGCGATCTCTGACTCATTTCGCCAGGGCGGGCACTGTGAACGTCACCGTCTTCGCCTGTCCGGGGAAGACCTTGTGCGTAGCCGTGGTGTGGGCTTTCGCGGTGTGCAGGACTTTTTCGAGGGTCATGGGTTGCTCCTTGCCAAAGAAGTGTCGTACGAGTCCTTCGAATCGGACTACCCTATCACGTGGTGCGCCCGCAGGAGGAGCCCCTGCGGGATCCGCAACCGAAGAGCCTTGGCTGTTTTGAGATTGATGACCAGTTCAAATTCGGTCGGTTGCTCGACCGGAAGATCCGCGGGCTTGGCGCCCCGGAGAATCCTGTCGACAAATCGTGCGGCCTGTCGATAGATCTCGGCCACGTCAGGTCCGTAGGCGAGAAGGCATCCCGCTTCGACGAACGGACCCTCGGGCGCGGCGGCCGGCAGCCGGTAGTTGAGGGCCAGCTGGGCGATTCGCTCCCGGTGCGCGATAAATACGGGGTCCGGAAGCACGAGCACGCCGTTGACTCCTTGCCTCACGACGGCGGCGAACGTCGCGGCCAGGTGCTCAGGTCCCGTGACCGCCTGACGGTCGAGCGCAATGCCCAATCGCTCCGCGACCTGCTGCGTCTGCGCCATATGCAGGTTGGTCAACGCCTCATTCCGCGGATTCGTCAGGACCGCAACCCGGGACAGACCGGGAACAGCCTGTTTGAGGAACTCGAGGCGCTTCCCGGCGGTATCGACATTTGAAAGCGCCAGTCCCGTGATATTGGATTCGGGCCGGTTGAGGCTCCTCACAATGCCCACGCCGATCGGATCGCCGACCCCGATCATGACAATGGGGATCGCAGCCGTCGCCGCCTTGGCCGCAAGCGTCGCCTGCGTTGCGAACGTCAGAAGGAGATCGGCCCTCACCCGTACGAGTTCCGTCGCGAGGGTCGGGAGCCGCTCAAGCCGATCCCCGGCATACCGCTCCTCCAACGTCACGACATGCTCCGGGTAGCCTCGCCGACTCAGAGCGATCCGCCATTCCTGAAGCCACCCTGCCTCAAGGGGCGTCGACACGGTCGGACTGAGGTAGCCGATGCGCAAGGGCCTCTCGCCTCTGTGCGGTTCGGCTGCGACAGAGGCGGTGACGAGGAGGCTCGCCACGCCGCCCAGGAACGTCCGGCGTTGGATCTCGGCGCTAGGGCTGACCCGGGCTCGCGCGTTAGGCGTCACGGATGACCAGGTCGGCCACCGGCACTCCGGACTGAAACCGCCGGACGAGCTCGTCCGGGTCGAACTCGACGCCGATCGGATTGCTTTCGAAAGCCGGCGAGCGCATCCAGGCCTGACCCTCCTCTGCGGTCGCGAAGTTGTCGACGAGGAACTCGACGCGGTTGCCGTCGGGATCGCTGTAGTACAGGGACGTGGTCGGCCCGTGGTTGATGGAGTAGAACGGCCGGATGCCCCGCCCGGCGAGGCGCACGTAGTTTTCCAGCAACTCGCCCATCGAGCCGAACGTGAACGCGACATGATGGACGCCCGGAGGGTCGGTGGGCGGCACGGCCATGTCCGCGTCACGGTGGCGCGGGATGAGCGGACCGAAGTCCACGAACGCCACCCGATGATGCTCGTCGTCGTAGGTCATGAACCCGAGATGCGTGTCCTCGTACACGACGCGGCCTTCGAGAACGTCGCAGTACCAGTCCTGCATCTCCTTCTTCTGATTGGTCTGGAACACAACATGTGACAGCTTGGTCGGCGGCATGGCTTGTCCTCCATCAGTGTTCGGGGGAAACGGTATTTGGTGGTGGGCTGTCGCGTGGATCCCGACGACCCCCACGGTCGCGGCTAGCGTCAACCCAACTGTGCGAGAAGCAGCACCAGGAGCAAGGAAATGACAGCGATCCACCCTTCGAGCTTCATTCCGCTGTGGTCTGGCATCGTCGCGCTCTTCGAAGGCAAGCCCTGTACCACCCGGGGGGTGCGTCGAGAATCCGACGACTTGGAAAGCGGAGGACTCAACAAAGAGGTCTAGCGTCTGGGAGTTGTGCCCGAAGCAGCCAATAGCGTGCCCGAACTCGAGCCTGTCGTAGTCAGGCCGCTTGAGCGGCTCTCCTGTTACGAGCAGTTCGACCACAAAGAGAGCCTCGGCAACTATGGTCGATGCAACAAGGGCGAGTGCGACGGAGAGCACGGCAGACGCGCCACGAGCGCGATCAATGGCGGATGCTCCTCCGAAGGACGATACCCCTGCCTGACAGGCCCCGACGCAGACGCTACGGCAGCCCCGATTAGGAGCCCGAGGATCAGCAGGGCTCCCGGCGGAACCTCCCCAAGGGCAGCCGTGTACAGTTCAGGAGGAGCGGGCGGCTATTTGCGGGGCTGGGTTCGGGAGGCGTCTGTCAGCCGGCAAACCAGGCGATCATCACCAGGGCGGGCCTTGCTTCCAAGCCAATACCTTCTAGGATATAGGTCCATTCCTACCTGCCTGAGGAGGGAGGGCCCTATGGAGATCGATCCACGAACAACTGACCGGTTGCCTTTCCATGATCCCGACGAGACCGAGCAGGCATACGCTGGCGCGGCCGAGCCCTCCGGCGATGCGCAGTTACGGCATCTGCAGCGCGTTCCGCTCTTCAGCGGATTCAGTGAGGACGAGCTTCGCCGGGTTGCCGATCTCTCGAGGATCGTCGAGGCGCCATCGGGGACGGTTATCACGCAGATTGGAGATGCGGGTGACACGTTCTTCATCATCATAGACGGCATGGCGACGGTGCGGACGCCGGTGGGCCCTGGTAGCCAGCTACAGCCGGGAGACTGTTTTGGCGAGATGAGCCTGGTCGATGGGGAACCCCGGTCCGCGTCGATCGTGGCGACGACCGATGTGCGGATGCTCGTCGTGGATCATTCCCACTTTTGGCGACTCCTGGACGAGACCCCGGAGCTGATGAGGCGGATCCTCACGATTTTGTCGCGTCGCGTGCGACGCCTCGAACAGACGATACGCGCGATGCTCCAGGGCCCGAATCCGACCTGACGATGGGGTCATGGTCAGGTCACACCGCCCGCGCTACCCGGGTCCCCTCGAGGATCGCCTGGTGGACACCGCGCGGGGCCACGCAATCGCCGATCGCGTGGAGCGTGGACACCTTGCCCTTCAGAGCCCGGTACAGGGCGTCGGTGGAGCGACTGCCCATCGACAGCACCAGGGTATCGACGCCTTCGATCCGCCGCTCCGTGTGCGTGTACACGTTGGCCACCACGACCGCCGAGCCCTCCACCGCGACCAGATCGGTGTGCGGGGTCAGCATCACACCCTTCGCGAACAGCCGCGAGTACAGGGGCGCGATCGAGGTGACCCCCACGTCCTGCCCGGCGTAGAAGAGCCGCGAGATGACCTCGACGCGGCGGCCGCGGTCGAGCAAGTACTCGGCGGTGGACAGTCCCTGCTGGGTGTGGACGTCGTCCACGACGACGACCCGCTCGCCGACCTCGGCGCGATCGAGGAGAACATCGCGGTCGGTCACGACGTGCTTGCCGTCGAGTCCGGGCAGGTCGGGCCGATACGGAGACGAGCCGGTGGCGATGATCACGACCTCGGGTGACTCGGCCAGCACCGTGTCGACGCTGGCCTCGACCCGCAGCCGGCAATCGATGGTGAGCTTCTCCACCTGACGGGCCAGGAAGCGGAGGATCCCCGCGTACTCCGCGCGTGCCGGCCCGCGGGCGGCGAGCAGCACCTGCCCCCCGACTTCAGCCTCGCGCTCGAGAAGGACCACGCGATGGCCACGGAGCGCGGCTACCCGGGCCGCCTCGAGGCCCGCGGGCCCGGCGCCCACCACGACGACGCGCCGGGGCGAAGCAGTCGGGACCAGCTCGGCCAGCTCCGTCTCCCGGCCCGCGCCGGGGTTCTGGACACAGGTGACCGGCTTGCCCTGATAGATCCGGTCGATACACCCCTCATTGGCTCCGACGCACAGGCGCACGTCGTCGAGCCGCCCCTCGATGGCCTTGCGGGGCAGATCGGGATCGGCGATGAGCGCACGGGTCATCCCGACCAGATCGATGGAGCCATCGGCCAGGATCTGCTCCGCGTGAATGGGATCTACGATGCGGCCGGCATGGAAGATCGGCATCGTGGCCACCGCCGCCTTGATGGCGGCCGCGAGAGGGACGAAGATGCCGTGCGGCGAGGCCATGTTGGGGACGGCGAGGGCTTGCAAGGGCAGCGTGTGCGCCGCACCGCCGATGATCGAAAGGAAATCCACGAGCCCGGAGGTGGCCAGGCGGCGGGCGATCTCCGCCATATCGGCCGCGGTGAGCCCACCCGCGGTCATCTCATCGCCCGAGATCCGCGCGCCGACCACCCAGTCGCTCCCGACCTGGCGCCGGATCTCCCGCAGGACCTCGAAGCCGAAGCGCATCCGGTTCTCGAGGCTGCCCCCGTATTCATCCGTCCGCTGGTTGAAGAGCGGTGACCAGAACTGGTCCACCAGATGGTTGTGAGCGAAGGAGAGCTCCACCCCGTCCAGTCCGCCCTCGCGGCAGCGCCGCGTCGCATCCCCGAACGCGCGCACCAGCATGGTGATCTGCTCGGGCTCGATCTCGTGCGGCACTTCGCGGTGGACTTTCTCCGGAATCTGCGATGGCGCCAGCAGGACGTGCCAGCCCTCCACGTCGGACTGCGACCGCCGGCCCATGTGGGTGAGCTGGCTCATGACCCGGCAGCCGTGGCGGTGCACCGCGTCCGCGAGACTCCGATAGCCGGGGATGACCGAGTCGTCGTGATTGGCGACCATGTTCCAGGCGCTGGCCGGCGAGGAGGGGTGGACGCTGGTCGAGCCGCCGACGATGGTGAGGCCCGCGCCGCCCCGGGCCTTGGCTTCGTGGTAGGCGCGCAGGTGGGGGCCGGGCTTGCCGTCCTCGGCCATCGCCTCGGCGTGCCCGGTCGAGAAGATGCGGTTCTTGAGGGTGAGCCCGCCGACCCGGAGGGGCGTGAAGAGATGGCGAAACTCGGGCGCCATGGGCCACAGCATGGACGGGAGCGGCCGGCCCGTCAACGGGCCGGCCGGAGCGGTGACGGGTGTCTTCCCAGGGACCTACTCTTCCCCGCACGAATGTCAGACTAGCGAAACTCGACGCGAAGGCCTTTTACGGCGGGCCCTGGTTCGACGGCATCATCGAGCGCTACGGCATGAAGCTGCAGATCGAGCTCTACGAGGTCTTCGCGATCACAGACAGTGCGCGCGGCACGGTCGACCTCTTCGAGGCGCCCGCGCTGCGATGATGCGACGGCCGCATCCGGCGAGCGCGGCCCGACTGGTT
>WNFK01031088.1_pt1 | contig 21918 bp, 23 predicted proteins | sample 5400281 | NCBI WGS metagenome assembly WNFK01 (sample SAMN13153350, study PRJNA577476) | soil metagenome | isolation source: 20 cm soil on Douglas fir-dominated hillslope | place: USA:California | collected 2013-09-17
TCGGCACGCTCTACCGGCTGGCGATGGACGACGCCAAGCGCGAGGGCCTGACGCCGAGCCCCCTCGTGCTGGTGGCCCTGGGCGGCTACGGTCGCGGCGAGCTGCACCCGCTCTCCGATCTCGACCTCATGCTGATCTACGACGGCGAGATGGGTCTCTACGTGCAGCGGGTGACCCAGGGGCTGCTCTACGCGCTCTGGGACCTGGGGCTCCAGGTCGGCCACGCGTTGCGGAGCCTGCCCGACTGCCTGGCCATGGCGCGCACCGACTTCCCGAGCCGCACCTCCATGCAGCAGGCGCGCTTCCTGGTGGGCGACCGCCGGCTCTTCAATCGCTTCCGGAAGGTGCTGGCCGAGAACGTCTACCAGAAGGACTTCGCCCAGTTCCTGGAGACCACCCTCACCGAGCGGGACCAGCGCTACCGCAAGTTCGGGGGCTCCCCCTACATGGGCGAGCCCAACGTGAAGGAATCGGCGGGCGGGCTGCGCGACATCCACACCGCGATGTGGCTGGCCTCCACCAAGTTCGGCACGCGGACCCTGCGGGAGCTGGCCGACAAGCGGCTCATCAACGGGCGCGAGCAGAAGACGACCGACGAGGCGCTGACCTTCTTGTGGCGAGAACGACGTGCTCTCGCGCGACATCCAGCCGCAGATCGCCAAGAACTTCGGCTACGCGGGCGACGAGCTGTCGCTGCCGGTCGAGAAGTTCATGCGCGACTATTACCTGCACGCGCGGGTGATCCACCGGGTGTCGCGGCGGCTGATCGCCCGCTGCCGGGAGACCCTCTCGCGCCGCGCCAGCGTGCAGCGCCGCGCGCGCCAGGAGGCGCTCGCCGACGGCCTCATCGTGCTCGACGAGCAGCTCCACCTGGCCCAGCCCGACGGGCGGGCCTTCCGCGAGGAGCCGCTGCGGCTCCTGAAGGTCTTCTGGCACAGCCACCAGCTCGGCTTCGAGCTCGGGGTGGACGTGGAGCGGGCCATCGAGGACTCGCTCGACCTGATCGACGACGCCTTCCGGGTCTCGCCGGAGGCGCGCGATCTCTTCCTCGGCATCTGCCGGAGCTGGGGACGGACCGCGCAGACCCTGCGGGAGATGCACGAGCTGGGCGTGCTCGGCCGCTACCTGCCCGAGTGGGGCGCGCTGACCTGCCTCGTGCAGTACGACGTCTACCACAAGTTCACCGCCGACCAGCACTCGCTGATCGCGGTGCAGAACCTGGAGGCGCTCGCTCCCGGCCAGTCGCCCGATTCCGAGGGCAACGCGCAGGTGGTGAGCGAGCTGGAGCGTCCCGGCCTGCTGATGCTGGGCATGCTGCTGCACGACATCGGCAAGGGCAAGGGGCACGGCCACGTGGCCAAGGGCATCCCGCTGATCGAGGCGCTCGCCGCGCGCATGGGCCTGCCCGCCGAGGACGCCGACAAGGTGATCTTCCTGGTGGCCCACCACCTGACCATGTCGCACATCGCGCAGCGCCGCGACATCGACGACCCCAAGACGATCGAGACCCTCGCGGAGGTCTGCCGGACCCCCGAGCGCCTGCGCATGCTCTACCTGCTCACCTGCGCCGACATGCGCGCGGTGGGTCCCGGCGTCATGACCGGCTGGCAGGCCCAGGTCCTCTGGGATCTCTACGTCCGCGTGCTCGCTCGGCTCACCGGCGGTCAGCGGGAGCGGCCCACCCGCGAGAGCGTGGCCCAGCGGGTGACCGGGGCCATGCGCGGTGACGTGGCGCGCACCGCGTTGGCCGCGCACCTGGCCCTGCTCTCCGAGCGCTACCTGACCACCACCTCGCCCCAGCGCATCGCCGCGCACCTGCGGCTGCTCGACCGGCTCGCCGACGGCGGGGTGGTCGCGACCGAGCTCTTCCACCATCCCGATCTGGGCTCCTCCGAGCTGGTGGTCGCCACCCAGGACGTGCCCGGCTTCTTCTCGCTCATCGCGGGCACGCTGGCCTCCCAGGGCATCAACATCCTCTCCGCCCAGATCCACACGCGCGCCGACGGCATCGTGCTGGACACCTTCCAGGTGAACGATCCCTTCGGCGAGGCGGTCACCGAGGAGGCGCGCTGGCGCCGCACGCTCGAGGCGCTGCGGCGCGTGCTGCGCGGCGAGGCGAGCGTGGAGGATCTGCTCACGCGGCGTCGGGCGGTGCACCCGACCGGCGAGAGCGTGGCCGGCCCGCCCAAGATCTCGGTGGACAACCAGATCTCGGACAGCCGCACCGTGGTGGAGGTGAAGTGCCCGGACCGCGTCGGGCTGCTCTACGTCATCACCCGCACGCTCTCCGGACAGGGGCTCGACATCGCGAGCGCGCGGATCGCCACCGAGATCGATCAGGCCTACGACACCTTCTACGTGACCGACCGGCAGGGCCGTCGTCTCGAGGACGAGGCGGCGATGGCCCGCGTACGGGAGAGCCTGGAAGACGCCTTGCTCAAGCCCCTCTAGATGCTGAGGCACTACAAGGCCTGGCTGACCCGGCTCGGCGACCCGGTGGCGCGCGCGCTCCTCCGAGCCCACGTCCGGCCGAACCACCTCACGCTGGTCGGGCTCGTGGTCAGCATCCTGGCCGCCGGCGCCCTGGCCCAGGGGAGCCTGCGGACCGGCGCGGTGCTGCTGACGCTGGCCGGGCTCTTCGATTTCTTCGACGGTTCCCTGGCGCGACTGGCCAACCGCGTCAGCGCCTTCGGGGCCTTCCTCGACTCGGTGGTGGACCGCTACTCCGACCTGGTCGTGCTGCTGGGCGTGGTCCTCTACTACCATCGCGCCGCCGATACCACCGGGGTCTTCCTGACCATGGTCGCCCTCGTGGGCACCATCATGACCAGCTACACCAAGGCCCGCGCCCAGTCCATCGGCGTGGCCTGCGAGATCGGGCTGATCGAGCGCCCCGAGCGGCTCATCGTGCTCATCGCGGGGGCGACGTTCAACCAGCTCACGCCCGCCATGATCGCGCTCGCGGTGCTCACCAACCTGACCGCGCTCCAGCGCATCCTCTACATGCGCCGCGCCGCCGCCGTCCGGGAGGACGTCCTCCGCTAGGCCGCTCGGTCAGGCGGCGGCGGGCCTTCGCGCACGTCGCCCACCGTGATGCCGAGCAGTGACGCGAGGGTCCGGGCGATCGCGACGAGCTGCACCGGGTCGACGACTGCGCCGCGCAGATCGGTCGCGCGCATCCGCAGATCGTCCAGGATCGAGCCGCGCAGGTCGGCCCCCGTCAGGGTCGCCCCGTACAGCGACGCGCCTCGCAGATCGGATCCGCGTGCGATCAGGCCGGGGAGCTGGGCGTCCTGGAAGTCCGCCTCGGCCAGCGCGCAGTCCTCCAGGCGGCTGTTCTTGAGGGTCGCCGATCGGAACGAGACCAGCGCACCCTGGCATTGGCGCATGAGCACGTGTCGCAGCGAGGCGTCGGCCAGGTCGACGCCGGTGAGCCGGCAGCCGATGAACTCGGTCCGGTCGATCTGGGCATTGCGCCAGAAGCCGTTGGCGAGATCGCAGCGCTCGAGCCGCACGTCGGCGAGGGTGAGCCGCTCGAGGTGCGCGCGGCTCAGATCGGTGTCGCGCAGCCAGACCCGCTCGAGGCGCACGTTGCGGGCGCGCGCGCCGGTCAGGCGACCCTGCGCGACGTCCAGGTCGGTGTACGCGCCGTCGTCGGCGACCTCGAGATCGCGGACCAGCGGCACCGCGCGCCCGGTCGGCAGGCGGGGGGCGTCGAGCGCCGCTGCCTTCCGTGGTCGACTCACGCTCGGCTCCGGCGATGGCCCACGTCGGCACTCTACACCGCGGGATCGAGGCCGCAAGTGGTATGCCTGGGTGAGACTATGCTGGTGCGGCGACACGGTGTGGCAGGGCCGGACCGCGATGCGGGTGAGCGTCTCGTCGTGGGCGACCACCGAGCCCGATATCGACCGCAGCGTCGAGCCGGTCGCGCGCGTGGCGAAGGGCTGATCGCCGGGGGTGTGCCCGCCCGGCGACAGGCGGGCCGGTGACCCGGGCGCTGGTACACTGGCGGCATGAGACGGATGACCGTGGCCGCGTGCCTGGTCTCCCTCGGGCTGGTCGGGGCGGCGCCGGCGCCGATCTCTCCGGACGCGCGGGAGCGGTTCGCGGCCGGCCTGGCCGCGCACAAGGCGGGCGACTGGGTCACCGCGGCCAGGGAGTTCGCCGATCCCGCGTGGGCGGGGAGCCCGCTCGAGGACTACGCGCGGCTCTTCCAGGCCGAGAGCGTCGCGCGGCAGGGTGACCTGGTCGCGGCGCGGGCGCTGGCCGCGCAGGCCGCGGATCCCACGCCGGAGAGCCGGCTCACGCCCTCCGCCCTGATGCGGGCGGCCGCGGTACTCCGGGAGGCGGGTGATGCGGCCGCCGCGGTGACGGTCCTGCAGCGCGTGGTCACGCGCCTCGCCGACGCGCCGGATGCGCCGCGAGCGCGCTACGCGCTGGGCGAGGCGCTGCTGGCCGCGGGCGATCAGAAGGAAGCGGCGCGGGTGTTCGCGGCGCTGTGGCTGCAGGCGCCCGCCACCTTCGGGGACGCGGCGGAGCGCCAGCTCAAGGCCCTCGCCGATGCCGGCGTGACGCCGCCCGCGCCGAGCGCGCTGGAGCGGGCCGCGCGCGCCGAGCGGCTGCTCGCCTCCGGGCTCATCGAGCGGGCCCGCGGAGAGTCCGAGGCGCTCGTCGCCGAGAAGCCGGCGGCCGACGCGCGCGAGCGCGCGCTGCGGGTGCTGATGAACTCCTCGCGCCGGCTCGGCCGCGACGACGCGGCGCTGGCCGCCGCCACCGACGGCCTGGCCGGGGCGCCGCCCGAGCGCCGCGCGAGCTGGCTGCTCGAGCTGGGCCGGCTCCGCCAGCGCCGCGACCGCGAGGCCGCGCTGGCCACCCTGGACCGGCTGGTGCGCGAGCATCCGAAGAGCAACGACGCGCCGGACGCCCTTCTGCTGAAGGCCGACATCCTCGAGACCGCGGCCCGCCCCGCCGAGGCCGAGAAGACCTACGTGAAGCTGGCCGCCGACTACCCGGACGAGGACGAAGGGGCCAGCGCGCTCTGGCGGCTCGGCTGGATCGCGTGGTTCCGCGGCAATCACGGCGAGGCCACCGCGCGCTGGACCCGGCTCCAGGTCGTGCGGGGCGGGCAGTCGCTGCGGGACGCGGCCACCTACTGGCTCGGCCGGGTGTGGGAGCGGCGGGGCGACCGGGACCAGGCGGCCCGCCAGTTCGCCCAGCTCCTGAAGGACTCGCCGCGCACCTACTACGGCCTGCTCGCGGCCCAGCGCGCGCCCGTGGCTGGGCGAGGCGCAGCCGCAGGCGAGCCGAGCGGATCCGGTAAGTCCGCGCCGGCCGCAGGCCAAGGCCCCTTCGCGTTCCCGGCCGATCCGCTCGAGGGGCTGCAGGGGGACGCCCGCTTCAATCGCGCGTCCGCGCTGCGCGAGGTGGGCCTGCGCGAGTTCGCCGACGAAGAGTTGGACGAGCTGACCCGCCGCTCGGTGGGTGAGCCCCGCCGGCTCTACGCGCTCTCCGCGGCCTACGTGGCCGACGAGCGCTATCACATGGCGCTGCGCATCCTGCGCCGGAGCTTCCAGGGATCCGCCCGCAGCGGCGGGACGTCGCCCCGCGAGTTCTGGGAGATGTTCTACCCGCTCGGCTGGCGCGACGCCCTCACCGCGGCGGCGGGCCGCGCCTCGGTCGACCCGTTCCTGGTCGCGGCGGTGGTGCGCGAGGAGTCCTCGTTCTACCCACAGGCGCGCTCGCGCGTGGGCGCCCGCGGGCTCATGCAGCTCATGCCCGACACCGGGCGCGCGGTGGCCCAGGCCCGCCAGATCCCGTTTCCGGACGCCGAGGTGCTCGACCAGCCGGTGACCAACCTCCAGATCGGCACGATCTTCTTCGGCGGGCTCCTCCGTGAGTTCGGCGACGCGCGGCTCGCCGCCGCCGCATACAATGCCGGCCCCACGCGGGTACGCGAATGGTGGGGCAACCGCAAGACGGACGACCTCGAGGTGTGGGTGGAGCAGATCCCCTACAATGAGACGCGCGCGTTCGTGAAGCGCGTGATGCTCTCGTGGCAGGAGTACCAGCGCGTGTACGGCGAGAAGCCGTCCTGATGCCGGCGCGGCCCGCCCCTCTCTGGCGGCTCGTCGCGGCGGCGGCCGCCGACGCGCTCCTCGGCCTCGTCGCGTGGAGTCTCGCCGCCATGTGGCTGGTCGTCGCGGTGCTCGCGTTTCGCGCCCGGCCGCTCGACCTCCTCGACGCCCTCATCCTGGCCCTGGCGATCCTGGTGCTGGGGGTGGCCCTCCACGTGATCTACCACACGGTGCTGGTCGGCGGCTGCGGGCAGACGCTCGGGAAGATGCTGGTGGGTGTCGCGGTGGTGCGCCGGGACGGCGCCCCCGCCGGCTACGGACGGGCGCTGCTGCGCTGCGTGGGCGGCGGGCTCTGCCTGCTCACGCTCGGGCTCGGGCGGCTGTTCGTCCTGTTCACGCGCGACCGGCGCGCCCTGTCCGACTTCGTGGCCGGCACCCGGCCCATCTCGACCTTCTAACCCTTTCCCCTCTGGGGAGAGGGCAGGGTGAGGGGAGTTACCGCGGGGGCTTCGCCCGCGCGACCGGATTGGCGGGCGGCTTCGGCGCGGGCTCGAGCGGGATGAGCGCGGCCAGCCGATCGTCGATGGTCGGATGCGTGGCCAGCAATCCCTCGAGGCCTTCGCGCTCCCGGGGCACGTGGGCCGCGATGGCCTCCAGCGCATTGGCCAGCGACCGCCGCGGGGTCGCGTGCCCCATCGCGCGCAGGATCTCGACCGCCTTCTGGTCGGCCTGCAGCTCCTGATGGCGGCCGAAGGCGCGCACCACCAGCGGGTTGACCACGAAGTCGAGCAGCCCGGCCCCGGGCGCGAAGATGCCCAGTGCCCCGAAGCTGGCGGTGAGCGACAGCGACAGCTTGCGCCGCGTGCCCACGTGGCCCATCACCTCGTGGGCGACCTCGTGCGCTACCACCGCCTCGATGATCGGCACCGGCTGGCGCATGAGCCCGTCGGTGAAGTAGAACGTGGCGTCCTCGTCGCTGTAGGCGGCCGCGGTGGGACTCTTGATGAAGGCGAAGCCGTACCGCTGCGGGTCGTCGCCGCCCGCGATGGCCGCCCGGTGGAGGATATGCGCCATGCGGACGGTCGTCGGGTCGGCGGGCGAGGCATAGTAGGTCCCCTCGGGTGCGGTCGCGCAGGCCGAGAGCAGCAGGCCTGCGGCGAGCGCCGTCACGCTACTCCGGATCCCCATGGTCGGCGTCATCATCTTAGAAGGGGAATAGGCCAACCCCGCAGGAATTGGGAGGCCCGGACGGCGCCACGGATGGGGGCGTCCCCCGCCGGAGGACTCATCCGGTAGGGGGCGAAGGGTTCACACCCTCGTGACATCGGCCGGGGACCGGCTGTTACACTCGATGGCATAGGGGGAGCGGAAGACATGCTGATCAAGCGCGGTGGCGACATCAAGAGCGGGGAGATCACGGACCAGGCGCTATACCTGAACCGGCGGGCCTTCATGACGGGGTCGGTGGCGGGCGCGGCCGCGCTCGCCCTGGCGCCCGGAGCGGCCCGGGCCGCCGCCCCGCCCGCCGCCGGTCAGCCCCTGATGGCCGCCCGCAACAAGGCCTTCGACCTCCCGGACGCCACGACCAAGTTCCAGGAAGCGACCACCTACAACAACTTCTACGAGTTCGGCGTCAACAAGGACGACCCCGCGCATCTCGCGGGCACGCTGAAGCCGCGCCCGTGGAAGGTCACGGTGGACGGCCTGGCCCACAAGCCGACGACCTTCGACGTCGACGACATCCTCAAGATGGCGCCGCTCGAGGAGCGCGTCTACCGCCTGCGCTGCGTCGAGGGCTGGTCCATGGTCATCCCGTGGATCGGGTTCCCCCTCGCGGCGCTCCTCAAGCGCGTCGAGCCGACCGGCGCGGCCAAGTACGTGGAGTTCTCCACGCTGGTGGATCCCGAGCAGTTCCCCGGCCAGAAGCGAGGCCTGTTCAACTTTGGCGGGCTCGACTGGCCGTACACGGAGGGGTTGCGTCTCGACGAGGCGCTCCACCCGCTGACCCTGCTGACGGCGGGAATGTACGGTCAGGTGCTGCCGAACCAGAACGGCGCGCCGATCCGCGTGGTGATCCCGTGGAAGTACGGCTTCAAGAGCGCCAAGTCTCTCGTGCGCATCCGGCTCACCGCCGACGAGCCGAAGACCGCGTGGAACAAGGCGGCGCCCCAGGAGTACGGCTTCTACTCGAACGTCAATCCCAAGGTGGATCACCCGCGCTGGAGCCAGGCGACCGAGCGGCGCATCGGCGAGTTCCGCCGCCGCGAGACCCTGATGTTCAACGGGTACGATCAGGTGGCGGGGCTCTACTCGGGGATGGATCTCAAGAAGCAGTACTAGTGACCCGGCGCGGCCGCGTCGCGCTGAAGGTCGCGGTGTGGGCCGCCTGCCTCGCGCCGCTCGCGTGGCTGCTCTACCGCGCGGCCACGGGTGACCTGACCGCCAACCCGATCAGCTTCATCACCAACCTGCTCGGCGACTGGACGCTGCGCATCCTGCTCACGAGCCTGGCCATGACGCCGCTGCGCCTGCTCTTCGGCTGGTCCTGGCCGGTGGCGCTGCGCCGCCTGCTCGGCCTCTTCGCCTTCTTCTACGTCCTGCTGCACTTCTCGGTCTGGCTGGTGCTCGACCACTTCTTCGCCTGGGCCCAGATGGGCGCCGACATCGCCAAGCGGCCGTACATCACGGTGGGGATGGCCGCCCTGGTGCTGATGATCCCGCTGGCCGTCACCTCCACCGCCGGCGCGATCCGGCGCCTCGGCGGGAAGCGGTGGCAATGGCTGCACCGGCTGGTCTACGTGATCGGGCTCTGTGGGGTGCTGCATTACCTGTGGCTCGCCAAGAAGGCGAACCCCGATCCCTACTACTACGCGGCGGCCTTCGTCCTGCTCATGGCGATCCGCGCCTGGGACTGGCTCCGGCGGGCGCTGCGGGCCGCCCCCTCACCCCGACCCTCTCCCCAGCGGGGAGAGGGAGCGTAGAAACAAAAACCCTCTCCCCGGAGGGGAGAGGGCGTAGTGCGAGCCGAAGCCGCTAGGCGAGGCGAGCGAATTACAAAGTCAGGGACGAGCTCCGCGCGCTACTTCGACGGCTGGTAGTACGGGTTGTCGCCCGAGGCGTGGTCGGTGGTGTCGAGCACTTCCTCGATCTCGGGGATCTCTTCCTTGATCAGCCGCTCGATCCCCTGCTTCAGCGTGACGTCCGCGGCGCCACAGCCCTGGCAGCCCCCGCCCATCTGCAAGTAGACCTTGTTGTCCTTGACGTCCACCAGCTGGACGAACCCGCCGTGACCGGCGACGGCCGGATTGATCATGTTCTCGATCAGGTCCTGCACCTTGGTCATCAGCTCTTCGCTCATGGGGCTCCTCCAGGAGACTGTCGTACCACGCCCCATACTGTACCACCAACCGGCCCGGCGCCGGGGCCCCTCACCGGACGAAGCTGCCCGCTCGGTAAGCCTCGGCCGGCAGTCCGTTCCCTGGGGGGCGCGCTCGCTGCCGCGCGGCGTCCCGCATCGCGGCTTACCGGACCGGATAGGTGGGGTGACCGGGCCGGGCACGGCCCTTGCTGCCGGCTCGAAGCGGGAGGGCGACACGATGACGAACGATATGACCACTTCTCGGGCAGGCCGGACGCAGGACCACCGGGTGAGTGACACGATTCGCGACGTGATGAGGCCGATCCCGCAGGGCGTGACCGTGGACGCCATGATCTCCGACGCGGCCGAGATGATGATGCGCGAGGACATCGGGGACGTCATCGTCCTCGAGGAGGATCGCCTCTACGGGATCCTGACCGATCGCGACATCGTCGTCCGGGTGGTCGCGGAGGGGCGAGATCCGTCCGCGACCCGGGTCGGCGATGTCTGCAGCCGGGAGTTGACGACGGTGACCCCGGAGGGCAGCGTCGGGCAGGCCGTCCGCCTGATGCGGGAGAAGGCGATCCGTCGCCTCCCGGTCGTCGAAGGTGAGGAGGTGGTGGGCATCCTGACCCTCGGGGACATCGCGATCAATCGGGACTCCCGCACCGCCCTGGCGGACATCTCCGCCGCCCCGCCGAACACATGAGCCGGGACAGGCGGGTCCACGACTGACGAGCCCTACCGCGCGATCTCGCCGACGACCCGTACCCGGGTGCGGAGCGAGTTGCCGGGCAGGTAGGCCAGCGGCAGGTCCTCGACCTCCACCACATTGAGGGTGGCCCGATCGGCGCCCGCCGCCACCGCCTTGTCCTCGGCGGCCCGGCGGGCGCGGGCGATGGCCTCGTCCCGGGTGAGGTCCTGGAAGATCTGGTCCACCTCGCCGCTCACCTGGGCGATCGCGGCGCCCACCGCGTTGGCCACCGCCTGGTGCGGCACGTTCAGCACCTCGGAGACGCCGGCCAGGCGTGGGGGCACCAGGAACGAGCCGCCGCCCACCGCGATCAGCGGGGCGTCGCCCGCGTCGGTTTTCATGCGGTCCACGCCCTCCTCGATCATGGCGTGGATGCGCGCCAGCGCCTCCTCCACCAGCCGGGCCGGCAGCGAGGCCACGCGAGCGCGGTCGCCCAGGTCGATGAGCCCGGCGGCGACCGCGACGTCGGTCACGGTGAGGACGCCGCCGCCGAAGACGAGTGCCTGCTCGGTGAGGCGATAGCCCACGCTGGCCGGCCCGATGGTGAGCGCCGGGGTGGCGGTCACGCGCGTCCCGCCGCCGAGGCCCAGCGAGAGCAGATCGGGCATGCGGAAGAGCGTGCGCACTCCGCCGATCTCGACCACGCTGTTGGCCTCGCGGGGGAAGCCGTGGCGCAGGCTGCCGATGTCGGTGGTGGTACCGCCCACGTCCACCACGAGCGCCTCGTCGCGCTTGGAGAGGAACGCGGCGCCGCGCATCGAGTTCGTCGGCCCCGACGCGAAGCTGTAGACCGGGTACTCCTCGGCCACTTCGGCCAGCATGACGGTGCCGTCGTTCTGGGTGAGGTAGAGCGGCGCCGCGATGCCGCTCGCGCGCAGGGCCTCCGTGAACGCGCGCGTCGTCTTCCGAGCCAGCTCGATGAGGCAGGCGTTGAGGAGGGTCGCGTTCTCGCGCTCGAGCAGGCCGATGCGGCCGAGCCGGTGGGACACGGTGACCGCGACGTCCGGGCACTCCTCGCGGACGATCGCCGCCGCGTCCTCCTCGCACGACGCGTTCAGCGGCGAGAACACCGCGGCGATGGCGACCGAGCGGATGCCCGCGTCCCGGATCCGCCGGGCCGCCGCGCGCATGCCGGTGCCGTCGAACGGCACGAGCGGGCGGCCGTCGAACTCGTGGCCGCCTTCGAGCATCACCACCTCGGCCCGCACGAGATTCGCCAGGTCCTCCGGCCAGTCCACGAAGGGCGGCAGCGAGGCCCCGGAGGGCAGGCCGATGCGCACCGCGGCGACGCGGCCCAGGTCCCGGCGCTGCACCACCGCGTTGGTGAAGTGGGTGGTGCCGATCATCACCGCCTGGGCTTCGCGCGCGCCGGGGGCCTGCGCCACGAGCTCGGCGAGGGCGCGCGTGATGCCGGTGGTGACGTCGGGCGTGGTCGGCGTCTTCACCCCGGCGGCCACCGCGTCCTCCTCGAGCAGGACCGCGTCGGTGTTGGTGCCGCCCACGTCGATGCCGATGCGCCGTCTCACGCGAACACCGAGCGGAAGGCGAGGTCGTAGCCGAAAGCGCGGGGCCCCACGTGCTCGATCCCCTTCGGGGTGAGGAGGATCGGGGGCGCGGGCAGGGCGATGACGGTCACCCGCTGGCCGTAGCGCAGGAGCTCGGTGCCGATCGCGTCGCCCGCCACCGTGTCGAGCACGCAGATCAGATCGGGCGTCATCACCCGCGGCACGTCGTCGAGCCAGCCCACCGCGAACTCGTTCTGGAAGGCGAGCTTGAAGGTGTGGCCTCGGAAGGCATCGAGCCCCTCGATCGTCGCGGTGCCGCGGAGGAACCCCTCGGTGGTGCGCCGCGCGATGTCGTGGATCTTGCCGCTGAAGATCTTGGCGCCGCCCTCCACCTCGAGCACCGCGTCGATCGGATCGCGATGGGCCCGCCGCGCCGCCTGCACCGCCCGGCCGATGCCGATGGCCTTGGTGGTGGAGCCCAGGATCGCGCACTCCTTGATCTCCTTGCCGGTGCGCGGGGCCTTGCAGGTGGAAGCGACCGAGCCGATCTCCACGCAGGCCTTGCGGCTGATGCGCTCCATCCACTTCCAGCTCGCGGCCCGCGCCACCACGACCGCGTTGTCTCGCACGTCGGCCATCGTGAGCGGGTACATCTGGAGGTCGTGGATCGCGAAGCTGGTCATCTGGGCTTCCGGGAAGGCGCGCCCCATGCAGTCGCCGTCGATGACCGGGAGGTCCAGCACGGCCGCGCCCATGAAGGGCTGGATGGAGTTGCCGCCCCCGATCTCGAGCGACATCAGGGCGCGGAACTTCCGCCCGAGGTACTCCTCCATCATGGTGACGGCCAGGGCCATCGTCTTGGGATCGGTGAGGCGCTCCTGGCCGACCAGCGGCGCGCCCATGTTCGAGACCACCGCGACCAGGTCGTCGTCGGCCAGCTCGGAGGCATCCATGAGCCGGCACACCACGCCCTGCCGGTAGAGCTGGCGCATGTTGAGCAGCGCCAGGTACGGGCTGCCGCCGCCCCCGGTGCCCAGGATCCAGGCCCCGATGGCCAGGCTCTCGATCTCGTCCATCCCCACCGGTCTCATCGGGGCGGTCTCATCAGAAGCCGGTGAACTCCTCGAGCCCCATGAAGCGCGCGATGCCCAGCACGAGCACCAGCGCCACCCCGATGGCGAAGGCGGACACCGCGGCCGCGGTGGGGTCGAAGGAGTACTTGAGATAGGCGAAGAGCTCGATCGGCAGTGGGGTGAGCTTCGCGCTGGTCAGGAAGAGCGAGAGGGTGAAGTTGTCGAAGGAGATCGCGAAGGCGAAGATCGCGCCCGCGACGACCCCCGGCTTGATCACTCCCAGCGTGATCTCGAGGAACGCGCGGAGCGGATTGGCGCCCAGGCTCTGGGCCGCCTCCTCCAGCGCGATGTCGAAGTGGGTGAGGGTCGCGGTGACGGTGCGGATCACGTAGGGCGTCGTCACCACGATGTGGCCGATGAGCAGGGCCCCGTAGGAGGCGTGCATCTTCAGCAGCGTGTAGAACTGGAGCAGCGCCACCCCGGTGAGGATCTGCGGCAGCAGGAGCGGCGAGGTGACGAACGCGTTCAGCAGGTCCCGGCCGCGGAAGCGCCCGCGCACCAGCACGACCGCGGCGGCGGTGCCGATCACGGTGGACGCGAGCGCGGTCCACACCGCCAGCTCGGTGGAGAGCCAGAGGGCCTGCATGAACTCACGCCGCTGGAAGAAGTTGGCGAACCACTTGAGCGAGAAGCCCTGGGGCGGGAACGTGAAGTAGTTGCCCGCGTTGAACGCGGCCAGCACCACCACGACCATCGGCAGCAGCAGGAAGGCGTAGACCAGCCCGACGATTGATCTAAGGATCATACAATCCCGCGGAGCGCGCGTTCGGTGACCTTGATGTAGACCGCGATCAGGGCCACCGAGATCACCAGCAGCACGAAGGCGTTGGCGGCCCCGAACGGCCAATCGAAGACCGAGAGCACCTGCTCGTACACCACCATCGGCAGCACGTGCACCTTGAAGCCGCCGACCAGGATCGGCACCACGAACGAGCTGATGGCCAGGGAGAAGACGAGCAGGGAGCCGGCGAGGATGCCGGGCAGGGAGAGCGGCAGGGTCACCTCGAAGAAGGCCCGGCGCGGTGAGGCGCCCAGGGTCTGCGACGCCTCGATGAGCTGGGGCTCGATGCGCTTCAGTACGCCGGTGAGCGAGAGCACCATGAACGGCAGGAACACGTGCACCAGGGCGAGGGTGACCCCGAACTTGTTGTACATGAGCGGCAGGGGCTTGGTGATCCAGCCGTGCTGGACGAGCGTGGCGTTGATGAGGCCCCGATCGGCGAGCAGGATCATCCAGCCGTAGCAGCGGATGACGATGCCGACCAGCAGGGGGGAGAGGATGAACACGATCAGCAGGGGCTTCCACCGCGAGCGGGTGAGAGCCAGGTGGTAGGCGAGCGGATAGCCGAGGAGGAGCGAGGCCACCGTGGTGAGGACCCCGAGCCACAGGGTGTCGGCGAGCACGCTCAGGTAGTACGCGTCGGTGAAGAAGCGGACGTAGTGGTGCGCAGTGAAGGCCCACTCGAGCTGGCCGAAGGACTGGCGGGAGAGGCTGATCGCGAACATGAGCGCGAGCGGGGCCGCGAAGAACACCATGAGCAGGAGCACGTACGGCCCCAGCAGGAGGAGGCGGGCGCCGCGGGTCACGGGTCAGCGGCCGAGCAGCTCCGCGGCCACGCGGGCCACGAGCAGGTTCGCCACCAGGGTGGGCGCGCCGGTCAGAGCCGCGATCTCGTCGCGCGTCTTGCCGCGGAAGCCGATGCAGTCCATGACCACGAGGCCCGCGTGTCCGGCCCGGAGCGCGTCGGCGGCGCGGCGGACCGCGGCGGGGTCGTTCTCCTCGTAGGGCGAGAGCGGGGTCACGTGGGCGTCGAAGCCCGAGGCGCGCCAGCGCGCGATGGTCTGCGGCACGTGACGCTCGGAGGGAGTCAGCACGCCCAGGCGCCCGGGGAAGACCATCGCGCGGAGGAGGCCCAGCAGGAGCTGCTGCGGCTCGAGGAACGGCCGGCGCGCGGCGAGCTTCGGGAACTCGCCGGTGCACAGCAGCACGTTCAGCGCGACGCCCTGGCCTTCGAGCGCGGCGATCTTCGCCTCGATGCGCGCGATCATCTTGCTCTTGCCGACGAAGACGGAGGAGCCGTCGGCCAGGCGCGTGACGAGGATCTCGTCGTCGCCCTCCGGGGCGAGCGGCGCGATCTGCTCGCGGGTGAGCCCGTCGAGCGCGCCCGCCTCGACGATCTCGACGTCGCCGCCCAGGATCGCCGCCATGTCCGGCACCACGTCGCTGCGCGGAGCCTGCCCCACCGTGATCAAGCCGACCTTGGTCATGCGCGCTCCTCCTGGATGATTCTGGCGTCCGCGGCGGTCCAGCCCGCGCGCACGCGGGCCCCGGCCGCGAAGCGCACCTCGCCGAGCTCGACGGCCTGGAGCTCGAGCCCGGCCTCGGACTTGAGGATGTAGCGAACCGTCTCGCCCTGGTAGACCACGTGGGCCACCGTCATGGAGAGCACCGTGTCGAGCACCGCGGCGGGATCAAGCCGGATCCGCTCGGGGCGCAGCGCGATCGCGACGGGGGCGCCGGCCGGGGCGGCCCCGGTGGCCGCGAGGGTCGCCCCGCCGCAGGCCACCGCGTTGGCCCCCGCGGCGTGGCCGCTCAGGAGATTGATGTTACCGATGAAGCCGGCCACGAACGCGGTCGCGGGCGTCTCGTAGAGCCCGCGCGGGGGGGCCACCTGTTCGACGCGCCCGCGGTGCATCACCGCGATGCGGTCGGACATGGTGAGGGCCTCCTCCTGGTCGTGGGTCACGTAGATCGTGGTGATGCCGACCTCGCGCTGCAGGCGCTTGAGCTCGATCTTCATGTGGTCGCGCAGCTTCTTGTCGAGCGCGCCCAGCGGCTCGTCCAGCAGGAGCACCGAGGGCCGCGTGACGAGGGCGCGCGCCAGCGCCACCCGCTGCTGCTCGCCGCCCGAGAGCTGGCTCGGGTACCGCCCCCCATGGCCGGGGAGCTGCACGAGGGCCAGGGTCTCGGCCACCCGCCGCGCGATCTCCGCCCGGTCCACCCGCTGCATGCGGAGGCCGAAGCCCACGTTCTGCGCGACGGTGCGGTGGGGGAAGAGCGCGTAGTGCTGGAACACCATCCCCACGCGGCGGAGGTGCGGGGGCACCCCGGTGACGTCGGCCCCGTTGATCGCCACCCGGCCCGCCTCCGGCGTCACGAAGCCGGCCACCGAGCGCAGCGTGGTGGTCTTGCCGCAGCCGGAGGGGCCGAGCAGCGTGAAGAACTCCCCCGGGACGATGGCGAGCGAGACCCCATCCAGCGCGAGGGTCGCGCCGTAGCGCTTGACGAGGCCGGTCAGGGTGACGGTGCCGGCGGCGCCGGGCGCTTCCGTCAACGCATCTCCCGGTTCCACTTCTCGGTCCACTGCGGCCGCTGCTTGGCCACCTGGGCCCAGTCGAACAGCACGAGCTTGTCGATGTCGGCGGGCCCGATCACCTTCTTGGCCACGTCGGCGGGGAGCTTGACGGTCTTGTTGGTCGGACTCCAGAAGAGCTCGGTCGCGAAGGCGAGCTGCACCTCGGGGGAGAGGTAGGCGTCGATGAATTTCCACGCGAGCTCCCGGTTCTTCGAGCCCTTCGTGACCTGGACGACCTGGTCGAGGATCGGCTGGCCCTCGCTCGGGGCCGCCCAGTCCACCGGCATGCCCCGCTTCTGCAGGTCGTGGGAGCCCGCGTCGTGGAGCACCGCGATCACGACCTCCTTCTGCTCGAGCTGCTTCTCGATCGTCCCGGAGAAGTCCACCAGCTTCGGCTGGGCCTTCTTGATCGCGGCCACCCCCGCGTCGATGTCGAAGTAGTCCTTGCCGAAGAGCTTCGAGATCACGAACAGGAAGTTGATGCCGAGGGTGTTGCCGATCACGTAGGTCGACCGCTTGCCCGCGTAGGCGTCATCCCAGAAGTCCTTCCAGGAGGTCGGCTTCTTGACCCCGGAGTCGGTACGGTAGGCGAGCCCGATGCGCCCCCAGAACATGGCCAGGCTCGTCTCGCCGATCAGGGCCTTCGGGTAGAGGTTCTTGATGTTGGGCGCGAGGGTGTCGTTGCGCTTGTCGAAGAAGCCGCGCTCGCGGGGGATCGGGAAGGCGGGCTCGTTGCCGAAGAGCACGTCGAAGGGCGGGTTGTCGGGGCCGGCCGCCATGAGCTTGGCCACCCACTCGGTGCTGATCCCGGTCACGACCTCGACCTTGACCCCGTGCTTCTTCTCGAAGGGCTCCACCAGGGCCTTCTTCATCACCTCCGACCAGCGGCCGCCGTAACCGGTGACCACGAGGGTGGTCTGCTGGGCCTCCGCGCGGAGGGCGGGGACGAGGGCGGTACCCACGATGACGATGAGAGCGACGATCAGGCGACGGCGCATGAGCATGATGCCTCCGAGGTAAGTTTGGCCTCTGCTTGTCTCACGAACGCGCGGAATTCTCAAGTAGGGGCGGGCTACAAGGTCTTCAGCACCTCGGCCGGCCAGACGCGAGCGTCCACGCGCCCGTGCCACTCCTTGATCTTGCCGTTCCGATCGATCACCACGCCCACGCGCTGCGCCCCCTTCTGCGGGTCCACGTTGGCGCCGTAGGTGGTGCCGATCGTCCGGTCGACGTCACAGATGAGCGGAAAGTTGAAGGAGAACTTCTCGGCGAAGCGCTTGTTCTCGGCCGGGGTGTCGAAGGACACCCCGAGGATCACCGCGTTCTTCCTGTCGTAGTCGGCCTTGAGGTCGCGGAACCCGCAACCCTCCGCGGTTCAGCCCGGCGTGTCGGCCTTGGGATAGAACCATAGGACGACGGTCTTACCCTGGAAGTCCGCCAGCCGCACCGTCTTTCCCGTGTGATCCTGGCCCACGAAATCGGGCGCCGTGTCCCCTGGATTGAGCATGGATTCTCCTCTTCCCCTCTGGATCGGGCGCCCAATCGTGCGCTCGCTCCGGTGCGGCGTCAAGGCGTGGCCGCGGAGGTTGCGCAGGATCGAAGACTGGTGGAAACTCGTCGCTCACGCTGGACGGAAAGGGAGGCGCGACATCATGAACGCCATGCGCGCGATGGGTCTCGAACAGATCACCGCCATCATCGCCACCACCACCAAGCCCATCAACGTGCTCTGGCAGACCGACGACTCGATCGCCTTCGTGGCGCGGGGCCGCGAGGGCCGAAGCGAGTTCCACGTCGACCCGAGCGACGAGGTCATGTACATGATCAAGGGCGACATGAACCTGCACTACCGCACGGGCGACGGGGAGGAGAAGGTCGCGGTCATCCGCGAGGGCGAGATCCTGCACTGCCCCGCGGGCACCCCCCACTCGCCGCGCTTCGCGCCCGACTCGTACGTGCTGGTGCTCGAGCGCAAGCGGCGGCCGGCCGAGCAGGACCGGTTCCTCTGGTACTGCCCGGCGTGCGGCGCCCCGCTCTACGAGGCGGTCCGGCAGGTGGGCGACTGGCGGGACGATCCGGTGTCCGAAGTCTACGCGGATTTCTACAGCACGGAGGCGCACCGGACTTGCGGGAAATGCGGTCACGTCACACCGCGCCCCGCCCCGCGCTCCTGAGCCGACTCGAGAGCGGCCGAGCTAGGCGCAGCCGGCGCGGGGCGTCCCCGGCGCCCTCCGCGGCACGAGCGTGCAGGCGAAGGTTGCCGGTTGCTTCCGGTGCTGCTCGAGCAGGGCCGAGAGCCGCGCGAGGGTGCGATCGCGCTTGGCCAGGCCAATGCCGTAGATGGCCAGGTCGTTCACCAGGCGGAGGTAGAACACGTGCTGGGCATCGGCGCCGGCACCCATACAGGGCGTGGGCTTCTCGGCCAGCCGCAGGAGGGGGCCGAACACCCGCGTGTATTCCTGGAGGGTGGGCTCCTCGCGCAGGTCGCGGGGCACCTCGGGGAAGCGAGCCAGGAGCTCGTCCACCGACATCGGCGCCGAGGCGCCCCGCCCCCTCTGGTCGAGATTCGACGTACCCCGTATTTGCATGATGGGCCCTCCCTCCCCTCGGATTATAGCGGGTTGGACGAAGCTCCGGGTCCGAGTCGATTTGACATGTTGTTGACGCCTCGCCCCCGATCCCTGCGATCCTAGAGACCGGGCGAAGCTCGACCAGGGAGGCCAGGAGGAGACCATGTCGAGGAGCACCGGGGCAGCGCTGGTCGGGATGGCCGCGTGGCTGCTGGCGGCGGGCCACCCGGCCCGATCTGACGCCGCGACCGAGTCGGAGCTCCAGTCCGCTGTGTTTCGCGCCAAGCCGGCCGTCGTCATGGTCGCGGTCCGCGTCAGCGCGACCTCGACGGTGCGCTGCGCGTCGGGGGTGACCTCCGTCGTTGGCCCGGGAGCGATCGGGGAGCTCGGAAGCGGCTCCATCATCCATCCCGACGGCTGGATCGTGACGAACGGGCACGTCGTTCAGCCGTACCAGGAGGGGGTTGCGGGCCCCTTTGCGGCCGAGCTGCTCGAGAAGGCGGTGGCGTCGGCCTGCGCGGCCGAGCTGGACGATCTGCCCGCTCCCACGCGGACGCAGCGCATCCGGGCCCTCGCGGCCAGCCCGGAGAACCTGCAGGGCCACGTGGTCGAGCGCGCTCTCACGGTCCGCCTGTCCAACGGCAAATCCTACCCGGCGGAGATCAAGTTCTACAGCCCGCCGGCCTACGTCGTGGTCGGCACCAAGGTCGATGCCTCCGGCGTGCCCCGGAAGCAGCACGGTCGCGACGTCGCCATCGTCAAGATCGAGGATCGTGAGCTGCCCGTCGTGCGGCTGGCCCAGCACAGCACGAACCTTCATCTGGGCCAGGCGCTGTTCGTCATCGGGTTTCCGGGCGTCGTGATCTCGCACGAGCTGCTCAGCCGCGCCACGCAGTACGAGCCCTCGATCACGACCGGCCGCGTTTCGGGGTTCAAGGAGGACATCGGCGGTCAACGCGTGATCCAGACCGACGCCGCCATCATCCAGGGCAACAGCGGGGGCCCGGTCTTCGACGATCGCGGGGAGGTCATCGGGGCGGCGACGTTCACCTCGCTCCAGGGTGAGCAGGTCGTCCAGGGCTTCAATTTCCTGATCCCGCTGGAAACCATCCAGGACGCCGCGCGCCAGGCCGGCGTGACCCCCAGGGGCGACAGCACGTTCACCCGGCTCTGGAACCACGGCGTGGACCTCTACATCCGCGACCTCCACTACCGCGCCTACAGCAACATGAGCGCCGCGGATCGGATCCACCCGGGCTTTCCGGACGTCGAGCGTGTGCGCGAGGACTGCGACATCAAGCACAAGGAACAGGGATACCTCCATCGCGAGGAGGTCCAGTGGGGCGTGATGGGGTTCGGCTTTCTGGGCGCGGTCGCGGGGTTATGGTTCGGCGGCCGCCGGGTCGGCTCCGCGGCGCGGCAGAGCCTCCGTCGCCTGATCCGCGAGGAGGTCGAACGCGGGCGTGGTGACTAGAGACTGGGCCGTGTCGTCAGGGCCAACTGGCCCTTGGTGGGTTCCGCTCAGCAGAACCAAGCCTCGGTGAGGTGCGGCGGGCGCTTGCGCCCCTGATGCCGGCTCAGCCTTCTCCGGTGTCCGGATAGCTTCGCAGCCTCGCTCCGGTGTCTTTGTCGAACACATGATAGCGCTTGAAGGTGAGCGAGACCCGGTCCCCGACCCGGAGCGTCTCCTGGCCTCCGGTCTGAGCGTAGATCTCGTGCTCGCCCACACGGATGCTGAGGATCGTGGCGTTCATCATGGGTAGGCTCAGCGTTCCGGCGATGAGGCCCGTGGCGCCGCCGGCCCGATCCGCTCCGGATACGTCGACGTCCTCGGGCCGGATCCCCACCTGCACGTTCCCCAGCGCTTGGGCCGGGGTCACGAATCGCGCGTCGACGAAGCTGATGGGCGGTGTACCGGTGTGTCGGTTCAGGAAGCCCGCCACGAACGCGTTCCGAGGCCGCTCGTAGATCTCCTGGTAGGACCCGACCTGCTCGATCCGTCCTCGGTTCATGACGGCCAGACGATCGGCCAGGATCAGGGCCTCGACGTGATCGTGAGTCACGTAGACCGTGGAGATGCTGAACTGCCGCAGCAGGATCTTGAGGTTGACGCGATACTTCTCCCGCAGGCCCTGATCCAGGTTGGAGAAGGGCTCGTCCAGCAGGAACACCGCCGGATCCCTGGTGATGCAGCGCCCGAGGGCGACGCGCTGCTTCTCGCCGCCGGACAGCGTGCCCGGCCGCCGATCCAGTAGATCATCCAGCTCTACCCCCATCAGCTCGCTCGTTCTCCGATACTTCGCCTGGGCCAGCGCGTCCAGCTCCGGTGTCTTCTTCCTGAACAGGAAGTAGGACAGGACGTTCGTTCTCGAGGTCAGGTGCGGATAGAGCGCGTAGTTCTGGAAGACCATGCCGATCCGCCGGTCACCCGGCGGAACCTGTGCCATGTCCACCCCGTCGTAGCGCACCTGGCCCGCCCGCGGCGGAATCAGGCCGGCGATGATCTTCAGGAGCGTGGTCTTGCCACAGCCGCTGGGCCCCAGGACGACGAGGGTCTCGCCATCGAAGACCGTCAAGCTCAGGTCTTCGATGGCAAACGCCGACCCTCGCCGGCCCGGCATCGGGACCATGTCCTGCAGGGCGCCCGCCCGTGCCCGCTCTTGGAGCGTCGCGCCGACGTTGATCAGCTCGATCCGGGCCATGGCGCTGCCTCGGCGGGCCGCATTCCGACTACAGGGGGACCTGCGTCGTCAGAGCCAACTGGCCCTTGGTGGGCTCCGCTCAGCAGAACCACGCCTCGGTGAGGCGCGGCGGGCGCTTCCGCCCCTTGGCCATGCCGCCTCGCACCGGCGCGGGCGCCGCCGCCCCGGCCGCCTCCGCGGCCATCGCGCGCACGCGATCGAAGATGGCGGGCGCGTCGGCCTTCATCTCCACCGCCCGGGCCACCAGCTCCGCGGTCTCGACCTGGAGCCGGTCCATCCGCGGGTCGGGATGCGTCCACCGGTAGGAGAGCGTGGCCTGCTCGAGCGGGCCCAGGTGCGGCCGCAGCGCCTCCGTTTCCAGGAGCAGCGAGCCCGGCGGCACCAGCAGGCGCAGGCCGTACTGCACCGGGTCCACGTGATCGATCAGCCCCTCGGCGTCGAGGAAGTCGAGCCACCCGCGGTG
>WNFK01030201.1_pt1 | contig 21913 bp, 18 predicted proteins | sample 5400281 | NCBI WGS metagenome assembly WNFK01 (sample SAMN13153350, study PRJNA577476) | soil metagenome | isolation source: 20 cm soil on Douglas fir-dominated hillslope | place: USA:California | collected 2013-09-17
TCAGGCGAGTGGGTACCAAAGTCGAGGACCTGGTACTCACCTTCGAGGAGCCAGCTCTTGAGCGCTTCCTTGAGCTCCCAGCCGGCGTGATCGGCCCCTAGGGCGACAGAGAGCATTGCGGCCACACGTTACGCTCTGTCGGGCTCGAGTGTCAAGGACACCCTATATGTGGGGCCTCCGGCGGCCGCGTCTTGCGCGTCGTCCTTCGTGCCACCCCCCTCACCCTGCCCTCTCCCCCTCGCGGCGGTGAGGGATTCGACGCCCCCTCTCCCTCACCGAGGGAGAGGGCCGGGGTGAGGGGGGGCCTGCGTCGACCAAAATCAACGCTAGAGGAGCTGCTCCATGATCAGCACGTCGACCCACTGGCCGTCGAGCAGACCCTGCTCCCGATAGACGCCGACGGGGACGAACCCCATCCGCTCGTAGAGCGCGACGCCGGGCTTGTTGGTGGGGAAGCAGGCGAGCACGAGCTTGTGGAAGCCGAGACTCCGGCTGAGCTCGACGAGACGGGCGAGGAGCACGCGGCCCACGCCCTTGCCCCGCCAGCTCCGCTCCACATAGACGGAGATGTCGGCCACGTGGTCGTAGCAATGGCGAGGGTTGAACGAGTTGAGGCTGGCCCACGCCACGATCTGACCTCCCGACTCCGCCACCACCACGGGATAGCGCGTGCCTCGCGAGCCGAGCCAGCGGCGCCGCTCGTCGGGGTCGCGCCGCTCCGTCTCCAGGGTGGCCACGCGGTCCTCGATGCCCTGGTTGTAGATCGTGCAGAGGGCGGGCGCATCGTCCGGCGAAGCGAAACGGATGGTCATAGACTCCATGAAGTGATCCCTCCTGCCTCCATGATCGCGGAAGGAAGTGTCATCAGTAAAATAGATTGTTATGATGAGTTTCATGAGAAATTCTGATAGTCATGTCCATCAATCCCGTCCACCTGCGCACCCTGCACGAGATCGCGAGGCTCCAGAGCTTCTCGCGGGCCGCCGAGTTCCTCCACCTGAGCCAGCCCGCGGTCAGCCTGCACGTCCGCCAGCTCGAACAGGCCTTCGCCATGCCCCTCCTCGAGCGCGTGGGCAAGCGCGCGGAGACGACCCGGGCGGGGGCGCTCCTCCTCGAGCGCGCCGGCCGGGCCCTCGAAGCCTTCGACGCGGCGGCGGCGAGCATTCACGCCCTCCGGGGAGTGGTGGCGGGACGGGTGCGGGTGGGCACGGGGGCCACCGCCAGCATCTATCTCCTGCCGCCCATCCTTCGCCGCCTGCGCGCGCGCTACCCGGAGATGGAGCTGGTCATCGTCACCGGCAATACCACGGACATCGCCAAGGCGGTGGCGGAGAACACGCTGGACGTGGGAGTAGTCACTCTGCCCGTGCGGCCGCGCCAGCTCGTGGTAACCCCGTTCTACACCGACCGTCTCGTCGCCATCGCTCCACGGGCTTGGCCCTGGCGGAGCCGCCGGGGCCGCCGCCGGACGCCGGGGAGTCGGCGCCCTCTCACCCCGCGCGATCTCGCGGAAGAGCCCCTCATCCTCTATGAGCGGGGCGGCACCATCCGCCAGGTCATCGAGGACTGGTTCAAGCGCGGGCGGGTCACCCCGCGGGTGGCCATGGAGCTGGGCAATAGCGAGGCCATCAAGGAGCTGGTGAGCGCGGGGCTCGGACCGTCCATCACCTCGTGGGCGTCGGTGAGGGCGGAGGCCCGCGAGGGGGAGCTGCGGGTCATTCCGCTCGCGCCGCCTCTCGTCCGGCGGCTCGGTATCATCAAGCGGCGCGACAAGCCTGCGAATCCCGCGTTGCGGGCCCTCCTCCGTGCCCTCGAGCGGCGCGCGGGTCGTCGGGTCAGTCGTGGGGGTCAGTTGACCTTGCGCTCCCGGCCCGCCCAGTAGGGCTCGCGCAGCTTGAACTTCTGAAGCTTGCCGGTGGCCGTGCGGACGAGGGCATCGCGCAGCTCGATGGAGGTGGGGCACTTGTAGTGCGTCATGCGGCTCCGGCAGTGCTCGACGAGGTCCTTCTCGGTCGCCGACGCTCCCGGACGCAGGACGACCAGGGCCTTGATGGTCTCGCCCCATTTCTCGTCGGGCACACCGATCACGGCCGCTTCGGCCACCGCGGGATGCTGGTACAGGCAGTCCTCCACCTCGATCGAGGACACGTTCTCCCCGCCCGTGATGATCACGTCCTTCTTGCGGTCGGCAATGGCGATGAAGGGCCCCTCGCCGAAGCCGCCGTCCCCCGTGTGGAACCAGCCATCCACGATGGCCTTGGCGGTCTCCTCGGGCTGATTCCAGTACCCTTCGAACACGTGGTTGGAGCGGGCGAGCACTTCGCCCTCGTCGTCCACGCGCATTCGCACGCCAACCGCGGGCACCCCCGCGCGGGACAGCCGGCGCGCCCGCTCCGCCGCCTCCAGCCCGTCCCACTCCGCAGGAGCGCGGTTGATGGTGAGGAGGGGCGAGGTCTCGGTGAGGCCGTAGATCTGGATGAACTCCCAGCCCAGCTCCGTCTCGATGCGCTCGATGGTCTTGGAGGGTGGGGGCGCCCCCGCGATGACCACGCGCATGCGCCCGCGCCCCGGCACCTCGATGCCCTTCTGCCGGCGCACCGCGGCCGCGTCGAGCACGGCCGCGATCACGGCGGGCGCAGCATTGAAGAGGGTGACGCCTTCCGCGGCGATCCGGCGCAGGATCTCCTCGCCGTCGATCTTGCGGATGATCACCTGGCGGGCCCCGATGCCCGTGACCGCGTAGGGCATGCCCCAGCCATTGCAGTGGAAGGTGGGCAGGGTGTGGAGGTAGACGTCGCGGTCACTCAGGCCGAGGTGCCATCCAAAGGTCACGGCATTGAGCCAGAAGTTGCGGTGGGTCAGCTGCACCCCTTTGGGCCGCGCCGTGGTGCCCGACGTGTAGTTGATGGAGACGGTGGCGTTCTCGTCCGTCACGTGCAGGCGGGGCTTCGCGCCCTTGCGGAGGAAGAGCTGCGGGTCAGTGGTGGACCCCAGGACGAAGCGATGCTTCACCGGGATGTGACGGAGGGCCTCGTCGAGCTCGGCATCGACGAGGAGGACGGACGAGCCGGAGTGCTCGATGACGTAGCGGACTTCTTCCGGGTGCAGGCGGAAGTTGACGGGTACGAGGGTGCGCCCGAACACGCTCACCCCGAACAGGCTCACGAGAAAGCGCGCGGCATTGGGGGACACGATGGCCACGCGATCGTTCTCGGCCACCCCGAGATCATCGAGGGTCGCGGCGAGGCTCCGGGCCATCTCGGAGAACTGGCCATAGCTCACGCGGCCCAGGCCGCCACCGGGCGGATTCGGCTCGTCGACCACCGCCTCGCGATCGCCGTAGACCAGCTCGGCGCGCTCGAGAAAGTCACTCAGGGTGAGCGGAACGATCATGACCGGGCTCCTTCGGTGAGATACCGCCACGCGCGGCCATCGCTGACGATGCGACCAGCGGTGGGCGCGCCGAAATGAGTGCCGAGAATGGTGACCTCCCGGTCCGCGTAGCGCGCGCAGAAGGCGCGGCGGGTCGTCCGGGCCATGGCTTGATCGTCGCAGAAATTGCTGTTCCAGTCGGGCTCTCCGCACTGGACGGGGTGATGCATGAGATCGCCCGTGATCACCGCCTCGTGCCCCCGGGAGCTGACCCGGAGGCTCACGTGACCCGGAGTGTGGCCGGGGGTGGGCTCGAGAGTGAGCTCCTCGCTGATCCGGTGATCCCCCTCGACGAGATCGGCGCGGCCTGCCTCCACCACGGGCCGCACGCTGTCCGCGATGATGGGCCCGTACTCGTCGCCGTCGCGCGTGGACCAGTGCTCCCACTCCTTGCGCGCGAAGAGGTAGCGGGCCCGCGGAAAGGTGGGCACCCACTGCCCGTCCTGGAGCCGGGTGTTCCAGCCGATATGGTCCACGTGAAGATGCGTGCACAGCACGACGTCGATGGATTCCGGCGGGAAGCCGGCGGCGCCCAGCCGCTCGAGAAAATCCGTCTTGAGCATGTTCCACGTCGGATTCCCGCGCGGCTTGTCGTTGCCCACGCAGGTGTCCACGAGCACGGTGAGGCCGGGCGACTGGACGATGAAGCTGTGAATGCTCATGAGAAAACGTCCGCGCTCGTCGAGGAAGTGGGGAGCCAGCCAGCCGCGGTGGCGCTCCACGTCCTCCTTGGTCACCTCGGGCAACACCCAGGTGGGGCGAGTGGGGCCGTACCACTCCACCACATTGCTCACGCGGACACGTCCGACCTCGAGTGGCTTCATGGCATCGCTCCGGGGCACGATATTGGGCCGAGGGTGGCCCGTCCGTCAAGCGCGCTCGCTAGCGGACGCGGTAGTCCTCGATGACGCCGAGGATGCGCTGACGGGCCGCGCTCCGGAGGGGGTCGGGCAGGTCCCGGCCGATATAGTCCTCTTCGATCTCGAACATCTTCACGAAGCGCGGAGGGGCGCCGGTCGGGGTCCTTTCCACGAACATCCCCCGCCCGTCGAGGACGTCATCCCACGTCTCGCGGAGGAGGGTCCAGAAGGCGTGCCGTGGCTCGGCGAAGGCCTGGGCGGCCGCGCACTCGGCATCGGGCAGCCTCACGTACCAGTTCTTTCCCGTCTCGCGGGCGAGCGGGATACGTCCCGCGTCGCTGTGAATGGTCTTGATGTTGTCCTGCCGCTCCAGCCAGCTGTTGCCGTAGGCGACCACGCGCGTGTGGCGGTCGAGGGCGTTGTAGTCCGAGCGGCTCATGTCCCGGCTCTCGCGGCCGGGAATGGGCGCGTAGTTCTGGCATGACCAGTCGGGATAGGCGGTGTCCATCGACCACGCCGCCGCGCACTGGTAGCGAAGGCCGTCGTCCAGATTGGTCACCCGCCTCGTCCACAGGCCCCGCGTCGACCGGAGATCCTTCACCTGCCAGGTCTGGGGCCCCACGAAGTCGTAGAGAAAGGCCGCGTCAAATTCCCAGTCTTCCGACTGGTGCCGAATCTCCGTGCCCGGCCGGGGCACGCCGTTGGGGTCGGCGAAGAACAGGATGCGCTGGAGCCGTATCCTTTTGGGCGAGAGCACCTCGGCGGTGATCCATTCCTTCACCGACTTGTCGCGATTCACGTCGTAGACGCGAGAGTCCTTCACGTAGCCCGGCTTGAGGCTCTCCGTCTCCACGTAGCTATAGTCCACGAGGTAGCAGCCGGTGAGGCTCAGGATGGCCTGGCGGCCGCGCTCCAGCTGGCCTTCGGCGGCGCTCGCTCCCCCACCGAGGGCGGCCAGGATTATCAGCACCGCGCACGCTCGAAAGGCCGTCATGCCGGTCAGGATGCCTTTCGTCGACGCTTGCGTCAACCAACTAGACCGCGAGCACGATGCCATCGTGGCCGGGATCGGCGCCGCCGTCGAGGCCGCCGGGATGCACCCGGATGGCGTGCACCGCGGCAAAGCCGTAGGTGTAGGGATTCCGCACGACCTCGTACCCCCGGCCTACGAGCTCGCGCTGAACCCCGCGCGGTATGCGGTTCGAGACGTCGATGGCATTGCTGGTGGCGGAAAAGCGCGGCGCGCTCACCGCCTCCACCATGGTCATGTCGAAATCGATGGCGTTCAGGAGCACCTGCAACACGCCCATGGCGATGTGGGTCGCCCCCGGCGCTCCAATGATGATATGCGGCCGCTCGCCCTCGTAGACGATGGTGGGAACCACCGAGCTGAAGCGCGCCTTGCCCGGGGCGAGACTGCCCGCCCGTCCCGGGCGCGGGTCGAACACCCCCATGCAGCCGTTGTACATGAAGCCCAGCCCCTCCGTGACCACCCCGGAGGGCATGCCGAGGGAGTGGGTCATGGTCACGCAGTTGCCGTCGGCGTCGATGACGGACACGTGCGTGGTATCGCGGTGCGGCGAGCCCCCCGCGTTGAAGCGCGGCACCTCGGCCTTCCGCTCTGCGCGAATCTCCTCGGCGAGGGCCGCCGCATACTCCTGGCCGGTGAGACGCTCCACGGGCACGTCGACGAAGCGCGGATCGCCCACGTGGCGGTCCTTGTCGATGGTCGCGCGCTTCATGGCCTCGGCCACGATCCGGATGTACTCGGCCGAATTGTGCTCGAGGTCGCCGAGGGCGAAGCGTTCCAGGATATTGAGCATCTCGATGAGCATGACCCCGCCACCCGGCGGCCGGTTGCTCGCCACGCGATAGCCTCGATAGGCGCCCCAGAGGGGAGCGTTCCGCACCGTCTTCCACCCGCGAAGGTCTGCGGACGCGATGAGACCGCCGTGGCGGCGCATGTCCTCGACGATCGCGTGGGCGATCTCCCCCTCGTAGAAGACGTCGTCGCCGTGTTTGGCGATCAAGCGGAGGGTCTGGCCGAGGTCGCGGTTCACCACGCGATCGCCCACGCGCTTGGGCGTCCCGTCGGGGCGGCAATAGAGAGCCCGCGAGGCCGGGGTGAAAGCGAGGCGCTCGGCTCCCGACGCCCGCCCCATCTGCCCTTCCTCGCCCCACCAGTAGGCCACGTGCGGCCGTACCGTCCAGCCGCCCTCCGCCCAGCCGATGGCCGGCTCCACGATCTGCTCCCAGGGGAGACGCCCGTGCTCGCGGTGGGCGTCACGGTAGGCGCGCAGGCTGGCCGGGACGCAGATTGATTGGTAGCCGATATCGTTCACCCGCCCGCGCAGGATGAAGCCGTAGCCGTCGCGCGCCTCGGATTCGACGAGGTCGGCCCACATCTCCGGACGAACGCCGAGAGGAGCGGGAGCGTGGAAGTCGATATAGCCGTGAAAGCCCGACCCCGGCATGGCGATGCCGCAGCTCCCGAAGCCGGCGATGCCGCACATGAGCGGGTCGACCACCCCCTGCACGAGCGCACAGGCCACGGCGGCGTCCACCGCGTTGCCGCCCGCTTTCAGGATATCCGCGCCGGCCTCGGTCGCTTCGGGCTGCGCAGCCACCACCATCGCGCGCTTACGGTATCGCATGCCGCCTCCCTCGAGATGGAATGGCCAAGGGTAGCAGAGCCGTGGCGCGCTGTCTTGACTCGCCCCGGGGAGCAGGCCATGCTACGGCCCAATGAGCCGAGAAAGATCAGGCGCGACATTCTCTTCGAGCACCCAAGGAGACGTCGGTGAGCGGACGGTGCGATCCATGACCCAGGCCCTGTCGGGCATTCGAGTAGTCGACCTGACCAACAATCAGGCGGGTCCCTCCTGCGGCCAGATGCTCGCCTGGCTGGGCGCGGACGTCATCAAGGTCGAAGAGCCCGATCGCGGTGACATCGCGCGCCACACGCATCGGGACAGGCCGGACGCCGACAGCCTCTTCTTCCTCTCCTTCAACGCCAACAAGCGTAGCCTTCCCCTGAACCTCAAGCACGCGCGCGCCAAGGAGGTCCTGCGCACCCTCCTCCGGACCGCCGACGTCCTCCTGGAAAACTTCGGCCCCGGCGTCATGGATCGGCTGGGCTTCGGCTACGAGGCGGTGAAGGCGCTCAATCCGCGTCTCGTCTATGCCTGCATCAAGGGCTTCGGGTCCTACGGACCGTACAGCGACTACAAGAGCTACGAGCCCATCGCCCAGGCGATGGGCGGGGCGATGAGCGTGACCGGCTTCCCCGACAGCCCGCCCACCTACGTGTGGCCGTCCATCGGCGACTCGGGCACGGGCATGCACTGCGTGATCGGTATTCTCGCCGCCCTCATGCAGCGCCACACCACCGGCGAGGGCCAGCAGGTCGAGGTCTCCATGCAGGACGTGGTGGTGAATCTCATCCGCGTGAGCCTCCGCGATCATCAGCGGCACGGCAAGCCGCCCGCGCGCACCGGCAATCAGCTCGGCTCCACCGCGCCGGGCACCACCTATCGCTGCCATCCCGGAGGCCCGAACGACTACGTGTTCATCTTCGCCCAGCAGCAGATGTGGCATGCGCTCCTTCGGGCCATCGGCCGTGACGAGCTCATCGGCGACGCGCGCTACGAGACGCCGGAGGCGCGCTGGCAGCGCAAGGACGAGGTCAATGCGCTGGTGGAGGGATGGACGCGGGAGCGGACGAAGCACGACGTGATGAAGATCCTCGCCGGCGCGGGTGTTCCCTGCGGGGCCTGCCTCGACACGGGCGAGGTGCTCACCGATCCGCATCTCCTCGCCCGCGACATGATCGTGGAGGTCCCACATCCCGTGCGCGGGCGCTACGTCACCGCCGGCAATCCCGTCAAGCTCTCCGCCTCGCCCACGCGCATCACCACCGCGCCCCTCCTCGGCGAGCACCGTCACCAGATCCTGAAGGAGCTGGGCTATGACGACGCCGCCATCACCGCCCTCGAGGCCGACGGCGCCACCTGAGGCCTCCACGCGTTGACAAGAGCGGAATCACCGCCGAGACTATCGCCCCATGGAGGACCCGCCCATGCGAGCCACCGACGAACACGTCCTTGTCCCCACCCTGAAGCGCCAGCTCGTCGAGCGCCAGATCAACCGGCGCGAGTTCGTGCGCTACGCGACGCTGCTCGGCATGGCTGCGCCCGCGGCCTACGCCTTCGCGGCCAAAGTCACGGGGGCGCCGCTTGTGGCACCGGCAGCGGCCCAGGGCACCCTCCCCAAGGGCGGAACCCTGCGGATCGCCATGCGCTGCCAGGACCTCAAGAGTCCCCACACCTACAGCTGGGTTGAATCCTCCAACTCCGCGCGTCAGGTTCTCGACTACCTGGCGGTGACGGGGGTCGATAACGTCACCCGCCCGGGCCTCATCGAGAAATGGGAGCCGAGCGCCGATCTCAAGACCTGGACGCTGCGCGTGCGCAAGAGCGTCAAGTGGCACAACGGGCGCCAGTTCACCGCCGACGACGTGATCTGGAACTTCAAGCGCGTGCTCGATCCCAAGACGGGCTCCTCGGTGCTCGGCCTCATGAAGGGCTTTCTCCTCGAAGACGTCGACACCGGCGAGAAAGACGACAAGGGCAACCCGAAGAAGTCGTCCCGGCTGTGGGACGCCGGGGCCATTCAGAAGGTCGACGACTTCACCGTGCGCCTGAACGGCAAGACGGCGCAGCTCGCCGTCCCCGAGCAGCTCTTCCACTACCCGTTCCTTATCCTCGACCCCGCCGAGAACGGCGAGTTCAAGGTCGGCTCGAACGGCACGGGCGCCTTCACCCTCGTGGAGAACGAGGTGGGGCGGCGTCAGGTGTTGAAGGCGCGCAAGCAGGGCTACTGGGGCGGGGGGCCGTATCTCGATCAGCTCGAGTTCATCGATCTCGGCGACGATCCGGCCGCCTCGGTGGCCGCCCTCGCCTCGAAGCAGGTGGACGGGCTCTACGGCGCCGATATCGTCCAGCTCGAAGCCCTCCAGAAAATCCCCCACGTGCAGATGTACCAGGTCACCACCGCCTACACCGCCACCGCGCGCATGCAGCCGGTGAAGCCCTTCGACGACAAGCGCGTGCGGCAGGCCATGCGCTACGCCATCGACTCCAACGCCGTGCTCCAGGTGGCCCACCGCGGCCTCGGCCAGCCCGGCGAGCATCACCACGTGAGCCCCGTCCATCCCGAATACGCCAAGCTCGAGATCATCTGCCGGCCCCAGCCCGCCTGGGAGCTCCTCGCCGTTCAGACCATGGTGGAGCAATGGAAGGAGGCGGGCATCCGGGTCAAGATCAACGTGATGCCCTCGACCCAGTACTGGGAAGTGTGGACCAAGGTGCCGTTCGGCTTCACCACCTGGGCCCATCGCCCGCTCGGCATCATGAGCCTCGCCCTCGCCTATCGATCGGGCGGGCCGTGGAACGAGTCGAAGTACTCCAATCCCGAATTCGACCGCCTCCTCACCCAGGCAGAAGGCACCCTGGATGTGGCATCGCGGCGCGAGATCATGTCGAGGCTCGAGGCCATCCTCCAGGATGACGGCCCCATCGTGCAGCCGGTGTGGCGGGCGATCTTCACCTTCCACGACAAGCGCGTGCAGGGTTTCAAGCCGCACCCCACGCTCTACATCTTCGGCCATCAACTCGCGATACAGGCGTGATGGCCACCCGGGCGCGTACCGGCGCGAAGAAGCGGAGCATCCAGGCTCCGAAGACGGGCCGGACCAAGCCGAAGCCGCGCGGACTGCTCGAGCGGCTCGCCGAGGGTCCAGTCATCTGCGCCGAAGGGTATCTCTTCGAGTTCGAGCGACGAGGTTATCTCCAGGCCGGCGCCTACGTGCCCGAGATCGTCCTCGAGCGGCCGGACCTCGTCGAATCGCTCCACCGCGAGTTCGTCCACGCCGGATCGGACGTGGTCGAGGCCTTTACGTACTACGCCCATCGCGCCAAGCTCAGGATGATCGGCCGCGAACGAGATCTCGTGAAGATCAATCGCACCGCCCTGCGCATCGCCAAGAAGGTCGCCCGCAGCACGGACACCCTGCTCGCCGGTGACATCTGCAACACCAGCATCTACGATCCCCAGGACGCCAAGGCGCAGAAGCAGGCGCGCCGCATCTTCGACGAGCAGATCGACTGGGCCGTGGAGGCCGGGGTCGATTTCATCGTGGCGGAGACCTACGCCTTCGGAGCCGAGGCGCTCCTCGCCCTCGAGGCGATCCGGCAGGGAGGCAAGCCCTCCGTCATCACCCTCGCCATCCCGCGCGACGGCACCACGCGCGAGGGCTGGAGCGCCGCCGATGCCTGCCGACGGCTGGAGGCGGGGGGCGCCAACGTGGTCGGGCTCAACTGCGCCCGGGGCCCCGCCACCATGCTGCCGCTCCTCCGTGAGATCCGCGCCGCCGTGACCTGTCCCGTGGCGGCCCTGCCTGTGCCGTACCGGACGAGCCAGGCCGAGCCGGTTTTTCAGAGCCTCAGTGACCCGTCCCGTCCGGACAATCGCGCGTTCCCCACCGCCCTCGATCCGTTTCTCCTCAGCCGCTACGAGATCGCCGAGTTCGCTCGAGAAGCGCAGGCGCTCGACGTGCACTATCTCGGCGTGTGCTGCGGCGCGGGCCCGCATCACATCCGGAGCCTCTCCGAGGCCCTGGGCCGGCGGCCGCCCGCCAGCCGATTCTCGCCGGACATGTCCAAGCACATCCTGTTTGGATCCGACAAGCGCCTCTGGCAGAGGAATCTCGAGTACGGCCGGCAGACGTACGGCCCGGCCGGCTCGACTTCCGGGTAGCCGCGCCGATGGAGCAGGCGAAGGGCGCGGCGGTGGTCATCATCGGCGGTGGGGTCAGCGGACTCAGCGCCGGATGGTGGCTGGCCCGATCGGGCGTGGACGTGCTCGTGCTCGAGAAGGGCATCGTGGGCTGGGAAGCCTCCGGACGCAATGGCGGCGGCGCCACCCACGTGTACAGCCCCTTCGGGCTCGAAGAGCAGCGCCTCTGGCCTCAGATGGACGAGCTCCTCGGCTACCCGACGGAGCACCAGCCCTACCGGATCGGCATCGCGCTGAGCGAGGCGCAGCTCGCGCTCGCCAGGCGCTGGGCGGAGATCGGGGAGACGCGGGGCTTTCGCTGGGAGCTCCTCGATCGACAGCAGCTCAAGGAGCTGGTGCCCATCGCCGGCGACAACGCCATCGGTGGCACCTACCTCCACTTCGGCGGCCACGCCAATCCCCAGCGCACGGTGCAGGCGTATGCGTGGGCGCTCCAGGACCACGGCGGCCGAATCCTCCAGCACACCACGGTGACCGGGCTCACGCGCCGCGGCGGCCGCGTCACCGCCGTCGAGACCACCCAGGGATCATTCGGCGCCGACACCGTGATCGTGGCGGCGGGCCCGCAGACGGGACTCTTCGCGGACATGCTCGGCATCGCGCTTCCCCTCGCGCCTGCCAGGGTCGAGATGATCGCCACCGAGCCTCTTCCCCTCATGCGGCACGGCGGGGTGGCGGGCAACGGGCTGTACGGCCGGCAGACCCTGCGAGGCAATCTCGTGTACGGCGGCGGGCCTCACGAGTGGATCAACGTGCCCGACATGGCCGCGCCCGACCACCCCAACACTCCGCTCGTGAGAAATCTCGCGCGCCGGCTCGCCGAGCTCCTGCCCGGCGCCGCCCACCTCCGGGTGATCCGGTCATGGGGCGGCGTGGTCGAGAACACGCCCGACGGCCTCCCCGTCATCGAGCGCCTCGCTTCTCCTGACAACGTCGTGGTGGTCACCATGTCGAGCGTCGGCTTCGGCCTCTCGCCCGCCGTGGGCAAGGCCCTGAGCGAGCTGGTCATCCACGGGCGCTGTCTCTTCGCCGATCTCTCGGCGCTCGCCCTGAGCCGCTTCGCCGACACGCCGCCGGACTGGCGCGAGCGGGTGGGCTGGATATCAGCGCCCCCCGTCGAGGTCGCGACCGGAGGCGGGCGGTGATCCGCGAGATCGACCCGCGCTCGGTGGCCGACAAGCCTCCCGCCGTCGAGCGTCACGTGGCCGTGGTGGTGGTGGGAGCGGGAGCGGCCGGGGTGGCCGCCGCGATCGCGGCGGCGCGGAGCGGCGCCGAGGTCCTGCTCGTCGACGAGAACCCCGTGGACAACGACATGATGGCCATGGACGTGCCGCTCTACTTCGGCCAGCGCATGCAGCCCTCGGTCAGGAACCGCGCCCTGATGATGGAGCGTGTGGTGGAGGCGAACCCTGCGCTGGCCGAGGCGCACGAGGCCGGCGTCGACGTCCAGCTCGGGACCTATGTCTGGGGCGCCTTCGTGAACGGGCCGACGGTGCGCGAGCTTCCGGGTCCCCTGCTCGGTCTCGCGGACGACCGGCGCTCATGGCTCGTGGGCTACGACCGTCTCGTCGTCGCCGCCGGCGCCCGCGACGTCGCCCTGGGCTTCCCGGGCTGGGAGCGGGCCGGCGCGATGGGAGCGAGCGGAGCCTGGTCCCTCCTCACCCGCTATCGTGCCTTCGCCGCCCATCGCATGGTCGTGGTCGGGTCAGGCAGCCTCGGTCTCGGTACGGCCGCGCTGGCCCTCCAGCAGGGCGTCGAGATCGCCGGTGTGGTTGAAGTGGGAGACGTGGTCCGCGGCGATCCCGCGGTGGCGGCCACCCTCACCGCCCGGGGCGTGCCAATCTACACTTCCCATACGATTCGCGAGGCCCGGGGCAAGGTCGGCGAGGTCGAATCGGTGGCGATCGTCCAGGTGGACGGCGAACTCAAGCCGGTGGCGGGCAGCGAGCGCGAGATCAGCTGCGACACGATCTGTCTCGCTCTCGGGCTCGCCCCAAACGTCGAGCTCGTCTCCCTCGTGGGCGCCCGCCTCGACTTCGTCTCGCTGCTCGGTGGCTGGGTCCCCCGGCTCAACGAGCTGATGCAGACCACCATCCCCACCGTCTTCGCCGCCGGCGACTGCACGGGCGTTCACGACGGGATGCTCGCCGATCCGGAGATTGCGCGTGCCCAGGGCCGCGCCGCGGGCCTCGCCGCCGCCGAATCCCTCCGCGCCACCAACATCCCTCTCCCCCACCGGGGGAGAGGGCAGGGTGAGGGGGCAAACCTCCACGAATACTGGCAGACCTGGCTTCGTTCTCTTCTCCACGCGGGAGGCCTCGACGTCAACATCTGCCAGTGCGAGGAAGTCACGAGACGCGAGCTGATCGAGCTCAAGCCTCCCCGCTATCTCAAGTGGGAGTCCTCTCAGATGGCGGCCCGGAGCCTTGACACCCTGCTGCAGGACGGGCCGGTCAACCAGGACCAGATCAAGCGGCTCACCCGCGCGGGCATGGGGCCCTGCCAGAGTCGCCGCTGCCGCGAGCAGGTCTCGTTGCTGCTTGCCCAGGCCACCGGCACCCCGGTCGACAGGATCCCCCTGCCGAGCTTCCGCCCGCCTCTCCGTCCCCTGCCCTTGAATGTCCTCTGGCCGGCGGACGAGCCGCCCGCCATGCGCGAGCACTGGGTCAGCTGGTTCGGCATACCGACCCAGTTCAGCCCGCACTGGGAGGCGGGCATGGCGGTGGCGGAGCCCACAGCCCAGGCTCCCCTCATCCTGAGCGACGAGTGAGCGGGCACGACGCGGGGCCGACCGCCGCGCCGCGCGCGGCGGACATCGTGATCATCGGCGGGGGCGTGCACGGGGCCAGCCTCGCCTACCATCTCGCGCGCAAGAAGGCCGGGCGTGTGGTCCTTGTCGAGAAGAAGTTCATCGCGTCCGGTCCCACCGGGCGCTCCACCGCGCTCGTGCGCGGGTTCTACGCCATGGACTTCTTCACGCGGACGAGCAGCGCGGCGGCCGAGGTATTCCGCCACTGGTCGGAGGTTATCGGCGGGGATGGCGGTCCCGGCTTCCAGCAGGTGGGCATGCTCGTCCTCGCCGGCCCCGACCACGCGCCCCACCTCCGTCACAATGCCCTGCGCGCGCAAGAGATCGGGGCCAAGGTCACCCTCATCTCCGCCGCCGAGGTCAAGGCCCTCGTCCCCTCCGTCAACGTGGACGACATTACCCTCGCTTCCTACGAGGCGCAGTCCGGCTACGCCGACCCTTCCTCCACCGCCAACGCCCTGGTGAACCGGGCCCGCGAGCTGGGGGCGATCATCATCCAGTACGAGGGCGTGGAGTCGATTCGCACCGCGGGCCAGCGGGTGGTCGGCGTGCGCACGGAGACGCAGGACATCGACGCGCCGGTGGTGATCAACTGTGGCGGGCTGTGGGCGGACCGGCTCCTCCGTCCCCTCGGCATCGAGGTCTCCATCACGCCGACCCGGCACCAGATGTGCTTCTTCCGGCGCCCCCCCGGCTTCGGCACGCATCCGGCCATCGCCGACACGGTCTCCATGACCTACATGCGACCGGAGCACGGCGATCTCACCATCCACGGCCTCCTCACCTACGACGAGGTGGTCGATCCCGATCACTACAACGAAGGCGCCGACCCCGAGCAGATCCTCCGCAATGCCGAGCGGATCGCCCACCGCTTCCCGGTCATGGAGCACGGCCTGGCCATGGGCGGCTACTCCGGCGTCTACGACGTGACGCCGGACCATCAGCCCGTGCTCGGGGCCATTCCGGAATACGCTGGACTCTACGTCGACTTCGGATGGAGCGGCCACGGCTTCAAGCACTCGCCGGTCATCGGCGACATCCTCTCCGACGTGGTCCTCCACGGAAAGTCGGCCGACTTTGATCTCACGCCTTTCCGGTGGAGCCGCTTCCGTGAGGGTGATCTCCTTCCCCGGGCCGGCTGGATCGTGCCCCCGCACCCGAAGCACCGGCTGTAGGTTCATCCTCTCCGTGACCCGCTCCCCGGGGGCGGGCTGGATCTTGACAGGACGTGCGGGCATGCCGTCTCATGGCCCTCAACCGGAGGCGCCTATGCGATCGAATCGCGTGATCGGCACCATCGACTTCCACACGGCGGGGATCGGGATGCGGCTCTTGGACAAGCGGCGGTGGTTCCAGGAGCATCTCGACGATCTCCGGACGGGCCTCTGTCTCGAGCCGCGCGGACACCGCGGGCTCCTCATCGCGGTCATGACCGAGCCGGTCACGCCCGCCGCGCACTTCGGCCTCTTCTTCATTTATCCCGGCGGCTACTACGTCTCGTGCGGCGAGGGCACGATCGGGGCGGCCACGGTGGCCGTCGAGACCGGGCTGGTGCCCCAGACGGGGAGCGAGACCACGGTGGTGATCGACACGGAAGCGGGGATGGTCGAAACCGTCGCGCGCTCGACCGGCGATCGCGTGCGCGAGGTCACGCTCCGGTGGACTCCGTCTTTCGTCACGCTGCCCGGGCAGGTCATCGAGGTCGAGGGCGTCGGCGAGGTGCCCGTCGACATCGCGGTGGGGGCCGGCAATGTCTTCGCCATCGTGGAGGCGGGGCACCTCGGCCTGTCGGTGCGGCGAGAGCTCGCGAAACGGATCGCCCAGCGGGGCATGGCCGTCCGTCATGCGGTGAACGCCCAGCTCCAGGTCGAGCTACCGGATCTCGGCAAGACGAGCGTGGACAACGTGCTCGTCCACGAGCTGCCGGATGCCGGCGGCGTGTCGCGCAATGCCCTCGTGTGGGGTCCCGGCCAGGTCGACGCCGCCCCCTGCGGGTCAGGCACGTGCGCGCGCCTCGCCCTCTTCCACCATCGTGGTCTCATGGGTGTCGGATCCACGTTCGTGAGCGAGGGACTGCTCGGGCTCAGCTTCACGGCCCGTATCGGCGGCGAGACGGTGGTGGAAGGCGGGCGGCCGGCGATCCTGCCCGAGATCACCGGCACCGCGTACTTGACCGGCTTCAGCCAGCTCCTCTTCGATCCCGACGACCCGATGCGGGCCGGCTACCTGCTCGACGTGTAGCCATGAAGACCCTCGTCCTGGGAGGCGGCGTCGTCGGGGTGACCACGGCCTACTTCCTCGCCAAGGCCGGCCACGAAGTGACGGTTCTCGAGGAGCAGGACGGGCTCGGCCTGGAGGCGAGCGCCGGTAACGCGGGAATCATCGCACCCGGCCACTCCTTCGCGTGGGCCTCGCCGCGAGCGCCAGCCATGCTCTTCCGCTCGCTCCGGGGCGACGAGACCGCCATACGTGTGCGGCTCGCCCCCGATCCGCACCTGTACACGTGGGGGCTCCGCTTCCTGCGCGAGTGCACGGCGACGCGGGCGCGGCGCAATACCCTCATCAAGCTTCGTCTCTGCCAGTACAGCCAGGGAGTGCTGAACGAGCTGGCCCGTGCGGAAGGGATCGAGTACGACGCCATCGCGCAGGGAGCCCTCTACCTCTATCGCGATCCGGCCGAGCTCGAGGCCGGGGTGAAGAAGATGAAGCTCCTCGCCGAGCACGGCCAGAAGCAGGAGATCCTCGACGCGACCGCGGTGGCGAGGCTCGATCCGGTCTTCGAGCCGGTCAAGGCCCGGATCGCCGGGGCCATCCGCGATCTCGGTGACTCGAGCGGCGACTCGCGTCTCTTCACGGAGAGGCTGGGCGCCCTCTGCCGGGACCGGCTCGGCGTCGGCATGAAGCTCGGCTCCCGCATCATTGCGCTCAGGAGCGGTGGGGACCGGATCGACGGCGTGGTCACGAATGACGGCGTCCTCACCGCGGACAGCTACGTACTCGCCCTCGGGGTGGGCAGTCCGATCGTGGCGCGGACGGCGGGGGTGAGCCTGCCCATCTATCCCGCCAAGGGCTATTCCTCGACCTTTCCCCTCAAGTCCGGTGGCCTCGCGCCGACCATCCCGGGAGTCGACGAGCGGTGGCTGGTGGCGTGGTCACGCCTCGGCGACCGGCTCCGTCTCACCTCGACGGCGGAGTTCGCCGGCTACGACTGGGGCTGGACCCCGCGCGACTTCAACAACATCCTTCGCTTCGCCCGCGACGTCTTCCCCGACGCAGTCGACTTCGATCGGGGCGAGTATCGCGCGTGTCTCCGGCCCATGACCCCCGATGGGCCGCCCATCCTTGGCCTCGGCCGCCACCGCAACCTCTTCTTCAACAGCGGGCACGGGCACATGGGCTGGACCATGGCCTGCGGTACCGCCCGCATCGTCGCCGACCTCATGAGCGGCCGCATGCCCGAGCTGGATCTGGAGGGCCTGACGCCACGACGGTAATCGGAAGCTACTTCTCCCCCAGGTACGCCTTCCGGACGACGTCGGAGCGGAGTAGCGCAGAGGCGGCATCCTGCAGGACGATACGACCGGTCTGGATCACGTAGCCCCGATGGGCCACCCGCAGGGCCATGCGGGCGTTCTGCTCGACGAGCAGGATGGTCGTGCCGAGTTGGTTGATGTTCCGGATGATGTCGAAGATGGTCTCGACCAGAATGGGCGAGAGTCCCATCGACGGCTCGTCGAGGAGCAGCATGTCGGGCTTGGCCATGAGCGCGCGTCCCATGGCCAGCATCTGCTGCTCGCCTCCGGAGAGGGTGCCGCCCTTCTGGGAGAGGCGGTCGCGCAGCCGCGGGAAGAGCGCGAGCACCCGCTCCAGATCCTGGGGAATTGCCTCGCGGTCGGTGCGCGCGAAGGCGCCCAGCTCCAGGTTCTCCAGCACGGTCATGGGCGCGAAGATGCGCCGGCCCTCCGGCGACTGAGCGATGCCGAGGCGCGCGATGCGGTGGGTGGGCACCCGGTCGATACGCCGGCCGTCGAAGGTGACGGTGCCGCGAAGCGCCCGCACCAGGCCGATCACCGTGCGGAGCGTGGTGGTCTTCCCCGCCCCGTTGCCTCCGATCAGCGTCACGATCTCGCCCCGGCCCACGGTGAGGGAGACACCCTTGAGCGCGCGGATGTTGCCGTAGTAGGCGTGCACGTCCTGCAGCGCGAGGAGCTCCGCGCTCACGTGGCGACCAGCTCCTGCTCGTAACCCTTGCCCAGGTACGCCTCGATGACCTGGGCATTCTGCCGGATCTCCGCCGGCGTGCCTTCGGCGATCCGCGTCCCGTAGTCAAGCACGGTGATGCGGTCGGAGATCCCCATGACCACTTCCATGTGGTGCTCGATGAGGAGCACCGAGAGGCCGAGCTCGCGCCGGAGCAGGCCGATCAGCTCGGTGAGCGTGTCCGTCTCCCGGGGATTCATGCCCGCGGTGGGCTCGTCGAGCAGCAGGAGCTTGGGCTCGGTGGCGAGCGCCCGCGCGATCTCGAGCCGGCGCTGATCACCGTAGGCGAGATTCTTGGCCATCTCAGCGGCCTTGGCGTCCAGTCCCACGAAGGCGAGGAGATCGGCGGCACGGCCGCGCGCCCGCGCTTCCTCCGCCATCACCGTGGGCGGCCGGAAGACCGCGCCCGCCACCGAGGCGTGGAGCCGGCAGTGCTCGCCCACCAGCACGTTGTCGAGCACGCTCATGTTCTGGAAGAGACGGATCGACTGGAAGGTGCGCGCGATCCCACGACCGACGATGGCGTGGGGCCGCAGCCCGACGAGGCTCGCCCCGTTGAGCCGGATCTCGCCCCTGTCCGGTCGGAGGAGTCCCGTGACGAGGTTGAAGAAGGTCGTCTTGCCGGCACCGTTCGGCCCGATGAGCCCGATGATCGAAGCTCCGCGTCAGGCCGCGCACCTCGAGAACGGGAGGCCCGCCGGGGGGCCGGTGATCCAGGTCCGCCGCTTCCCTCAGCCAGGCCGGCAGCGCCTCGGCCCGCGGACGGGGCGGAGCGGCCACCAGCGCGAGCGTCTCCTCCCCCTCGTCGACATCCGCGGCGGGCGGGCGGACGCGGCGGCCCATCAGGCCCTCCGGGCGGATGAGCATGATGATGACCAGGCCGAGGCCGAAGAAGAACCAGCGCCACAGCGTGAGATCGACGGAGGCGAGCAGGGGGATGCCGAGCGAGCGACCGACCCAGCGGATGAAGAACGTCATCTGGGAGAGCAGGATCCGGTCGAAGAGCGTGATCAGCATCCCGCCCAGAATCACGCCCTTGAGGCTGCCCATGCCCCCGAGGACGACCATGCACAGGAGCATGATGGAGACGTTGAACTCGAAGGCGCCCGGCGTGATGGCCTGCAACTTGGCCGCGTAGAACGAGCCGGCGAAGCCGGAGAAGGAGGCACCGAGGGCGAAGGCGAGGAGCTTGGTCTTCACCGGATTGACTCCGGTGCAGTCGGCGGCCGTCTCGTCCTCGCGGATGGCCATCCAGGCCCGCCCGAGCCGCGAGTCGCGCATGCGGTTCATGGCCCACAGCGACAGCGCGCCGATGACCAGGATGAGGAAGTACCAGGGGATGAAGTCGGTATCGAAGTTGACGAAGGGCAGGTGGGGCCGGCCCACCGGGTTCACCCCGTTCTCGCCCCCCGTCAGGTTGAGCCGCTGGACGGGCTTCCAGCCGGCGATGTCGATGGTGATGTCGCCCATGTTGCGGATGGCCACGGGGATGATCTCGCCGAAGGCCAGGGTGATGATGGCCAGGTAGTCCCCCCGCACCCGCAAGGTCGGCGCCCCGATCACCACCCCGAGTCCGGCGGAGACGGCGGCGGCGATCCAGATCACCACCCAGAAGCTCCACACGTGTCCGTAGAGCGGCGAGCCGAGGACGGGCGAGTTCAGCAGGCCCATGGTGTAGGCACCGATGGCGACGAACGCAGCGTAGCCCAGGTCGAGCATGCCCGCGTAGCCCACCACGATGTTGAGCCCGAGAGCGAGGAGAACGTAGATCATGGCGTCGGTGACTGCGTGCACGGTCTGCGCCTGCAGCCAGCGGTCGAGGAAGGGATAGCAGAGGAGGGCGGTGACGAGGAGGACCACGGGCATCACCCGGGTGGAGCGGAAGTCGCTCACGCCTTGTCCGGTACCTTCTCGCCGAGGAGGCCCTGGGGCCGGAAGATCAGGACCAGGATCAGGATGGAAAAGACGATGGCGTTCGTCCAGCGCGCGGAGATGTACTGGTCGCTCCACGCGGAGAGGAAGCCGATCACGAGACCGCCCAGGGCGGCGCCCGGCATGCTCCCGATGCCGCCCAAGACCGCCGCGGTGAAGGCACGCAGGCCGGCCTGGTAGCCCATCCACCACATCCCGATGTTGTAGTAGAGCCCCTGGATGATGCCGGCCGCCCCCGCGAGGGCGCCCCCGATGAAGAACGTAAGGATGATGGTCTTCTCCACGTCGATCCCCATCGAGAGCGCGGTGTCCTTGTCCTGGGCGGTGGCCCGCATCGCCTTGCCCCATCGCGTGCGGGTCACGAAGTACTGGAGGCCGATCATCAGCGGAATGGTACCGGCGAGGACGAGGAGATCCTTGGTGGTGATGAAGAGGAGGGAGTCCATGCCGAACCACTCGCGCAGGATGTCCACCGACGGGAACACATCGGGATAGGCGATGGGCGCGGGGCCCTTCCAGATCAGGGTGAGGTTCTCCAGCATGAACGACACACCGATGGCGGTGATGAGGGGAGCGAGCCGGAAGGCGTGGCGGAGGGGCCGATAGGCCACGCGGTCGATGACCACGTTGATCGTTCCCGTGGTGAGCATGGTGGCGAGGAAGACGGCGGGGAGCACGATCACGAGCTGCCAGCCGTGGAGCGTGGTGGCCATGCCGAGCAGGGTGAGGTAGCTGAGCGAGATGAAGAGGCCCAGCATGAACACGTCGCCGTGCGCGAAATTGATGAGGCCGATGATCCCGTAGACCATGGTGTAGCCGAGGGCGATGAGCGCGAAGACGGCGCCACGGGTCACCCCGTTGACGGTCTGCTGGATCAGGACTTCATGCCAGTCCAGATTATTTGGACTGGGGGGGAGCGGCGCCGCTCCTCCCCCAGACCCCCCCACCGGTTGTCCGCGCGCCCGAGTCCCGAGAATTCGAACCGGGGGGAGCGGCGCCGCTCCTCCCCCAGACTCCTTTGATTTGGACCGGGGGGGAGCGCCGCCGCTCCTCCCCCGGCCCCCCCCCACCGGTTGTCCGCGCGTCGTCCTTCACCTTGGTAGGCGCGGTTACTCGAGGATGGCTTCGAACTGGAACTTGCAGCCGATGGGGCCGTCGGACTTGACGACCTTGAAGCCCGACATGGTGTCGTAGTCGACGTCGCCGTTGGCGTCGAAGCTCCACTTGCCGTTGATGCCCTCGAAGTTCTTGGTGAGGGAGATCGCCTTGCGGAGGGCTTCCCGCTTCTCGGTGATGTCCTTGGCGCGGTCGATCTCGGGCGCCGCGCGCTTGAGGGCCTCGATGGCCACCCGGCCGCCTTCCGCCGAGTACAACGCGTAGGCCGTGGGCTCCTTGCCGAACTTCTTCTTGTACTCCTCGTACGTCTTGGCCCCCACGCCCTTCATCTTCTCGAAGGGCAGGCCGGCGAAGGTCACCCGCATATCCGTGGCCATGGCCACCTCGCAGGTCGCCCCCTTCAGCAGTTCTTCCTCGAGGAGGCCGTCCGGCCCCATGAAGCGCACGCGCGGGGCGACCAGCCCCACTTCCTTCATCTGGCGGATAATGACCTGCGCGCCCGTCTCGATGACGCCGCCCATGTAAATCAGATCGGCGCCGGAGGCGCGCGCCTTGGTGAGGATGGGCTTCTGGTCGGGCTGCTTCCAGTCGATGCCCTCGTTGGCCACCACGGGGAGCCCGATCTTCTTGGCCGTGGCCTCGAAGACAT
>WNFK01041081.1_pt1 | contig 21856 bp, 20 predicted proteins | sample 5400281 | NCBI WGS metagenome assembly WNFK01 (sample SAMN13153350, study PRJNA577476) | soil metagenome | isolation source: 20 cm soil on Douglas fir-dominated hillslope | place: USA:California | collected 2013-09-17
GGCGATACCGAGAACCAGGAGGCTGAGGCCGGTCGGCAGCGCGACCGGAATCGTCCCGCCGCCATAGAGCAGCGGTGTGCCGTAGCCGTAGCCGAGAGCAACGGTCGCGCCAATGATGGCGGAGATCGTCGCCAGCGCGCCGGCGTAATGGGGCCTTGGCCCCGTCGCCGCGATCGCGAGCGCCAACGGAACGAGGGCCGCGGCCGTCACCGGCGACATGACGCCGAGCGCAACGCGGCCAAATTGTCCAGTGCCCCCGCCGAGACTCTGATCGAGCATCGCGGGCAAGACGATGTTGACGAGGGCCATCGTCGCGACGGTCCACGACAGCGCCACGCCACCACCGCGCGCCGCCCGGTAGCGCGGCGCGAGCATGCGGGACAGCAAGGCGAGACTCAGCGCAAGGAACGCGAGCGCCGTCGTCGGCGCCATCGGTATGAAGCGTGGCGAGGGCGTGAGAAAGAGCGACCAGCCGGCAGCCCATCCGGCCAGTACCACGACGCTGTGCAGCGTGACCAGCCCTGCCGCGGCGACCGCGGCCCGGGTGCGCACTCGATCGGCGCGGGCCGTGCTCATATGTTCACGATTAAAGAATCCCACGGACGATGCAAGGTCACGAGTCACAACGTTTTGCGTGTCGGGAGACACCTACTAGGGCGTTTTTGCGGCGCTGTCTAGGCTTCCGGGCGGTCGTACCCCCCGTCCGGACGGAGCAGCCACGCCGCGGGGGCCGCCAACTGCCCCGCCAAGATCCTGTCCAACGACGCCCGGGCGGCGGCGTCGAACACCGGGACGACGATCTCCACGCGACGCCGCAGATTGCGCGGCCGCCAATCGGCTGACCCGATGTAGTACTCCTCCCCGGCGCCACCCCCATTCGTGAAGTGATAGATACGCGCATGCTCGAGGAAGCGACCGAGGATGCTGACGACGCGGATCCGCTCCGATAGGCCGGGCACGCCCGGGCGCAGCGTGCAGATCCCGCGCACGACGAGGTCGATCTCGACGCCGGCTTGGGAGGCGCGGTACAGCGCCTGGATCACGGTCGAATCGGAGAGGGCGTTGAGCTTGGCACGGATGCGCGCAGGCCGGCCCGCGCGCGCATGGGCCGCCTCGCGGTCGATCAGCGCCAGCAACCGCTCGAGCAGGTTGGTTGGCGCGACCATGAGGTGACGCACGTCGACCCGCGGCGCGTGACTCGAGCCCGTGAGCTCGTTGAAGAGCGCGTGCACGTCCGCCGTGATCCGTGGATCGGCGGTAAACAAACCTACGTCGGCGTAGACGCGCGCCGTATCGGCGTTATAGTTGCCGGTCCCAAGGTGCGCGTAACGGCGCGCGCGTCCATCCGGTTGACGGCGCACGACGAGCGCGAGCTTGGCGTGGGTCTTCAGGCTCACGAGTCCCGTGACGACGTGAATGCCGACCCGCTCGAGACTCCGCGCCCACGCGATGTTGCGGGCTTCGTCAAGGCGCGCCTTCAACTCCACGATCACCGACACGTCCTTCCCGCTTGCCGCCGCGCGGCGCAACGCCTCGGCGAGCGGAGAAGCTTCTCCCGGACGATAGAGTGTGAGCTTGATGGCCTGCACCTCGGGATCGTCGGCCGCTTCCGCGATGAAGCGTTCGACGCTTGCGGGGAAGGAGTCGTGCGGATGATGCACGAGGACATCGTGCTCATCGAGCTGCGCGGCAATCGACCGGTCCGCGGCGGACGGATCGGCGGGGACAAGGGGCGGATAGTCCGGGAGCCCCACCACCGAGGCAAGCTCGTGCAGCCCGCCGAGGTCGACCGGACCAGCGGCGACGTAAACATCGGCGGGACTGAGCGTGCTCTCGTGCTCGCTCTCTTCGAACCGCAGCTCCCGTTGCAACAGGTCGCGCAGGGCCGGTGGCATCGCCGGCTCCACCTCGATGCGCAGGACCGGCCGGTGCTGCTGCCGCGCCAACTCCTCTTCTATAGCCTGCAGAAAATTTGCCGTCGTCGTCTCGTCGAGCTGCAAGTCGCCGCTCCGCGTGAGGCGGAACGCATGGGCGGCGGCAATCACGCGCCCGGGATACAGGAGGTCGAGGTTGGCACGGACCAAATCCTCGATGGCGATCCTCTTGCCCTCAGACACCGACAGGAATCGGGGGAGATCGGAGGAAATTTCGACGATGGCGTAGTGCACTGGAGCTGCCGCATGGTCGCGCAGCGAGACGAGCAGCGCGACCCGCCGGTCGCCGATCAGGGGAAATGGGTGGCCGGGCGCGCGCGTCAGCGCCTTGGGGCTGACAAACGGAAGCACTTCGTCGCCGCAACGCGAGCGCATCCTGGCCTGTTCAGCGTCGGACAGCGCTTCCCACCGCGCGATCCCGAGCGGTGCGGCCAACGCGTTGAAGCTGCGATACTGGCGGGCGATCAGGGGATGAAGCCGGACGGCGATCGCATCGAGCGTTTCTTGGGGGCGGAAGCCGCCGCCGTGCGCCGCGCGGACGTTTTGGCCGGCGGCGACGAGCTGCTTGAGGGCGCCGATCTGCGTCATGACGAACTGATCGAGATTCGTCGAGAAAATGGCGAGGAATCGCAGGCGCGCCGCGGGCGGCGTGCGGCCGTCTTCGGCCAAGGCGAGCACGCGCTCGTTGAACTCGAGCCAGGACAGCTCGGGGTTCAGAAACTGGTCTGGGGTCTCGCGGGCCGGATCCTTCGATTCCTCGGACGGCAACGCCGCGCGCAGCTCGCTCAACGTGACGCGGCTGGCCCGCGCAACGGCTTCGGGAGCCGCGTCGGGATCTTCGATATCCCCGAACGGCGTGCCCGACCACTCCGGCAGGAGCGGTGAGCGCGCCGCCACCGTCAGGGCCGCGAGGGTGCCGGGATCGCGCAAAATGGGTGAGCCGACGCGCGCCACCAGCTCGGCCGGCGCGAACCACTGCATGGTTCCGGGCGTGGAGTTGCGATGCAGCCGTCGCGCGGTCCACACCTCGAGCGGCACGCGGTCGCCGGTGCGCGGCACGACACCAAGAAGCCGGAGCTGTCCTTCGCCTCCCCCGACCAGCTCACGCAATGCGGCGCGGCACGCCTCTTCGCCGCTGCCCTTGGCGATCGGCAGCCGCAGCTCCGCGCCGGTGCGCCGGAGCGCGATGCGGCCGTGTTCCACGGCGACGAGCGCCACCTCGCGCTCACCGCGCAGCTCGCGCGCGATCGATTCGCCTTCGACGGCGTCGAGCGCCGCGTGCACGCGCGGCAGGGGATCCGGTCCTCCGCCTGGCCGCAGCCGAAATGTGTCTTCCAGCTCAGCGCCGAGGCGGCGGGCCGCCGCGCGACCCCAAGGCCGGGGCCGGACCGCCAGCTCGAAGAGGCGAGCGGTAAGCCCGGCGCGGCGCGCCGTGACAGCGTCGGCGACGACGTCGGCAAGGGGTAGGGAGAGCAGCGTAAAACGAAATGTCCGCGACGTCCGCTCGACCTCTCGCTCGACCCAGGCGGCGAGCCGGCCCGGATCCGTCAGCGCGCGCAGCCGGCGGGCGGGCGGGGAGTCGCCGGCCAGCGCTCGCGCGACGTCGAGTTCTTTGAGGCGCGATTCGCTGGTGGAGCCGTCCGGCAGCCAGACCCGCAGCCACTGCTCACCACCCGGCGCGAACCTGATGCGGCAGCGCGCGCCGCGTTGCCGCAGATCGCCCCCGCTCGTGTCGAAGTAGACGTCGCGCAGGAACAGCGACCGCGCTGGCCCAAACGCGCCGGTCGAATCGGCCAGAACGCGCCGGAGCGTGTCCTTGTCCGGAGCATCCCAACGCAGCGTCACGGCGGGGGAAGCAGTGGCTCGAACCGCGCGCCGGTGACCTGCTTGCTGGGCTCCTCACGCACCGCGGCGACCAGGCCCTCGGAGCTTCCTTCGCGACGCAGCTGCACGGCGAACGTCAGGGCCGTCGGTCCGGTCTGGATGAGCTTCCAGCGGCGCACATAGCGGTCGAGAATGCTCGCCAGCGCGGGCTCGAGGCCGGGCGCCCACGCTGCTTCGACGATCAATCGGCCGCGGAAGGATTCCCGCAGTGGCTCCGCGCCCACGTCGAAGCGCCAGAGCACCAGCACGACGCCGAGATAGATGACGGTGGTGACGTAGGCGACGGCGAATGACTGGACCCCGGCGGCGAGTCCCACCGCAATGGCCAGAAAGATGTATACGGCGTCCTTTGTGTCCTTGAGCGTGTTGCGGAAGCGCACGGCGGCGACGATCCCGGCGAGGCTGAAGGCGAGCGCCACGCTGTCGCGCACGATCAGCACGACGCCCGCGATGACGACCGGGAGTACGATCACCGTCTGCACGAGGGACGCGTCGTAGCGGATCTTCGGTTTGGTCCGCATGTACAGCCACGCCACCGGACAAATCAGCGCGAGCCCCCCGAACATGGCGACGGCGGCCGCACCCGGGGTTCGTTCGGCGAAGTAGGGGCCCCACCGCGGGATCCCTTGCCCGACGAGCCATGCCACCGCTGCCAGGGCGACGTAGTAACCCACCAACCGGATGACCAATCCGAACGCGCGTCGTTCGCTCATCGGGGACGCGGTTGCGCGCGGCACCCGCGCACGAATTCGCGGTTCAGCGATCCTCGGTTGTCGAGCACTTTGTAGAAATCGTCGAAGTACTGGAGCACGTCCCGAGCGTCACGCTCGGGAAGATCGGGAACGGCGCGAACGGCGGCGTACATCGAGTCTTTCGCGCCGCGAAACCGGGCGAGGACGGGAGCCAGCACGCTGTCCGGCTGGCAAAAGCCGCGATAGACGCGTTGGCGGACTGACTGAATGTTGAGCTGTTCCGGCGGCGTCGCATATGGCGCGTTCACCGCTCCGGAAAAGTCGAAATCGTACGGTACCGCGAGCAGGGGTTTGGGCTCGGCGAGTTGCTGGAGGATCGCGATGTTGTGGCGCTTGTAGACGGACCAGTCGCTATTGCCGATCAGATATTGAAATACAGAGACCATCGTCATGTACGATGGGTCCATGATCGGATCGTAGAGGTTGTCCAAGGCGAGCGGATTGGCCGAGATCCGCCGGCCGAGCGCGGCCTCGGATTCGATCAGGAAGCCGTAGCGCGTGACGGTGTCGTGCCGGGCGGAATCGATGTACGTCACGTGCGCGAGCCGGACGCGAAAACTGCTGTCGGTGACGGTGTTGAACGCGCGGTACAGGGCGTACTCGCGCAGCAGATTGCGCTCAAACAGGCGATCGCCCTGGCAATGCGTGACCAGTTTGAGCCTGTCCTCACCGGCGAACGGCGTCCCTTCGACCTTGTGTGATGGCAGATCGAGCCGGATCGGCGGAAACGCACATTTCTTCAGACGGAAAATGCCACGGGTCTTGAGCTTCACCGCGATGGTGCCCGTATCCCCGCCCTCAAAGTGCAACGCCGCCGGATGGTCCTTACGCTCGGTGCCCCGGTCTCGGGTCAAGGCGTGAAGATCGGTCTCCAACCGCAGTGTGAGGGGGGGGGCCGCCGGTTCACGAAATAGGCTTTGTGCCCTGGCGACGGCCGTGGCGCTGGCGCAGCAACATATAAGAAGGAAGCAGCTCAGCCGCATGGGGCGAAGCTACGTCGATACGCGGTTTCGGCCAGCCTCCTTGGCGCGGTACAGGGCTTTATCCGCCGCCTGGATCACTTGATCCGGCGAGGTGTGGCGATGATTTCGCTCCGCGACGCCGATACTGACCGTGATCATGATTGCCTGACGGCTTTTGCGTTCCTTCTCGTTTTTCGGCTTGACCCGCGGCCGGAAGCGGCGGCGCATCGTGAAGCGGTGGGTCTCCACCATCTCCCGGAGCTCCTCGAGGTGGGGAAGACATTCGTCCTGGCCTTTGCCCGGAAATACGACAGCGAACTCTTCGCCGCCGTAACGATAGGCGGTCCCACCGCCGGGTGCCTGTGCCAGCCGCGCCGCGACCAGCCTGAGCACGTGGTCCCCGGCGTCGTGGCCGTAGGTGTCGTTGAAGCGTTTGAAATGATCGACGTCGACCATCGCGACCGAGAACTGTCCCGAGAGCCGCGGCAGGGCTTCGTTCAAGGCGCGCCGGCCAGGCAGCTCGGTCAAGCCATCGCGATACGCCATCAGGTACGAGGCTTCGATGACCGCGATCACGAGAATCAACCCCGAGGTCCCGAGCCAGATCTCCTGCCCGGGTCCCGCGGCGGGCCACGACAGGGCGGCGAAGACGGCCAGGAAGGCGTAGAAGTATCCGCGCACCGGAGACTGGGGTTCGCGCAGCCACGCCAGAATGAGCAGGACGACGATCCCAATGAACGCGATGATCGCCGGCTGCTGGACCGGCGTCCAGGCAGTCCAGCGCGCGGGCACGATGTGCGTCGTGAGGAACTTGAGCGCCTTGTCCGGAAACGCCTGTGCGATAAAGACGACTGCGAGGGCCTGCACGCCGAGCAACACCCAGCGCAGCAGGCCGGCGGCCGTGAGCGTGCCGCGCTCGGGCAGCAGGGCCACGAGCGCGAGGTTGATCGGCAGCAGGAACGTCAGCGAGAGGAAAAGGACGCGGTCCCGCGGATTGTCGACGCCCTTCAGCAGGAGGTATTCGGTCAGCGCGAGGAGCGCGATGGAAAAGACGAGCCGCGACCGGTTGAAGCGCCAGCCGAGCAGCAGGGCCGCGGCGACGACCGTGAAGGGAAAGACGGTGGCAAGGGCTAAGGCGGTGCCGTGCAGCGACGGCAGGGTCACGAGCAGCGCCGCCGCCACGAGGATCAGGACTTCGGGCACCAGTTTGGAGAGGATGCGTTTCATCGGGCCAGTAACGGTACGTAACAGAAGCCGAAGGTCAACAGGTTGACCGTATGCGCGCGGACCGGCGATATTCACGCCGCCCAGGCGGTATCGTCTAGGGGACTAGGACGGAGCCCTCTCAAGGCTCAAACACGGGTTCGAATCCCGTTACCGCTACTGCCATAACCTCGCCCGCCGCCCCCATCGTCTAACGGCTAGGACACCACTCTTTCAAGGTGGGAACAGGGGTTCGATTCCCCTTGGGGGCACGGCACGGGCGCAGCATGCTGCGCCCCTACTTGCCTGACTGATACTCCCGCTGCACGACGCAGTTGCCGCCGGAGTTCTTCGCGGAATACAGGGCGAGGTCCGCCACCAGCATCAGCTGGGGCGCGGCGACGTCCTCCGCATCCCGCGGCAGCTCGACCAACCCTCCGCTGACCGTCACCATCGTCGACGCGTTCTCGACGAGGTTGCGGCGAATCCGCGTGGCCACGATCAATCCGGCAACGGCATCCGTGTCAGGCAGGATGATCGCGAACTCGTCGCCTCCCAGGCGGGCGGCGATGTCGGTGCCGCGCAGACTCTTCTGAATCGCCACCGCGACCCGGCCGAGTGCCTGATCGCCGGCGTGATGGCCCCAGCGATCGTTCAACAGCTTCAGCCGATCGACGTCGACGAGCAGCAGCGAGAGCGGCACGTTGTAGCGACGGCAGCGCGCGATCTCCCGTGCCATGGTCGCGTCGAAGTGATAGCGATTGAACAGGCCGGTGAGCGGGTCGGTGACGGAGCGGTGTTCCAGCAGCTCGAGCGCTTCGTGCTCCACAATCGTCGGGGCGACGAGCTCGCCGCTGATGTTGAGCATGTAGTCGACGGCGGCCACGACCGCGCCGACGTTGCGGCCCAGCCGGGACCCGAGCTCACGGCGATGCGCTTCGATCGCGGCGGCGCGCTTGGTCGCTTCGCTTTCGCTGAGCCGCGCATGCGGGAAGACGCGATGCAGGGGCAGCGTCGCCGCTTCCTCGACCGCGCCGGGCTCGCGGCGCTCCGTGCCCGACCGGCGCTCCACCCCGGTGCGGCGCTCGTCCACGGGGTTACCAGCCGATGGCATAGTTCGTGAGCGTATGGTGCTGGAAATTCATGCGGTCTCCAGCAGGTCGTCGAGCTTGTCGATCTCAGCCCGTGCGGAGAGCCGCTGGAACGAGGAGCGTGCCCGGTGGGCCGCCGCCTTGCCCGCGGTGACGTCGCCCGCCTGGATCAAGAGCAGTGCCAGATCGCGCTCCGCCATGGCGAGAAGCAGGGGACGGCCGTGCTCGGTCGCGCGGTCGATGACGTCGCGCAGCATGGTCTCCGCTTCCTCACGCCGACCGGCGAGGCCAAGCGCGCCGGCCTTGATGCGCAGGTCTTCCGCCTCGCGCACGGGGTCCTTGAGGTCCCGGTGGGTGGCGAGAGCACGCTCGATCTCGGCCAACGCGCGGTCGCCTTCCCCACGCGTCACATGAATCTCGGCGAGCCCCGCGATCGCCTGGGCGGTGAGCTGCCCGTCGCTCAGGGCTTGCGCTTCCTGAATGGCGATCTGCGCGATCTCCATCGCGCGGTCCAGCCGGCCCTGCGCGCGGCACACCATGCCGAGGTTGTGGCGGGCTTCCGCCACCCCGCGGGCAAAGTGCGCCTGCTCGTAGGCGGCGATCGCGCGCGTATAGGCGATGACGGCGCGGCGATAGTCGCCCTGCATGTTGGCGATAACGCCGAGGTTGTTGGCGCACCGGCCGACCGTCGCCATGTCGTTGCTGTCGGTCGCCTCTTCCTGCGCGCGGGTGAAGAAGTAGGTGGCTTCGTCGATACCACCACGCTCCAGCGCGATGGCGCCGCAGACGTTCAGGGCGCGCACTTCCATCATCCGGTCCTTCAGCGACCGGGCGCGGAGCTGGGCGACCATGGCCCACTGCTGTCCCACCTCGAGACGGCCGAGGCGGCTGTGGGCGATACCGAGCAGCAGTGTGAGCAGCGCGGACTCTTCCAGCTCGTCCTTCGAACGCTGCTCGAGATAGGTCAGCAGCTCGGCGTATTTGCCTGCGTCCGCGAACTGCTGTGCGACGTGGATCGGCGCGAGCGAGCCGCGGAGCTCGGCGGCAAACGCCTCGTCCCACCCCTGAGCGGCGAGTTTGCGAATTTCACTCTCGGCGCCCATGTCGGCGAAGATGCCCCTGGCGGCCTGGGCCGCGGCCTGGGCGTCGCTCATCCGGTCGGTGCGGCGGAGCAGCACCGCGAGATCGCGGGTGGCTTCGCCCTGCAGCAACAACCGCCCGTGCAGCTCGGCGCGACCCATGACCTCACGCAGTGCCTTCTCGGCGCGCGCCATCTGATTTTCGGCGACGAGCACCAGCGCCTGGATCCGCAGGTCCTCGGCTTCGGCCACGGGATCGGGCATCTCGCTGCGAATGACGCGGATGCGATCGAGATCGCGGCGGGCCAGCTCGGGCTCGCTGCGGATCGCGCGGATCTCGGCGCGCCCGCGCAGCGTCATGGCAAAGAGTGTTTCGTCGCTGCTTGCCTCGGCGGCGCTGATCGCCTGATCGGCGATGCTCAGGGCCTTGTCCAACGCGCCCTGCTCGCGATAGGCGTTCGCCAGGTTGTGCTGGCAGTCCGCCACGCCCGATTGCATACCGGCGCGATGGAAGGCGGCAGCGGCGATTTCCCAGGACGAAATAGCTTCCGCGTGACGGCCACGGAGATGACTGATGATGCCGAGGTTGTTCGACGCGCGGCCGGTGGTGGTATGATCGCCATCGCGGCTTGCGGCCATCAGCGCCTGCGTGCAGAAGTCGGCGGCCTCGGTGAGGTTGCCGCTGACGAGGGCGATCGCGCCGCGGGTATTCAGCGCATGACGCTCGACGCCATGTTCGCCGAGCTCACGGGCCCGGACGAGGGCGCGGTCGATCCACTGGATGCCTTGATCGTGCCGGCCGAGCCGTGCCTGGGCGATGCCGTACAGCAGGGCGAGAGTCGGATTGTCTGCGATCTCGCTCTCGCGGGCGCCCAGGTGCTCTACGACCGCGGCATGGTGGCCGGCGGCCGCGAGGGCGCGGGCTTTCGCGACAACGGGTGACGCCTCGGGCAGGCGTTGGTCGCGGGCTTTATCGGTTGCCATAGTTGGCGTGTGCCCCCGACCTAGTAGTTAACCGCCCACTCCATCAGTGCTTCTGCGACGTCGTACTCGCAGAAGTGCGGCAACGCATACGTGAACGACCTCTCGTCGAGCGACTGCGAGGCCTCGAGCTTCGTCCACGAATCGCTACTCTCTTCGCGGTACCAGAGGCCGAGCACCTGGGCCTCGATGGCCGCGTCGGTGCTGTCGGCGACGCCGTCGCCGTTCAAGTCGCCACCGGCGCCGTCGTACCAGATCTTGAGCTGGGCCGGTGCGCCGAACTGCAGGCCACTCGGCTCGAGCTTCACGCCAATCTTGGTGGTATCGACCGTAACGGTGATGAGGACGGAGTCGCCCATGGCCAGCTCACCGACGCCCGGCACGAACTGCGGGTCGGTCGTCGTGAGCAGCAGGAACGGGTGCACGTTGTTGTCGATGGCGCTGCTGTAGTTGATCTGGACCGACCGGGACTCGCCACGCACCGCCCAGAACGACACCGCATACAGCTCGAGACTCAGGGGGGGTGTTAGCGCCATCGCTCCGGAGCGGCGCGCGCGAGGATCAGTTGTTCTGGCAGAGAACTGCGGCGTCTCAGCCCAGCGCAGGAACTGGGGACCCGCGGGCGCTTTCACCGCTGTGGGTTGGTCCGCGCAGCGCGCAACAGTCAGCGCCAGCGCGAACACCAGAATTGAGCGGCGAACGAACTTCATGAGGGGCTCCAAGGGCTGGGCGCTTGACTGCATTGAGGACGCGAGACAGTTTGTGAGACGGAATGGGCCTAACTGCTGCCTCTCCACGACACCGAAAGTAGGCATATCTTGTCACCTGTCAAGCCCGAAGTTGGACCGAAACGAGTCCCGGTAGCGAGTCGCCTCGCCGTGCTGCTGGACGTGTTCAGCCCGTGGGACGGTATCTCCTTGAGCTACCGCCAGTTCGCCGCCGCGCTCGGCGGTGCCGTAACTGAAGCAGCAATAAAGAAATGGCCGCATCGAGAGAAGTTTCCCGCCGACGTGGCCCGGCTGATCGTCACGAAAGCGAAAGAGCTTGGGATCCCAGACGTTACGCTTGAGTGGGTACTTTGGGGTGAAGGTTCAGGTCCCCAAAAGGGGACCAAAAAGGTTCCATCACCGGGACATCAGCAGCATGAGCACGAGGAGCTGGCCGCCAGCATCGCCGAGGCGTTAGGGACCGATCTCGCCCACAACGAGTTCGGCCAGTGGGCGTCAGTAGAGGTGCAGCGGACGGTGATTTGGTCGTTGAAGGACCTGGCCCGGCGGCTGTGGGTGCTGCGGTTTCCGATGAATGAGACGTTCAAGCTGACCGACGACTGGGGGACGAGGATTGGGTTGCCGACTCGTTCCCTTGCCTCGCCGACGGCCCCTGATGATTTTTCCGCCGCACCAAACGAGGGCCGATAGCTCAACTGGCAGAGCAACTGACTCTTAATCAGTAGGTTCTCGGTTCGATTCCGAGTCGGCCCATGCTACAGAATGATCAATGTCGAATGATCAATGTTCAACGATGATTGATCATTGATTATTGGACGTTCGTCGCGTTAGCGACGCACCTACCTGAAGAAAACTCACCGTAGCGCCGCTCGCGGCCTGGCCGCCGTTGAACTTCACGTCGCCGCCAACCACACCCACCGAGTAATGCGCGAACGGCGCGATGCGCCACGCCCGGCTCAGCAAATACTCATAGCCCACACCAAGCAGCGGGCCGATTCCGGATGATGTGACGACGTCCGTGCCGTCGCTGGCGCGGTGCATCACGATCGCTGCGCCACCGCGCAGGTAAAACCGCCGCGCGAGGTTCGGATACCAGTACGCGGCGGCGCCGACCGACATGAGGGTCTGCGTCACACCGCTCTCGCTCTGCCTCCAGCCGGCGAGCTCGGCACCGACGCGGAGCGCACGGCTCGCGCTCCCACCGACTCCGAGGAATGCGGACACTCCCGTCTGGCGGCGGCCCGCGCAGATGTCGCAGGTGACCCGAGCCCAGCCGGGTGCCACGGCCACGCTGTACCACAGGCCCCCCCCACCCCCACCCCCACCCCCACCCCCTCGGCTCGCCGAGGCCGCACTACGCTGACCCACCGCGTCGTGCGTGCTCGCGAGCACAAGCGTCAACAGGATCACTCTGGTGCGGTGCATGGCGCACTATAACTCAATTGCTGTGGCCAATTGGCGAGTGACACGCGTCACGAATGATCAATGTTCAATGATCAATGATCATTGAACATTGATCATTGGACGTTCCGAGCATGAAACCCGCATCGCTGCTGCACTTTCTCGCCGCTGGCGTAATGGTGTCGGCAGCGTGTCACGATATGCCGGCAGCCCCCGACTACGGACCAGCCACCGGCAACGCCGCGTCCTTCGGGCTCTGGTCGCCTGGTACGAACGACGACTGCACCAAGGCGCAGCACGATGCGTACTCGGTCGTCGGGCCCGATCATAAGCTCTATCCCACGTGGCATCCGCCGATCGATCCGGTCACGGGCTGCTCCTTCGGCCACGACCACGGCCGCGATCCACGCGGCTCGGCGCTGTACCGTGAGGTGGGACCGATTCCGTTTGGATACGCGAACGAGCAGCTCGATGTCTACGATCCCCTGACGACGCGGCACGAGGACCACTTCGGGCACAAGGTCGAATGGGAGAACGACGTCCCCATGCATTTCGGCAGCGACGCAGCGGACGCGCTGTTCGCCGTGCGGTGCGATGTCCTCGTCAAGCTGCACCAGGGCACCCACTCGAAAGACGCATTCACCAACAATCTGCACGAGCTGGCCTACCATATCCGCTGCACCGACGGGACCGAGATGCACATCACGATGCTCGCGGCGATCGGGACGCCCGGACAGTTCGAGCGGAGCTGCGACGGGACCACGGTCGTCGTGGGGCCCGCGACGCCCGCGAACTCGCCTGATGGCGGCGGCGTGCGGATCATTCCCGATCGCACCTGTGTCGACAGCGAGATTCTCGTCCCCGCCGGCCAGTTCTCCAACTTTGGCGCGCTCCACGAGACGTGGCAGACCTCGAACTCGGTGCGGCGCGAGGACGGCCACACGCTCGCCTTCTTCAATCCGTACTTCCAGGTCTCGCTGCCGAGCCGTTTCTACGATCCGGCCCTGGCGGGAATCACCGGGCGGCCGATCGACGTGTGCTACGAAGTCACCCCGGCGGGGAACGCGGCGCGGGGTGGGGCCTGCGCCCGCTCCACCAGCAACGGCACGATTACGGGGATCACCTTCGACGATCCGCGCTCGGTGTTCGACGGCACGGACCGCGTGGTCGACATCAATTCCAACTTCGTCAGTAACGCAGCCGGCCCCGAGGTGTGGTATACGGACCCGTTCGGCAAGAACGGCCGCACGGCGCCCTTCCCGGGATCAGTTCGTCAGTTCATTGCGCGGATCAACAACGACCGCGGGGGGCTCGAGCTGGCGGGTCCGGGCATCGGCGGCGATCGGGACTACAGCGGACCGAGGGTGCACGCGCCGAATTAGGTGCCCGTTCACGGCACCACCACGGTGCCCGCCATCCGGGGATGGATGACGCAGTGGTACGCGAACGTCCCGTTCGAGTCGAACGAGAGCTCCGCGATGGCGGTCGGCGCGATTTCGCCCGTGTCATGCCCAGCCACATCGAACACCAGATGATGTGACACGGTGTCCTGATTCGTCCACTGCACGGCCGGCCGCTGGTTCACGGTCGCACCCACCCTGGTCTTCAGAGTGCCGGGCACGAGGACCCCGCCGCGGTCGATCATCACCTGTTCCCGGACGTAGGTGATCTGACTCCCCTGGGACGAACAGTGACCATTCGGAGCCAGGGGACAATAGTCCGAGGAAAGGGAGTCGAGGTTACATGCGGCACAAAAGCCGATGACGAGAATCAATGCGGTTGCGCGCTTCATTGTCACCCCTTTGCAGAAGTTGAATGACTGCGGGGTGAATGTCGGCGGCGACCCTCAAGAGGACGTCAAGCCACGTTATTTCTTCCGGGAAACCGTTCCGATCGCGTTGATCAAATCGCCTAAATCGTAGGGTTTTGTGACCGAGGGCTGGCCGCAGCTCTCCAGAAACGCGCGCGTCTCGCCGCGGGCCTGATCTCCCGTCACGAACACAAAGCGCTTGGCGACGAGCGGCCGGCTGTTGACGAGCTGCTCGTACATCGCACGTCCGCCGAGCCGCGGCATCTGCAGGTCGGTGACGATCGCGTCGAAGGTGTTGTCGTGATCGCCCAGCCGCTCCATCGCCTCGAGGCCATTCTCGACCGCCACGATCTGGTGTCCTTCCCGCTCGAGGAGCAGCACCATCGCCTGGCGGTTCACCGCATCGTCGTCCACGACGAGGATGCGCATGCGGGGCAGGCTTTCGGCGGGCGTCGAGAGCGGCGCCTGCGCGCCCAACACGCTGCGCGGCAGCGTCACGACGACTTCGGCGCCGGTGCTGCCGCCGCGCGGCCGCAGCCGCAGGTTGCCACCGGCCGACTGCGCGAGCGCGCGCGCGAGCGCGAACTCGACCTCGCCGCCGCCGCCCGTCTGCGTAAAGCGGAACGGCGAGGTAAGCCGCTGCTCGGCTTCCACGGCGAGCGGCGCGCCGGAATCCCACAGCGAGGCCACGACCGACGGACCGGTGGCGATTATGTCGAGCCGCAGCTCGCGCGGCGGCTGCGACGCGCGCAGCCGGCGCAGCGCGAAGTCGAGGAGCTTCGTCAGCATCTCGGTGAGCTGCGGCATCGGGCACGCGACCAGCGGCAGGTCAGCGGGGACCGACCGGACGACTTTCACGCCGAGCTCGCGGAACGTCGATTCGCGCTCCGAAAACACGCCACTGATCACGACGGCCGCATCACACGGCTCGGCGGCGCCTGCCGGATGAGCCGCCAGCTCCAGGAAGTGGCTCGTGATTTCGGCAGCGCGGCGCACCTCGCCGTGCAGGAGCACGAGCGCGCGCGCACGTTCCGGATCGAGGGGACTGCCATGCAGCAAGTCGGCCAGCGCGCCGATGGCCGAGAGACGATTGTTCAGCGCATTGAGAACGTTGGCAGAGCCCTCGTCGAGGACGACGTGCTTCACTTCCGGCGAGGCGGTGGAGGATTTCGCGGATGGTGGCGTTGATGGGGGCGCGGGACGCGCACGAGCCGCCGCGGGCAACTCCCTCTGCCGCCCCAGCAGGTAACCGACCAGTGCGCCGACGGCCGCACCGAACCCGAACGCCACCCATAGCTCCATGCCGAAAAGCTATGCCCTGTGCGAGTTTGCGCGAGCAGCCCCGCGTCACCACGACAACGGGACGCCCGTCACTGGATGCCCTGGCTCGGATTCGAACCGAGACGCCTTGCGGCACTGCCCCCTCAAGACAGCGTGTCTACCAGTTTCACCACCAGGGCGAGGTCAGGAAAATAGAGGTGTTCGGCGCTGAAGTACAGGCAGCCTACCCAAAACGCTTCGCCGCGCGCTCCCGTGCTTTGCGCGCTTCTTCCTCCCGGTTGCGCGCCGGCGCTTTGATCGTCAGCGAGTCGATCAGGTGGCGGGCGATCGTTGTCACGTCGTCGACGGCGCGGTTGAACACCGCCTCGTTCGCGTGCGAGGGGTGCGTCGTGCCGCTCAACTTGCGTACGAACTGCAGCGCCGACGCGCGAATCTCGTCGTCGGTCGCGGGGGGCGCGAAGTTCGCGAGCGTCTTGATGTTCCTGCACATATTCGCTCCTCATGATCCAAGGCCGTAACCAGGGCTACCACAACGACATTGGAATATGTCGATTTCTGGAAGTCTCGTTCGACGCATGAATGAGAAAGGCGTCGAGCAAAGGCGTCAAGCAAAAGCGTCAAGCAAAAGCGTCAAGAAAAACCCTTAATGGAAGCGAGACGGCAATGCGATTCATGGTGATCGTGAAGGCCAACAAGGACAGCGAAGCCGGCGTCCTGCCGGACAAGAAGATCCTGGAGGCGATGGGCAAGTTCAATGACGAGCTGGTGAAGGCCGGCGTGATGCTGGCCGGCGAAGGACTGCAGGCGAGCTCGAAAGGGGTGCGGGTCAAGTTTTCGGGGAAGGAGCGGGTCGTGCGCGACGGGCCGTTCACGGAGACCAAGGAGCTGATCGCCGGATTCTGGCTGTGGCAGGTGCGGTCGAAGGAGGAGGCGATCGAATGGCTGAAGCGCGCGCCGTTCGACGGCGGCACGGAGGTCGAGATCCGGCAGGTCTTCGAGGCCGAGGACTTCGGCGCGGAGTTCACGCCCGAGCTGCGGCAGCAGGACGCGCGGCAGCGCGAGGCGATCACCAAGAACAAACAACGCTCGGGGAAATAGCCATGCGCTTCATGACGATTGTGAAATCTCGCGAGACGGGCGCGCAGCCGTCGCCGGCGCTCATCGACAAGATCAACAAGCTGAGCGAGGACGCAGTGAAGAAGGGTGTGTTCGGCGGAATGGGTGGCCTTGGGCCCACGAAGCTCGGCGCACGGGCCCGCCTGGCCAACGGGAAGATCACCGTGACGGATGGGCCGTTCACGGAGGCGAAGGAAATCATCGGTGGGTACGCGATCTTCAACGTGCCCTCCAAGAAGGAAGCGCTCGAATGGACCCAGCGCTTTCTGGAAGCCCACATCGGGCTGTGGGAGCAGGACCTGGAAGTCGAAGTCCGGCAGATGATGGATGACCCGTCAGCAGGCTGCTGACGCCATCGATGCGGTCTGGCGGATCGAGTCCGCCAGACTCATCGCGGGGCTGGCCCGCATCGTCGGTGACATCGGCGTTGCGGAAGACCTGGCCCAGGATGCGCTCGTCGCCGCGCTGGACCAGTGGCCGGAGTCGGGCGTGCCGGACAATCCCGGTGCCTGGCTCATGGCGACCGCCAAACATCGCGCCATCGATCAGCTGCGCCGCCAAAAGATGCAAGGCAAGAAGCACGAACATTTGGGCCGCGAGCTCGAGGAACGGCAAGTCAGTCCGGAGTCCGCACTCGCGGCCGCGATCGACGATCACGTGGGCGACGATCTGCTGAGCCTGATCTTTACCGCGTGTCACCCGGTCCTGACCACCGAAGCGCGCGTCGCGCTCACCCTGCGGCTGCTCGGCGGCCTGACGACCGACGAGATCGCGCGGGCCTTCCTCGTCCCGAAGGCCACGATCCAGCAGCGCATCGTGCGCGCCAAGCGCACGCTCGCCGCGGCGCGCGTGCCGTTCGAGGTGCCGCGCGGCGCCGAGCTCGCGCAGCGGCTCGAGTCGGTGCTCGAGGTCATCTATCTCATCTTCAACGAAGGCTACTCGGCCACGGCGGGCGAAGCGTGGGTGCGGCCGGCGCTGTGCGAGGATGCGCTCCGCCTGGGCCGCATCCTCGCGGAGCTGGCGCCGGCCGAGGCGGAGGTGCACGGCCTCGTCGCGCTGATGGAGATCCAGGCATCGCGCGTGCGCGCGCGCGTAGGGCCCGGCGGGGAGCCGATTCTGCTGCTCGACCAGGATCGCGGGCGCTGGGATCACCTCCTCATCCGGCGCGGGCTCGGGGCGCTGGAACGCGCGGAGACGCTGGGCGGGGCGTACGGACCGTACACACTGCAGGCCGCGATCGCGGCGTGCCACGCGCGGGCGCGTACGCCGGAGGAGACTGATTGGACTCGCATCGTCGCGTTGTATGACGGCCTGGCGCAGCTGCTGCCGTCACCGGTGGTCGAGTTGAACCGGGCAGTGGCGCTGGGGATGGCGTTCGGCCCGGCGGCAGGTCTCGAGGTTGTTGATTCGCTGACGACGGATCCGGCGCTGGCGGGTTATCATCTTTTGCCGAGCGTGCGGGGGGATCTGCTCGCCAAACTCGGCCGTTTCGAGGAAGCGCGCGCGGAGCTCGCGCGGGCGGCGGAGCTCACCGAGAACGTTCGAGAGCGCGAATTACTGATCAAAAAACGGGAGGCTTTGTGAGGAAGGAATGGGCCCCACAGTTCTTGAGTCTGCTGCGCATCGTCCTGGCGTTTCTCTTCATTCAGGTCGGCACCGCGAAGTTGTTCGCTTTGCCGGCCGCGGTAATGCCGGGCGGAGGCACCGCAGCGGTCGGCACGATGCCGTGGGTGGCAGGCGTGATCGAGGTGATCGGTGGTCCGCTCATCCTCCTGGGACTGTTCACGCGTCCCGTCGCGTTCGTTCTCGCCGGCGAGATGGCGGTCGCGTATTTCTACGGGCACGCCCCGATGGGCCACTGGCTCTGGCCCGTGCTCAACATGGGGCACACGGCCGTGATCTACTGCTTCCTCTTCCTCTACCTTTCGGCTGCAGGACCAGGACCCTGGAGCCTCGACTCTCTGCTCGCCCGACGCCGTAGCACCAATCCGGTCAGCTGAGTGACGGAAACCGTTTCACGCTACGATCGCTCGATCGTCGAGGGACCGCTGCGCGCCGCGGTCTGGAAAATCGCGTGGCCGACCATGGTCACGAACGCCTTCAGCGGTCTGGTGGGCATGGTCGATCACGTGCTCGTCGGCCACCTGATCGGCTATCAGGCCAATGCCGCGATCGGTGCAAGCTGGCAGATCCTCCTCGTCGTGATCACGTTCATCTCATCGCTGTTTACGGGGATGAGCGTGTTGGTGGCGCGATTCGCCGGTGCGGGGGACTCCGAGACGGTGGACCGCGTCGTCTATCAGGCGTTCCTCACAGCGGTCGGTCTGTCGGTGCTCATCATGGCGCCGGTGGGCTACTTCGCGTCGCCCTGGTTGCTCGATCTGATCAACGCGGCGCCGGCGGTGCAAGCCGAGGCACTGCCGTACCTGCGGATCCTGTTTGGCTTCTCGAGCGGCATGATGGTGTTCTTCATGCTGGGCGGCGCGCTGCGCTCGGCCGGTGACGCGCGCACGCCGATGATCCTCGGGATCGCGATGACCGTCTTGAACCTCGTGCTGAACGTCGTACTCATCCGGGGGCTCGGTCCGATTCCGGCGTTCGGGACCCGCGGTTCGGCGATGGGTACGTGCATCGCGGGCGGACTCTTAGCGCTCTACGCGGTGTGGAGGCTGTGGACCGGCGGCTGGGTCGTGTCGTTTCCGCGCGGGCGCGGGCTGGGGCCCGATTGGATGATCATCCGTGAGTTGTTCCGTTTCGGCCTGCCGACGGGAATTCAGGGCATCATGATGAACGTCGGCGGCGTCTTGATGCTGTCGTTCATTGGGTCGCTGGCACAGAGCGCCGCGGCACAAGCGGTGTTCGCCGTGTCGTATGGAGAGCTGTTCTCTCTGATCACCTGGACATCGGTCGGACTGATGGGGTCGGCGGCGGCGGTCGCGGGACAGAACTTTGGCGCCGGGCACCCGGACCGGGCCGACCAGTCGGTCCATATCGCGGCACGGTACGGTGTGACGGTCGCGTCGTTCGTCGGGCTGTTCTTTCTATTCTTCCCGCGGACGCTGCTCGCGGTCTTCGGCATGCACGACTCGGTGGTCGTGGACATCGGGACTCAGCTGCTGCGCGTGCTGAGTGTGTCGGGGCTGTTCGTCTCCGTGGCGCTCGCGTACACCGGCGGGCTGCAGGGAACGGGCGACACGAAAAGTCCGCTCTACATCTCGATGATTTCGCAGATCTTCGTCCCACTCGGCATTTGCTTCGTGATTCAGTGGACCGGCACACTCGACCCCATCGATATCTGGCTGGCGATCCTCGCGGGACATGCGACGCGGTGTGCGTTGAGCGTGCTGCGGTTCCGGCAGGGACAGTGGCGGCACATTGCTGTGAATGTTCAATGATCAATGATCAATCATCATTCCAACCTGTTGGTCGTGCCGATGATTGCCCTTGCATTGTCGACCTGGCCCCACGTATTCCAGAGCAGCACGCCACGAACGTTGCCGTCCTTGAGGTAGTAGATGACCCCCTCACGGAAGCGTTCCTTCCAGACAGCCTGAGTCTCGAGCCGCGGATCGAGCTCGCCGACCGCTTCGTACCCCAGCGCGAACAGATCCGAATAGAAGAAGGGCAGGTGCGTGTACGGCGTGCCCTTGCCGGCCATGGAACGGCCCGCCGCCGCGCCCATCGTATTGGCGTTGTCCTCGTGCTCGACCCGCATCCGCACGCCCAACGCGGGATTGAAGAAATTTGCGACGTCACCGGCGGCGAAGACGTCGGCCGCGCTGGTGCGGAGCAGCTCGTCGACCACAACGCCGTTCTCGACTCGCAATCCTGCCTGCTCGGCCAGCTCCACGTTGGGCTGGATGCCGAGACCGGCGACGATGACATCGACCGGGATGTCTTTGCCGTGAGTCGTCCGCACATTCACTGTGCCGGCGCTCTGCTGCACGTCGGCCAGGCCCTCGCCGGTCCGCACGTCCACGCCCTGTTCGCGGTAATAGTCGACGAGGAATTTCGAGAGATCGGCGGGGAACACCCGCGCGCCGATTCCCTCCTCCGGGACGATCATGGTGACGTCGCGGCCCACGATGCGCAGCGCGGCCGCGACCTCCGAACCGATGAAACCGCCGCCCAACACGGCGAACCGCAGCTTTTGGTCGGCGAGCGCGCGCAGCCGAGTGAAGTCGTCGAATGTGCGGTAGTAGATGATCTGCCCGGTCTGCATGGGGAGGCGCCGCGGTGTGCCGCCGGTCGCGAGCAGGAGCTTTTCGTACGTGATGGCATTGCCGCGATCGTCGGTGACAGTTTTTTGTTTCGGGTTGATGGCCGTCACGCGGCGGCCTAGCGCCAAGTCGACGTTGATCTTGTCGGTGCCGCGCCAGAGGGTCTTGTCAGGATCGTCCCCCTTCCACAGCCCTTTCGACAATGGGGGCCGATTGTACGGTGGATGCGGATCGGCGGAGATGATCCCGATGCTGCCGTCCGCGTCACTCTCGCGCAGGGCGCGGGCGGCGGCGTCGGCCGTCATGCCACCGCCGATAATCAGGTAGCGAAAATTGTTCACAGCCAGAGAATCCTCACGGTGAAGCGAAAGTTCCAGCTACTCCAGGTTGATTCGGCGGGCGCGGTCCCACAACCCGGACACGCCAAGCCGTTGAGCGACACCTTCAAACTCCGCCTTGGGGCCGCGCCAGCGCAGATCCTCAACGGTCGCAAAGACCGGGACGTCCGTGCGGAGCGTCGCGAGCGTGCGGAACAGCATCGCCAAGTCGCGATGCTCGGCGAGGGCCGCGGCGAGGCGTGCCGCTCCGCGCACCGGCACCTCCCACTGTCTGGAATTGGCCGGGATCCGTTCGAGATGGACGTAGCGGCCCAGGACCGAGCCCGACGCTTTTTCTCCCCAGCCCGGCACGCCTGGAAACCCGTCGGCCGAGTCGCCCACCAACGCGAGATAGTCCGGAATCGACTCCGGTGCGACGCCAAAGCGCGCCACGACGCCGCGCTCGTCGCGCAGCTCGCGCTTGCGGCGATCGAGCTGGACGACGCGCTCGCCCCGCACGCACTGGCTGAGATCTTTGTCGGGCGTACAGATGATCACCTGCTCGACGGTGGGGGACTGCGCCGCCTGATGCGCCGCTGCCGCCAGGGCGTCATCGGCCTCGAACTCTTCCATCGCCCACACCGTGACGCCCATGGCGCGCAACGCGTCCTCGAGCGGGTGGAACTGCGCCAGGAGATCCGGCTCGATCCCGGCGCTCGTCTTGTAGCCGGCCCAGAGGTCGTTGCGGAACGATTCTATGACGTGATCGGTGGCGACGCCGAGGTGGGTGGTACCGCCGTCGAGCATGCCGAGGACCGATCCCAGGACGCCGATGATCGCGGCGACTTCCCGGCCGTCACGGCCCTGCTGGTGCGGCATCGCGTAGAAATGCCGGAACAGCTCGTAGGTGCCGTCGAGGAGATGAACCCTCAATGCTGCTGCTGCTGGCGGCGGAGATCAGCCGCGAGCTGATCGCGGAGTGCGCCGATCGCCCGGCCGCGAATGTTGAGGATCCCGCCCGGCAGATTGTCGAAGCGATAGCGGCGCAATACGACGAGGTAGCTTCCCGGAGTCCGATCGACGATGGCCGTCAGGTC
>WNFK01174851.1_pt1 | contig 21836 bp, 19 predicted proteins | sample 5400281 | NCBI WGS metagenome assembly WNFK01 (sample SAMN13153350, study PRJNA577476) | soil metagenome | isolation source: 20 cm soil on Douglas fir-dominated hillslope | place: USA:California | collected 2013-09-17
TCGCGCGTCGGCTTCCAGGAGTCCTTTCTCCTCGGCGGGATGCTGCTGTGGGGCTGCTGCGTCATCGTGGGGCTCGGGGCCCCCACCGGACGGGGAAAGGCCGCGACGGAGGGACGGCGGGGCCGGACCTCGCTGCTCGAGGTGGCGACGGTGTGTCTGCTGGTCCTCGCCGGCTCTTCCCAGGTGTTCTTCCTCACCGCGATCCTGCCCCAGGTGCTGCCGCCGCTCGGCATCCGCCCGGCGGATACGCTGGAGGTGGGCGGCGTGGTCATCTTCGTCACCGGCCTCGCCGCCGCGGTGGGCTCGCTGGCGGCGCCGCGGCTGGGCGAGCTGGTAGGCGATCTTCGCGCCATCGTCTGGTTCCTGGGCGCCTCGTCCCTCCTGCTCGCGCTGCAGGCGCTGGCCCCCGGCGTGTGGAGCTTCAGCGTCCTCCGCTTCTTCCAGGTGCTCTTCATCGCGCCCATCTTCCCGCTCTCGGTGGCGGCCATCGCCCAGCGCTCGTCCGGCACCGCCATCGGCTTCCTCAACTCCTCACGGATCGGCGCCGCCTTCGTGGGCCCCGTGGTCGCCACCACCCTCGTGACCGTCGCCCCCATCTGGACCGTCTTCGTGACGCTGGCGGCCTTCGGGCTGGCCGTGGTGCCCCTGCTCTATCGGGCCTTCGGCCACCGGGCCGCGTCGGAGGGAAGCCTGCCGTGAGCATCGAGCCGCTCGTGCGTCTCTCCGAGGTGAAGATGGAAGCGGTGGGGAAGCGCTATGGCGACGCGTGGGTGGTCCGCGACGTGTCGCTGTCCATTCTCCCCGGCGAGTTCTACACCGTCCTCGGCCCCTCCGGCAGCGGCAAGACCACGCTGCTCCGCATGCTCGCCGGCTTCGCCCGACCCGACGCCGGCCGCATCATCGTGGACGACGAGCCCATCGACGGGGTCCCGCCGTCGAAGCGCAATCTCGGCTTGGTCTTCCAGAGCGGGGCGCTCTGGCCGCACATGACGGTATGGGAGAATGTCGCCTTCGGCCTCCGCGCGCGCGGCGTGAGCGGCCGGGAGCTTTCTCGGCAAGTAGGAGAGGCCCTCGAGCTGGTCGGGCTCGGGGGCTTCGACGCGCGCCGGCCCTCCCAGCTCTCCGGCGGGCAGCCGCAGCGGGTGGCGCTGGCCCGGACCCTGGTGGTGCGGCCGCGCCTGCTCCTGCTCGACGAGCCGCTCGCGAGCCTGAACGTCCAGCTCCGCGGCCAGATGCGGCTCGAGCTCGCGCGGTTGCACCGCGACGTGGGGATCACCACGCTCTACGTGACCCACGATCAGGCCGAGGCCCTCGCGCTCTCCACGCGCATCGCGGTGCTCTCGAGCGGCCGGCTCATCCAGGAAGGTCGACCGGAAGAGGTGTACTGGCGCCCGCGCACGCGCTTCGTGGCGGAGTTCGTGGGCGCGGCCAACCTCGTGCCGGTGCGGGTGGTCGAGCGGCGCGAGATGGGCGTGCTGGTAGAGACGGAAGGCGGCGCGCGCATCCCCGTGGGCCATGGGGGCCGGGAGTGGAGCGTGGGGGCGCGGGGACTGCTCTGCCTCCGGCCCGAGGCGCTGCGCATCGACGAGGCGGCGCTGGTGCCGGGCGGCATCGCGGGCACGGTGGCCTCGTATGTCTTCGAGGGCGGGCGCGCGCTCTACGACGTCGCCATTCCGGGCGCGGTGATTCGCGTGGAGATGATCACCTCGGCGCTGGTGGGCCGCGGCTTCAAGCCGGGCGACCACGTCAAGGTGGAGGTGTCGCCGGAGACCTCCATCCTGCTCCCCGCGGAGTAGTGGTATCGTACGCGAACCGATACCAGGAGGCGGATCCATGGCCCAGGAGATGAAGGTGGCGGAGCTCAAGCGCCGGCTGGACGCGCACGAGCCCGTGGTGGTGCTCGACGTCCGTGACCCGTGGGAGACCGCGCTCGCGCGGCTCGACCACGCCGTCCACATCCCCATGGAGGAGATCGAGCTCCGGACGGAGGAGCTCGACCCCAGGGCGGAGACGGTGGTCTATTGCCATCACGGCGTGCGCAGCGCTGCGGTGGCGGAATACCTCGCGCGCCTCGGCTTCGACAAGGTGTGGAATCTCGAGGGCGGCATCGACCAGTGGGCGCGCACGGTGGACCCGCGGATGAAGCGCTATTGAGCGGAGGCCCGCATGACCGCTGACGGGACCCTCCGCGTCGAGCGGCGCGGTGGCTGCGCCTGGGTGACGCTCGACCGGCCGCCCCTCAATCTCCTCGAGCCCGGCCTCATTCGCGCCCTCCGCGACACGTTCGCCGGCCTCGCGCGTGACCCCGCCGTGCGCGCGGCGGTGGTGACGGGGGCCGGACGCGCCACCACCGCCGGCATGCAGCTCCAGTTCCTGATGGACCTGGACCCGGCTTCGGCCAAGTCCTTCATCACGCTGCTGCACGAGGCCATCCAGGCCGTGCACGAGGCGCCCTTTCCCACCGTCTGCATGGTGAACGGCCCCTGCCTCGGCGCGGGCTTCGAGCTGGCCATGGCCTGTGACCTGCGGGTGATGTCGACGGCGGCCAGCTTCGGGCTGCCCGAGATCCGCATCGGCGTCCCGTCGGTGATCGAGGCGGCGCTGCTGCCCGGCATGGTGGGCCCGGCGCGCGCCGCCGAGATCCTGCTGCTCGGCGCGCCGGTGACTGCGGCCCAGGCGCTCGAGTGGGGCCTGGTGAACCGCGTGGTGCCGCCGGCGGAGCTGGAGGCGGTGACCCAGGGGCTGGTGGAGTCGATCCTGGCCTTCGCGCCCACCGCGGTGCGGCTCCAGAAGGAGCTGATCATCCGCTGGCGCACGACCGACCTGCGCACCGCCATCGAGTCCGGAATCAACGCCTTCGCGCAGTCCTATGCCACCGGAGAGCCCCGCGAGGCCATGCAGGCCTAACGTCCGTGCCGCGCCCCGTCCGTGCCGTCACTGTGGACTTCTGGGGCACCCTCGTCGTCGAGGGGCCGCGCGCGGACGATCGCTACCGGGAGCGGCGCATCACCGATTTTGAGTCGATCTTGCAGGCTGCGGGTTTCCGCATTGCGGCGCGGCAGCTCGCGCGGGGCTACGAGCAGTCCGGCCGCGAGCTCACCTGGGTGTGGTCCGAGAACCGCGACGTGCCGGTGCTGCGCCACGTGGCCTCCGTGCTCGAGGGCGCCGAACCGGGGCTGTCCGCGCGGGTGACGGGCGCGACTCTCGAGGCTCTCGTCGAAGCGTATGCGGCGCCCGCCTTGCTGGTGCCGCCCAAGCCGGACCCTGGGGCCCGCGCCGGGCTCGAGGCGCTGGTCGCGCGCGGGCTCCGGCTGGCCGTGGTCTCGAATACGATGCGAACTCCGGGCCGTACCCTCCGGCGCATCCTCGAGGGCCACGGGCTCCTGGCGCCGTTCCAGCACCTGACCTTTTCCGACGAGGTGGGCGTGCGGAAGCCGGCGCCGGAGATTTTCCGCCTCACCCTGGAAGTCCTCGGCATTCCCGCCGCGGCGGCCGTCCACGTGGGCGACGACGCCGTGCTGGACGTGCAGGGCGCGCGCGAGGCGGGCCTCCGGACGGTGCAGGTGGTGCCGGCGGGCGGTGAGCCGGCCTCGCCCGCGCCCGACGTCGTGATCGAGGGGCTCGGCGACCTGCCGGGCGCCCTCGAGACGCTGGAGGGCCGAGCGTGATCCGCGCGGTGACGTTCGACTTCTGGCAGACCTTGGTCGACGACTTGCCCGAGAATCTCGCCGCCCAGCAGCGCCTTCGCCTCGAGGCGCTGGGTGCCGCGCTGGCCGCCGTGGAGATGCCGCTCGATCACGCGGGGATCGAGGCGGGCTACGAGCGCTCGCAGCAGCTGCTCGACGCGCGCTTCTGGAGCCAGCACCGCGATCCCACCTTCCCGGAGCAGGTGGGCATCGTGCTGGAGTGCCTGGTCCCGGGCGCGGCCGCGCGCGTGACGGGGGAGGCGCTCGAGGCGCTGCAGCGCGGTTATGCGGAGCCGGTGCTGCGCTGTCCGCCCACCCTCTGCCCGGGCGCGGCCGAGGCGGTGCGCGAGCTCGCCGCGCGCGGCATCGCGCTGGGCATCGTCTCCAATACCGGCCGCACGCCGGGCATGGTGCTGCGGCGCTTCCTCGAGGGGCACGACCTCCTCCGCTACTTCCGCGCCGTCACCTACTCGGACGAGATCGGCCACCGCAAGCCGGACGGAGAGATCTTCCGGCGCACTCTGGCCAAGCTGGGTCCAGACCTGAGCGGAGCCCCGGCCGACATCGCCCATATCGGGGACAATCCCGAGGCCGACGTGGCGGGGGCCCGGGGCATGGGCATCCGGGCGGTGCACTATGTCGCGGGGGGCCGGACGCCCTCGCCCCTGGCGGACCTCGTGGTGACCGACCTGGCCGAGCTACCGGATCGCCTGCGGGCCTTGTGATCGGGCGATTTCGTATTGCGTCATGGAGGGGGGGCGCGTAACATCAGCGTCGGATGAACACTGCCGAACTTCGCACAAAGATTCGTGACATCAAGGACTTCCCGACCGAGGGCATCCTCTTCAAGGACATCACCACCCTCCTCAAGGATGGTCCGGCCTGGGCCTCGGTCATCGACCACCTGGCGGCCAAGTACCATACCGCCCTGGTCGAGGTCGTGGTGGGGGTGGAGTCGCGCGGGTTCATCTTCGGGGGGGCGCTCGCCCATCAGCTCAAGGCCGGCTTCGTGCCGGTGCGGAAGCGCGGCAAGCTGCCGGCCCCGACCATCGAGGAGGAGTACGAGCTGGAGTACGGCAAGGACGTCCTGGCCATCCACGAGGACGCGATTCGTTCGGGACAGAAGGTGCTCGTGGTGGACGATCTGCTCGCCACCGGCGGCACCATGGCGGCCACCCTCCGGCTCATCGAGCGGCTGGGCGGCAAGGTGGTGGGCACGGCCTTTCTCATCGAGCTCGCCTTCCTCAAGGGGCGGGAGCGACTGCGCGGCTATGACGTGGACGCGCTCATCACGTACGATTAGGGGACGTCATGCCAGGCATCGGTGATCAGGAGGTCGTCGTCCTCCGCGGGGCGCGGACGCCCTTCGGGGACTTCGGCGGGGCACTCCGGGACCTCTCCGCGGCCGAGCTGGGCGCGCATGCCGCGCGCGCGGCGATGGAGCGCAGCGGGGTCACGCCCGAGCAGGTGGATCATGCGATCTTCGGCCATGTGATCCAGGCCTCGGGCGAGGACGCCTATCTCGCCCGGCACGTGGCGCTCAAGGCCGGCTGCCCCGTAGGCGTGCCCGCGCTCACCGTCAATCGCCTCTGCGGCTCGGGCCTGCAAGCCCTGGTGACCGCCGCCCAGTTGATCAAGTTGGGCGAAGCGGACGTGGTGCTCGCCGGCGGCGCCGAGAACATGTCCCAGCAGCCGCATATCATCCGCGGCGCGCGCTGGGGCCTGCGCTTCCGTCAGGGCCAGCTCGAGGACAATCTCTGGCTCGCCCTCACCGACGGGTGGAACGGGCTGCCCATGGCGATCACCGCGGAGAATCTCGCGGCCCGTCAGGGCATCTCCCGAAAGGAAGCCGACGACTACGCCTATCTGAGCCACCAGCGCGCGGCCTCCGCCCAGCAGAAGGGCTACTTCGCCGAGGAGATCGCGCCGCTCACCTTGAAGGTACGCGGGCGCTTCGTCGAGGTGGAGCACGACGAGCACGTCAAGGCCGACACCACGGTGGAGAAGCTCGCGGCGCTGCCGGCCGCCTTCAAGGAAGATGGGGTCGTGACCGCGGGCAATGCCAGCGGCATCAACGACGGCGCCGCCGCGGTGGTGGTCACCACGCGCCGGCGCGCGGAGGCGCTGGGCGTCGCGCCGCTCGGCCGCATCGTGTCCTGGGGCGTGGCCGGCGTGGATCCGGACATCATGGGCATCGGCCCCGTTCCGGCGTCGCGGCAGGCGCTGCACCGGGCCGGTCTCACCGTGGAGGCCCTCGACGTGGTGGAGATCAACGAGGCCTTCGCCGCCCAGTATCTCGCGGTGGAGCGCGAGCTCGGCCTCGATCGCGCCCGGACCAATGTCAATGGCGGCGCCGTCGCGCTCGGGCATCCGGTGGGCGCCTCCGGGGCACGGCTCGCGCTGACCACGCTGCACGAGCTGGCCCGTCGCGACGGCCGCTTCGGGCTCGCCAGCCTCTGCATCGGCGGCGGCCAGGGGATCGCCATGGTGTTCGAGGCGCTCCGTGACTAGCCGGCGCGCGCTCGTGGCGGATCCGCCGGTGGCTCCCGCCCCCGCGCCCGTCAACCCGGCGCCCATCAGCCCGGTGCCGGTGAGCCCGCCGGCCGTGTTCCAGCTCCTCAATCGCTCGGCGGAGACGCCACCCGATACGACGCTGCGCGAGTCGCTGCGTCCGGACCTGGCGCCGCCCCCGTCGGGGCGCGGCTTCGAGAAGATGCCGGACGGCAGCGTGCGCTACGGGAACCTGCGAGTGCGGGGGAAGGTCAACGCCGAGTGCCCGGACGACCCGTTCCACGAGGCCCCGCCGCTGCCCCGTCGCGGCCGCTAGCGCGCTCGCGCGCTCGATCGATCCCGCCGCGCGGCGGCCCGGCCGCTGCCGCGGCCACCCAGGAGTAGTCAGCATGGCAATCAAGAGCGTGGGCGTGATCGGATGCGGGCTCATGGGCTCCGGGATCGTCCAGGTGGCGGCGCAGGCGGGGTTTCGCACCGTGGTGGTGGAGGCCGACCAGGCGCTGCTCGACCGCGGGCTGGGGGGCCTCGGCCGCACGCTCGACGGGCTCATCGCCAAGGCCAAGCTCGACGGGGCGGGAAAGCAGCAGATCCTCGATCGCATCACGGGCGCCACGGACTTCTCCGCGTTCAAGGACTGCGATCTCGTCATCGAGGCCATCACCGAGAACCAGGCGCTCAAGAACGAGACCTTCGCCCGGCTCGACGCCGTCTGTCCGCCGCATGCGCTGCTCGCCTCGAACACCTCGTCCTGCAACGTGACCGCGATGGCGGCGGCGACCAAGCGCCCGGCCCAGGTCCTGGGGCTCCACTTCTTCAACCCGGTGCCCCTCATGAAGCTGGTCGAGGTGGTGCAGACCATCCTCACCGACGAGGCAACGGTGGCGAGCGCTTACGCATGGGTGCAGGCGGTGGGCAAGGTGCCGGTCCGCACCAAGGATTCCACCGCCTTCATCGTGAACCGGCTGCTGGTGCCCTATCTCCTCGACGCCATCCGCGTCTACGAGGGCGGGCTCGCCACCCTCGAGGACATCGACGCGGCCATGAAGCTGGGCTGCGGCTATCCCATGGGTCCGTTCACCCTGCTCGATCTCGTCGGGCTCGACACCACCCTGTTCGTGGCCGAGGTGATGTTCGAGGAGTTCCGCGAGGCGCGCTACGCGCCGCCTCCTCTTCTGAAGCGTATGGTGATGGCCGGCCAGCTGGGGCGGAAGACCGGCAAGGGCTTCTACGACTACTCAAAGAAGTAGCCGAGGCCGCCCGTGAACCTCTGGTACCTCGATGACGAGCAGCGGGCCATCCGGGACCTGGCGCGCGAGATCGCGCGGGAGCGCATCGCCCCCCTCGCCGCGCGGGTAGACGAGACCGAAGAATATCCGGGGGAGCAGATCCAGCGGCTGGGCGCCCAGGGGCTCATGGGGCTGCACATCCCCGAGGAGTACGGCGGCAGCGACGCGGGCGCGCTGGCCTTCTGCCTCGCCGCGGAGGAGATCGCCGCCGCCTGCGCCGCCACCTCCACCATCTTCCTCGTGCAGAATCTCGGCGGCTACCCCCTCATCATGGCCGGGAACGCCGAGCAGAAGAAGCGCTACCTTCCCCGACTGGCGACCGGCGAGATCACCGCGGCGTTCTCGCTGTCCGAGTCCGGCTCGGGCTCGGACGCGGCGGGGATGCAGTGCGCGGCGGTGCGGAAGGGGGACCGCTACGTCGTCAACGGCTCCAAGATGTGGGTGACCAACGGCTCGCATGCCGGCGTGCTCACCGTCTTCGTGAGCACCGACCGGAGCCAGCGGGGTAAGGGCGTGACCGCGCTGCTGGTGGAGCCCGGCACCAAGGGCTTCAGCGTGGGGAAGCATGAGAAGAAGCTCGGCATCCGCGGCAGCCCCACCGTCGCGCTGCACTTCACCGACTGCGAGATCCCCGTGGAGAACCGCCTGGGCGCGGAGAACGAGGGCTTCCGTATCGCCATGCGCACGCTGGAGCAGTCGCGCCCCACCATCGGCGCCCAGGCGGTGGGCATCGCCCAGGCCGCGCTGGACGCCGCGGTGGCCTATGCGAAGGAGCGCCGCTCCTTCGACGAGCCCATCGCCGCCTACCAGGGCATCCAGTTCATGCTGGCGGACATGGCGATGGCGGTGCACGCCTCGCGGCTCGCCGTCCACCACGCGGCAGCGCTGATGGACCGGGGCGTGGCCAGCACCGCATTCGAGGCGTCCGTGGCCAAGTGCATGGCCTCGGACACCGCGATGAAGGTGACGACGGACGCGGTGCAGATCTTCGGCGGTTACGGCTATACGCGGGAATTCCCGGTCGAGCGCTACATGCGCGACGCCAAGATCACCCAGATCTACGAAGGGACGAACCAGATCCAGCGTCTCGTGATCGCGCGGGAGCTGCTGGGCAAAGGAGACCAGAGATGAGCGGCCGCCGGAGCACCCTGCGAGTTCCCCGCCGCACCTTCCTCAAGGGCGCCGCCGCCGGCGCCGCCGTGCTCGGCTTCCCGCTGCCGCTGCGGGCTCAGGCCCCCCCCTTCAAGGTGGGCGTCGTCCATCCCATGACCGGCCCCCTCGCGGAGCCGGGCCAGGCGTGCCGCCTGGGTGCCACCATGGCCGCGGAGACCATCAATGCCGCCGGCGGCATCAAGGCCATGGGGGGCGCGAAGCTCGAGCTCATCTTCGGCGACACGCAGACCAAGCCGGACGTCGGCCGCACCGAGGCGGAGCGCGTCATCAATCAGGGCGCCCAGATGCTCATGGGCTCGTTCGACTCGGGCAGCACCGCGGCCATGGTGCCGGTGGCGCAGCAGCGGCGCGTGCCCTTCCTGGTGGACATCGCCGCCGCCGATCCCATCACCGCCAACGTGGCCAAGGCGGTGAAGGAGGGGCAGCAGAAGGTCCAGTACGTCTACCGGAACTTCCCCACCGGCGCCTCCTTCGGGATCAAGGCCGTGCAGTACTTCTCCGAAGTCTTCAAGGAGGCGGGTGTCGCGCCCAAGCGCGTGGTGCTGATGTACTGCAACGACCTCTTCGGCCAGAACAACGCCAAGGGGTTCCAGGCCGCGCACGCGGCCGCCAAGCCGTCGTGGGAGATCGTGGACGTGATCCCGTGGCCGGAGCCGCCCCAGGATCTCTCCACCGAGGTATCCCGCGCCAAGGCGGCCCGGCCCGACATCATCGCGCCCATCACGCGACCGGCCTCGGCCCAGCTCCTCCTCCCCGAGATCCGCAAGCAGCGCCTGGAGATCATGGGCATCGTGGGCCCGGGCAGCCCGGGCCTCTACGAGGCGGGGCAGCTCGCGGTGCTCAAGGACGATCTCGAGTTCGTGATGGCCAGCACCCCCTGGGCCAATTTCAAGAATCCCCGTACCCAGCGAGTGGCCGAGGAGTACCAGAAGCGGTCGGGCGGCAAGACGTTCGACACCAACTCGGGCTACTCGTACGACGGCATCTTCGTCATCGCCGACGTGCTGGAGCGCGCCAAGTCGACCGACCCCGACGTCATCGTGGACGCGATCAAGAAGACCAACTACGGCGCCGGCCTGATGCAGTACGGGGGACCGGTCGTCTTCAACGAGCTCGGCGACAACCCCAATGCCATCACCACCATGATCCAGATCCTCGGCCAGAAGCCGGTCGCGGTGTGGCCCCGGGAGGCGGCGCTGCAGAAGTTCGTGTTCCCGCGTCCGAAGCGTTGACGGGTCGCCGTCGCGAGACCCGCTGAGGTGGACCCGACCCTCGTCGGGCAGGGGCTGCTCAGCGGGCTCCTCTTCGGGGGCGTGTACAGCCTCATGGCGGTGGGCCTGACGCTGATCTTCGGCGTCATGCGCGTCGTCAACTTCGCGCACGGCGACATGATGGTGTGGGGCATGTACCTGGCCTGGATGCTGTCCGCGCGGCTGGGCGTCGATCCCTACCTCGGCTTCGGCCTCTGCGCCGCGGCCCTCTTCGCGCTGGGGTGGGCGATCCAGCGGGGCCTGGTCCACCGCATCGTGGACGCGCCCCACGAGATGCAGATCCTCCTCATGCTCGGGGTGGCGCTGGTGCTCGAGAACGCCGCCCTCGTCGCCTTCGGCCCCGACCCGCAGCGCGTGCGCTCGCCGCTCACCGCCGCCACGGTGTGGCTGGGCCCCATCTTCGTGGACGTGGCCCGCCTGGTGACCTTCGGGCTGGCGCTGGCGCTCACGCTGGCGCTCTGGTTCTTCCTCGCCCGCACCGACCTCGGGCAGCGGATCCGCGCCGCCGCCGACAATCCGTACGGGGCGCTGGTCATCGGCACCGACGTCGGGCGCGTGTATGCTGCCGCCTTCGGCATCGGGGCCGCCTGCGTGGGCGCGGCGGGGGCCCTGGTCTCCCCCATCGTGCCGTTCCAGCCCGCGGGCGGGCTCTCGCTCTCGGTGGCCTCGTTCAATATCGTCATCATCGGCGGGATGGGCAGCCTCGTGGGCGCCTTCGTGGGTGGGCTGCTGGTATCCGTGGCGGAGTCGCTGGGCGCCGTGTTCCTGGCGCCCTCCATGAAGGAGCTGGTGAGCTTCTCGCTCCTCATCGTGATCCTGCTCTTCCGGCCCGCCGGCCTCTTCGGCCGGCGCGGCGCATGAGGGGCGGGAGGATCGCCGCCGTTCTTGCGGTGGTGATTCTCGCCGCGCTGCCCGCCGTCCTCAGCTCCTACGCCATCACGGTGTTCATCTTCATCTTCTTCTACGCGTACCTCGGCCAGGCCTGGAACATCGTCGGCGGCTACGCGGGCCAGCTCTCCGCCGGGCATGCCGCCTTCGTGGGCGTGGGTGCCTACACGTCCGCCATGCTCTCCATGCAGCTCGGGCTCACCCCGTGGATCGGGATGTTCGTGGGCGGCCTCCTGTCCGCCGCGCTCGGCGCCGTCATCGGGTTCCTCGGCTTCCGCTTCGGCCTGCGCGGCTTCTACTTCGTCCTCCTCACGGTGGCCTTCAACCCACGCCAGTTCCAGTTCCAGGACAACCGCGTCTACTACTACGTGGCCCTCGCCCTCATGCTCGCCGCTACCGGCCTCGTGGCGGCGCTGGAGCACCGGCGCTTCGGCGAGTACCTCAAGGCCATTCGCGAGGACGAGAACGCCTGTGAGGCCCTGGGCGTCAACACCTTCAAGTACAAGATGCTGGCCATGGTGGTGTCGTCCTTCCTCACCGGCGTCGGCGGGACCTTCTACGCCTACTACCTCTTCTCGCTGCAGCCCAACTCGGTGTTCGGCATCCCGCTCTCGGTGGAGATCATCATCCGGCCCATCGTGGGCGGAGCCGGGACCGTGCTCGGGCCCGTTCTCGGCTCGTTCATCCTGAGCCCGCTGGGTGAGCTCTCGCGCATCTATCTCTCCCAGGGCGGCTGGAGCGGCATGCACCTGATCGTCTACGGCCTCCTGCTCATCGTGGTGGTGCTGTTCTTCCCCCAGGGCGCCTACCCGACTCTGGTCAAATTGGGGGGGAGCGTGCGCAAGATCGCTGAACCGAGAGGGGCTACGCCCCCCTCGGACTCCCCCGGCCCCCGCCCGTGAGCGCGTTTCTCGAAGTGAGGGGGCTCTGCAAGCGGTTCGGCGGTCTCCAGGCGGTGGACGGCCTCACGCTCTCCATGACCGAGGGCGAGATGCTGGGGCTCATCGGGCCCAACGGAGCGGGGAAGACCACGGTGTTCCACCTCATCTCCGGGTTCCTGACCCCCGACGCCGGCGAGGTTTCCTTCCGCGAGCGGAGCCTGGTCGGGCTCAAGCCCCACGCCATCTGCCGGCTCGGGCTGGCCCGCACCTTCCAGATCGTGCGGCCCTTCCCCCACCTCTCCGTGCTCGCGAACGTCCGCGTGGGCGCGCTGGGCCGGCACCCCGACGCGCGCGAGGCGGGGGAGCGCGCCCGTCAGGTGGTGGAGCGGGTGGGGCTCCGGGACAAGGTGGACACCCCCGCGGGCAGCCTCACGCTCTCCGACCGCAAGCGGCTGGAGCTGGCGCGCGCGCTGGCCACGGAGCCGACCCTCCTGCTCCTCGACGAGGTCATGGCCGGGCTCACCGCCACCGAGACGGCGGAGATGGTCCGGCTCATCGCCGGCATCAACCGCGACGGGGTCTCCGTGCTCCTCATCGAGCACAACATGCGCGCGGTGATGACGCTCTCGCACCGCATCGTGGTGCTTTCCTTCGGCGAGCAGATCGCCCAGGGGCTGCCCGCGCAGGTCGCCAACGATCCCCGCGTCATCGAGGCCTATCTCGGGGAGGAATATGTCCACGCTCCTCCGGCTTGACGGGATCGAGGTGGGCTACGGCGCCCTCACCGCGGTGCGGGAGGTGTCGCTGGAAGTCAACGTGGGGGAGACGGTGGCGCTCATCGGCTCGAACGGAGCCGGCAAGACCACCACGCTCAAGGCCATCACCGGCCTGCTCCCCCTCCGGCGCGGCACCGTCGCGCTGGACGGCGAGCGGCTCGACGGCCTGTCTCCCGCGCGCGTGGTGGGGCGGGGCATCGCGCATGTGCCCGAGGGCCGGCAGCTCTTCCCCACCATGCCCGTGCGGGAGAACCTCGAGCTGGGCGCCGCCGGCCCCGCCGCGCGCGCGAAGCGCGCCGACACGCTCGAGTGGGTGTTCCGCCTCTTCCCGCGGCTCGCCGAGCGGACGCGCCAGCTCGCGGGGACCTTGTCCGGGGGCGAGCAGCAGATGTGCGCGATCGGCCGGGGGCTCATGGCCCGCCCGCGTCTCCTCATGCTGGATGAGCCGAGCCTGGGGCTGGCGCCGGTGGTGGTGAAGCAGATCTTCGAGGTGCTGGCCCAGATCAACCGCGACGGGACCACCATCCTCCTGGTGGAGCAGAACGTGGCCCGCGCGCTCGGGCTCGCCCACCGGGGCTATGTCCTCGAGAACGGCCGCATCGCGCTTTCGGGCCCCCGCGACGCGCTGCTCGCCAGCGGCCACATCAAGCAGGCCTATCTCGGCCTCTAGACGAGGGCGCAGTGAGATCGCGGGCTCGAGTGGGGACGCGCGGTAGACTGGCCCCGCGATGACGGATCCCGCCTTCGAAGCCCTGGCCCGGCGCAACCGCGAGCTGGAGGCCCTCAACGCGGTGTCGGCCACCATCGGCCGCGGCGCCGATCTCGAGTCCACCGCGGGCGACGCCCTGGAGGTGGTGCTGGGGCTCACCGGAATGCGGGTGGGCTGTGTCTTCCGCAAGGACGCCGCGATCGACGGACTCGTCCTCGTCGCGCACCGCGGTCTCGCCGAGGCCGACGTGGCCACGCTGGGTGTGCGGCCGCTGCACGGGACCCACGTGGGGGAGGCGGTGCGGACCGGACGCGTCAACATCGCCCTGATCGAGACCCCACCGGCGGACAGCACCGAGCGGTGCGAGCTGGCGCGGGCTCCCGTCGTCACGCAGATCACGCTGCCCATTCCCCTCGAGGACGGGGTCTGGGGCGCGCTGGTGCTCGCGATCCGGGACCGGCGCGCCTTCGACGCCGAAGAGGTGCGGGTGTTGGAGGCGGTGGCGCGGCAGATCGGGCTCGCGGTGGAGCGTGCCGCCCTCCTCACCGAGACGCGGGACAAGAGCCGGCGGCTGGAGGCGCTGCGCGAGATCGAGGCGCACATCTCCGCCCAGCTCGACGTGGACGCGCTCCTGGCGGTGGTGGCGGAGTCGGTGCTGCGGCTCATCGGCGGCGCCACCGCCGTGGTCTATCTCCGCGAGGGCGACGCCCTCCGCCCGCGCGCGTGGACGCCGGACGACACCTGGTACTACCGCGGGGTGCTGACGCCGATCGGCACGGGGGCCACCGGCACCGCCGCCGCCCGCCGGGTGGGCGTGATCGAGAACGACTACGCCCGATCGCCCCTGCGCCTCGAGTCCTTCGTGGGCCGCTACGCCCGGGTGCTCGCCCAGCCGCTCCTCGCCGGCGATCGGGTGGTGGGGGTGCTGGTGGTCAACCGGGCCGGCGACACGCCGCCCTTCACCGGCGGCGACCTTGCCGTGCTCGCGGACTTCGCCAGTCGCGCCACGGTGGCGGTGGAGAACGCGCGCCTCTTCGGCGAGGCGCGGGGCCGCGCCGCCGAGTACCGCGCGCTGTTCGAGGTGGCCGGCATCATCAGCTCCACCCTCGACGTGCAGCGCGTGCTGGACGTCATCGTGGAGCGCTGCCGCGCGCTGCTGGACGTGGGCGCGGCGGGGATTTTCCGCTTCGACGCCGAGCGCGGCGCGCTGGTGTACGAGCGCGGCGTCGGCCTGTCGTCGGAGTTCATCGAGTCGGTGGTCATCAGTCCGGGGGAGGGGACGACGGGCCGGAGCTACCTCGAGGGCCATCCGGTCTGGACGGCGGACATCCTCGCCGACGCGGAGGTCTCGTTGCCCGAGGCCACCCGGACCCGCATCGCCGGCGAGGGCTACCGCGCCGTGCTCTCCGTGCCCATCCGCATCAAGGGGGAGGCGTACGGAGTGCTGGCGGTGTACTGGTGGGAGGCGCGCTCGCCCGACGCGCTCCAGATCGAGCTGCTGAGCGCGCTGGCGGGCCAGGCGGCCATCGCGCTGGAGAACGCGCGGCTCTACCAGGCCGCCACCAATCGCGGCCGGCGGCTGGCGGCGCTGACCCGGCTCACCGAGACGCTCACCGCCACCCTCAGCCTCGAGGAGGTGCTCGACCGCGTGGTGCGCTCGGCGGTGGACCTCTTCGGATCGAGCGTCTCCCGCGTGTGGCTGCTGGATCCGGACGGCTCGCTGTCGCTCCGCGCCAGTGCGGGCGCGGTGTCCACCGTCGTCGGCCGCACCCGCTTCGCCCCCGGGGAGGGGCTCATGGGCCACATCGTGGCCACCCGCGTGTCCCTCCTGGTGCCCGATCTCCGCGAGGACACGCGCCCGGCGAACGCGGAGCGCATTCGCGCGGAGGGCATCATCTCGTTCGCGGGCGTGCCCCTGATGCTGGGCGACCGCGTGCTGGGAGCGCTCTCGGTGTCGGTCCGCGAGCGCCGGCCCTTCGACGAGGAGGACCTGAATCTGCTGCAATCGCTGGGTAGCCAGGCGGCGGTGGCCATCGGGAACGCGAGCCTCTACGCGGAGACCAGCCGCCGGCTCGACGAGACCCGCGTGCTCCTCGAGGTGGCCGAGATCCTCAACTCGACCCTCGAGCCGCAGCGGCTGCTCAAGCAGGCCGCCATCCGCATCGCCCAGGTGTGCGGGGTGGACCGCTGCACCATCGAGCGCCGGGAGGGGGACCGGGTGGTCCCGCTCATGTCGCAGTTCGCCGACGGGCGCCGCGCGCCCGCCATGTGGGAGGCCTTCATCACGCTGGTGCCCTACGCGCCGTTCGAGGTGCCTGCCCACGCCCGCGCGCTCGCCACCCGCCGCCCGGTGGTGATCGACGACGCGGAGACGAGCGACCTCATCCCCTCGCGGTGGCTGCGGGCCTATGGGCTCAAGAGCTATATGGCGGTGCCACTGATCCGCGGCGACGAGCTGATCGGCATCATGAACCTCGACTGCTGTGACCGGCGGATCACCTTCGCGCCCTGGCAGGTGGATCTCGCCATGGCCGTCGCGGGCCAGCTCGCGCTGTCGCTGGAGAACACGCGGCTCTACGCGGAGGCGCAGGAGCGGGTCCGCGAGACGAGCGCGCTGCTCGCGGTGGGGCAGGTGCTGTCGCAGCCGGGCACGCCCGCGCAGGTGCTGCGGCGGGTGGCGCGCGAGGCCGCCCGTGCCTTCGGCGCCGACATGGCCGGAGTCTACGCGCTCAACCCGGCGCGCGACGCGCTGGCGCCGGTGGCCGGGTATCGCGTGCCCAAGGAGCTCCTCCCGCACTTCCTCACCCAGTCCATCGTGCTCGCGCGCATGCCCGAGCTGGCGGCGGCCTGGCGCGCCGGGCGCGCGGTGTGGACGGCGGACATGAAGGGCGACGCGCGCTTCGACCCTGCGCTGGTGGGGGGGCTCGACCCGGGGGCCGCGCTCTTCGCCCCCACCCTCGTCCACGGCGAGCCGGTGGGGGCGCTGTCGCTGGTCTGGTGGGGGGCGGGTCGCGAGCCGCAGCCCGCGGAGATCCGCCTCCTGGAGGGCATCACGGCCCAGATCGGGCTGGCCATGGAGAACGTGGAGCTCGTCCAGCAAACCGCCCGCAAGCTGCGGGAGACGGAGACGCTGCTGGCGGTGAGCCGCACGGTGGCGTCCACCCTCGATCTCGACCGGATGCCGCGTGAGTTCCTGCGCCACGTGGCCCGCTCGCTGGGAGCGAGCACCACCGGCCTCTGGCTCGTCGACGAGTCGGGCGAGTGGCTCGAGCCCTTCATGGCCTATCACCTGCCGGCCGGGCCGGGCGAGGCGAATCGCCACCTGCGGCTGCGGGTCTCCGAGCACGAGTTCTACGCGGAGGCGGCGCGCACGCTGCGGTCCGTGGTGTCCACCGACGTGATGAGCGACCCCCGCATCCCGGAGGCGGTGCGTCAGCTGGTGCCCCACCGCACCCAGCTCTTCGTTCCCATCGTCGCCAAGGACCGGATGGTGGGCGGCTTCGCGGTCACGTGGCGCGACCGGGTGCGGATCCTCGACGAGGGCGAGCTGCGGCTCATGGAGGCGGTGGCGAGCCAGGCCGGGGTGGCGCTGGAGAACGCGCGGCTCTTCCGCGACAACGCCCAGCGCGTGGCGGAGCTGTCCGTGCTCCACGAGCTGTCGCGCGCGGTGACGGGACGGCTGGACCGCGAGGACCTGGTGGCCACCATCCAGCAACAGGTGGCGCGGGTCCTGAACGTGAGCTACCTGGCCATCCTCCTCCTGGACGAGACGGCGGACCAGCTGGAAGTGGTGCTGCGGGTGGTGGACGGGGTGGTCGACTCCGCCGAGCCGCGACGCTACCCGCGCCACGGCGTGGGCCTGATGTCGGTGGTGCTGGATACCGGCCGCCCGCTCCGGACCGCCGACTATCTGGCCGAGTGCGCCCGGTGGGGAGTGAGCGTGGGCGTCCGGCGCGCGGCGGAGGTCCGCCACTGGCTGGGCGTGCCCATGCGGGCGGGCGACCGGTCACTCGGCGTGCTCGTGCTGCGGGGCGCCCAGCGCGAGTTCACCGCCGCCGACGAGCATCTCCTCGCCAATATCGCCGACCTCGCCGCCCTCGCGCTCCGGAGCGCGCGGCTCTTCGAGGAGCGGACCCGCGCCTACGGCGAGCTGGCCGCCGCCCAGGACCAGCTCGTGCGCACCGAGAAGCTGCGCGCGCTGGGCGAGATGGCGTCGGGCGTGGCCCATGACTTCAACAACGTCCTCGCCGCCATCGTGGGCCGCGCCCAGCTCCTCCTCACGGAGGTGCGCGACCCCAAGCATCGGCGATGGCTCGAGGTGATCCCGCCGCGACCAGCCGGTGGTGGCGGTGCGCCTCAACCAGGTCGTGGAAGAGTCGCTCGAGAGCACGGAGTCGCGCTGGCGCGACGAGCCGCGGAGCCGGGGCGTCGCGGTGGAGGTGAAGACGGCGCTCACCCCCGATCTTCCGCCGGTGGGGGGTGATCCGGCCGAGCTGCGGGAGGCGTTGATCAACCTCATCCTCAACGCGCTCGACGCGATGCCGGAGGGCGGCACGCTGACCTTGTCCACCGCTGCTGCCGGGGACCGGGTGGAGCTGCTCGTGGCGGATACCGGGACGGGGATGCCGGAGCATGTCCGACAGCGCATCTTCGATCCCTTCTTCACCACCAAGGGGCCGCGTGGCACCGGACTGGGGCTCTCGATGACCTACGGCATCTTGTCACGGCACGGCGCGCAGATCCGCGTGGAGAGCGAGGAGGGCCGGGGGACGCGCTTCCGGTTGAGCTTCCCGCGCACGACCTTGACGGAGGCGGCGGGCCCGCGCGCGTCGGCGCCCGCCGCGGCCGCCCCGCTGCGCTGTCTGGTGGTGGACGACGAGTCCGCGGTGGGCGAGGTGCTGGGCGACATCATCGAGTCGGCGGGGCATGGCGCGGTGGTGGTGGACAGCGGCGCCGCCGCCCTCGAGCGCTTTCGCGCCGAGCCCTTCGACGCGGTGTTCACCGATCTCGCCATGCCCGGGCTCTCCGGCTGGGAGGTGGCGAAGGCGGTCACCGCGCTGCGCCCGGGCGTGCCCGTCTTCCTCGTGACCGGCTTCGGGGTGGAGCTGTCCCCGGGGGAGCTGGCCGCGTTCGGGGTGCGCACCGTGCTCACCAAGCCGCTCGACATGCATGACACCCTGGCCCTGCTGGCCCGGCTCCGCCGGTCAGAGTAGAATCGGGCCGAGGCTCGACACCATGACCAATCCCATCATCACCGAGGCGGTACGCGCCCTCGTCGACCGCCGGGATCTCACCCGCCTCGAGGCGGCGGCGGCGATGGAGGCCATCATGTCGGGCGCGGCCACCAATGCCCAGATCGCGGCCTTCCTCACCGCGTTGCGCATGAAGGGCGAGACGGTGGAGGAGCTGATCGGCTTTGCCCAGGTCATGCGCGAGAAGGTGGTCAAGGTGCGCCCGCGCGCCGGCGACGTGGTGGGGGCCACCGGCACCGACCGCGAGATGCTCATCGACACCTGCGGCACCGGCGGCGACGCCTCCGGCACCTTCAACGTGTCCACCGCCACCGCTTTCGTGGTGGCAGGGGCCGGGCTCCGGGTGGCCAAGCACGGGAACCGCTCGGTGTCCTCCCTCTGCGGCTCGGCCGACGTGGTGGAGACTCTCGGCATCGACATCGAGCTCTCGCCCGCGCAGGTGGCCACCTGCATCGACGAGGTGGGCATCGGCTTCCTCTACGCGCCGCTGCTCCACACCGCCATGAAGCACGTGATGGCGGCGCGCCGCGAGATGGGCGTGCGCACCGTGTTCAACATGCTGGGCCCGCTCACCAACCCGGCGGGCGCGAACGCGCAGGTGATCGGAGTCTACGCGGCGGCTCTCGCCGACCCCCTCGCGCGCGTGCTGGCCGAGCTGGGCACCTTGCGGGCCTTCGTGGTGCATGGGGCCGACGGGCTCGACGAGATCTCGAACACCGGCGAGAGCCACATCTCCGAAGTGCACGAGGGCGTGGTGCGCTCTTCCACCGTACGCCCCGAGGACTTCGGCATGCCGCGCGCGGCGATCCGCGACCTCCAGGGCGGCGACCGCGAGGAGAACGCCCGCATCATCCGCCTCGTGCTGGGCGGGGAGGCGGGGCCGCGCCGGGACATCGTGCTGATGAACGCGGCCGGCGCGCTGGTGGTCGGGAACAAGGCGCAGGACCTCAAGGAGGGGGTGGCGCTGGCCGCCGCCTCCATCGACGGAGGATCCGCCGCGCGCAAGCTCGAGGATCTCATCGCGTTCTCGCGCCGTCTGGGATCTCCCCGCCATACCCAGGGCTAGCGGGGGTCGCCGGCCGCCGGCCCCATCCCCAGGGCCTCGCGGCCCCTTGACCGCGCCCGTGACGGGGCAGTAGTATGTGGGCGGCTGGTCGTTGTAAGTGCCTGCCCTGCCGCACCGATTTCCGTTCGGGTGCATGACGACGGCACCGCGAGGCCAGCGCAGTTCTAGAACACTGACGTTCCGGAGGCTGGTCGCGTGAAAGGTCGTCCACCGCGCTATCACCAGATCGCCCAGAGCCTGCGCGAGCGCATGGCCTCGGGTCAGCTCGCGCCCGGCGTGCGCCTGGACAATCAGCGCCGGCTCGCCCAGGACTTCGGGGTCACCCTCATGACGCTCCGCCATGCGCTCGAGGTGCTGGAGCGCGACGGCCTCATCGCGCGGCGGCACGGCCTCGGCACCTTCGTGTCGACCCGCTCCGTCGAGTACGACATCCTGCAGCTCCGCACCTTCGCCGGCGACCTCTCCGCGCAGGGCGAGGACGTGGTGACGCGCTTCCTCCGCAGCCAGTTCGAGCGCGCCGATCGCGGCGTGGCCCGCGCGCTCGACGCCCCGCCGGGCGCCCGCGTGCTCGCGCTGGAGCGGCTTCGCCTGGTGGCGGGCCGGCCCACCAGCTTCCAGGCCTCCTTTCTGGCGCCCGCGCTCGGCGAGGACGTGGCGAAGGCCGACCTCCGGGTCACCCCGCTGCGCCAGGTGCTGGCCTTCAAGCTCGGCATCGAGATCGTCTCCGCGCGCGAGATCGTGTCCGCGGTGCCGCTGGAGGCGCGGGCGGCGCGGGAGCTCGGTTGCCGCGCGGGCATGGCCTCGTTCCGCTCCGATCGGGTGTCCGTCGCCGCCGACGGCACCCCGGTGGTCTACGATCGCGTGTTCATTCCGGGTGACCGCTTCCGGATCACCCGGGACCTTCGGTACGACCAGATCAACAGCGGTGCCAGCCCAGAGGAGATCGAGTCGTGAAGATTCTCGTGATGGTGAAGCAAGTGCCCGACACCGCCACCCAGATGAAGATCAGCGGTGATCCCAAGGCGATCGAGACCGCCGGCATCACCTGGATCGTCTCCCCCTACGACGAGTTCGCCCTCGAGGAGGCGCTTCGCATCAAGGAGAAGCGCGGCCAGGGCGAGGTGGTGGCGGTGACGCTGGGGCCCGACCGGGCGAAGGAGGCGCTGCGCTCCTGCCTGGCCATGGGCGCCGATCGCGCCGTCCACCTGCTCGATCCCGCCTGGGACGGCTCGGACACGCTGACCACCGCGCGTGCGATCGCGGCCCTGCTCACGCAGGAGGCGCCCGCGCTGGCGCTGTTCGGCCGGCAGGCCATCGACGACGACATGGGCGCGGTGTCGGCGCAGGTGGCGGAGCTCCTGGGCTGGCCGTGCGCCTCCTGGATCATGGAGGAGACGGTGGACGCGGGCGGCACCTCGGTGCGGGTGGCGCGCCAGGTGGAGGGCGGTCTCGAGGTCTTCGACCTGCCGCTGCCCGCGGTGGTGTCGGCGCAGAAGGGCCTGAACGAGCCGCGCTATCCCACGCTGAAGGGGATCATGGGCGCCAAGAAGAAGGAGATCAAGGACGTGAAGGGGGCGGACCTCGGGCTCGCGCCGGAGCCGCCGGCCCTGACCGTGGTCACCCTCGAGTCTCTGCCCGCGCGGCCGCCGGGACGGATCATCCAGGGCGAGGCCGCCGACGCCGCCAAAGAGCTCGTCCGCGCGCTGCGCGAAGACGCCAAGGCCATCTAACGGTGACGCGGTGACCAACCGCAACGTGAACAAACTCGACATCTAAGCGAGACGAAAGAGGCAGACATGGCAGGGGCGTTCTGGGGCATCGTCGAGGACGACCGGCAGGGGAATCCCAAGAAGGTGATGGCCGAGGTGCTGGGCGAGGCCGGCCGCCTCGCCGCCAAGGCGGGCGGCCAGGCGGAAGCGGTGTGGCTCACCGACAAGGCCACGGAGGCGGGGCTCAAGCAGCTCGGAGAGTGGGGCGCCAAGCGCGTGCTGCTGCTCGAAGGCGCGCCCTTCGCGCCGTACCGCGGCGAGGTGTGGGCGGCGGCCCTGGCCGAGCTCGCGGGCAAGGAGTCGCCCAAGGCCATCCTGGCGCCGGTGAGCACGCGGCTGCGCGAGCTGATGGCGCGACTCGCGGCCCGGCTGGGGGCGGGGCTGTCCGCCGACTCCACCGCGCTGACCCTGGACGGCGACAAGATGGTGGCGACCCGCCCCGTCTACTCCGGCAAGCTCCTCGCCAAGATGACCTGGGCGAAGACGCCGTGGCTGGCCACGCTCCGGCCCAATGTGTTCCGGCCGGGCGACCCCCAGCCGGGCGCGGCGCCGGCGGTGGAGAGGCCGA
>WNFK01186720.1_pt2 | contig 21819 bp, 10 predicted proteins | sample 5400281 | NCBI WGS metagenome assembly WNFK01 (sample SAMN13153350, study PRJNA577476) | soil metagenome | isolation source: 20 cm soil on Douglas fir-dominated hillslope | place: USA:California | collected 2013-09-17
GCGTTTCGTCGCCTGTTTGCAGGTATTGCCCCAATCCGTCCTTCACCGACTATGCCATCCGGGAGAAAGTACGGGGTAAGTCAGTCATCGACGTCCTAATTTCGCCTAAAGGACGCATAGTAGATTCTCATCTGCTTACTCAGCTTGGTTTTGGGCTTGACGAACAATGCATAAGAAACCTACAGGAATGGCAATTCAACCCAGCCGCCAAGCCTGATGGAACACCGGTGTACGCGATAACCCAGGTGGAAATCACATTCTTCTCAAATTCTCCCAATGACTGAATCAACTAGCAGCTCGCAGTCGCTGTGAACTCGAGGTGTCAGGCTTGACAGAAAATCGCAGAGAAAAGTTCTAAAATCGTCCCCTTGGGCGCACCACTTTCTCCTTCATCTTCATTTAGTTACAGACCTCCGCAATTAGCGGGGTTCCCCTTTGACGCGGGCGTGAACGCCTATCTGAGACAACCGCGAAGTTACACTTACTCTCCATAGAGAAGGCAGGTTCTCTACAGGGCATTTGTAGACGTTCCGCGACCGGAAGAAGCGAGGTAGCCTCAAATCGGCGACAGCGTATGGTCGCATGACGACTAGGTCGTGTACACCAATGACTACGCGGTTGCTCCGAAGTACCACCCCGGGGCTTCGAGTTAACCGTCTGTTTATGTAGGCGCGAAGAGAATCTTGGCTCGAAGGTAGGGGCTGCGTCAAATTACGCAATGGCGTTGAATGAAGAAGATCATCGGCTGTTTACGAGTATTCGTAAAACTCCTATGTTAATCGTTCTGAATACCCAAACCAGAAACGGAGTCACCAGACTACGTGCTGCCGGTGAATGCGATGATGTATTTTTTGACGCATCCCGCATGCGTATTTACGTAATCGGAGGCGAAGGTCTTATCAGCGTATTTCAGCAGAACGATCACAATCACTATGAGCTGATTGCAAACATTCCATCGGGAATCGGCATTCGGACACGCTACTTCTACACAAGGCGGGACCGCTTCTACGTTGGCGTCCCCGCGAGGGGCAATGAGCCGGCCCAAGTCTGGACGTACGAGGCAGAGCACTAGCAGAGTTTTGAAAACTGTCTGCGATCTGGACCTGAGGCTACACGTTATGTTCTTTGGTCTGCAGGAGGAGCTATGAATTACACGGCTCTCTTTCGATCCGCCCTGGCGGCATTACTTTGGAACAATGAATTGCATCCAGAAGAGGACGTCTTGAAACTGGCGGAAAGGCACCGCCCTCATTTCGGGTTCCAGTCGTTCAATTGCTTTCACGCAGCGGTCATTCTAGCTTTCCTCTTTGCAGTCTTGATGTGTGCGGTACCGCTGGATACCTTTGCACAAGTCCTCGGAGGCAGCATAAGTGGAACCGCCAGAGTAGACTCCAGTTCCGCAATGCCGGGAGTTCAGATCTCTATTAAAGATGTGACCACTGGCCAGGTCAGGACAGTGGTCACCGACACGTCCGGTTCTTACAACCTGCCTGCACTACCTGCCGGTAAGTATGAAATGACGGTTTCCGCTCTCGGGTTCGTTACCCAAGTCTGGACTGGCATCACCGTAGCCGTCGGAAGTCAGCGGGTCCTCAATGTTTTTCTGCGCGCAGGCAGTTCCGAGACTGTAGTGCGCACTATTGTGTCGGGTGGGCCCGCAAATCAATCGTCCGGAAACGTTGACAATTCCGTCGTGCAGAATACGCCGCTCAACGGACGCGATTGGACCCAGCTTGCCACTTTGCAGGCGGGCGTCACCGGCGTTCAAACCGGGAGCGCCAGCGGCGGTGGAAATACTGAACGCGGCTTTGGAGCGCCAATAAGCATCTCGGGGGCCCGACCCGACCAAAACAGCTACCGCCTGGACGGAATCAGCATCAACGATTATTCCAATGGTGCTCCCGGCAGCGTCCTGGGCGACAATCTCGGAATCGACGCCGTTGAGCAAGTCTCTGTCCTGGGCAGCAATTATCCCGCCGAGTATGGACGCACCTCCGGCGGCGTCATTAACGCAATCACTCGTTCCGGAACCAAAGCGTTTCACGGCGATGTCTATGAGTTCTTTCGCAACAGCGCACTGGACGCACGGAGCTTTTTTGACGCCAGAATTCCTCCCTTCAAACGCAATCAGTTTGGTGGCTCAGCCGGTGGGCCGATCCAAAAGGACCGCACGTTCATCTTTGGAGACTACGAAGGTCTTCGCCAGTCGCTCGGTGTGACCACGGTAGACACCGTCCCCTCGCCAGCCGCGCGCGCTGGAAACCTTTCCACCGGGAGCGTCACTGTCGATCCCAATGTACTTCGCTTCATCAATGCGTTTTACCCGCTGCCGAACGGTTCTCTCCTGGGCAATGGTGATACCGGGATTTTTTCCTTCGCCGGTCAGCAAGTAACGAACGAAAACTATTTCACTGTCCGAGTTGATCGTAAGTTTTCCGATAAAGACACGCTGGCGTTCACTTACATGCGCGATAACTCCAAAACAGTCCAGCCCGACAATTTCAACGAGTTGCTTGCCAATATCGTTTCGCGGCGGCAGGTCGTAACCCTGCACGCGCAGCACCTCTTCAGTTCGACCTTCGTAAATGCCGCCCGCTTGGGTTTCAGCCGCTCGGTTGGGATCATTGGAGGCTTGACCAAGATTTTGAACCCGAACATGCTTGATCCCTCTTTCGCATTTGTGCCCGGAGGTTTGGCCGGCGAAGTACGTGCCGTGCCGGGCGTGACCAATTTCTCCGGCGCGCCCACGACGGGGGGAGTTCTCCTCTCCAACAAGTCTCTTGCCTGGAATTCCTTTCAAGGCGGTGACGATGTTTTTCTCACCCGCGGTATCCACAACATAAAGTTCGGCGTGCTCGTGGAACGCATGCAGGACAACGAGCTATCACTGCCTGCCGTAAACGGGCGTTTTCGCTTCGATTCATTGCTCAATTTTCTGACCAATCGGCCCCTCGTTTTCCAGGGATCCGGCAGTCCTGATGTGCCGGATGTCGGATTGCGTCAGACTTTATTCGGCGCCTATGCACAGGATGACGTTCGCCTGCAAAAAAATCTCACCGTGAATCTCGGCTTCCGCTATGAAATGGCGACGGTTCCGGACGAGTCACAGAACCGCATATCGAACCTGCGGAACCTCACCGATGCCGTGCCTCACGTAGGCTCGCCGTTCTTCGCAAACCCAACCTTGCGAAATTTCGAGCCGCGGGCCGGCTTTGCATGGAGTCCGCGAGGCGGGAAGACCCTGGTGCGCGGCGGTTTCGGCATTTTCGATGTGCTGCCGCTGCCTTACGAATTTCAATCTTCATTTCAACTCGCTGTGCCATTCGTGCATTCTATCTTCGCCAATACTCTGCAGCCCGGCATGTTTCCAACCGGCGCCTTTCAACAATTCCGTAATCAAACGAATTTCGGGCTTGCCACCTACGCCGAATTTAATCCCAAACGCAATTACGTGATGCAGTGGAATCTGGGGATCGCCAGGGAGCTGACCTCAACACTTTCCCTAGCCGTCGGCTATGTCGGCTCCCGTGGAATTCACCTTCCGTACCGCGTCGACAACATCGATATGGTCCTCCCCACGCTGACTCCGACAGGCTACGTCTTTCCACCGACAGCGACCAGCAGTACGCTGAATCCGAATTTTGGCCGTATCAATTCGACCCTCTGGCAAGCCAGTTCCTTTTATCACGCCCTGCAGGCCGATATGGCCAAGCGCGTCAGCCGTGGCGTCGAATTGCACGCTGCCTATACCTGGGGCAAAAGTATTGACACGCTATCCGCAACCGCAGCGGACGACGCCTTTCCCAATGGTTTGTTCAATCAGCTTTTCTTCGACCAACGCACTTCGCGCGGGCTCTCCGACTTCAACGTTGCACAAACTTTCGTATTGAGCTTTACCTGGGAACTCCCCAGCCCCGCCCGGAGTTCCCGAGTCTTGGCGTGGGCTGCCAGCGGTTGGCAATTGGGCGGCCTCTACAAAGCAAGCTCCGGCCAGCCTTTCACGCCAATCCTGGGCGGTGATCCTGCCGGCATGAAATTGGATGAGACCAGTGAGCTCCCGAACCGCTTGGCAGGGCCGGGTTGCGGCACACTTACTAACCCGGGAAATCCCAACCACTACATCAAGACGGAGTGTTTGGCCTTCCCCGGTGCGAACAAATGGGGAAATCTGGGTCGCAACACGCTGCTTGGTCCCGGCGTGTCCAAGTTGGACGTTTCTGTATTCAAGAACAATCGCATTCGGCGCATCTCGGAAAATTTCAACGCGCAGTTCCGGGCGGAATTCTTCAACATTCTCAACCATGCTAACTTCGCCTCGCCGACTGACAATTCGACGGTCTTCGATCAGCATGGGAACTCCATCTCAAGCGCCGGACTCATCACTTCCACGCAAACAACTTCTCGTCAGATTCAGTTTGCGATCAAGATGATCTGGTGAATCGGCCGTTTGCTGTACTTCAGATCCGTATGACTTTCACGTGGAAGGAAAACGGAACTTCCTTGTGCGCACTTGGCATCAAGGAAGCGCATTCGGGGACGGTTGAAAAGTGAAAGAGGCGAAGTCTAGAAGGTAAAATCCGATTTTTCCTGCGCGCTCGGCACTATTTGCTTTCCAAACCTTAATACAAATTAATTTGACACGAAGACTCAGGGTCTTTACTGTCGGCGCCACGAAGGTCGTAAGTTAACCCTCGCCGACGACGTGGGGCCTTGGTCAACATCCCCTAGGAGGCAACCGATGATTAAAGGGCGTGGTCTCTTGGTGTACGTTCTCTTGGTCTGCGTGATGATGGCGCTCACTGTGAACGTGTCCACTCCAGTTTATGCACAAGTTGCCGGAGCCACCCTTGCCGGCACGGTGACGGACGCATCCAGCTCGGCGGTTCCGAATGCGAAAGTTTCCATCAAAAACAGGGCGACGGGGGTCGCGCGGGACATCACTACTGACTCGGACGGTTTTTACAGCGCGCCGAACTTGCTTCCAGGAATTTATGACATCACAGTTGTAGCTTCAGGATTTTCGACATCCGTGCAAGCGGGCTTCAAGCTAAACGTGGGAGCTTCACAGGCCCTGAATATTTCCTTGCAGATTGGCCAAGTGACTGAACGAGTTGCTGTCACCGCGACAGCGCCGGACGTGCAACTCGCTTCATCAACGCTGAGCGCCGAGGTCGATTCCACAACGGAGCGCGAGCTACCTTTGAACGGCCGCGACTGGACACAACTAGCAACGCTCCAGCCGGGAGTCACTGGTGTCCGAGTTGAGGCGGGACCCAGCAATCGGGGCAATAGGGGATACGGAACTCTTTTGTCCGTCTCCGGCCACCAGCCATTCGAGAATAATTACCGGATCAATGGGATCAGCATCAACGACTATTCGAATGGGTCGCCGGGCAGTTCGCTGGGCGTCAATTTGGGTGTGGACGCAATTCAGGAGTTTTCGGTCCTAACCGGTAACTATACGGCGGAGTATGGCCGGGCCTCCGGTGGGGTCATCAACGGCATCACCAAGTCAGGCACCAACCAGTTCCATGGGGATGCCTACTATTTCGTCCGCGATAAGGTCCTCGATGCAAAAAACTACTTCGACGACAGCAGTCAACCTATACCGCCATTCCATCGCGACCAGTTCGGGGTGTCCGGTGGAGGCCCGATCAAAAAGAATAAGACCTTCGTCTTCGCCGATTACGAAGGGATCCGCCAGAGGAAGAGCGACACTTTCAGCAATGTCGTGCCTTCTGCGGAGGCTCGAGCGGGCTCGCTCTGTCACTTGCCCAACCCTAATTGCACTCCTTCAAAAATAACGGTTGACCCGAAGGTTGTGCCCTATTTGGGTTTTTATCCGCTGCCCAACAGCGGGCTTATCGGGAACGGAGACACGGGTATCTTCAACACTTCGGGAGTCGAGCGCTTGACGGAAAACTATGTGACTGTGAGGGGCGACCACCGTTTCTCAGAAAAGGACAGTTTTGCGGCGAGCTGGTTCTATGACAAGGCGCCTCTTACTATGCCTGATTCGCTGGTGGACGTGCTCACCCAGAATTTTACGCTTAGGCAAATGGTCAGCCTGGAAGAGACCCATATCTTCAGTCCGGGATTGGCGAATACTGCGCGGCTAGGTTTCAGCCGTGTGCGGGCGATGGTCACAGCGCCTTTCAGTGCACTCAATCCGCTCGCCAAGGATCCGAGTCTCGGCGCGCTCCCCGGACAGTTTGCACCGGAAATCGTCGTGGACGACGGTCTGGTCACCATGGACGGAGCTCTGGGCACCGTCTCCTCAGACATTCTCACCTGGAATTCCTTCCAGTTCTATGACGATGCCTTCCTTACTCGTGGCACCCATTCCTTGAAATTCGGGTTTGCCGTGGAGCGCATGCAGAACGATGAGTTCTCGGGGGGAGTCCCGCCAAATGGAAGCTTCAAGTTCCCCACTCTGGCCGCCTTTCTCCAGAACCAGCCCCGCAGCCTCCAGATTGACGATCCAACAACCACTCGGCCAATTAACGTGCGGCAGACCCTGTTCGGAGCCTACATTCAAGACGATTGGCGTTGGCGCTCGAACCTTACGCTGAACTTTGGCGTGCGTTATGAGCCGGTGACGCTGCCGACCGACGCCCAGAACACGTTCGCCGTCTTGACAAGCCTCACCAGCCCGCTCGAGACGCCGGTTAAGACCCTCTGGGCGTCGAACCAAACACTTCACAACTTCGAGCCGCGGGTCGGTTTCGCGTGGGACCCATTTCGCGATGGCAAGACTGCCGTCCGTGGCGGCTTTGGAATCTTTGATGTGCTGCCGCTTCCCTGGGAGTACACCCACGGGAGCACCGGTGTCCTCCCGTACCAGCTGCAAAAAGCTATCTCCAACTTACCTCAAGGCTCGTTCCCAACGGGAGCGTTGAAGCTCGCCACCGATCCCGTCGACTTCAAAACTGTGGGAGTCCGCTTAGTTGAGCAGAATCCACACCGCAATTACGCCATGAATTGGAACCTCAATATCCAGCGTGAAATCGCCTCAAGCTTAACGGCGGCGATCGCCTACGTGGGCTCGCGCGCTGTCCACTCCCCTTTCAGCACGGATGACAGCAATATGGTCCTTCCAACCTTGAGCTCGCTAGGTTACCTCTGGCCGATTCCCCATACGGATCCTGTTGCGACGGGCACGGGCGGAAATTGCGCGGATGGAACAGCACCTCCCTGTGCCTGGCCCGTGCTCAACCCAAATGTGGGTCGCATTCGCGCGATCTGGTGGGATAACACCTCCTCCTATCATGGCCTTCAGGCGGGGCTCGCAAAAAGGATGAGCCACGGGTTTCAGGCTCAGGGCAGCTATACCTGGAGCAAATGTCTTGACCGGGGTTCCGGTGGCATGCTGGGCGACCCCTACGCGAATTCACTCTCAAGCCTGATGTTCTTTAACCGCGGAGGCAGGCGTGGCGTATGTGACTTCAACATAACCCAAAACTTTGTGGTGAACTACCTTTGGCAGCCTCCCACGCCAAAGTTTGGGGGAGCGGTCACGGAGCGCACCCTCGGCGGCTGGGAATTCGGTGGAGTCATTGTCGCCAGTACGGGCTCCCCCTTTACGGTCCTTATCGGGGGGGATCCGCTCGGTCAAAACAGCACTGATCCGTTTGCTTTCGCCTCGCGCGTGGCAGGACCCGGATGCAATAACCCCGTCAATCCCGGCAATGTCAATGGCTACATCAACACAAGCTGCTTCAGCGTTCCGCTTGTACCCGCTTCGTTCGCCGCGTCGTGCCAACTTGCTCTCGATGGGAAAGGCAACTCGGTTCCTGGTACCTGCATGAACCTATTTGGCAATGCCGGGCGGAACACCGTGGTCGGGCCGGGCCTGCTCAACGTCGATTTCTCAGCATTCAAGAACAATTACATGCCAAGAATCTCGGAAACCTTCAACATTCAGTTCCGGGCTGAGTTCTTTAACATCCTGAACCACCCCAACTTTCAATCACCCGTCAAACACAATGCGCTCTTCGCACAAGACGGATCGCCGGTGGGGAGCGGAGCGGGTGCGATAAATTCCACAACTACCTCATCGCGGCAGATTCAATTTGGCTTGAAAGTCATTTGGTAGCCGAAGCGTTCGTGATGCTGTCCTGTACAATCGGCAGTGCGCTTGCGCGTCGAGATGCTATTAGTTCAGTAGAGCAACATTGTATAGAATCGAATTCGCTGGACCAAAATATAATCACTAAATCGAGGAGCTAGGATGAAGAACTTCTTGCTGTCTTTGCCGCTTGTTGCCTTCGCATTGCTTGGGACCGTTGCTCTGGCAAGCCCGCCGGGTCCGGGTTATCACCTGATTAAGAAAGTCTCTTTGGGCGCGGCACCGGGTGGCGGCGAATATTTCGACTACGTCACCGTGGACTCCGCTGCGCGGCGCGTCTATCTCTCGCATGGTGCCGAGGTCAAAGTGCTCGACGCCGATAACTTCTCCGTAGTGGGCACCATTTCCGGCTTGAAGCGCTGCCATGGTGTCGTCGTGCTTCCGGAGCTTGGGAAAGGATTTATTACGGATGGCGATGCCGAAACCGTGGCGGTATTCGATCTTAAGACCCTGAAGATCACGGGACAAATCAAAAGCTCCCCGGACACGGACTCCATTACCTACGATCCCGCGTCCAAGCTTATCTTTACCTTTAATGGCGACAGCAAGAATTCCACGGTTATAGATCCGGTCAAGGAAACTGTAGTGAAAGTCATCGACATGGGCGGCGCGGTAGAACAGCCCGTTGCCGACGGTAAGGGCACCCTTTACGACAACAACGAAGAGAAAAATGACGTCGCCGTCGTCGACACACACACACTAACAGTCAAAGCTCGTTGGCCCGTAGCACCTGCCGGAACGCCCGTGGCGATGGAAATGGACCGTGAGCACCGGAGGCTATTTTCCAGCGGCCGCAAGCCGCAATTTCTCGTCATGATGGATGCGGACAACGGCAAGATCGTCCAGTCGTTGCCCATCAGCTCCGGTGTGGACGCTAACGTCTTCGATCCGGAGGCAGGACTGTTGTTTGTCTCCACCCGCGTGGGCAAGCTCCACATTTTTCATGAGGATTCACCTGACAAGCTCACGGAAGTCGAAACGGTCAATACCGAGTTTGGCGCCAAAACAATGGGTCTCGATCCAAAGACGCACAACCTTTTTCTGGCCACCGCGGATTTTGGTCCGGCTCCTGCTCCAACGAAGAAGAATCCTCATCCGGAGCGAAAGGCGATTCCTGGAACGTTTCGCGTACTGATTTATGGGCGCTAGAAAAATCATCGTGAGGCAGGGGCGGCCGTATGCCGCCTCTGCAGTCCCCAATTTTGTGAGAAAAATTCTCCATCGCGTCAACCTCCCTTTCTTTCGAATAGTGTTGAGCACTTCGTCCGGCGAGCCGCGCGAATTTCAGTCAAAATCCGTTTTAACCCGTGTAGAGAGGGCCTGATGCGGTCATGGGGAATCGGACTAAAATTCATGCGCGCAAAAAAAACCGCACTCGTGGTTCCTTTTTTGCTCGTGCCGCTCGCTGACTGCGCGCCTGATCGCTCCTTCCATTTGATGGAAACTTCCATCGCTGACATTCACAAAGCGATGCAAGCGGGTACCCTGACGTGCCACAACCTGGTCCAGCAATATCTAGATCGCATCCGCGCTTACGACCAGCAAGGTCCCGCGATCAAGTCCATGCTGTACATCAACCCGGCAAGCCTCGAACAGGCCGATGCTTTGGATCAGGACTTTCGGCGCACCCACAAATTAAAATCGCTCGGCTGCATCCCCATCGTTCTAAAAGATAATTTTGACACTGCGGACATGCCTACAACCGCGGGCGCCCTCACACTTAAAGGTGCCCAGCCTGAAAAGGACGCTTTCGCTGTCAAACGGCTTCGCGAAGCCGGTGCGCTCATTCTTGGCAAGGCCAACTTGCAAGAATTTGCCAGCGGCGGCATCTCCGTAAGTTCGCTGGGCGGACAGGTGAAAAATCCGTATGACCTCACCAGAACACCAGGCGGCTCTTCCGGCGGGACGGGCGCTGCTATCGCGGCGAACTTCGCAGCTGCGGGCACCGGGTCGGATACCGGCGGCTCCATCCGTTCCCCTTCTTCCGCGAACAGTCTGGTAGGACTCCGGCCAACTCGCGGCTTAATCAGCCGGGACGGTATTGTGCCGGTGTCTTTTACCCAGGACACTATTGGCCCCATGACCCGCAATGTCGCCGACACCGCAAGATTATTGGACGTTATGGTTGGATACGATCCGAATGATCCTGTGACTGCTTTTAGTGTCGGCAATATTCCGGAAACCTACACGGCGTTCCTCCAAAATGGGTTGAAGGGAGCTCGCCTTGGCGTGCTTACGAACTTATTTGGTAGCGGACCGGAATACGAAGAAGTGAACGCGGTTATGGCCAAAGCTATTGAAGCGCTAAAGGAACAAGGCGCAGTGATTGTCCGCCTCGAAGACGCGGCCCTCGACACGGACACGTTGACCGCGAAATTTCGCCTGAACGAGCCGGAGTTCAAGACGGCGCTAAACCGCTATTTACAGCAGCAGGGTTCGCACGTGTCTGTGCATTCGCTCGCGGAAATCATTGCTTCCGGCCAGTACCACAAGCCGACACTGGAGAAATTCTTCGCCACGGCGCAGAGTTATGAAGATGGCCCCAATTCCGCGGACTATAAAGATCGCCGGATGAGAATGGAGGAAATCAGGATTGAAGTAGCCAACCTAATGGCGAAAAATCAACTGGATGCGCTGGTGTATCCCCATCAAAAATGTTTGGTCCTTCCCATTGGGGCGACGTTTCAGAAAGACCGCAACGGCGTTATCGCTGCTCTGGCGGGCTTCCCGGCCATCGAAGTGCCCGCCGGCTTTTCTACGCCGACGGCAGATGCTCCTATCGGGGTGCCGGTGGGGATGGAGCTTCTCGGCCGCGCGTGGGCCGAGCCCGAATTGATAAAGCTCGCCTTCGGATTTGAGCAGGCAACGCACCTGCGAAAGCCACCAGTTTCCACGCCTGCATTGCCGGCGCCATGATGCTGCGGCTTTGAGGCCAAAAACGAATTGTTCCGCGTAATGAAAGTGTTGGCGGAGACTTAGCCGATATTTTTGGCGGCGTGTGAAAACAAGTTGCGATTAAGATAAATTAATGCTGAATTCAGGTATCCAGCCTACTCGTAGCATAACCTCAGTTCTCGCACTTTCAATGCTGCGCCGCCCCGTACGTCAAAGGAGCTAGCCCAAGCGATGCCTCTCCCGGCCGTCACCGCCCCTGAAACAAATTCACCTCCGCGCAAAAGGCCCTTCTACATGGGCCTCTCCTTCCAAGTGCTGCTCGGCGTCGCCATTGCCATCATCCTCGGTTATGTCAGCCCCGCTAGCGCCGTGGCCATGAAACCGCTCGGCGATGCCTTTATCCGTTTGATCACCATGATCATCACCTTGGTCATCTTCTGTACCTTAGTTACCGGCATTGCCGGCATGGAGGACATGAAGAAAGTCGGCCGCGTCGGCGGCAAAGCCCTCCTGTATTTCGAGGCAGTCTCGACGCTTGCCCTGCTCATCGGACTCGTTGTGGGCAATGTGGTGCGTCCCGGCAGCGGTTTTAACATCGATCCCGCCACGCTGGACACTAAGGCCGTGGCCGAATATGCCGGCCAGGCCAAGACCCAAAGTGTTACGGAGTTCCTCGTCCACATCATTCCGAACACCATTGTCGATGCGTTCACGCGGGGAGACATCTTGCAAGTGCTGTTCGTCTCTCTTCTGTTCGGCTTCGCTTTGTCGCTCGCCGGCCCGCGCTGCAAACCGCTCGTCGATCTTTTGGACGCCCTGACCCGCGTCGTCTTTGGCGTGGTCGCCATCTTGATGCGCTTCGCCCCCATCGGGGCTTTTGGCGCCATGGCCTTCACCATCGGCAAATACGGTTTGGCTTCCTTGGGTCCTCTCGTCAAATTGATGGCCACGCTCTACATTACATCGATCCTCTTCGTCATCCTCGTGCTGGGGAGCATCGCTCGCATAGCAGGCTTCGGAATCCTGCGCTTCCTCTGGTTTCTTCGCGATGAAATTCTCCTCGTGCTGGCCACGAGTTCCTCGGAGCCCGCGTTGCCCTTGCTAATGGCCAAGCTCGAAAAACTCGGCTGCTCCAAAGCCCTCGTCGGCCTGGTTGTCCCCACCGGTTACACCTTCAATGCCGACGGCACGAGCCTTTACATGACTCTTGCCGCCTTATTCGTGGCTCAGGCGACCAACACCCATCTAACGCTTACCCAGCAATTCACGATCCTGGGCGTCGCGGTGCTCACCTCCAAAGGCGCGAGCGGCGTGCAAGGAGCCGCCTTTATCGCGCTCGTCGCCACCATGATGGTGATTCCAACCATACCCGTTGCCGGAATGGCGCTGATTCTCGGCATCGATCGTTTCCTCAGCATGTGCCGCGCTGTTGTTAATATGACCGGCAATGCGGTTGCCACTCTCGTCGTGGCCCGTTGGGAAAACGAGCTCGACCGCGACACTCTGCGAAAGAATCTGGCGGCGGAAGAAAGTGGATGACGCTAAACGGCGTCTGGAAACATAGCGCAGAAGCAATATTAATTGTGATGAAGCCGCTAATGCCTGTTGTTTGGTCAGAGCTTGAGGATTCGTGCGGCGTTGTCGCCTAAGATCATCTTTCGCTGCACGCTCGTCATATTTATCTGATCCAGGAAATGCACCGGGCTTTCGTACCCCATGTCGAAGCAGTAGTCGCTCCCGATCATGATGCGCTCGGCGCCCACCTCGCCGATCACGAACTCCATGACGGATTTCGAGTGCACCACAGTGTCGAACGTGAACCGCTGCAAATATTTGCTAGGAGGCCGTGGCAACCGCAACTTTTCGATTTCCGGCCGCACCGTCGAACCGTGATCGATGCGTCCCATCAGCATCAGCAACACGCCGCCGCCGTGTGGCAGGCTGAAGTGAAGCTTCGGGTGCCGGTCCAGCACGCCGCCGAAAATAAGGTGGCAGGCGGCGATGGCGGTGTCGAAAGGGAAGCTCAGCATGTTCGAGAGATAGAACGGCGCGGTGCGCTGTCCGCCAACCACCTGCAGCGGGTGCAGGAAAATGGGAAGGTCCAGCGCCTCGATGCGGGCAAAAATCGGCTCAAACAGCGGATCGTCGAGATCGCGATGGTTGATGTTCGTGCCCATGTAGACGCCCCGTATTCCCGGCAATTTGCTGGCGCGATTCAGTTCATCGATGGCGCGATCCGGGAAGAGCATGGGAAGCGTCAGCAGTGCGACCAGCCGCGTCGGATATTGCTCGTGCGCGGCGCTGGCCGCATCGTTCCATGCGCGCGTCAGTTTGTGAGAGACTTCTCCGTCGCCCCAATACGCCATTGGTCCGGTGAGCGACATCGCCTGCACGGCGGTGCCCTGCGCGTCCATATCCGCGATCCGCTTCTTCAAGTCGACGACCCGGTAGGGAAGCGGCCCCTGAAAGCGCGTCTCCGTTTTGATGTAAAAACCTTCCTGCTCCGCGCGATATTCCACATTGAAGCGCGGCCCATCTTCCGCGAGCACGTCGAGATAGGCTTGTGGGAAAAAATGCGCGTGAATATCGACGGGGCGCACACCGGTCACATCATGGTTCGGCATGATCAACGATCTCCTGAATTAGCAGTGTTAGGTGCAAGCGTCTTCTACCGCAATCGCTGAATGCCCAGGCGATCAGCGAGTTCATCCAGAACCTTGCGCAATTCGGCGCCCAGCGGAACGCCATGGGTCATCCGCTCTTGGTAAAGCCGCGCCGAGCGCTCTCCAGGCAGCCGGACTTCATCGACGCCCGGTAGCGTCGGGGACGACTTCATAACCTCCCACACCTCGTCGACTTTCTGCTTGAAGGCCTGCACGTCCGCGAACGTCGCGATATCCACCGCTACAATGGCCTGCCCGGTGTTGCTTGCGGTTTTGGAGTCCACGGTGTAGTCGACCACGTCCCGGCCAAACGCGGCTCCGTTCAATGTTCCGGCCAGCAAACCAACCATCAGCGCCAGTCCATACCCTTTCGGGCCGCCAATGGGGACCAGGAAGCCTTCGCTCGCGCGCTTTGGATCGGTCAAGGGCTGACCTTGCCGGTCGATCATCCAGCCTTCCGGCATCGGCTCATTGCGCTGCGCCTTGAGCCGGATCTTGCCAAAAGCGGTGTTCGTCGTAGCCATATCAAGCACGATCGACGGATGCTGCCAACCAGGCACGGCGATGGCAATGGGATTAGTGCTGAGCAGCACCTCTGTGCCGCCCCATGGGGGTAGAAGATTGGCATTACCCACGCAGAAGTACAATCCGATCATGTCCTGCGCCGCGGGCATCCGCGCGTAAAGTTGCGCCGGGCCCGCATGATTGCTGCGCCGCGTCCCTACCCAACCGATACCGCACTGGCGGGCTTTCTCGATAGCCAGTTCCGCGGCTCGTTTCATAACCAGATGCCCCAGGGCGTTGTCGCCGTCCACGAGTGCCGAACCAGCTCTGTCGCTCAATATCCGAATGTTGGGCCGCGCATTGATTCCCCCGCTCCCCGCCACGCGCGTCGGCTTCGGCCATCAGAGCAGCCACCTGAATGGCATCCTCCGGGGGAATCCCGGCGGACGCTAGCGCCCGCGTGACGAACCCCTCGATCTCAGTTATCCCAACGCGCGGGTGGCCCGGCGCGGGCTTGGCGGTTTCGCTCATGATCTCGCCCTCTACTCTGCAATCATTCCGTGCACAGCTTAAGGTAAGTAATCAAAAACCATGAGATGGGCTTCCTCGATTACCAAGTCAGAAAGCATCGAGGTTTGCCAGCCGGACTTCTTTTCGCGCGCCGTCACACCCTGCGCGATGTTCAATTCCTTTAGCAGGTCGGCCTGTAGGTCCTGTGTCCCATGGCGGGCAGTGAGAATGTAGTGCCTCGGGACAGCCGAGTAGAACCGCTTCAGTTCAGGCACCCAGAGCCCTGTCTTAGAGATTGCCCCGGTCGGAACTTTTCCGAGAAGCTGGAAGTGATCCGGGTCCATCTCCTTAAAAACAGCAACAGTGCCAGTCGTCCCTACGAAGTAAATGCGCCCGGTAGCCGCGTCATATTGGAGGTCGTCTGCGCCGCCCACGCTGTCCAGCACTTGAACCACTTTCCCCGTCTCTGTATCCATGACAACTAGCTTCCCCGGTTCATGCTGGTGTCCGCCTCCAATATTGCCGGTGTGGGCTATCGTCCGGCTGCCGACAAACAGGCGATGATGGGCCGCATCCAGACCCGCAGTATGGGGCACCGGGCCTCCGGTAATTGGCCACTGGGCGACCACGGCGCGTTTTTCGAGATCAACGACCGCAACATGGCTGTCACCTCCCACAATATCTCCCATAGTGACGTACAATCTTTTTCCTGACGGCTCGATTGTGATGCCCGCGGGATCGCCGCCGGGGAGCTTAATGCTGCCCACCAATTTGGCCGATCTTGTGTCGACTATGTCGATGGAAGCATCCGTAGATCCGTGCTGGCCGCTGCCGCCAAAGTCTTCAAAGACTTCGACGCCGGCATAAATCAGATGGGCGGCAGGATCGTAAGCCGCGTTATCCGCTCCCCTGTTCGGATCACCATATCCAGACAATTTGACCGTCTTGGTTACTTCGTACGTAGTCCCGCTAATGGCTACGACAGTGCTATCTGTCAGGGTCATCCAGACTTCGTTGGTCTCGGGGAGATAGAACGGCTTCTTGGGCATGGCGGAAAGCCCTTTGGTCTCGTGGATCACCTTGCCTGTGCGCAGGTCCACAGCGATAAGGCTCTTTGCGGCCTCCCCAGAAATAAATAGGCGCTGCCCTTTGACGTCTGCCGCTAGATGGTCCATGTAGCCATCCCCTGGCAATGGGATGGTCTCAACTAACCCCAGAATGCCTGACATATGCATCATCGGCAGCTGCTGATTCGTCGCCTGCTGACCCTGCCCTATCGAAACGAAGGCCGTCAACAGAGTCACCAGAATCGCGAGAAACCTTTTCATTTCTTCTCTCCTCAATCGAGAATTTCGACGCCCCTCAGATCGATGTAGGTAGCTGCCGGCGGGCGTTATAAAACAAATGCCCTATGCACCCTCAAGGACAAGGTGCTAGTATCGCGGCCGGCCGCTCCGTCCCCAAAATTACGGCCGGAGCGACCGGCCAATGGTTCTTCGCTATTACCAAATCACTTTCAATGCAAACTGAACGTCCCGGGGCTGTGTAGCCAAGTTGTCCATAAACCCGTTGGTTATTACCGCTCCATTGGCGTCAAAGATCCCCGCGCCATTGTGTGGTTCCGGAGGCACAAAGTTGGAGTGATTGAGGATGTTGAAGATCTCCGCGCGGAACTGGACGTTGAAAGTCTCCGAAATGCGATGGATCGGGAAGTTCTTGGTCGCCGAAAAATCCAGATTTACAAGCTTGGGTCCAACGACGGAATTGCGGCCCGCATTGCCCAGCAGATTGGCGCAAGTGCCGGGAATGCCGGCCTTGCCGGGAATGCCGTTTTGAGTCGGGGTAGAACCAAAAGTTTGACATTGCGCGGCTATAGCTGGAGTCGACTTAGGCAGTGTGTAGCAATTTACATTTATGTAGGAAGGGCTTGTACCACCTATGTAATTGTGATTCACGGGATCGCAGCCAGGAATGCGGTCTGGAATGCCGAATTGGTCTGCACCGCCATTTCCCAGACCTGCTGGGTCTCCATTGATGATTACCGTCGTCGGAATTCCAGTATTGATTTTGAAGATGCCGCCTACCTGCCATCCGCCCACTGCCGCCTTTGCAAACCCGTTGAATGACTTGGGCGTGGGCAGAGCCCAGAGCACATTAATGGATGCGTTCTGGCCGACGTTGAAATCAGAAAGGCCACGAAGCGATTTCGGGGCGAACCAGTACAAAGAGTTTAGGCTATTTGAAAACGTGTCTCCCGCGATGGTTGCCGAGTTGTCGTCAATCGACTTGGACCAGGTGTAGGCGACCTGGAACTGGAGGCCGTGGCTCATCCTCTTGTCAACATTTAGATTCATGCCGTGGTAGGAGGAGTCGCTTCCCCAATAGAGATACCGAATGGTCCCTAAAGCCTGGTTAATCTTCGCAGAGATGGGGTTGGTCTGAGTGCCGGCCGGGGAGTTGCCTGCCGTACAAGAACCGTCAGCGTTCATCGGGGACCCACAGGGAAAGAGGTAGCCCGCGGACGTAAGAGTAGGGATCGTCATGTTGCCGTCGTCTCCGCGAATCAGCATGTGCACCCCGTGGGAGCCTATATAACCCAGCGTTACCGACAGGTCCGGCCTAATTTGACGCTGCACGTTGAGATTCCATTCCAGCACGTAATTTCGGTGAGGGTTTGCCTCAACCGTTGAGGTGCTCAGCTTGCCTACCTGGACTCCCGGCTTTGGATTCGTCAACAGATCCTGCCCTCCCGCGGAAAATTGGTTCTGCAAAGGATTGGTACCAGATGCGGGTTTATCCACGCTATCAAATATCATGAACGGTGCGGCCTGGGCCTGCAGCACAAGGAAATAGCCGGGCAGCGGCAGCACATCGTAAATACCAAAGCCCCCGCGGACTGAAGTCTTTCCATCGCGGAACGGATCCCACGCAAATCCAATCCGAGGCTCAAAATTACGAAGGGTAGGGTTGTGATAGTAAGGGCCAACGCCACCACAGACAGAGCCTGGGAGCCGCGGAGCTGTTGGCCCCCCCGGAGCGAACGAGGAATCAAACTGGACCCCGCATTGCGGCGCCGCGTCGGTAATATTCGGCAAGCTAGTAATCTTGCCCTGCCCATCCTTTATGACCGTCACCATTTCGTAGCGCAGGCCGAGGTTCAACGTCAGATGGGAACGAAGGCGCCAATCATCCTGGACATACCCTGCGATCAGGGTCTGTCGCAATTCACGCGGCGTAATTGTGGAGGGTATGCCGGCCTCGAAATGCTTGGCCTTGTTGGTGAGAAAAGACGACAGGTTTGAGAAATTCCATCTTCCGCCCGGCGTGACCCTCGCAATGTAGTTGTATTGCATGCGCTCGATATCCGCACCGAACTTCAGGGTATGAGCCCCATGCGTCCAGAACGCGTCGTCAGCGAACTGATAATTATTAAAGGCGTGCTCGTAATTGGAGGCCGCCCCAACGCCCCCCTGATTCCTCGTATAGCCGCTGATAGCCACGATTGGGGCCGCCTGTCCCGTAGTGCTGCCCAGCGACAAGTCCTTTGCCGCGGGATTAATCGCTCCAAACGGTATTAGGTTGAGCGCATGACTGCGGCTGTAACCAACTCGCGCGGCATTGACGACACTGGGGCCGAATGTGTGGCTCTCCCCGAGCACAACGGTCTGCCGTCTGGTATGTGATTTGAGAAGAACGTTGTTGAAGCTGTCGGGCTGCGTGAAGTCCGTGTCGTCATACAGGTACGTTCCGAACAGGCCGTCATTCGCCGAAAGCTTGTGATCCACACGGGCGGTATAGAAATTTTCCGGCACAATTTGCAAGCCGGAGTGAATGAATTGCCCTTTGTCCTTAGCGGAGGTTCCGGGCGTGGCATGGGGGAACATAGCCAACTCCGCCGCTGCTGCGGGGTCCACGGTTACGGGACCGCTCACTAGGTTCCCCGCACGCGCGCTGTCAGAAGGGACGGTAATTGTCGTCGTAATCCCCTTCGCCTGACGAAATCCTTCATAGTCTCCGAAGATAAACGTCTTGTCCTTGATGATTGGCCCACCCGCCGCGCCGCCGAACTGATTGCGCCTGAATTGCGCCAACGGGGTGTTGCCGCTCCTGGAGAAGTAATCTCTCGAGTCCAACGCGCTGTTTCGTATGAATTCGTACACGCCGCCATGGAAGGAGTTCGTGCCCGACTTGGTGATCGCGTTTACGACTCCGCCGGTGGCCTTCCCGTACTCGGCCGAGAACCCGCCGGTCAGAACGGAGAACTCCTGAATGGCGTCCACACCCAAGGCCGCGCCAATCACGTTGCCCGGGCCGCTGTTAGCGTAGTCGTCGACGCTAACTCCATCCAGACGATAGTTGTTGTTTGTGGTCCTTTGGCCAGAGATGGTGAGTTCCGCTCCGAAGCCACGATTACCGCGCGCGGACTGAGCATAGTCCACCTGGGTTTCGATCAGGTTTACGCCAGGGTGAAGAGTAGCAAGCGAAGTCCAGTCGCGGCCGTTCAGGGGCAAATCGAGTATCGTCTGAGATTCCACTTGTCCAGTCAGGGTTGACGAGGTGAGATCAATTTGCGGCGCAGCTTGCGTCACCTGGATGGTTTGCGTTGTTTCCCCGACCCTCATCGGGATGTTGAGCTGCTGCTGCGCCCCCACCGCGAGGGTGACCGTCGAAACTACCGTGCTGAAGCCCTTAGCCGTGACCCTCACCTCATAAGTCCCCGGTGCCAGGTTCGGAGCCGAATAGTAGCCGTCGGAATCCGCCTGAAAGTCCTTACTGATACCGGTGCCAGTATTCCTGATGGAGATCTGCGCTCCGGGTATTAGACCGCCAGACGGATCTGAGATAGTGCCGGAAAGGGTTGCTCCGGTGACCTGTGAATAAATCGAAACGGTGAGGGATAGACTAAAAACGATTACTACCAATGGTGCTAAGATTTTCGTGAGTTTTTGTGGGCCCATAGCGTCTCCTAAATGATCATGTAATGATCGTGGCCCGAACTTTCCTCAACGCCGCATTTCGTGAATGTTGGAAACGTCCGCGAATTGGCTCAACTATAAAACAGTACGAGAGAGCATAGTTCATTCGTTGCGGTGCAGACTTAAAACAAGATTAATTTCTGTTTAGCTCAAAAGGGATTGGTAACGAGATTCGACTGGAAAACAGGGGCAACACGCGAACGGACCAGGCTGTTCTCACGAAAGTTCACAAGCAATTGGAAGACACCGTCAGATGTGAAGGAAGTCTGCGCTCCCGCCGGATCAAACCGGCTTAATTTGCTTCCGAAGAGTCCTTGCGCCTTAACGCCATCTTCAATACTTCAGCCAAGTGTATCGCCGGCTTGCCGGTGCCTTGAAGGACCTGCTCGCGGCAACTGAAACCATCCGCGACAATCAATGTGCCCTGCGCCGCATTCCGTACCGCCGGCAGTAGGACTCGTTCTGCCACAGCTTGTGACACCTCAAACTTGTCTTTCTGAAACCCGAATGGCCCGGCCATTCCACAGCATCCGGAATCTGGAGATTGCACCTCCGCGCCCAAACTTCGCAGGAGCGCCTCCTCATGATTCATTTTCATCAGCGCCTTTTGGTGGCAATGACCATGGAGAAGAACTTTTGTGGAGAGCTTGGGAGGACGATAGTCCGGCGCATAATTTTGCAGAAACTCGCTGAGAAGGAATGTTTGGCTTCGGAGCTTGGTGGCGCGCTCGTTGCTGGGAAATAGATTGTGCAGCTCATCGCGAAAAACAGAAGCACAACTGGGCTCCAAGACGACTATTGGCAGCCCTGCATCAATCTGCGGACCAAGAGCATTCAGGATCTGGCTTAAGTTGTTTTTGGCTCTCTCAAGCATTCCGAAGTCATAAAGGGGTCGCCCACAGCACAGAGGACGCCGGGAGCAAGTCACTGTGAAACCTGCATCCTCCAGCACTTCCAGCGCGGCCCGGCAAGTTTCCGGATGAAAGTAGTTATTGAACGTATCCACCCACAGAACGACTTGGCGTGCCTTGGATGACGCCGTTCCCAAACTGCTGTCCCATCCGAAAATGGAACTCCGATGCCGTCGTACCCATCGCCTAAAGCTCATTGCCGCCAATCGTGGCAATTGCCTCTGCGCTGCTAACCCCAAAATTTTTTGCAGCAGGTGACGGGATCCTGGTGCTTGGCTGAAAACATTAGCAAGTCCGGGGATCAGCGACCCAAGCCTTGCCCACCGCTCGATCAGGCCGAAGGCATACGCTTTTAGCGGCCGCCGCTTCTTTTCGTAATAGTGCGACAGAAATTCCGCTTTGTAAGTGGCAATATCGACGTTCGCCGGGCATTCCGACTTGCAGGCCTTGCACGAAAGACACAGTTCCAGTGCATCCTTAACGTGTTCGTCCTCCCAACCTGAGCGAATCACCTCGCCTTGGAGCAGCTCAAAAAGCATGTGAGCGCGTCCCCGCGTGCTGTGTGCTTCTTCAAGCGTCACCATATAACTCGGGCACATCGCGCCACTGTCACTCTTCCGGCACGCTCCGAGTCCGATGCATCGCAGGGTGGCCTTCGCAAATGAACCATCGTCATCGGGGAATTTGAAATGAGTCTCCGGTTCCAGTGGCTTATAGTCCGCGCCTAGCCGCAAATTCTCTGTAGGCAAGTAGGCATCAACAACTTTGTGTGGGTTTAGCCTATTTTCCGGATCCCAGGCTGCTTTGAATTCGCCGAAGGCCTTCATGAGCTCGGACCCAAACATTTTCGGAAGCAATGCCGCCCGCGATTGTCCATCACCATGCTCGCCCGAGAGCGAACCACCATAGCCAACCACCAAATCCGCTGCACGGTCGATGAACTCTGCGTATTTCCGGATCCCGTTTTCACTTTCGAGATCGAAGCTGACGCGCATGTGGACGCAGCCATGTCCAAAATGGCCGTAGAATGCGCCTCGGTAGCCGTATTCGTTCATCAGTTTGCGGATGTCCCTCAGATAGCCCCCCAACTTTTCGGGAGCCACGGCGGCATCGTCCCAGCCTTCCCACTCCGCCGGTGCGCCGGGAGCAAAGGCGGCCGCGCGCGGCCCGGCCTCGCGTATTTGCCACACTTTACGGGCTTCGCTTTCCGAGTACAGCCGGACGGCGGGCGC
>WNFK01199267.1_pt1 | contig 21816 bp, 18 predicted proteins | sample 5400281 | NCBI WGS metagenome assembly WNFK01 (sample SAMN13153350, study PRJNA577476) | soil metagenome | isolation source: 20 cm soil on Douglas fir-dominated hillslope | place: USA:California | collected 2013-09-17
CGCGAGTGGCGGTTGACCCGAGGCCGCGTCTCCGACCCCGAACGCCTCGACCAAAGGCTTGGCCGGATCGACGATGAGGGCCCCGTTTGGCGCCGGATTCGAAAGGCTCCAATTCGTTACCGTTTCGGCTTCGCGGGTGAGGCTCCCCTTGCCGACAAGGGCGGCGCGGTTGCCGGAATTGGTCAGGCCGACGACGATGCGATCGGCGGCGCATTGCACCGGCAGCACGCTCAGCGCCGATCGGTAGGTGACCGTATGATCCTGCACGAACGTCCAGATCAGGATGAAGAGCGGGAGCGCGCCGATCAGTGCGGGAAAGGTGACGCCCGACCGGAACCGGCTCCAGAAGGTCTGGAATTGTTCGCAATTGGCGCAATAGACCGCGCCGGCCTTGATCGGTTTCAGGCAATAACGGCAGGGCTTATCATTGGGCCCGGTCGCGGGCGGACTCATGGCTGGCCCGCCCGGACGGCGGCTGCGCGGCTGGATCGGCCGGCGCAAAAACCAGGGATCCGCGGGCGCGCTCGACAACTCGATCCGGCATTTGTCATGCCGATGATCCCTTCGCGTTTGCCGAGCAGCTCCTGATAGAATGCCGGCGGCCCTTTTCCAAGCGGGATTCGGCGCGCACCCGGACCGCGAGCATGGCCTCGACCGGCGGCTCCTTCGTCCCGGGGTGATGACTGCCGCGAATGCAGGCGCACGTCACGGCCTGACGCGCAGCCTCGGCTCGCGCACGCCGGCTCCGGCGCGAGAGCGCCCTGACCCGCCGCCGCCGCGCCGCAACCCGCCGGCTCTCGGCCCGTGTTGCCTCGCTTCGCTCGGCGGCCCGCGCCGGCCTCGGCCGGGGGTTTCCCGCCCGCTTACGGGCGGTGCGGAGAGGCGGCCCTTTGCGGGTCCTTGGGCTCCAGGCGCCGGATCGTCCGGCGGCCCAGCTCACCCAGCTCGAACTCGGCCACCTCAGGATCGAACGGATCGCCAGCACCGCTTCCTCCGAACCGCCGAATCCCGACGCGGTCACGCAGACGCTCGCTGCCATCTGGTCCGATCTGTTCGCGCTCTTTCCGGAGACGGCGCTCGAGGACGATGCCGAGGAACTCGCCTGGGGACTCGTCAATCTGTTCCACCGCGCGGCGGGCAAGCGCAGCGCCCAAATCGACCGCGCGACCGACGAGATTCGCTGCCTTTTGGCCTGCGCCGACGGTTCCGAGGTCCACAGCAGCGAGCTCGAGACGCAGATCGACCGGGCGCGCGCCGCCGAGGCCGCGATGCTCGGCTTGGAGTCGTTCCGCGAGGCCGCCGCCTTGCTCTACATGAATGAGACCGGCTCCTCCTGGCGGCCGGCCGGAGGGTCCCGGCTCAATCATTCAGCCTCGCTTACCTCCGCAGTGGTCGACGGGCGCGACTATCTGCGGGCCCGTTCCGAGGCACGGCGGCGCGCGACGATGCCGGAAGGAACGCCGGTCATCTTCGCCGGCGGACGCCTGTCCTTTGCCACCACCGAGGAGGCGAAAGCGCTTGGCGACAGCGTCTGGGAGACGCTCGACAAGGTGCGCGAGCGCGTGGCCGATCTGGTCCTCGTCCATGGCGGTGACGGCAAGGGCGTCGACCGTCTCGCCGCTGCCTGGGCGGAGCGCCGCAAGGTGCCGCAGGTCGCGTTCGGCCTCGACAAGCGCCTCGGCGCACGCGCCGGGTTCAGGCGCAACGAGCAGATGCTCTCGCTCAATCCGCGCTATCTCGTCGCTTTCGCCGGCAACGGCGTGCTCGAGCGTCTCGTCATCCAGGCGAAGCAAAAAGGCGTCGCCGTGGTCGACCGGCGCGGCCCGATCGGGACGCATCCCAAGCGCGCGGCGCGCAGCGCCGCGGCCTGACCGCATCGCTGGACCGGCTCCGGCCGGTCCAGCTTGCGTCGGCGTGGACGGGAATCTCTCGAAACGCACTCCGGTCCCGGCCGCGCTCACAGCGCCATCCGCCTGGCGGCGCGGGTTGACCGGCCTGGGCCCCGAGCGCGCAGGCCTGGCTCGTTTCCGGCCTCTGCCGCGCAGCTGGAACGAAAGACGATTTGGAACATTGTCTTGGTTGCTCGGTCCATCCCACCTGACGTGGGAGAATGATCAATGATGGACAGGAGCAGGACTTCCTTTCGGATGCTGATCGCGCCGCCGCTTTTCTGCGGGGGGCTGGTTGTCGTCCTCTCGGCGTGCGCGCAGCCGTCGCAACCCTATTATTCGGCGAATGTCAGGGCGCTCCCCTATCTCGCCGTCAATTCGAGGCAGCCCGCCTTCTATCCCGAAGCCGTCACTCGAGGCTCGTTCGTGATTTCAAACGGCTGCGTCGCCTTCAGGCGCGCCGGCGACGGCTTCATGCTCACGCCGATTTTCCCGAAGGGCAGCGTCCTCATTCCCAATAGCCGCGGCTCATTCGATCTCATGGTTCGGAATTCGCGGATATCGCTTGGAAGTGAAGTGCGAATCGGCGGCGGCGAAGTCATTCTCGCGAACTATGCCGAAGCCGCTCCGGAAAGTCCGGTTCCAGCGAACTGCCCGGGCAAATATTGGATCGTAGGCAGCGTCAGCAGCGCGTGAAGGAGCCCCATGATGAGGGCGTTACTCTTTTGCTCAATCGCATTATTCCCGCTCGGCGCCGCCGTTGCGCAGGCGCCCGTCTCACCGCTCCCGCCGAGCCAGGCGCCGGCAGCGCCCGGCACAAGTCCGGCGGTGACCTATCTGGTGCAAAAGTACGGCGTTAGCGAGTCTGACGCACGCGAACGGTTGGCCGTGCAATCTGAAGTGATGCTGCTTTCCGAGCGCCTGAACCGCGAGAATGATCCGGCATATGCCGACATCTGGACCGAGCATTCGCCGGTTTTCAAAGTGATCGTCGCTTTTGCAGACACCAAGGATCGGAAAGCCTTCCTCGACAGCCTGTCGCCGAGGCTGCGCCGCTACGTGCAGCTCAAGGCCGTTCCAAAGTCGAGGACGCAAGTCCAGGCGGATCTGGATTCGGTCGCCGCGGCGCTGAAGTCCGGCGGATTTGCATTCGGCGGCGGGTTTGATCCCAGAACCGGCCGATACATGTTCGCGGTTGAAACGCAGCAGGCCGCAACCGCCGCCCGGGCGCTCGTTCCGCCGCAGCTGCGCGACCAGGTCGGGATTGCCGTTCAGCAATTGCCCAAGCCCGAAGCGGCTCCGACCGGGGTGGTGTCCGGCGACTGGATTGCAGGCGGTTATCCTTTGTATCCGATTAAGACCGACGCCCAGTGCACGTTCGGCTTCCCGGTAAGATTTGGGAGCGCTCAGACGAAGGGGATTCTGACCGCGGGGCACTGCGGAACGGTCGCCTATGAATATTACAATGGCCATTGGATCACCTTTTCGACCCCGGTGATTCGCCATCCTCAGGAAGGAAAATATGATTACGAGATATTCGAAACGACCGGTCTGACCGACGGCGGCGGCTTTGAAGTCTATTACAACAACAGTTACGGCGTTCCCCAATTTGCCGCGTCCGGCTATTTCAAAATCTATGCATTCGTCGGCTGGGCCAATCAGCATATCGGCGACACGATGTGCAAAAGCGGGCAGCAGACCGGCATCACCTGCGGCCAGATCACCGACAATAATTATTGGTACAACAATTCTTATGGATCGATCCTGGTGAGCAACACCGCGCAGCCGGACATCAGCGCGCCCGGCGATAGCGGCGGGCCGTGGTTCTTCGATCCGGGGACGGGGACTAAGGCGATCGCGTCCGGGATCCATGTCGCAGGAGACGGGGTCGGCTCTACGGCCACGGCAGTCTACATGCCGATCGACTGGATCGACGACCACGATTCGACCGTCAAGCTGGTCCTCACGCCCTAATTGAGGGCTGAAAAGATAAGAAGCGACTTCTGAAGGATTCCCGGGGGAGCGCGTGCGGCGCCGGACCATGTCGATGCGGCTCGCGGCATCGGCTAGCGCCACCTGGCCGTGTGTTTCCGGCAGGGGCCGGAGAGTGGAGAATGCGGCCTGGCCTTCGGGGATCTGCCAGCGGTCTCGATCGATTGACGAGCCTATCGGACCCGCATCGGGCAGGTCCAGCTTCGCTTGCCGCGCCCGCAATTTTCAATTTGCCTTGCCCGGGCCGCAATGCGCGTCCGCGGCGTCCGGATCCGGTGGCCGGCGCTGTGCCCAGGGCGTCGGCGCAGGTGTCCAGGCATATTCTCAATGTCCGCCCGCGGCGCCGCGGATCGACATGGCGGATTGCGTTACGGGCGAGAAACGGGAACGAAGCATTCATGCGAACGAACATCGATCATCTTCCGCAGGTGCAGCAGGACGAGCTCGCGCGCGTCGTGCAGATCCTCATGGGAGAGTTCGAACAGGCGATCTCCCGGGCGACGCAACCATCGCGGCGCAACGGGAAAATCTACAAGATCATCCTGTTTGGGAGCTATGCGCGCGAAGATTGGGTCGACAAGCCGGAGACCGGCTACCAGTCCGACTTCGACCTGCTGATCGTCGTCAGCCATGCGGATCTGACCGAGATCGCCGACTATTGGTATGTCGCCGAGGACAAGATCCTGCGCGATGAGGCGATCGGCAGGCCAGTCAACATCATCGTTCATTCGATCGATGAGGTGAACCAGGCGCTCAAGCGTGGCGAGTATTTCTGGGTCGATATCGTACGCGACGGGATCGCTCTTTACGAGCTGCCGCAGCACGAGTTGACGACGCCAATGCCTGCGGCCCCCGAGGACGCTCTGCAGATGGCCAGCGAGTATTTCGTCGCGAAATTGGGTGATGTAAATGTTTGGCTCGAAACGGCAGTGGATCAGTCGAAAAAGGGGGACGATTCCGACCGATACAGGCGGCACGCTGCCTTCAACCTTCATCAAGCGGTTGAAGCAGCTTATGCGTGCTTCCTGCTCGTGCGGACGCTCTATTTTCCACGATCTCATAACATAAGATTTCTGAGGTCCTTGGCCGAGGATAATGAGCCGCGGCTGTTCGAAGCTTGGCCGCGGGCGACGAAGCTCGACCGGCGCCGTTTCGAGTTGCTGAAACGCGCCTATGTCGAGGCGCGCTACTCAGCGAACTACGAGGTCAGCCATACTGATCTCGAGGCTCTGACGAGTTCGGTTCGGCGGCTCCGGGACATTGTAGAGGCAGTTTCGCGCGAGCGACTGGAGGAATTGCGGCGGACGGCGGGTCTCGGCGGATCGGCGATCGACTAAACCGGCTTCAGTCCGCTTTCCGCGCTCGCGGATGTGAAAAGACCAAGCCCTCGAAGGTCGCCATCATGACGTCTCGCGCGACCTGCGGGTCGTCCATGTCGAAGGTGATGCCGAGCTCGTGGCAGGCCCTCGCGCTGGCTCGGCCCAGCACCTTCGCGAGATCTTCCAGCGCGCGGCGTGCTTCCGCAATCTGCTCATCGGTCAGATTTTTCGGCGCCACCCATCGGGCGACAGGCTCGTTGCGCTTCGCCATTTTCCGCCGCCTCCGTGAGGGCCAGACGCGTTACACGTCGATCATATCGGCTTGGTAAACTGTCGCCAACGTGCCTCGTGGTGCACACATTTGGTGTCAGGCGCCGGCGGGACGCCAGACCGACCCCATCTCCTTTTCCAGCCCTTCCTGGCTCGTCAGCGGCGGTCCGCAACCGGCGGCCCTGCGGCCCGTGTTGCCCTTCGGGCTGCCCGCGCCGGCCTTGGTCCTTAGGTTCCCCTGCGGCTTCGCCTGCGGTGCGCGCCGCCGCTTCGCCTCGCTTCTCTTCGGGCTGTCGACGGGGTGGTCCCGGCGACATCAGCAGGAGACTTCCAATGACGAATATCGTGATCCTCGTCGGCAATCTCGGCGCCGACCCCCAGAGCCGCACCACCAACGGCGGCACCGACGTCACCACCTTCAGCCTCGGCACGAGCCGGCCCAAGCGCGACAGCGAGGGCAAGACCTTCAAGGATACGAGCGGCTTCACCGCCAAGGATACCGAGTGGCACCGCGTGACCTGCTTCAACGGTCTCGGCCGGGTGATCGACCAGCATGCGAGCAAGGGCATGCTCGTCTCGGTTCGCGGCCGGCTCCACAACAGCAAGTGGACCGACAGCGAGGGCATCGAGCGCTACGGCTACGAAGTCATCGCCGACGACGTTCAGTTCCTAAGCCGTCCACGCCAGGCTGAGGTCTCCGGCGAGCCGGCTGAGAGCGACGAAGACGTGCCTTTCTGAGGTGCCCCACGGGCCCGGCGGCTTCGGCTGCCGGGCCTTTTTCTGTGCGGTCGTGGAGGTGACGGGGAAGGATCTTGTCTCGAATAGGCCCAATGTGGCGGGCGCCGGAGCGGCTCTCAAGGATGCGTGGTCTCCCCCAATTTGCTGCGCAAATCGGCTCCCCCACGCCCCGCTTCGCGGCGCGTTCCGCGTCCCTGACAGCCGCTTCGCCGTCCGCTCCTGAAGCGCCGTCTTCGATCGGGAAGACAGACAAAGGAGACGGTCATGACGATGATTTCTGCGATGGGAAACGGCGGCTGCGAGGCGATCGTAGACGCGCTTAGGGCGGAGTTCGGAGCCATTATGGCGGAGCGAATTCTGGAGGCTGAAGCGGCCGAGTTTCTCTGGGATGCGCGCGTGAAGGAACGCTATCTCGGCCAGCATTTCGATGTCGGGCTCAGCATCGACGAGGATGAGATTGAGCTCGCGCGGATCGCGATTCTGAGCTTCCTTGGCGGGCACTGGCACGTGGGTTCGTGCCTCGTCGACGGCGAGGGAAGGCCGGCCGAGTTGCTCTGGAAACGGTGCTTCGATGATCGGCAAGAGGCGGAAGCGGCGTTCGATCGCGCCGCCTGAAGGGGAGTTCGCGACTTACGGAGGGAGCGGCGCGCAAGCGTCGCTCCTTTCTTTTTTGAGCCGGACTGGTGGAAGCAGATCGGAGTCGTGGACGGGCTGTTTGTATGGAAGTGGGAAGGAGGCAGGGGAGGGCAAGATAAAGGCAGTTGCTCTCACCAACTGCTAAGCGACTGTCTGCACATCGATTTATAGAGAGACAAGGAGGCGAGGCACGAGACAAAGCTGTCTCTCTCGTCGAACGGCCGCTTTGCGCCCGTATAAGCCCTACGCGAATAATCCAGCAGCTCTCGAAAACGGTCGTTAGTTAAGGCGCCCGAAGCCTCCCTGTTCAGCGTCGACGACTTTCCGTCCGCGCAAGCGACATGTAGTCGCCTCCGATCATGAGCATCGCCATTGTCGGGCAGCAGAAATATGAGGTCCAGGACTGGGCCACCCTCGCTTTCGCGCTGCGCTTCTACGATCACATCAAGGCCGTTATGGATGTCGAACCGAAAGGCGGTGAGGACTTCGAGCTGCGCGCGCATCCAGCCGCAGAGCTCATGGAGGTGCAGGCGAAGGCCGCGGACGGCCAGGTAGATCTCGGCACGTTGTGCGCCGTGCTTGCTCATTCGGGGCGGTCGATTGCAGCGAACATGTTGGTCGAACGGCTGTTGGCGGGCGGCCGATATGCGGTGCTGGTTGCGAGTGGCCGCTGCGACGATGCAACCAGTAAGTTTGCGCGCCGGCTTGAGGACGACCTCGACTCGCCGCGGGCGCTGCCGACCGTGAAGGAGGCGCGTACGTTCCTCGCCGCGTTCGGAATGGCGCAAGTCGAGGGAAAGCCAGGAGGGGCTCTCCATAGTTCGCGGGTCAAGCGCGTCGCCGAGGTCGCGGCGGGCGCGGACATCCACCAAATCAGACATGCACTGTCCCGCGTGTCCATCATCGAGAACCAGCGGCAGCCCGATCTTCAGCAATATGTCTCGGCCAAGCTCAGGGCGCTTGGTATCGCCGGCGACGTCATCGGTGATCTGGAGCGGCGTCTACTCGAGATCATCCGCCGCTCGAAAGGCACCGGCGCTGACGTGCTGATCGAGCTCAGGGAGGAGATCGAACGGGCGCGGCCGGATCCCCTGCGGCCGCCGCGGTACATCGGCCGCGGCGATGAAGCGTCGCTTGGGAGCGAGCTTGCTACGCGGCGAGTGCTCCTGCTCTCGGGTCGACCGCGGGTCGGCAAGAGCTGGCTGGCGCGGTACATTGGTGCTTCGCTGCAAACAGAGGGCTTCGCCGTCCGCGAAGCGTTCGACCCTGAAGACGCCGAACGATTCCTTGCTGATCCAGGAGGAAAGGCGCGCGCTGTGGTGCTCGACGATCCGCTCGGCGCAGAATACCCCGTAGCCGCGCCGGCGCGTGAGCACGCGCGCATCACGCGATTGATCGGGCGCCTGAGGACAGATCGGCGCCTGATTGTCGCTCAAGGATCGGAGCGGCTTCTCGAGACAACTCAGCGGCAGAAGCTCGCTGACGTGGTGACCGGATCGGCGTCCTGGCACGACGTCGGATTACTGGCCGGCGATTTTCTCGCACGCCTTTGGCAAGAGCTCTGCAAGGAATTCGAGGTTCCCGGCTGGCTTGCAGGGCGGGTTGCCGACGCCATCACCGCTGGCGAGAGGGCGATTGAAGCCGGATGCCTGCACTATCTAGCGGCGACCCACGTGAGCCTTGCCGAAGACGCGAACATCGATGCCATCTTCCGGCACGCGCGCGAGGATGTCACGTCAATCGCGCAGACGCTGGCGCGCGAAGGCCATGGCGCCGTGCTGGCCGGGCTTGCGGTCGCGACCAGACCGCACGGACCGATCAGCGAACAAACGCTTGCCTTCGTGCTGGGGAGCGGCGGTTCGACGCTGCCTGGCAAGGCTCGCGGGTTCACGGTGATCACCATTCCGGCACCGGACCCCGACGCTACTGAGCCCGTCTATGACACTCCTCCGGTCCTGGATGACGCGCAGAGGCGCTCGCTGGAGGTGCTGCGCCGCCGCGGGATGATCAGCGCGTCGACGAGCCAGATTGCATTCTCGCACCCCATCTACCGCGCTGCCGCCGAACATCTGGTGGAGGAGGGCGCAGACCTTGGGTTGGTCATGGACATGGCCGAGCGGTCGCTTCTTTCCCTGTCTCCGGCAACGTCGCGAGCCACGGCCGGGAACCTCCAATGGCTGCTCGAGCTATTCCGCGATGCCGATGGGCAACGCCGTCTCGTCGATCTCGCGGAAGCCGGGCTCCTCGCGCTTTATCCAGGCACCAGGGACGCCTGCTATCGCTTCCTGATGCGGCACGTCGCCGAACTTCCGGCGGAGCGCCGCGACCTCGATGCATGGATCGGGGCGGTGAGATCGGTCGACTTGGACATGCTGACCTGGATGGAAGGCGAGGCGGTTCTTCCGGCTTCGGACATGGGGACCGACTGGATCTTCCGCGGCATGGAGCCGGTAGCCCGCGCGCAGGTGCAAAGGGAGCTCGACCTGCTCGTTTCCGAGGAGAGCGTGACGCCCGAGCAGGCGACGACGGCCCTTTCCTATCTCGCGAGCAAGCCGGGAGAATTGACCGAATATGCAATGGCGCGACTGCTCAGTTTCGATGAAGGGGTCATTCGGGCGGAGGCGGTGAAGGCCTGGCTCGGTCAAGACCGGGAAAATGACAAGGACCTTCTCGAACGTATCTTCCACGACGAGCATCCGCTTGTCGCGCTTGCGGCCTTCAGGGCGGTCGTCGACGCCTGGCACCGCGTCGGCGAAGAGCGCCGGGAGGGGCTAGCCGACGGCCTCGTGCGGCTTGCGAACGACCCCGGATGCGCTGCCGCCTTGCTAGACAGGCTGGTCGTCTTCGAGCGGGACCATTCGCCGGAGGGGCCGCCGTGGCCGCTGTTCGCACGGCTAATGCCGGAGGTGATCCGCTCCTATCCCGAGCAGGTCTCGCTGGTTGCCGAGCGTTTCTTCAATGTTCTGCGTGAAGCCATGAAGGTGATCTCGCCGCAAGACATGCTCGGCATGTGCGATGCCTGGCAGCATCTCATCGAACGGCGTTTAAGATCAGGGAAGCTCGGCAACGACAGCATGCTGGGGATCGCATCGATCCTGATCGGGGCGACGCGCGATCAGCCTGAACTGCGTGGGGAGCGGCTGGAAGGGCTGCTGCGCCTTCAGGGGACCGGCGTCGCCGTGCGGCTCCTTGCCGACCTTATAGACGACTGGGACTCGCTTCGCAGCGACGAGAAACAACTGGTGCTAACGCGGCTCACCGAGGGCCGAGAGGACCAGATCTGGCTTCGCGCGGTCGCCCTCAGCCGGTCGGTCGTCCCAGTGGATATCACGGACGCCGTTCTCGAGCCGGGCTTCATTCTGGATCGTGGCGCGGCCGAGCTTGTCACTTCACTGCCGGCAGACCTCCTCGCGGCCATCGTTCATGTTCATGTGGGAACCCAGCCTTTCTGGTATCTCGGTCTCCAATATGGCGCTGGCGAGCGATGGGGTCCGGTATTGGACTACATCGCCCGCGATCCAGCGCATCCATTGTTCGAGCTTGCCGTGGTCGAGGTCCTGCGCCGAGCGAGGGCTCAGGAAGTCGTGGATCTCCTCCGCCATCTCGGTGCCGAACAGGCGGACCGAATGCTGCAGCTGATGCTTGAGGTCAAAAGCGGCTGCACCGGCAACTTCATGCCCGTGGCCTGGACCGCATTGCTGAGCCTCGCGCCCGACGAGACGGTCCGGGACAAGTGGCTTGACCGGATGGCCGAGGACGCATGGCTGATCCTCGACTATCTGTACAACGTCCGCGAATGGCTGACCGACAGCGCTGACCGTGACAAGCTCGCCAGGCGATTGCCTGTCGACACTGCAACCACCTTGATGATCGCGAACATCAGCAGGATCGGCGCCCCAGACGGCGGAGTGATGGCGGAGTTGATCGCATCCGTTGAGCTCTTCGCCGAACGAGTAATCGGCAAGGCGAGCCTGCACGGAACATACAGCGATCTTGCCGCGCTACTCCGGGATCATGGTTCGGTCGATGCGGCGCTCACAGAACGGCTGCTTGGGGAACGCGACCGCATCCTCGATGCTCGCAAGGATCGCCGGCCAATCGACGAAGACATTCGGTCTCACTGGATCAGCCCGTAAGCGAAACTCACAGCGCCGTTCACGCTTGCTCGGGAGAGCTACCGGGACTCCGCCCAGTTGAGCGGCGGTCGGCAGGCGGGAAGGCTCATACCTCATCGATGTCGTTGAAAATGTCATCATCGGCGTGCTCTTTCCGGTTCGGCACCCGCTCTACGGGGCGCGCCGGTGAATAGCTCGGCTCCTCGGTCTGCGGCAGGCTTTCGATGTGCTCGTCGATCTGCCGGTATAGCTTGGCGAAGTCCTCGACCGAGCTCGCATTGCCATAGTGCCGCTCCGCTTTTTCCATGCTCTCCTTGAAATCCGCGAACAGGCCGTACTCATCGTCTGAGCTGATGCTGTAACGGAATTGGTCAAACGTCTTCTCGAGGTCGGCAAGCCACTCGTCGCGGAACGCCTGTTCGAAATCGGTCCATTCCGAAGGCGTGAACAGCGAACGCATCGGCATGTTCTCGAACAGACCGGCGTTGCACCAGGTGACCGCGTCTTCGGCGAGCGTCTCGACGATCTGAACTCGCCGCTCTTTCGACAGATGCGCGCCGCGGTAAAGGGCGGCGATCAGCAGTTGCGCACCCGGCGTCGAGTAGACGGGCTTGGCTTCGGCCCAGACCAGCAAGTCTGGGCGCTGGCCGACGAAGCCGCGAAGGAATTCGTCGTCGCAGCGCTCGCCGAGGAAGGAAAGCAGGTCCTCCTCGAGCGGCAGGTCGGCAAGGCGCCCTTGCACTTGGTTGTAGAGCGCAGCAGGGATTCGAATGCTCGCGCCCTGAACGCTGGCCGCGGAACAGACGACCTCGCGGATCAAGCGCTCGGTCCTCGCTCCGCGGACATAGATTTCCACCATCTCCGGGGAGTTGGCGACAATGGAGGCGAACGCATCGGAGATCGTCGGGTGCCGAAACGTCCACCGATCGCCGTACTCGCCAGCGACACGACGCGTCAGGCTGTCGTCCATGAACTCGAGCGCTCGTGCGATTTCGGCCGGAACCTTGCCGGTGAGACGCGCGACCGTGTCGAGTTCCGAACCGGCAGGGATGGGCGAGGGCACACCGCCGGCCGGATGGAGGAAGATCAGCGCTATCGCTGCATGGCACGCCTGGTCGAGCCCCTCGAGCACGTCGATCAGGAACTCGACGGGGTGCTCGACAAGCTCCTGGAGCCGGTCGGCGGTGATCGCGAGGTGCTTGGTGAAGAACGGATCGCCGAGCCGGCGGGCGGTCTCGGGGAGGAACCCAGGGTTTGCGGCCACCGCTTTCAAATAAGGCTTCAGTCGCGTGCGCATGGCCTGCGGCTGTTTGCGCCGTACATGGTTGTACAGCATCTGCTCGCGCTCCTCATTCGTGATGCGCTGAACGTCGACCACAACTTGGCTTTCGGTGAGCAGCGGCAAGTCCCGCGTGCGCAAGTGCGGCCGGGCCGCGGCCCAGATATAGTTTCGCGACGTCATGACCACCCGTGCGCCTCCGGAGATGGCCGTCCGGATGAGGCCCAACTCGGCGTTCCAGCGGTCCATGCGCGCGACATCGAATTGGTTGGCGCCGAACGCGTCATCCACCCACAGGACCTGCTTCTCACCGGGGTGCCACAGGTGTAGTTGATCGGGGTTGGTGATGCGCACCGCGCCCGGACAGCCCTCGTCGATGGACCCGAGCGCGAGAAGGGCGGCAATCGTCGATTTGCCGGATGCGGGGTCGCCGAGGAGGATGACGAAGCGGTTCGCGTGAATGGCGTCGACGGCAGCCCTGTAAGAGCCGGTCGGGACGAAGCAGCCAAGATCCTCGCCCATCTCGGCAAGAATCGCGCGCGCCTGGTCATAAGCGTGCGCGGCGATGATCTGCGAAAGGTCGCCGATGCCGTAGATGCGCGGCACGAGCATCCTGAGGCGCGCGCTTTCCTTGATGCGTTCGATGATCCACCCGTCATGGAACACTCGGCAGGTGGTGACGCCCCGCGCCCCGAACGCGGCGCAAATCTCCCGCTCCGCCTCGCCAGAGACGCCGGCGTTGGTGATGATGATATAGTCTTCGGCCAGCCCTTCGGCCGCGAGCGTCTCGGCCTTGGCAAGCTCGTCAGACAGCCGGCCAAGGGTCAGCCGCGGATCGGCGCCACCCACATATTTGATCTGGATGGTTGATTTGGCCGTGCCTTCCGGCCCGTCCCAGGTGCCGAGGAAGGCGGCGTCCCGTCCGCCGTCTCGTGAGCCGAGGAAGGTCTGCACCGGCCGCTTCAACACCTCTGCGGCGACGGCGCAGCAGAGATCCTGAAAGGCCTTCCAGCCGAGCGAGCCGAGATCGTAAGCCATGCGCGTGCAAATAGCGGGAAGTGCCGTCTATGCCATCTCGATGGTAGCAATCTGTCAGGCTCCTGGCGCTTACAACCACATCCGTGGCGGCGCGGTGAGCAGCCTCACGGCACGAAGTTCATATCGGGTCGAGGCCGAGCCGCCTTACGCCCGCGCTCGTCAGAACGAAATTGATTCCGAGACCTGAAAAGAGTCGAGAAAGTCGACGAATGAAGCGAAGGCCTCTTTGTTGCCGCGCTCGGGCGCCTCATCGTGCAGGACCGTTGTTTGCTGGACCAGCAGGAACGTCCGCAACGACTGGAAAGCTGACGTAAGCCGACGGTCCGCTTGCGGCCATTGCCGGACATGGGCCGAATGGCACGGTTGCGCCCACCTTCGCCGTTGCAGCAGCCATCTCGCATCGCCGAAAGCAGCCATTCGTTTGGAACAACTCTTTAAATGGATCAGAAAATCCGTAAACACCAAGGCTGATCCGGGGCTGACAAATCCTGACTTGCATGTCGGATAAACCGACATTATATGTAATCCACGTGCAAAATACCGACGAGGAGTACATGGCTACACTCGCGCCTCCGGCACCTGCCGTGACCGTCTTTCCCACCGCCGCCGTGGAGGCGTGCCTGCGAGATGAATTGGTCGAGACGATAAAGTCATTCGCCAAGATCAAAGGAATCACCTTACCGCCTTCGCCGGCACAGATTGCCACCACATCGGTCCAGATCGACTCGCTAGTATGCGTCGACATCCTCTGCGCGGTCGAGCCGATTCTGCAGATCGAATTGCCAGAGAAGGTGGTCAAAGCGGGTGGCTACGGGTCGATCGAGGCCGCCATAAAGAATCTTGTCCCGAAGATCGAAGCGGAGTGGAAGAAAAAGAAGGGACTGAACCCATGACTAGTGCTGCGCTACGGCCGGACAGTGACGATGTGGAGCGTCGACGCCTCGGTGATCGGCTACGCGAAGCGCGCAAATATCTCGGTCTCAAGCAGGAGGAGGTTGCGACCTATCTCAAGATTCCGCGCACCGCTCTTACCGACATCGAGAATGGCCAGCGCAAAGTTGAGGCGATCGAGCTGACCAGGCTGGCGCGGTTGTACCGCCAGTCCGTCGCCTATTTCACCGGAGAAGATGAAGCAGCCGCTAGCATGTCCCCGGACGTAGCCCATTTGGCAAGGCAGGCCGCCAAATTATCGCAGAAGGATCGTGACGAGCTGGGTCGCTTCGCTGAGTTCCTGCGTGCCCGATCGGACCACGAGGCCTGACGATGGCCGAATTCGCCTCCGCGATCCGCAAGGGGACGATGTGCGCAGGCCGGCTGCATCGCCGCTTGCCCTATCGCGACGAGATCGAGGCCCGTGGCGGAAGCGTTGACGTGTTTGCCGCGATTGAGGCGCTCAACATCCCGCTGTTGCTCCGACCGCTGGATGGATTGCTCGGGGCGTATCTGCGCGATCCCGCGCCCGGCATCCTCGTCACCACCCAGCGGCCACTCAGCATCCAGCGCTTCACCGCCTCGCATGAGCTCGGACATAGCGAGCTGAAGCATGATCCCAGCCTCGATGATGACAATATCCTGCGTCGAATGCCGATGGGGTCGCAGGATGACCTTCAGGAAGTCGAGGCCAATGCCTTCGCCTCCGCGTTCATGATGCCCTCTTGGCTAATGGCATGGCATTGCAACCGCCAGGGCTGGCAGGCCGAGCATCTAAGGCGGCCAAGCGTCGTCTATCAGCTCGCACTGCGCATGGGCGCCAGTTACGAAGCGACCTGCTGGACGCTCGCGCTTTATAATCTCATCGACCGCCGCCAGGCGAGCGAGCTGGTCGACGCCAAGCCCAAGGTTATAAAGACTGCCCTGCTCGCCCAATATACGCCGCAGGATTATCGGGGCGACGTCTGGTTGCTGACTGAGCGCGACGCCGATACCAGGATCGACGGCAGCCGGAACGATTTGTTCGTGCTTCGCCTCGCCGAACACAGCGGCGGCGGGTATCTTTGGGACATTGATCAGCTTCGGGCGAGCGGCTTTGCCGTGGTGGGGGACGCGCTCGAGGATGGCGACCCCGATGCCGTCGGCGGCGATGTCATTCGGCGGGTGACGGCCATGACCGGTGAAGCGGACCGCGGCCTGATGTCGCTCGACGAACGTCGTCCCTGGGATCCCGATCTTCCACTCACTAGCCTCAACGTCGAATATGATTTCACCGGCCCGGAGGAAGTCGGCTATTCGCGTGCGGCACGGCGGTCGCTGCTCGAGGCCGCATGAGCCTTATCCACGTCGCTAAGGATCTGCGGAACGCATTCGGACCAGCCCGCGACCAGGGTGCCCGGCCGACCTGCCTCGCCTTTGCTGCCAGCGATGCCCACGCCGCTCTGCGCACCGGCTGGACGCCCTTGTCCTGCGAATTCGCCTTCTTCCATGCCCAGCGCCGCGCGGGGCTTCCGCCCACCGGCGGCGCACGCCTAGCTGCAATGCTCGACGCATTGCGCGAAGATGGTCAGCCCGATGAGGTAGGCTGGCCCTATCTAGCCTCCTTGCCTGCGATCATCGCGACTTGGGTGCCGCCCGGCTCGATCGGCGAAGTCTATGGGCGCAACGGACAGAGCGAGACGCCGGGTCTTGATCAGATCATTCCATGGATCGAACAGGGCCGGCCGGTAATCGCTCTGACGACGCTTTCGCCGTCCTTCTACCGGCCCTCATCCGATGGTGTGGTCGACCCGGCGTCCGGGGAATTGCCCGAGCCGGCGCGGCGTCACGCGATCATCGCCTGCGGTCATGGCACGGTCGATCGACAGCGCGCCCTACTTGTCCGCAATAGCTGGGGCTTGCGCTGGGGACAGGACGGTCATGCCTGGCTTACCGAAAGGTTTCTGGGGCCGCGCCTTTATGGCGCCGCCATCTTGATGGAGAACGTGAATGTCTCTGCTCATTCCACTGCAGCCTGACTGCGCGAGCGCCTGGCGGGCGGCCGTCGCTGCGGTCGATCAGCTTCCTGGCGATTCCGCCTATAATGTGCTGATCGATATCGCCGATCCGCTTGCCGGTGCGTGTGTGGGCAATCCACGCGTCGCAGTGGTTGACGCCTTTCTCCAGCCCTTTGGCAAGTCGGTGGAAACCGTCGCCAACACCATCTTTCCGTCAGCCCTTTACTATCGCCACGGCGCTCCGGCCTTCTTCGCCGCATTCCGCGACCGCGTTCTGCCCAAGGTCCGCAAGAATGCCCGTTGGTCCGGCTATTATTTCGAGCGGATGATGCAGGTGCCGGCCGTGGGCGGCGGCATGATCAACCAGCTTTGGGATATCGTCGGGCGGATGAAGGATCCGGCCGTGAAGGCGAACAACAAGTTCGAGCTTTCGCTGTTCGACCCCGAGCGCGACGTCGATGACTCCCCCTATGGCGGCCAGTGCCTCAGCTTCCTAAGTTTCAAGCTGCTTCCGGGCGCGCCCAAGACGCTGACGCTGACCGCGATGTACCGCAACCACTTCTATATCGAAAAGCTGCTTGGCAATATGATCGGCCTTGGCCGCTTGATGGAATTCGTCGCGCGCGAAGGGGGATTGAAGGTCGGAATGCTCACGATCCTCTCGACCCATGCCGAGATTGACAAGCCCAAGAGCAAGCAGATCGGTCAGGCCAGCCGCGGCCAGATCGACCAGATGTTGGCCGCCTTCGATCAGGCCAGCGCCAAGCCCGCCCTGGCGGCCTGAGGCGCTTCGAGCGGAAGCGACAGGTCGTCCATGTCGGGCGCTTCGCGCGCGCCATAAAGGTCGTAGAGGCCGGCGATGAAATCGCTCTGTCCGCCATAGCTCGGGTGGCGGACTGGAATGACCGGGACCTCGAGACCAGCGAGCGCGAGCTGGGCATCGCGGCCGATGGCGACGATCTGTTTCGGCCTCACCAGCGCGATCAATCCATGCAACAAGGGTGCCGTAGCATCGCGCTCGGCGCGCGTGTGGCACCGGTTCGAGAATGGATCGTCCGGCCCATGCGGATGCAGCGGGAACACATTCCAGAGCACGGCCGGAACGCCGATCGTGCCCAGTACCCGCCATACGACGGCGGCGGTGCGCTCGGCAACCAATGGCCCCTGGGTCGCCCGGTCGAGTGCAATCCCACCCAGGAGCAGGCCGGCACGGTCGAGGTGGATCTCATCGGTCAGTGGCACTCCGGTCCGCCGGCCGCCGCGATAGCCGAGGTCGCGCGCAATCCACATCGTGTCGACCCTGGATTCCAGGGCCGCGTCGAGAAACCGCTCCAGGTTGCGCCGGCGCAGCGTGGCGGCATCGCTTCGGTCATGGACCGGACACCGGTCGCTATAGGGATTGAACACCGAAGGAAGGCGCGTGTCGGCAAGGGCGGCAACGAACGACGTGGGTGTTTTCACGGCAATCTCTCGATACTGAGGCGATGGTTGTTCATGTCGACATGGACCCGCCCGCGGCGGTGCTTACGCAGGAAGCGGAAGGCGGCATAGCCCTGGAGGATCGCCTCTTCCCAAACCCACAATGGGATATCTTCGACCTCGTAACCGGTCACGAATTCGCGAACTTGCTTGAGCAGATCGAACGGAAGGTCATTAACACCCATGCCTTCGAACAGGTCGAGGTTGGAGGCTTGACCGAAAATCCAGGTGGTGACGCCTTCTTCGATCAGCGTCGCCCGTGCACCGTCCTGGACTTCATCAACCTTTGGGTCGTCCTTGCGCTTCAAGCGCAGCAGCGACCGTATCACCGGCGACCAGCCGCACACGGCGACATGGGCTAGATGAAAGACGTCGTGGAAGCGGTAATCGTCGTTGACCGCCGCATTGTCGGTTAGCCGGTCGCCGATGTTGAGGCCGTTGCAGCGCTGATAGACGTAGTCGTCGCCATTCACCGTCCGCTCGAAAATATCGATCGTCAGTGTTCGTGGCAGCTGCTCGTCCGTGACGGCGCCGGCATCGAGAAATTCCGGATAGATACGCTCGCGCGGCCATCGATCGAAGATCTTGGCGAGATTCTTGACCGCCGCCGCTTCCAGCGTGACGCCGGCCTCGTTCGCCGCCTGGCGGAGCAGCCGAAGGGTCGTGACCAGCCTTCCGGCCAGGGCTGGTTGATTGTCCGCCAGCCGTCCCGACTGCTGCTCGATGACCAGGGTGCCGACTTCACCGGCAAGTTGCATGAGCGTCTGCTCGAACACCGGGGTCGGCTCTAGCTGGCGTGCCATGATGTCGGGCTGAAGCGAAGCGAAAGTGAGTGCCGAATCTGAGGTCTTGTGCCAGTCGCCATAGCCACGCCCGACATTGGCGGCGATCTCGTCAAGCGCGATGCCGCCGCGCGACGCCACTGCCGTCAGATACCATAGGACGTCGCCGAGCTCCTCAACGACCGCGCGGGCATAGCCTTTGTAGGATTTCTGGTCGCGCTGCTTCTTCTTGACCTCGCTGAGCAGGCTACCGGTTTCGCCGAACAAGCCAAGCAGCGGGAAAGTCAGCGATCCGCCATCGCTATGCTTGTCGGTGGTCAACGCCTGCTCTGCATAGTCAGCGACCGTCAGCAGGGAGAAGGGATCGTCGGTCATCCGCGCTTTCGCCTTCGATCCCAGATCGCACCCTTGGGTACGGGCACGCCATAAGCCTCTAGTGCGCGAAGAACGATCATCCGGATCGGCTCGCGCGCCTCGACGGCGCGGTGGCCAAGATCGCGCTTGGTGCTGGCAGGAATTTGAACTTGCAGATGCTCATCCGGGTCCTGCTCGATTCCTATCTCGCCTAGTCTCATGAAAACATAATTTCATGAAACTGGAAAATAATCCAGCGGCGCCGTGGCTCGCGCGTGCAGCCCTGCAGTCTCTTGCGTCGCCGCCGGATGTTGCGGCGCGCGCCGATTAGCCCGGACCAAGGCACCCCAACCGGCTATGAGATGCCCTGATTTTACTGCGGAGCGAATATGATCGGCGTGCTCGCCTATGGATCTCTGATCACGGACCCGGGCCCGGAACTCGAGGCGGTGACGGTCGATACCATCAGCGGCGTGCCGACTCCGTTTCGCGTGGAATTTGCCAGGAGCAGCGGCAAACGCGGCGGCGCTCCGACCTTGGTGCCCGTCGAGGAAGGCGGCAGCCAGGTGCAAGCGGTTATCTTTAGGGTCGAAGGGAGCGAGCGCGAAATCGCAGACATCGTCTACCGCAGGGAAATCCACGCGGTCGGCAGCGGAAAGACCTATTCCGACCCCCCTGCCGACCGGAAGAATGCGGTCCGGATTGCCCGCTTCGAGGGACTGGCGGACTTCGATGTCGTGCTCGCCACTCGGATCGCGGCCAATATTTCACCGCTCTCTGCCGAGATCCTAGCCGACCTCGCGATCGCAAGCGCTCGGGAACTGAGCGATGGCCGGGATGGAATCAGCTACCTCATCGCCGCGCGGGCAAGCGGGATCGTGACACTGCTCTCACCCGCCTACGAGCGAGCTATTCTGGATAAGGCCGCCGCCGCCGACCTTCACGCCGCGCTTCATGGGATCCAAACAGAGGCTGCCGAACGTGCGTCTGATCTTGCTTAGGTCACGGCTGTGGCTAAACGGCAGCTTTCCAATTTTGCCGCCGAAAAGCGGACAATTCGCTCACGGCCAGATAAAGCCGCTCACGTTCGAGAGCGAGCCACAGTATCTCACTAAATCCGACGTGAAGTGTGGGGGAAAATGTGGGGCCGGGTTTTGCTCTACTGAACAAACTCGACGTCTCTCAACAGCTTATGGGAAAGTTATGGAAACCTCCCGCTCCGCCAAATTCGCGTAAAAGCAAGTATTGATGCGAGTAGCGAGAAAAGCCGGCGCTCGGCGCTGCAACTGGTCGAACTTATCGTGCCCCAGGACCGCCGTCGGGTAGGATGGCTTGGCCAGTGGCTGGGCGTATCGCCGCGGAGTTAGCGATCGGCAAATTTGATCTGACAATACGCTGATGCGGTCATCGCCGGTTCACGAGCTAAGAGTTGCAGTCTATAATCACCACATGACAGCGACCGAAGACTACGACGTGGTAGTGGTCGGAGGCGGAGCCGGCGGCGTCGGCGCGGCGGTCGGCGCCGCCCAGGCGGGAGCTAGGACCCTGCTGCTGGAGAGCGCGGGCTTCCTGGGCGGAGCGGCGACGCTGAAGTGCGTCCAGACCTACTGCGGCCTCTTCACCATCAGCGACGAGCCGCGCCCGGCAGTGTTGGGCGCCTCCGCCCAGGTGATCGCCAAGCTGCGCGAGCTGGGTGGCGTCCGTGGGCCAGTGAAGTTTCGCGGCACTTTCATGTTGCTGGATACCGAGGCGGTGAAATTCGCCTTGGATCAGGTCTGCGCCGAAGCTGGCGTGGAGGTGGTCCTCCACGCCATGGTGGTGCGCGCCGAGCGCGAGGGCGGTCTCGTCTGTTCAGTCACCTACCACGATCACAATGGAGATCACGAGGTGCGCGGAGCGGCCTTCGTGGACGCCACCGGAGAGTGCGACCTAGCCTTCTTCGCCGGGGCTTCCACACGCTACGGCAATCACGGTTTCATCAACTTAGGCACACTCGGCACGCGCTTCGGGGGGATTAAGCCTGACGCCGATCTTAGCGCCGAGGTGTGGACGGCGACCATCCGCAAGGCCCGCCGGAGTGGTGTTTCGCCGCTCTCCAAAGACACTTCGATGTTGGCCCGCGTGCCCATCTCCAATGACGTGATTACTTACCTCGTCAGCCAAGCCTACGACGCCCGGGATGCCCGCAGCATCAGCCACGCCGAGCAGCGCGGCCGAGCCCAGGCCTGGACCTATCTCGAGGTTATCCGCACGATCAAAGGTTGCGAGGGCGCCTACCTCGCAGTTACCGGCCCATCCTTCGGGACCCGCGAGAGCCGCCACATCGACTGCGTCCATCAGATCACCGAGAAGGATGTGCTGAGCGGCGCCCGCTTCGACGACTCGATCGCGCTTGGCGCCTGGGGCACGGAATGGCACTCCTCTGAGACAAACGAGAGTGAGTTCCAACTCCCCGGTGGCAACGGGGTCTACGAGATCCCGCTTGGAGCGGTGACGAGTGTCGACACGCCCAACCTGTTCGCCGCGGGCCGCACGGCGGACGGCGACCAAAAGGCCGGTGCTTCGCTGCGGGTCATGGGCACAGCCTTTGCGACCGGCCAGGGTTGTGGGGTCGCCGCCGCCCACTATGCCCATCGGAGAGAGGTTACCGTGGCGGAGGTCCAGAATGCGCTCCGCGAACAAGGCGCCCTGATTGATGGAGACGACCTGCCCGACCCGGTCGCCCTCTCGACGGCATGAGGCGGGTGCGCGTACAAACTCCCACTGTTTCGGTGAAGTGCAAGACGCAATGGCTAATGTCCGCTTCTGTAATGGGCCCTGTGTCAAGCTGCCCCGGTTTGTCCTGCCGCTGGTACCTTGCTTCTGTCCGTGGTCAGCTTGGCGCTGCCACATCATACGGTCAGAGGAAGCGGTGAGCCGATCTTTGGGGCGTAGTCTGTAGAGCTACTTCTACAGCTACTGCGGACATTGCGGCTTCACCAACTTCACCGTCCCAGCG
>WNFK01229364.1_pt1 | contig 21814 bp, 21 predicted proteins | sample 5400281 | NCBI WGS metagenome assembly WNFK01 (sample SAMN13153350, study PRJNA577476) | soil metagenome | isolation source: 20 cm soil on Douglas fir-dominated hillslope | place: USA:California | collected 2013-09-17
TCACGTCGAACCGCGTGCTGGTGCTCGATGACGGCCAGCGCCTCGAAACGCAGCAGTGGGGTGACGAACATGCGCCCAACGTCGAGACGTCGACGGCGGCATGCGCCCGGATCCACCCCGCGGACTGCGCCTTTCACCGGTTCCTCAGCGCACCACTCGCGACTGGGCGGCCGCTTGTTTTCCGATTCCGCGACGGCTATCGGATAGCGTCGCCGCTCACGACCTCCGTCACCCCGCAGGCGGCTCTCGCCGCCGGGGTGCACCACTCCCGCGCTCCTCCCACGCTCTCCTGAGTGACGGCGCCGCGATTCCCGCGGCGACCGCGACTTTCGCCATGACTGCGTGCGGCACCACCCCTCTGAGGCGTGGTGCGCGCCGGTCATACGACCAGGAGTGCACCAATGAATTTCGTCTTATTGATGTTGTTGGGCCTCGGGGCGGTATCGGGTACTGTGACGAGCTCCACGGGGGCGGTGGCCGATGTGCAGGTCTCGTTGCCGGAGTTGCGCCGCTCCACGACGACTGACAGCAGCGGTCATTACAGCATCGCCGGAGTCCCGGCCGGCACATACACGGTGACCTTTCAGCGCATCGGCTACGCTCCGGCGGTGCGCCGCGTCGTTTCTTCTGGTGGTGATATCACCGCCGACGTGACGCTGCGGGAGACGGTGGTGGAGCTCACCGGCATTCAGGTGACCGCCAGCGCAAACGCGACCAGCGCCCTCAATTCGCCGCAGCCCACCAGCGTGGTCGCCGGGGACGAGCTGCGACAGGCGCAGTCGCCCAGCCTGGGTGAGACGCTCGTAGGTGTGGCCGGCGTGCACAGCCTCAGCACCGGCGTGGGAATCGGCAAACCGGTGATCCGCGGCCTCACGTCGAACCGCGTGCTGGTGCTCGATGACGGCCAGCGCCTCGAAACGCAGCAGTGGGGTGACGAACATGCGCCCAACGTCGAGACGTCGACGGCGGCGGATGCGTTGGGCGGCGTGATCAACGTCGTCCAGAAGGACCTCCCGGACGCCATCGGTGTGCCGGGATTCGTGCACGGGGAGGTGAGCGGAGCCTACGGCAGCGGCAATCGCTTCGGCGACGGCGCCGTCAGCCTGGAAGGCGCAAGGGGGGGCATAGGGTTCCGGGGCTCCCTCAGCGGACGCACCAGCGGCGATGTCCGGACTCCGGAATACGTCCTGTGGAACAGCGGCAACCGGGCGGTCGCCGGGAATGTGGGCGTCGGCACGCGCGGCAGCTGGGGCTCGGTGAGCGGATCGTTTTCCCAGCGGAACGAGAAGATCTCACTCACCGATGAGGATCCAGCAGCGAAGCCGACACAGCGGATGGCAACGAGTCACGGCCGCGTGGACCTGACGCTCCCGCTGGGCGGGGCGCGGCTCGAAGTGTCTACAGGTTACGAACGCAGCCGGCGGCGTGAGTTCGAGGACGACACGACGTCCACGGTGGCCCTTGGCCTCCTGTCACAGACGTACCTCACCGACGTGCATTTCCACCATGCGACGATTGGCCGGTTCTCCGGTCTGATCGGGTTTTCGGGGGTGCGCAACACCTTCGCCAAGTTCGGGGAGGAGACGCTCATCCCACCGAGCCGGGCTAACAATGGCGGTCTGTACGTGTTCGAACAGACCGAAGGACAACGCTTGAACGTGTCCTTCGGGGCCCGCTACGATTACCGCCATCTCGACGTGGACGCGGACACGGTGTTGGGGCTCGCTGCGCAGACGCGGACCTGGAATTCCGTGACCGGCAATCTCGGTCTCCTCTACCACATCTCTGAGCCGGTCGCTCTCGTGTTCAACCTGGGCCGAGGCTTCCGGGCCCCGTCGTCGTTCGACCTGTACTCGAACGGCGTGCATGAAGGCACGGTCGCGTTCGAGCGGGGCAACCCCAACCTCCGCACCGAGAAGTCGATCAACACCGACCTCGCGCTGCGGGTCCAGAACAGTCAGGTGTCGCTCGAGGTCGGGACGTTCCTCAACGTCATTCAGGACTACATCTACGCGGTCCCAACCGGCACCACCGATTCGGCGTCGGGTTTCCAGATCTACGACGTGACCCAGGGTGATGCGCGGTTGAATGGTCTCGAGGCGGCGGTCCAGTACCACCCGACCACGTACCTACACCTCCAGGGCACGGCCGACTACGTCCGTGGGCAGAACACGACAACGGACCAGCCGTTGCCGCAGATGCCTCCGTTCCGCGCGACCTACACGGCACGCCTCGAGGGGACCCACGGGGCGTATCTGTCCGTGGGTGGTGAGACGAACACGCGCCAAACCCGGCTCGACCCGGCGGAAGCGCAGTTCTATGCTGACGCGTTCGGCGGGGCGGGCTATCAGTCGGCGTCCTACACGCTCGTCAACGTGGGCGCCGGGTGGGGTCTCTTGGCGGGGAACCGCACGATCCAGATCGATCTTTCGCTGCGGAACGCCTTCAACAAGGCCTACGCCGACTACCTGAGTCGGATCAAGACCAATGCGCTGAACCCGGGGATGGGCCGCACCCTGGTTGCGCGCGTGACCACCAGTTTCTGAGACGGACTGTCACGGCGGGGGGGGCTGCACCGTCGGCTGGGAGTGGTACAGCACCTCCACGCTGCGCCGGTCGAATCGTGAGGGGTAATCGACGATCGGCGAGCCGAACATGATGTCCTCGTCGAACACACTGTGCCGCAGCAGGCCGAGGGAATGCCCCAGCTCGTGGATCGACACGCGGCGCATGCAGGCCTGCACCTGACCCGCGGAGACAGGTGATCCGGTGAGGACCGTCAGCGAGACGTGTACCGGGCCGGCGAGTGTGAAGCCCGTGCTGTCGTAGTCGAATGTCGTGACTCCGCCGCAGGCATTAGGAGCGGGTGTCGTGTCCGGCGGGACGTCGGGAGGCACGCTGTCGGTCCATTGGACGATGACGTCGGCCGCCGTCGAATCGTTCACGAGGGTTCCTCGGAACTCGGCATACAAGAACTGATCCTGCCAGACGCCGACCGCGCGCTCGACCAGGAAACGCATGTTGCTGCGCGGGTCGGCCCAGAACCGGACCGGCAGCCGGCTCTCGGGCCAACGGAACAAGGTAACCGCCGTATCCGGGCCGATGATCGCCGTGTCGGCAAAAGCGTAGGCGCCGGCGCGGTCGGGGATCGCCGGGTCCTTGCAGGCGGCGAGCAGCAAACCCAACAGGAGCGTCGCGCGTCGTATCACGGGGTCGCTCCGCCCCAGCCCATCCGCACGAGCACCGCCACACGATGCACCGGCCGCGACGAGGTAAACCCCTCGGTGCGCAGCGCGGGCGTGATGAACTGATGGACGTCGTAGCGCGCTTCGATTTCGAGTTGATGTTTCTGGGCGAAGGGGAAGGGGGGCGCGTACGTCGCGGCCACGCTACCGAGTGGGAAGATGCCGCCCGATCCCTCGCGAAACACGCCGGTCTGGCTGGCGAAGTAGCGCATCCCACCGACGCCGACGCGGGCCGACGCGCCCGGCGCGAAGTGGCGGCGCAGTCCCACCGTGAACGCGAACGCCGTGAACGAGCCCGCATCGAACGAGCCGCCGGCCTCGTGCCGCCGCAGCCCACTCGGCGACACATCGAGCGTCGCGTCCGCGGACCACCCGGGGCGCAGCTCGTCACGCGCCGACACGAGCAGGGCGGGGGCGAGCGCGGGCCGGAGGTCGAACGGTGTGACGACAGAATCGTGCACTAGCGTGGAGCTGAAACGCGCCCCGAGCGCGATGTGAAGGGAGACTTGTGCGCTCAGTTGGAACGATGGAACGATGGAAAGAAGTAGCAGTGCTTTCCATCGTACCATCATTCCATCGTTCACGCTGCAGCCCCGTCGCCCACGCCGAACTTCCGGAGCAGACCTGCGATCACCAGTAGCAATCCGTACATGCATACGATCAGCGGTCCCGTTGGCAGATCCTGTGTGTAGGATAGCCACAGACCGAGCAAGGACGCGAGGGCTCCCGAGCTCCACGCGATCAGCGTGAGGCGCCGCTTGTCGCCCGTGAACAGGTTGGCGATCACGGCAGGCACGACGAGGAAACTGAACACCATCAGCACGCCGGCGATGGGTACCGCCAGCGTGATGACGACGCCGAACGACAGGTAGAACAGGAAGTCCCACCAGCGGATCTTCCAGCCGGCGCTCTCCGCCTCCTCCGGGTGGAACGAGATGGTGAGGAAGCGCTTTCGGAACAGGTACTGAAAGGCGCCGAGCCCCGCGTACACAATGGCCAGCCTCCCGATCTTCGGCCACGTGACCCACAGCAGGCTTCCGACGAGCGTCTTCTCGACCGCCTCACCGCCGCCCGGCACCTTGTTGGCGACGAGGACCGCGGCCGCCGAGGCGACGACGTACACGATCCCAATGAAAGCCTCCTGCGGCACACGACCCTTGCGGTCCGAGGTGCGCGTCAGGGCGAACAGGAACGCACCGACGGCGGTGGCGAGGAGAGCGAACACGTAGGTCGCCGGCGAGTCCGGGTCGACGTGGAAGAGCAGCGCCGAGAGGCTTCCCAGCGCCGCCATCTGCGCCAGCGACAGGTCTACGAAAATCACCTCGCGCGCGATGACGTGCAGGCCGAGATAGGACAGCATGGCGACCAGCACCATGCAGGCCACGAACGGGGGCAGCATCAACTGAAGACCGCTCACGACGCCTCCATCAGTTAGCGATTTAGCGGGCCGGATCGGCTGCCGCGCCGTAGGCGCGGGCGAGCTCCGAGACCCAAAGGTTCATGAGATCGAAGTAGGTAACGACGCCGCTCGACCCGCCCGTATTCGACGGCACGATGATCGCCTTGGCGCTCGTCCGCTGCGCGACTTCCAGCACCTGATTGCGGTCGTAGTAGTTGGTGGACAACAAGACCTGGATGTGCTGGTCACGCATGGCCGTGATGATCTCTTGCACGTGCCGGGGCGTGGGCGGGATGCCCGGCTTCGGCTCGATGTAATCGAAGCACGTCACCTGGAATTCGCGCGAGAAGTAGTCCCACTCCTTGTGATAGCACGCCACCAGCTTCCCGCGGAACGGCAAGCCCTGCTTGAGCCACCCGCCGAGCCGCGTCATGAGCGGCGCGCCCTGGTACTGCTGTTGATTCAGGAAGTTGAACAGCTTCCCCTGACGGTCGAGATCGGCGAGGCTGGGGCCGCCGAGCAGCTTGACCAGCTCCTCCCCGAATAACGCCCGGTACATGCGGTCCTCGAAGTCCTTCTCGCGCGCGGTGAAGTAATCGGCGTCCTGCGGCGCAACCCGTTTCAGACCGGTGAGGATGTTGCGGGCGATGAGCGTGGCATTGAGCGGATCGGTCCAAATGTGCGGGTTGCCGTACACGTGGATGTCGCCCTGCGCGCGCGACAGGCTGGCGGGCACGTCGAGCAGCGGCACGCCCGCGTACGCGGCGACGTAACCGGGGCCGCCTTCGGTGATCTTGGCGTTGTTCGCCTTGTCGAGCAGCGCAGGGACCCACAGCTCCAGGTCGAGCCCGGTGGTGACGAACAGGTCCGCCTGCGCCAGCGTGGGCACGAAGCTCGGCTTGGGTTGGACGTAGTGCGGGTTCTCGTCTCCGACCGCGATCGAGCTGACGCTGCCGCGATCGCCGACGATCTCGCGGGCGATGGCCGCGTACGTCGTGAGCGAGGTGACAACCTTGACCGGCGCCGCCGGCGGGGTCGGGAGCGTGAGGGTCAGGAACAGCGGGATGAAGGATATCATGTCAGTAGGTCTCGTGTTTGTGGGGACCGATGGCCCAGACCGCCTGGAGGGCGATCTGATGCGTGGCGGTCGCGTTCGCGACCCGTTGCCATTGGTATTGCGCGCGCAGGAACACCCACTCGCTCTGCCACATCGTGAGCGAGGGAATCACCTGGCGCGTGATCACGCCGAATTCGGGCGATTCGACGTAGTCATAGCGCACGCCGGCGATGAACCGCTGGTTGTCGGGCCCGCGCCCGCGACCTGTTTCTGTAGGGCGAGCAGCTCGCCGCGCAACGTCCATTCGTGGTACATCGCGCGCAGCGGCGGTCGCCACGTCAGTCGAAACTCGAGACCGCCCACGCGCGTGCGCAGCGCCGAGTCGGGGTTCGTGCCGTAAAGCCCAGTGCCGCCGATCTGCATGTACGTGGAGCGCCCCAGTTGCCAGAAGTTGAGCAGGTGCACGAGGTAGGTCGGCCGGCCCCCGTTCCCGAACAGCTCGGCGTCGCTGCCACTCCGCGTGATCTGCGCGGTCAACTCGTGCGTGCCGAACCCGCCGAACGCGCGGTACACCGACAGGCCGGTCCCGGCGAGCCCATCGTCACCGAGATAGCTCGTCACGGCGAGCGGGTACTCGGTCTCGGGCACGGCGTGGAGGTGCCAGCGGTTCAGCTCGCCGAACTGTTGGCGGAACCTGCCCGCGTCCAGACGGATGTGTCCTGGCATGCCCGTCCAGTACGCATAGCCTTCCTCGAGACTCGCGACGCCGCCTTCGATACTCACGAAGATCTTCGTATGCGAGTACGGGTCGAGGGCCGACTGAAACCCGATTTCGAACTCGCGCGGGTCGAAGTTATCCCGCTGGATGCCGCGCCCGGTCGCGTACCCGCGAATGTCGCCGGTCACGCCGATTTCGGGGTTCAGCTGGGCTTGGTTGCGCTCGCGGCCCACGAACTGCGTCGGCGTGGTGTCGGCGGCGGCGCGCTGTGACGAGTCGCCACGAGCAGCGGAAGCGGCGGCGCGCAACGCCGCCAGGTCGTCGGCCGGTGGACCTGCGACCGGGGCCGGTGCCTGGCGGCCGAGCGCTGCCACGAGGGAGTCGAGCCGGGCCCGCAGCGCACGGAGCTGCGCCGTGAGCGAGTCGACTTGCCGCTGCGTCGGTTGCTGCGCCGCGGCGGGTGCCGCAAGGCACACCGCGGCGATTACGCCTGCGTAAAATGTGCGAGTCATGTCGTGATCATCTCCTGTCTGTACGTCGGAGCCTTGGCGCTTCGCGACATGCGAAGCACGAGTCCTACGTGACTACGACAGGAGTGCGGGTGGAGCTCGGGCTGGGGCGGTTCTGTGGGCGGCGCTCGCGACGACAACGATCCGCCGCGTCGGCGGGGCCAAGGAGCGCGTGGGACGCGAAGGCGGCGCGGTCGCCGACCGTTGAGCGACGACGTGCGCACTTGCGTAGTGACACAGGGCGCAACGTAATGCGTCGTGCAGCACGACACAGCGAGCGTCGTGCCGCGACTCGAATGCGGCCGGCGCCGTGACCACATCCCGCGCGTGCGCGAGCGTAACCGCCCCGCCTCCCAGCGCCTGCACAGCGAGGAGGACGGTGAGGACGGCTCGGGTCAGCACGCGGGATTCTCGGCGCATCGTCCCTTTCATACGGTTCCCGTCTGACGAGCGCTGACCCGCGCGTACGCGCGCAGTCGGCGCAGCATGCGGCGGTCGTGCTTCACGGGATCATCCAGCTTCGGCGTCTCGATAATCTTAATCACTGTCGCTAGGCGCGGATCGCGCATGATCTGCCGGAACGGGTCCGCCCCAATCGTGCCTTCCGCGATCCACTCGTGGCGGTCGAGGTGCGATCCCCGCGCAGCCTTGGAGTCGTTGAGGTGCAAGCACTTAAGGAGATCGAGCCCGACCACGCGGTCGAACTCCTCCCACACCGCCGCGATTCGTCGGGCCACGTCATACCCCGCGGCATGCAGGTGTGCCGTGTCGAGGCAGAACCCCACACGGTCCCGCACGGCCTCGGGTATCCCGTCTCGCAGCGCCCGCAGCTCCTCGAACGTCGCGCCGAGCGCCGTGCCCGCGCCCGCAGTCCCCTCGATCAGCACGCCCACGTCTCCCGGGACCGCCGCGAGGCACTCGGCGTACCCTCGCGCGTTGCGTTCGAGTCCCGCCGCCCGTTCGTCCATGTAGTTCCCCGGATGCGACACTACCCAGGAAATCCCGAGCGCGAGGCAGCGCGTCAGCTCGCCGACAAACGACCGGATGCTCCTGGCGCGCAGCGCGTCATCGGGCGACGCGAGGTTGATCAGGTAGCTGTCGTGCGCCACGACCATGCGGAGGCCGTGTCGTGTGACTTCCGTCCGGAACCGATCGACCACAGCGGCGTCGAGCGCCGGCTCGCGCCACTGGTTCGGCGTTTTCGTGAACACTTGCATGGCGGTCGCGCCGATCTCAGCGCCGCGGGCCGGCGCTTCCGCCACCCCGCCTTCGGTGGAGACGTGAGCGCCCAGCAAGCTCACGAGCGGCTCTCCTCCAGAAACGCGAGCCGTGAGATCAGGGGCACGAACCGCACGCCCCCCGCGCTGCGCTCCTCGAAACCGCGTTCCGAGCGTTGCAATATGACCAGCTCTTGCGACGCGAGGTCACCGATGGGGATGACAAGCCGGCCCTTGGGGGCGAGCTGAGCCAGTAACGGCTCCGGGACGCGGGGGGCCGCGGCGGTGACGATGATGCCGTCGAACGGCGCCTCCTCGGGCCACCCCGCGGCGCCGTCCCCCAGGCGCGTCTGGATGTTCGTGAGCCCGAGTCGTCGGAACCGTTCTTCCGCTTCGACCAGCAGGTCGGGGAGGCGCTCGACCGTGTAGACAGCGGCGCCGAGACGCGCGAGGATCGCGGTCTGGTAGCCCGAGCCGGTCCCGATCTCGAGGATGCGGTCACGGCGGCGCGGCGCCAGCGACGCCGTCATCAGGGCGACGATGTACGGCTGCGAGATGGTCTGGCCGCTGCCGATCGGCAGCGGCCCGTCGTCGTACGCGCTGCGGGCGAGATGCGGTGGCAGGAACCACTCACGCGGCGTCCACGCCATCGCCGCGAGAACGCGGCGGTCGCGCAGACCGCGGTTCGCGACCTGGGTCACGATCATCCGGCAGCGCGGGCGACGTGTCTGCGGCGCGGGACCGCGTGCTTGCCCTGGCATCGGGTGAACTATACCTTGGCCCGTCACCTCGCGCCCTAGAGCTAGAGAGAGAGGACCTTGCCGGACGCCGTGCGTCATCAAATCCTGCTCGTGGGTAACGCGGCCGCCCGACCCGATGGGTTGGAGCGGCTGCTCGTGCGTGGGGGGTTCGACGTCACCGAGGCCTTGGCGGAGCCCGCAGCCGGGGGGCGCCCTCCCGACCTGGTCCTCTACACGGCCGACCCGGGCGCGGCCGCCGTCGGCGACCAGGTCCGGGCGCTCACCATGCGGCCTGGGTTCAGCGGTGCCCCGGTCTTCGTCCTCCTGAACGAAGGCGGTGCCGAGGCGGCCACGGAGGCGCTGCTCGCCGGTGCCCGGGACGTGCTCCTCGCGCCGGTACACCTGCCGGAGCTGCGGGCGCGGCTCGAGGCCCTGCTGTTCGTCCGGGACGAGCTGCGCACGGCGCAGGACGCGCTGCGAGCCCGCGACCTGCTCTACGACATCTTCCAGGAAGTGTCGGCCGCGCTCCGCGCCGATGAGATCTTTCAGACGTTGGTGCGGCGGGTGGGGCAGGCCTTCGGGCTCTCGCATTGCTCCTTCGTCCTCACGGCGCCGGGGGACGAGAAGGGCCGTGTGGTCGCCGTGTACGAGAATCCGTCGATCCGTGACCTGCGAGTCGAGCTCGAGCGGTACCCGGAGATCCAGGAGGCCATTCGCACCGAGCGCCCCGTCGTGATCAACGACGTGCACGAGCATCCGCTGTTTGCGTCGATCCGCCGGCGCTGGTCGGACCAGGGGATCGAGGTGAACGTGCAGTCGGCCGTGGCGCTGCCGGTGTTCGTCCAGGGGCGGGCGGCGGGGGTCTTCTTCCTCCGCACCGAGAAGGGCGATGCCCAGCTGCGGCCCGAGGACGTCGCCTTCGCGAACACGATTGCCCAGGCTGCGGCGCGGGTCCTCGAGAACGAGGAGCGGCGCTCGGCGATCTACCGCCGGCAGATCAGCGCTGGCGCGACCGATGAGATGACGGGGTGTGCGTCGCTCGACGCGCTCGACCGCCGGCTGCGGGACGAGTTCGAGCGGGCGCGGCGCTATTCCCTGCGCTTCGCGCTCGTCCTCGTGGACATCGACCAGCTGCGCGAGATCAACGAGCGCCTCGGCCAACCCGCGGGCGACCGCGTGCTCGGGGAAGTGGGCGCCATTTTACAACGCGAGATCCGCGCCCCCGACTTCGTGGCGCGCTATGGCGGCGACGAGTTCGCCTGCATCCTCCCCGAGACGGACGCCGCGGGAGGCCGCCAGTTCGTCGAGCGCCTGCGCCAGGTGTTCGGGCGTCACACCTTCGCCGACTTAGGGCCCGCCAAGGCGCCCGCGATCTCGGCGGGGGTCGTGGCCTACCCGCACAGCGAAGCGCTGCGGCCCGAAGACCTGTTCACGCTCGTCGAGGGTGCCCTGCAGCGCGCCAAGGGAGCGCCGCACCGCGAGCGCGATCAGCCCCACCGCGAAGAGGACCAGCAGCAACATCTCGGGCCACAGCTCCGTCACGCCGACGCCTTTCAGCAGGATCCCGCGCAGCACCTTGAGGAAGTGGGTCAGCGGCAGCAGCGCGCCGAGCCACTGGAAGACGAGGGGCATCGCCTGGCGCGGGAACATGAACCCGGAGAGCAGGATGTTGGGGAGCACAAAGAAGAAGCTGGCCTGCATCGCCTGCTGCTGCGTGCGCACCAACGTCGAGACGAGGAGCCCCAGCGACAGGCTCGCGATCACGAACACGAGCGCGACGCCATAGAGCAGCACCACGTTGCCGGTGAGCGGCACATCGAAGACGAATCGCCCGAGCACCAGCACCGCCGTCATCTGCACCATCCCCACCCCGACGTACGGTGCGATCTTGCCGAGCATCAGCTCGGTCTTGGTGATGGGCGTGACGATCAGCTGCTCGAGTGTGCCACGCTCGCGCTCGCGCACGATCGCCATCGCCGTGACCAGCACCATCGTGATCGTGAGAATCACGCCCACGAGCCCCGGCACGATGTAGTTGGGGCTGCGGAGACCGGGGTTGTAGCGCGGCCGCACGCGCGCCTCGAGCGGTAATTGGGACCGGCCCGCGGCTGCCGAGAGAATCGCCAGACTCCGGACCTGAGCGACGCCCGCGGCGGCGGCGAGGGCGGCCGTCGACGACAGGGGATCCGAGGCATCGACGATCACCTGGACCGTCGCGGTGGTGCCGCGCGCCAAGTCGCGCGGGTAGTCGGTCGGGACGACGATCCCGGCCTGCGCGTCGCCCCGGGCGATCGCCGCGTCCAGCGCGCGCCGGTCGTCGACATGACCGACGATCCGGAAGCTCCCCGTGTTCTCGAAGGCCTGAATAACGTCGCGGCTTGCCGGCGTGCGGGACTCATCGAGCACGACGGTGGGGATGTGGCGCACGTCCGTCTGGATCGCGAACCCGAACATCAGCAGCTGAATCACCGGAATGCCGATCATGATCCCAAGCGTGAGCCGGTCGCGGCGCATCTGGATGAATTCCTTGCGGAACATCGGCCAGAAGCGCTTCACCGCTCGTTTGCCTCCAACTCATCCCGCTCCTGGAGAATCACGAACGCGTCCTCCAGGCTTTGGCCGCCCACCTGCGCGGCGACCTCGGCCGGGGTGCCGAGGGCGATCAGGTGTCCCTGGCTCATCATCGCCACGCGCCCGCACTGCGCCGCCTCGTCCATGTAGTGGGTGGTGACGATCACCGTCGTCCCGGCGCGCGCGAGCGCGTGGATCGTCCGCCAGAAACTGCGCCGCGCCGCGGGATCCACGCCGGCGGTCGGCTCGTCGAGGAAGAGAAGCGCCGGTTCGTGCATCAGGGCGCAGGCGAGCGCGAGGCGCTGCTTCCACCCTCCCGAGAGGGTCCCCGCCAGTTGCGGCAGGCGGCGCTCCAGACCCAGGAATGCCACCACTTCGGCGATGCGGCCGCTGCGACCCGCGTCCGCGAGTCCGTAGATGCCGCCGTAGAAGTCCATGTTCTCGGCGACGGTCAGGTCTTCGTACAGTCCGAACTTCTGCGACATGTACCCGATCCGCTCCTTGATGCGGTCGGGCGATTCGGTCACCTCGATGCCCGCCACCGTCGCGGCCCCGGCGGAGGGGGCGAGTAGGCCGCACAACATCCGGATCGTGGTCGTTTTCCCCGACCCGTTCGGGCCCAGCAGGCCGAACACCTCACCGGTGGCGATCTGAAGCGTGAGGTCGCGAACCGCGGTCGTCGGGCCGAAGCGCCGCGTCAGGCCGCGGGTCTCGACCGCGAACGGCGTCACGGCAGGAGGGTGATCTCGAGATCGACGGGCAGGCCGGCCTTGAGGCGCCCGCGGGCGTCGTCGACCCGCACCTTGATGGCGAAGACCAGATCGGCGCGTTCGCGTTCGGTCAGCGCGGCGCGCGGCGTGAACTCGGCCCGCGGCGAGATTTCGACGACGCGGCCGCTGAAGGCGGAGTCGGTGTACGCGTCGGTGCGAATCGCGACCGGTTGGCCCACCGCGACCCGCGCGAGGAAGCGCTCGCCCACGTAGGCGCGGATCCACGGCTTGGTCACGAGGCCGATCGAGACGACCGGCATTCCCGCCGTCACCGCCTCGCCGCGCTCCGCGAAGCGGGTCAGCACGATGCCGTCCTCGGGAGCGACGAGCGTGAGCTGATCGCGCGTGGCCTCGATGGCGGCCAGGCCCGCGCGCGCCGCTTGGGACTCTCGCACCGCTCCGCGCACCGCTTGAAGCCGCGCGGCCGCCGCCGCCGCGGCGCTTTGCAGGGCCTCGAATTGCTGTGGGGCGACCACGCCGCTCTCGCGCAGCGGCCGCGCCCGCGCCACGTCCCGAGCCGCGCGCTGGCTATCGGCCTCGGCGGCCTGGACCTCGGCCGTTCGCGCCGTCGCGGCCTCGGCCCGGGCGCGCTGCTGCGCGATCAGGGCATCGAGGCCCGGCTGCTCGAGGACCGCGACCGTATCGCCGCGGCGCACGGTGTCGCCCTCGTCCTTGAGCAGCCGCACGAGACGTCCCGCGGCGAGCGGGGCCAGACGCAGCTCGCGGATTTCAACCGTGCCGGCGACGGTGAGGGTACCTTTGTCCGCCGTGCAGGCCGCGAGGGCCAGGCTCCCTGCCAGCGCCCCGTACCACGGCGCCGTCACCGTCTGGGCCGAGCGGGGGTGGCGCGGGTGGGAGACGGCCTGCGGAGCCAGTTGGCGGGATCGAGCGCGATACCGCCCTGACCGCGGATCTCGAAGTGGAGGTGTGGGCCCTCGTCGCTCGACTCGCCGCCGACGTGTCCGATCACTTGACCCCGCACGACCCGCTCCCCTTGCCGCACCGTCGCGTCGTTCAGGTAGGCGTAGAACGTGTAGTAGCCGCCGCCGTGATCGACGAGGACCGACGTGAGGTACAGGCCGAGGGGGCCGGCGAGGCTCACGGTCCCCGGCGCGACCACGCGCACCGCCGACCCGACCGGCGCCTTGATGCCGATGCCGTGGCGCGGGATCCGCGTGTTGTTGGGCCCGGTGGTCGTGCCGAACGGATAGATGACGAGGCCTCCGCCTTCGACCGGCCAGTCGAGCCCGCCCAGGTCGGCGGTCGTGATCGCTCCGGGACCGGCGGCCCTCCCGCTTGCTTCCGCTTCGCGGCGCGCCCGCTCCAGGGCTTCGATGCGGTCGTTCAGTCCGCGCTCGTCGCGGTCGAGCTGGGACAGCCGCTGCTCGGCTTGCCGGGTGTTGCGCCGCGTCTCTCGCAGGTTGGCCTGTCGCTGGCGCTCGAGCGTCTGATAACGGTCGAGCTCGTCGGTGCGCTCGCGCCGCCGCCGCGCCAGGGTTTCCCGAGCATCCACGAGCAGCTGGCGCTGCCGCGCGACGCGGTCGCGCAGCTTGTGCATGTCGTTCGTGAGGAGCCGGTCTTGCCGGCTCACGAGATAGAGGTACTTGTAGCGCGACAGCAGATCTCCGAAGCTCTCGGCGGCGAGCAGGACCTGCCAGCCGTACAGCGGACCGCGCTTGTGGATGTCGACGATCCGTCGTTCCAGCACCGCGCGCTTTTCGAGCAGCGCGTCCTGCGCGAGCAGCAAGTCCACGGTGATCTGGTCGATTTGCCCGCCGAGCCCCGCGATTTGTCGGTCCAACTCGTTGACGATGCGATTCGTGCTTTGCTTTTGGCGGTCGATGTTCGCCAGCTCGTCGGACAGCGAGTGCGCGGCGGTGCGCAGCCGGGCCAGCTCCTGCTCGACTTGGGAGCGCTCGCGGCGGATCCCCTCCAGGCGGCTCTGATTGTCCTGCATTTGTTGCTGGTACGTCGGCCGTTGCGCGGCAGCCGGAGCCGCCAACAACAGGAGCATCCACACCACGCGCCTCATACGCGCTTTAGGTGCCGTCCGACACTCGTCGCGCTGCCCAGGAACCCGATCAGTGCCCCGAACACGACGATTGCCGCGGCTTGCTCGCGCGTGAAGAACGCCGCCTGGATCAGGTAGCGATCGATCAGCACGTACGCCGCGAACGACAGGCCAACGGCCACCGCACCGCCCATCAGTCCCTTGATCGCGCCCTGGAGCAGGAACGGACGCCGGATGAAACCATCGGTCGCACCCACCAGGCGCATGATGGCGATCTCGCGGCTGCGCTGCAGCACCGCCATGCGGATCGTCGTGCCGATGATGATGACGGCGACCGCCGCGAACGCCGCGCCCACGACGATCCCCACCGCCGCGGCGAGCTGGCGCAAGCGATCGAGCTTCTCGACCCAGTCGCGCCCGAATCGCACGTCGTCCACGAACCCGAAGCTGCGCAGCCGCTCCGCCACGGCGGTCACGTGGTCGGCGTCGCGGAATGTCGGCTTGAGCTTCACCTCGATCGAGGCGGGCAACGGATTCCGCTCGAGCTCGCGCAGCACGTCTCGGAACTCGACCAGCTCGGCGCGCGCGCGCGCCAAGGCCTCGTCCTCGGACACGTACGTCGCTGTCTGGACCTCCGGGAACGCCTCGATGTCCTTGAGGCCGATCGCCGTCGCCTCGATCGGCGTGCCCGGCAGGAGATAGACGACGATCTCGACCCGCTCGGCGACGCTGCGCAATGCATCCTGGAGGTTCACCGCTACGAGGCCGAACAGGCCCAGCACGAAGAGTGAAAAGGCAATCGTCGTGACCGACAGCGCCGACAGGAGCGGCGCGCGCTTGAACGCGAGCAGGGCTTCGCGGACCACGAGGTTCATGGCGCGGCCGCCTGGTCGCGCGGCTCGTCGACCGCGGAGTCGTACACCAACGCGCCCTCTTGCAGCTCGATGACCCGGTAGGGCGCCTGGCGCACGAGGTCCAGGTCGTGGGTCGCCATCACGACGGCGGTGCCGCTCGCGTTGATGTCGCGCAGCAGCTGGAACACGCCGCGGGTCGCACGCTCGTCGAGGTTGCCGGTGGGCTCGTCGGCGAGGAGCACGGTGGGCTCGTTGACAAGGGCCCGCGCGATCGCGACGCGCTGCTGCTCACCCCCCGACAGCTCGCGCGGGTAGGCCTGCGCCTTGGCGGCGAGTCCGACCTGCGTGAGCACGCGCATCACCCGCGCGGCGATCGTCGAGCGACGCGCGCCCGTGACCTCGAGCGCAAAGGCGACGTTCTCCTCGGCGGTGCGGTCCTCGAGCAGACGGAAGTCCTGGAACACGATGCCGAGGCGGCGGCGGAGCAGGGGCACCTCGCGCGGCCGCATCTCCGTCACCGAATAGCCGGACACGCGCACCTCGCCCGAGGTGGGGCGCTCGTCGGCGTAGACCAGCTTCAGGACGGTGGACTTTCCCGCACCCGAGTGGCCGGTGAGGAACGCGAACTCACCCTTCGCGATGTGGAAGGAGACGTCCTTGAGCGCCAGGCCGCCCTTGGGGAAGGCCTTGAAGACATTCGTGAACTTGATCACTTACAGACGCGCCAAGGCCTGGGCGAAGTCCGCGATGAGGTCATCGGGATCCTCCAGTCCCAGGGAAAATCTCAGGAAGCCGTCGGGAATGCCAGCCTGGGCTCGCTGCGCCGGGGTGAAGCCCGCGTGCGACGTGAGGCGCGGCTCCGAGACGAGTGTTTCCGTGCCGCCGAGGCTCGGAGCGTGCGCGGCGATGGTGAGGGCGCGTAAGAACCGCTCGGCGGCGCGCACCCCGCCCTTCACCTCCAGCCCCAGCATCCCGCCGAAGCCGCCTCCCCCTTCCAAGAGCACCCGCTTAGCGACGTCGTGGTCGGGGTGCTGCGGCAGGCCGGGGTAGTGGACCTGGGTGAAGCCCTCCTGCGTATCGCACCACTGGGCGACCGCGAGGCCGACCGCGTTGTGGCGCGCCACGCGCACCGGCAACGTCTTCAGGCCGCGGTCGATCAGCCAGGCAGCGAACGGGTCTAAGGCCTGGCCCCACACCTGCATCAGCTTGCGGACCTCTTCCACCACTTGCTCCGTGCCCGCCACGGCGCCGGCAATCACGTCCGTGTGGCCGTTCAGGTACTTCGTCGCGGAGTGGATGACGATGTCGGCGCCGTGCTCGAGGGGCCGGAAGTTCATCGGCGACGCGAACGTCGAGTCCACGATCAGCGCCAAGCCCTCCGCCTTGCAGAGCGTGGCAATCGGCTCGAGGTCGATCACCCGCATCAGCGGATTGGTGGGCGTCTCCAAGAAGACCGCGCGCGTCGTCTTCTTCATCGCCGTCTTCCAGGAGCGGGAGTGGGTTGGATTGACGAACGACACGTCGATCCCCAGCCGCCCGAATTCCTGGGTGAAGAGGCGGTGGACGCCGCCGTAGATCCACTCGCTCGAGAGGAGATGGTCGCCGGGCCGGAGCACGGCGAGGTGGGCGAGGGCGGCGGCACCCATGCCGCTCGCCACGAACAAGGCCGCCTCGGCGCCCTCCAGGAGCGCCAGCCGGCGCCCGATGTCCACCTGATTGGGATTGTTGCCGTAGCGACTGTAGAGGACTTCGGCCGTCGAGCCGATGGGATTCGTGAAGGTGCTGCTTTGAAACAGGGGCGGCGCCACGGCCGTCCAATCGGCCCGCGCCTTGGGGTCGCCGTGGATGGCGCGGGTCGCGAGACCGAGGCGGCGCCGCTTCACGCCCGACCCCTCTGACTCACGCGGCGGTGAGCGCGATCGCCCCGCCTGGGGTCCGCGCCGCGACCTGCTGGGCCACCAGCTCGTCGAGCAGCGCCGCCGCGGGCTCGCGCGCGCCGATCACGTGTAGCGTGCCGTCCGGCCGCTCCCACACCACCGCCAGGCCGTGCCCCAGGAGGACCGGTTCGATCGCATCGCGGTGCGCATCGCTCGTCCCGCGGAGCAGCAGGACGCGGACCTTCTCGCGCACCAGCTTTGCCACGATCTCGTCGGCGCAGGAGTAGTCGAGGCAGCCCACGCCGGTGAAATCCATCACGGCGATCGTGCCCTCGGGCAGCGCCCGCTCGATGCTCTCGCGCACGGCGCGCCCCGTGGGGCGCGTCACCAGGTCGGCGTAGAAGCCCGCCACCGACTGCTGCAACACCTCGTGGACCTTGATGTGTTGAATCACGCCTGTGCGGACCCCTGCTCCGGAATGATGAGAAGCACCTGTGACCCTGGAAACGCCGCCAAGCCATCTCTGAGCGGGACGTCGTCGTCCCACCGGGGCACGATGGCGATGCGCGCGGTGCCGCTGCGAATCGCCACCTTGCCTTCCCACCTGGCCAGGTAGCGCCGGATCCCGGCGAGACCCTGACCCCGGCCCGGATCCCGGAACCGGCTCGTGCCCTGGATCAACGCGGCCTCGAGTGCCGCCGCGTCCCCCCATCGATCGCCGAAGCGTTTCGCCTGGCTCGGCTCGAGAGAATGGCGAAATCCGACGCCGGCGTCTGCGACGGCGATCACCACCACGCGTCGCGCCAGTTTGCGACGCCAACTGTACGCCTGCACCGCCACCCAACCGCCCGCCCCAGCGTGCTCTACAATATTCTGACACGCCTCCGAAAGCGCCATAGCGAATCCCATGGTCGCCTTCGGATCGAGCCCCAATTCCTTCGCCAGGATCGCGGACGCGCGCTGCTGAATCGTGCTCACCACGGCGTGCACGTCCTCCGCGGCACGGACCGGCGTCACCGGCAGCAAGACCTCGCTCTCGGTCGCCGGTTTGGTCTTCGGGACCTTCCCGTGCACCTCGAACAGGTCCGCCGCCTCGCGGAAGAACCCGGCGCGCGCCCAGTAGCTCACGACCTCCGCGCTCGCGGGGACGGTGAGCAGCGGCCGTTCGCCTCCCTCGCGCCGCCCCGCCGCCTCTCCCGCCGCCAGCAAGCCGACGAGCCCGTAGGGCGAAGCCCATTCCGCGGCGTGGGCGTCGAACAGCAAGCGCTCGCCACCCGCCGCCGCCTGCGCGTACGCGGCGGCGAACTGATCGAACGAGCGGTCGTCGAACTGCCCCGGCACTTCGACGAGACGAGTCATACCGCGGACAACCGGCCGAGCAGGTGATCGCGCAGGCCCGTGGCGCCACGATGCCCGAGGTTCCGCCCGGCGAGCCGTGTGCCCTCTCGGAGCGCATCCTCGAGGCTCGCGCCTCCCACCAAGCCTGCCGCGACGGCGCCGCCGAAGACATCGCCACAGCCGGTGGGATCGCCCTCGAGCGGCGCCGCGTCGTGGGGTGGGATCCGAGCGGTCCGGATGGGATTGCCCGTGAAGTACGCGGCCCCGCGGCTGCCGAGCGTGACGACCAATGTCCGGCAGCCGTGGCCGAGCGCGTCGGCCGCCGTCGCGAGCGGATCGTCGCCGAGCTCCCGCATCTCGTCTTCGTTCAGCTGGACCGCGTCGAAGCAGCCGAACCACGCCGTCGCCTGGGGCAGGGGCTGCGGGACGCGGGTCCCGTCAGGCTCCTTCCCCAGAAACAGGCTGTGGAGGTCCGCATACACGAACCGCGGAAAACCTCGCCGCAGCAGTTGCGCCGTTTCGAGCGTCAGCTCGAACCCGGAGATGAAGTTCACGTACAGCGCATCGAGATCCCGGACCATCGGCCCGAGCTCCGGCCAGGTCCACGCCGGCACGCCGCCGCGCATCTGCTCGCAGCGCCGCTCGGCGGAGGTGTACTGCAGCGTGACGCGGTTATTGGGCTCCGGTACTTCGATAAAGCGTACGCCGTGCGCCGTGCGCCGAACGCCGGCGAGAAACCGATTGGCTTGGGGGGCCAGATCGCGGCCGACCTTGATGAGGGGAACGATCTCCCAGTCTTCCGTCAGCGTCGCATCGAGCGCGGCGAGCGCGTAAGCGATCCCGCCCCACTCTTCTACCGCCGGCTGCGCCGGGTCGCGGCCGTGGATCGTGTCCCACACCATCGACCCGATGACGCCTAGACGCTTCAGCAGGCCCCCCACGTCCGCTTCATGAACACGGCGGCGGCGCCATACACGCCCGCGGTGCCCGTCAGCGTGCCGGGCAGGATGCGACACACTTCCCATGCCGGCTTGAACGCCCGGCGGTGTACCTCGCTCGTCAGGGGTCCGAACAGCTTGTCCCCCGCCTGCGTCACCCCGCCGCAGATCACCACGACGTTCGGATTGAAGATGTTGACGATGTTCGAGACGCCGGCGCCGAGTAGCTTGGCGGTCTCGCGCACGACTTCCAGCGCGTAGCCATCGCCGTCATTGGCGGCCTCGTAGACGATCTGCGCCGTGATGCGCGACAGGTCGCCGTTCACGTACTGCGGCAGCGCCGTCGTCGCCCCCGCCGCGATGCCCTCGCGCGCGCGTGCCGCGATCGCGGGACCCGACGCGTAGGCCTCGAGGCAGCCCTGGTTGCCGCAGTTGCAGAGCCGGCCGTTCGCCTCGATGGTCATGTGGCCGATTTCCCCCGCGGCATCCGACGCGCCGTGGTAGATTTCGCCGCTCAAGACGATGCCGCCCCCGATGCCCGTCCCGATGGTCAGGCCGACGACGTGGTCCACGCCCTGAGCCGCGCCGCGCCACCACTCGCCGTAGATGGCGCAGTTGGCATCGTTATCGAGCGTCCCGGGAAGGCCGAGCGCGTCCGCGACCCGGTCGCGCAGCGGCATGTTCGTCCAGCCGAGGTTCGGCGTCAGGATCACGATCCCGGACTTCGTGTCGAGCGGCCCGGGCGAGCCGATGCCCACGCCGACGATGTCGCGACCGCGTGCTTCGGCGATTGAAGCGCGGGCCAGTTTCACGATGCGCGCGATGACGGCGTCTCCCCCTTGGTCCGCGAGCGTCGGCGCCGACACGAGGCCGAGGACCTCGGAGCCATCCTCCGCGACGGTCCCCACCACGATGTTCGTCCCGCCGAGGTCAATCCCGACGACGTAGCGCACCGGTCTCCCCAATCTCCCCAATCTGATCGATTGCTGCGGCGACCACGTCGGGTGCGAGGTCGCGCATGCAGCGGTGATGGCCCAACGGACAACGTGGCGGGCCATGTCGCGAGCAGGGCCGGCAGTCGAGCCCCGCCACGCCCAGCGCCACGTCACCCGACCTGATAGGGCCGAACCCGAACTCCGGCAGCGTCGGCCCGAACACCGCGACGATGGGCGTCCCCATCGCGGTTGCGACATGCAACGGCGCGCTGTCGTTCGTCACCAACACCCGCGCCCGCTCGATCAGCGCCGCGGACTGCCGCAGCGTGAGCTTGCCGCACGTGTTGACCGCCCGTCCGCCCATCCGCCCGACCGCCTCCACGATCTCCGTCCCGAGGCCTACGTCGTCTGGGCCGCCCACCACGACTACGGTCACACCGGTCAGCCGACTGGCCAGTTCGCCGTAGTATGGCCACCGCTTGCTGCCCCAGATCGACCCGGGCGCGACGGCCACGAACGGCGCCCCGTCCTCGATTCCCGCGGCGCTGAGCACCGCCCCCGCCACGCGCTTGTCGTCGGCCGTGGGATGGAGGCTGGGAGCATAGGCGGCGGAAGGCTCCTCCGCGAGGGCCAAGAGCCGGTCCACCTCATGGCCCTGCGGGGGGTGCCGGCGAACCTCTGTATAGAAGAAGGGCCAGCCGTCGTGAAACCCGATGCGGACCGGGACCCGCGCCAGGAGGGCCAAGGTGGCGGTGCGGAGCGAACGGTGAGGCAAGTAGGCGCGCTCGTAGGCCTCGGCGCGCAGCCGGCGCCCGAGGCCCTTCAGCCCCGCCCAACCGCGGTCCCGCCCGCGCTTGTCGTACGGCACCACCCGCCGCACCGCCGGGTGTGTCTCGAGTAGGGGCGCCGCGGCGGGCGTCGTCACCACGTCCACGGCCCCGTGCCGCGCGGCGAGTGCCGCGAGGAGCGGCGTCGTGAGCACCACGTCCCCCAGGAAGGCCGTCTGGATGACGAGACTACTCAACCTGCAGGACCGCGAGGAAGGCTTCCTGCGGAATCTCCACGGAGCCGACCTGCTTCATTCGCTTCTTCCCCTCTTTTTGCTTCTCGAGGAGCTTGCGCTTCCGCGTGACGTCACCGCCATAGCACTTGGCCGTGACGTCCTTGCGGAGCGGCCGGACCGTCTCGCGAGCGATCACCTTGGTGCCGATCGCCGCTTGGATCACGACCTCGAACAGCTGCCGCGGGATCAACTCCTTGAGCTTCTCGGCGATCTTGCGACCCCACTCGTAGGCCTTCTCCTGGTGGATAATGACGCTGAAGGCGTCCACGGCGTCGCCGTTCAGAAGCATGTCGAGCTTCACCAGCTCAGAACGACGGTATGCGAGGAATTCGTAGTCGAGCGACGCGTAGCCGCGCGAGATCGTCTTCAGCTTGTCGTAGAAATCGAGAATGATCTCGGCGAGGGGGAACTCCCAGTGAAACTCGACCCGCGTCGGGTCGAGATACTGCATGCCCTGATACACTCCGCGGCGCTCTTGGCCCAGGGTCATGACGCCGCCGATGTACTCGGCCGGGACGAAAATCCGTGCCTTCACATACGGCTCCTCGACCCGATCCACCGTGGACCCGTGG